>Ga0075430_100004001_pt1 | contig 12430 bp, 6 predicted proteins | sample RhiMetdeltSRZDD4_FD_75294 | JGI IMG/M metagenome (GOLD analysis project Ga0075430, IMG submission 75294) | Populus rhizosphere microbial communities from Tennessee, USA - Rhizosphere MetaG P. deltoides SRZDD4 | ecosystem: Host-associated > Plants > Roots > Rhizosphere > Soil | place: USA... | reverse complement strand
GGGGCCGGACGATGTACCTGCACCGAGCACTCATGGAGCAGCACCTCGGGCGCGCGCTCGGCCGGTTCGAATTCGTGCACCACCGGAACGGGGACCGCATGGACAACCGGCTCGAGAACCTCCAGGTCATCGCGCCCGGACGAGCACACGCGCCACCACGTAGGCGTCCACCCGGTCGAGAAGGACTGCCCCATCTGCGGGGCGCGCTTCCGGCCCCCGCAGACCAAGCGAGCCAGGAACCAGACCTGCTCGCCGCGCTGCCGCCGAGAGTTGCTGTCGCGCAAGGCCTTCGCCCGCGAGGCCGTGGCGCGCGCCATCGTCGTGCAGCAGGGAACGTGCGCGTGAGAGACCGCGCCACCCTGATCGAGACCTGCCGGCGCGCCATCGCCGACACCGAGCGCAACATCGAGCGCGACGAGGACGCGCTCTTCACCCTCAAGGCCGCTCTCGCGCGGCTCGAGCGCGAAGCCTCGGCCGAGTACGCCGCCGACCGCGAGTACGCCCGCATGAAGGACGAAGGACTGAGACCATGAACAACCGCACCCAGCTTCTAGAAGACGCCCTCGCCGACCCGCGCACCCGCGCCGACCGGACGCCCGATCGGTTCATCTACACGCGCGACGGCGTCTGGCGCGTCGCCGTCACCGTCAACAAGTGACGGGACGCCATGACCGGCGCGCCCGTGTGGCTCGCCTCGATCTCGCACCAGGCCAAGCTCACCCAGGACTTCACCCCGGCTGAGCGCGCCAAGGCGAAGGCCCTCCTGCTCACCACGCTCGAGGGCTACGGCAACCCCACGCGCCAGCGCTTCTTCCGCATGTGCGTGACCATGTGCATGCACCGCGCGCTCTCGGACGCCGAGGTGCGCCAGCTCCCCGAGTCCTTCCACTGCGCACCGTCCATAGACATCGCCGGCGGGCCCGTCGAGATCCTCGAGGAGACCGAGCCCGGCCTCCCGAGCACGCGGCCGTGCCTCGCCCCAACGTGGGCCGACCTCGGCGGGCGCAGGGGCGCGAAGTTCCCGCTCGACTGCGGCATGTGCGAGCCCTGCCGGGCGCGCGCGAGGATTCCCTCCGGGTCCTGAGCCCGGGGCCTCCCTCACGCCCCTCCGGGGCTCGCGGGGCGTCCAGCGGGTCGCCGGTGGCTCGGTGGACCCTCCGGATGCGGCCTCGCCTTCGGGCTCGGCCTCCGGAGGTGGCTCGGTTCGCCTTGCGGCGGGTTGGGGCGGAAGAAGGGCCTACAGGCAGGCCCTTCCGGAGCTCGCCCCGCGTTCGGAGGGGTCGGCGTGAAGGTGGGAGCGTTGCACCATTTCGACGACCTGCGCGGCTACTGACACTCCCTGGAGCCCAGCCCGTGCTGGCCGCACCCCGGCAAAGGGCGCGGACTTCGCGTGGTCCCTGTTGAAGGCCTCTTCATGCGCGCCCAGTGCGGATCGTGCTTGATCGGAACGCCCAGAAGCCGGAGGATCGTTCCTGCTTGTCTCGGCTCGACACCGCACAGGCTCCGCTCCGGCGGACTGGAATCAAGGGGCTGCATTGCGACTTCCAGCAGTGCAGCCCCTTCTCCTTTCCGCTCTCCACAGGTTCTCCACAGCCTGTGGAAAACGTGCACCGGCTCGGACGCACACTTGCGCCCAGGAACTTGACACGCTTCCATACGATCACTGGTGGTTGACAGCTCGCGGGCTCGCCGGGACTGGGCGAGTCGCGCTGTTCCCTGAGCCCTTCCCGATTCCTAGGCTTGGACCCCGTGGTCACGGGCCTGCAGGAACCGCGCGAGATCCACGCGCCCGAGGACGAGGACGATCTCGACCAGCGCACGCTCGAGCGCCTCAACGAGGTGCAGGCGCCTGACCCGGAAGAGGCGCTCAACGCCCGCACGCTCGCGCGCGTCAACGCGCCGCCGCCGCACCCGCTGACCCGCGCTGCCATCGGCGCGGCCGAGAGCCTGGCCACGCTCGCGCAGGCGCCGGAGCTCGCCTTCAAGGCCCTGGGCGGCCTGGTGCCGCTCGAGACGCTGCAGCAGCAGATCCCGAACCTGCTCGCCGGCTCCAAGGCGCTCGCGGACGCCGGGCGCGACATCCAGGCCTACACCGAGGAGCTCGACCCGGCCGTCACGCGCCCGCAGACCCTGACTGGCCAGCTCCCCTACGCGCTCGGCTCCCTGGTGCCGACGATCGCCGGGAGCGCGCTGGGCGGCGCCGGCTTCGCGTCCCTGGGGCTGAAGGCCGCGATCGGCCAGGCGGTCGGTGTCGCGGCCACGGGCGCGGCGCAGAGCTCGGTGTCGCTCTACCACGACGTCCTGGCCGCCACGGTGGACGACCAGCACCCCGAGGGGAACGAGGAGGCCGCCATGACCGCGGCAGCGCTCGGGCTCGGGATCGGGGCCAGCGAGATCGTGGGCGCCAGCGGCATCCTCCTGAAGCTGAACCGGGCCATGGGCGGCGGGCTGATGCGCTACATGGGCGCGGTCGCGACGGGCGCGCTCGAGGAAGGGGCGCAGAACGCCTTCCAGCAGGCCGCCACGGACGCGGCGATGGAGGTCCTGACTCCCGAGGAGTTCACCGTGCTCGAGCGCCTGGAGCGCACGGGGAAGGCCGGGGCGCTGGGCCTGGTGGTGGGCGGGCTGGTGTCGAGCGCGGCTCACGCGCCGGGCGCGCTGCTCGGCGGACGCTCGCCGGACGCAGGCCGGACGCAGGAGGAGGGCCGGCAGGCCGCCGGCGGGCCCGCGGAGGGCGCTGCTCGCCGGACGGCCGAGGGCTTCGACCGCCCGCGCCCGAAGCCGAAGCAGGCCGGCAAGACCGTCGAGGAGATCACGCTCGAGGCCCGTGGCCAGGGCGCCGCTCCAGGGGCGCAGCTCATCGCCCCGGAGCCCGTAAGTGGCGAGAGCGGCGGGCAGGTCCAACCGGAGACCCATGTTGTGGCCGAGAGCCAGCCCTCGGCAGCCCAATCCGCCACGGCTGGCACCCCCCCGACCTACGCCTTCACCGAGGAGCCGGCCTCGAACAGCTCCGTGCAGCCCGGCGACCAGCTCGGGCCGGTGCAGGTGCTGCCGATCGGCGCGCTGCGGGAGTTCAACCCGAAGAAGCGCACCGAGCAGGGCAAGGTGGCCGAGATCGAGGCCGAGATGCGCGCCGGGAAGACGCTGCCGCCGGTGATCGCGAGCCGGGGCGAGGACGGCGGGCTGGTGATCGACGACGGCTCGCACCGGATCGAGGCGGCGAAGCGGCTCGGGTTCGAGGCCGTGCCCGTGCGCATCGTCGAGGGGAAGGAGACGAAGGCCACGCGCGCGCCCGCTGCCGAGCTCGAGGAGCCGCGCATCCGCATGAAGGACGCGGTCGAGGCGACGCGCACGCTCGTGACGCTCGCCGAGGACCCGAACTCGGACGACATCGACTACTTCCAGGCGCTCGACCAGGCCGAGAGCATCCTGCGCCAGCGCGGCGCGGCCGGTGTCGAGGCAACCGAGGTGGACGCGGCGCTCGAGGAGCTCGTGCGCGCGGCGAAGTTGCGGTCCGACCTCGAGGACGACACGCCGAAGGCCAAGGCGCAGACCGGCTACACCCAGGCAGCGATCAAGCACGCGCGCGCGGTGCTCGACCTGTTCGACGCGGCGAAGCGGGCGGCGACGCCGGCGCGGCGCGCGGGTGAGCAGGCACCGGCCGGGGCCGAAGAACCGGCCTCGCGGGGCGTGCCCGCTGCCGTTCCGGAAGCGGCTCCGGCCGGTGCGCCCAGCAAGGTCGAGCGCGTGATCGGCGGCTGGCTGGACAGGAGCGCGCGCGAGGCCGCGGCCGAGGGCTTGGCTGAGGACCTTGTCGAACAGGAGCAGGAGGGCGCGATCACGCTCCCGCAGTTCCTCGAGCCGATCCTCGCGCCGGGCGGGCTCGTGGCGTCGCTCACCGACAAGGGACGCGCGGCGCTCGAGAAGGCCGCCGAGCGCGCGTCCGGCCTGAAGGTCGGCGACTTCAAGTACTCGCGCAACGGCGTCGGCGAGGATCCGATCACGGACACGGCCGACCTGATTCGGTTCGCGACCGGCGACCAGACCTTCGAGGGGATGCTGGCCGACGACCGGCGCCTCTTCGGGTTCGTGATGGAGCTCGCCGAGGGGCAGCGCCAGCACCAGGCCGGGACCAACCCGTTCACCACGAAGCAGGAGCAGCTCGAGCAGCCAGCGAAGCAGCTCCCGGCGGCGCCCACCCGCCCGCTCCCGCCCGCGGAGGAGGCGAGCGACCGCATCCTGCGCGGCGAGCGCCTGACGCTCGAGGAGATCAAGGCGACGCCCGGGGCGATCAAGCGCGCGAGCGAGCGGGCGCAGCGCGGGGAGAAGCCCCGGCCGAAGCCGGAGGCCCTGCGCAGCGCCGCGGCGAAGGTGCGCGAGGGCGCGACCGAGGAGCTCGAGCGCGAGCGGCTCGAGAACACGCCGAAGCGCGCGCGCGAGGGCGCCGCGCAGCGCCGGCGGGCGCGCCAGCAGATCGAGGTGGCCGACGTCATGGAGCGGCTCGCCGCGGCCCAGGAGGCCGGCGAGGCGGGCGTGCTCGAGGGCGTCAACAGCCGGGCCCAGGTCGAGGACCTGCTGCGCCTCGCGCGCATCACCGAGGGCTACGAGGACTCCGAGGGCCACCCGGTCAAGCCGCGCGAGCTCGGCCGCTGGGGCGCGTTCGTGCGCGCGGGGCAGATCGGCGTGCTGCTCGAGAAGGTCCAGGACCGGAAGGGCGTCCCCGCGCTACGGCAGCGCCTCGGCGGGCTGATCGCCATGGGGCGCGACTTCCAGTACGTCGATGCGCCCGAGCGCCTCGAGGCCCTGCGCGAGCTCGCCAAGATGGCCGAGGGCTACGACGCGAAGCAGCTCCTGGAGTCGATCCGCGACTTCGAGCGCCTACGCAAGGTGGCCGGCAGCCGCGACGAGCTCCAGGCCGCCGTGGACGCCGTGCGCGCGCTGCGCGACCAGGCCCCGGGCCTGACCGAGGAGCAGAAGACGACCGAGCGGATCAAGGCCGCCGAGGCCGCCATCCGCTTCCAGAAGATCCCCGGCTTCTTCCCGACCCCGCCAGCGCTGGTCGAGCGCATGGTGGCCGAGGCCGGCATCGAGGAGGGGATGCGCGTGCTCGAGCCATCGGCCGGCAAGGGCGACCTCGCCGACGCGGCGAAGGACGCCGGCGGCCAGGTGGACGTGGTCGAACCGCAGATGAGCCTGCGCGGCATCCTGCAGGCGAAGGGCTACAGCCCGGTGGGGAACGACTTCACCGAGTTCCAGAGCGGGCCGGTCTACGACCGCGTGCTGATGAACCCGCCCTTCGAGAACGGGCAGGACATCGCCCACGTGCGGCGCGCCTACGACATGCTCGCGCCGGGCGGGCGGCTCGTGGCGCTCATGTCGGAGGGCACCTTCGGGCGCAGCGGGCGCGCGGCCGAGGAGTTTCGCGCGTGGCTCGAGGAGCGCGGCGGGACGAGCGAGAAGGTCGAGGCGGGGGCGTTCCAGGGCGCGGGCGTGTTCCGCGAGACGGGCGTCGCGACGCGGCTCGTGGTGGTGGACAAGCCCGAGGCGGCGGCGGCGCCGGCCGAGTTCGAGGCGCTCGCGCGCCCAGGCCAACCGATCCAGCCCCCCGCCCTCCGCGAGGGCGCAGCTCCCGCCACTCCGGTGGCGCCGACAGTAGCAGCGGAGCCGCCCCTCGGGGCTGCCGAGGCGGGGGGTGGGTCTCCGGTGCGCCGCAGGCTGTTCGAGCTCTCCGAGCGGCGCCGCGACGAGCACCGGCAACTTCTGCCGAGGCACGGCGAGGTCTCGGTCGGGGCCATGGGCTTCGACCCGTTCCTTGAGGCCGAGGTCATCGACGAGGTCCTCCGGCTCACCGCAAGCGGCGACTCTCCGGCACTGGCCAGCGTGGAGGCCAAGGCGAAGGCCTACGCGCGCGAGGTCGTCCAGAAGCACAACGCGCAGCGCCCGGCCGACATCAACTGGAAGCGCGCGCTGACGGCCGGGGACGACATCGTGGACCGCACGCTCCGCGCACTGCTCGCAGCGTCGCCCGCGCCAGCCGCCGCAGTCGCTCCGCCGCCCACTGTCGCGCCCGGCGGCGTGGCCAACCCGACGCACCGGCAGATGCAGGAGCTCCGGCACGCCGAAGCCGCTCGGAGGAAGGCCCTCGCGGCGCTCGACGCGATCGAGCAGACCCGCCCGTGGTCGGCCTACATGCAGGAGAAGCGCACCACGCGCAAGGGCCGGTGGGACGGGAACTTCCTGCGCGACACCGGCGACGACCCGCTGAAGAGCCCGTTCTTCACCGACGGGCGCTCGATCATCCTGCGCAAGGAGATTCAGGGCCCGGTCGGCATGGACGGCCTGCCGGCGAAGGCGAAGCCGCTCACCGAGCCGCACCCGAGCCACCGCCACGTCCCCGAGAAGGCGCTCGCCGGCGTCTTCAAGGACGCGCAGGTCGGCGTGGAGCCTGCGACCCTGGACGGCGTTCTCGAGGCCCACGAGGCGCCTGCCGGCGAGCGCTGGGCGCCGCGCGTCGTGGCGCACACGGCCAGCGGGCGCGTGGGCATGGCGGACGCGCTGCGCCTGCGCTTCCTGATGGACCTCACAGGCGCGGACGGCGTCTCGATCCCAGCCGAGAGCGGCAAGAAGCCTTGGCTCCTGACCAGGAAGGGCAAGCCCGTCGCCGCGCTGATGCCGCTCACCGGCGACGCGACGACGGAGGCGCTGGCCGTGCTGCCGCTGCCGCCGGCCGAGCGCGCCGCCGAGCTCGCGCGCCGGCGCCAAGCGATCGGCGGCGAGGGCGACATCCGCGAGGTGCACGCCTTCCCCGGCGGCATGCTCGACCCGCTGGTGCGCGCGGGGCAGCGGCTCGTGGACCGCCTGCGCCGGACGCCGGCGCTCCAGCAGGGCGCCGCGCCGCTCCCGACGGCCAAGTGGACCGAGAAGGCCGTCCAGAGGCACGCCGACTACTTCGAGCCGGTGCAGCGCATCGAGCGCGCCCTCGCGGGCGAGCGCCGCCCCGGCGAGGCCAACCTGCCGGACGCCGAGGACGCCTACCTGCAGGAGACCCTGCGCCGCGGGCGCACGCTGAACGGGCCGCGCGGGCTGAAGTGGCTGGAGGAGACCTTCCAGGAGCCGCTCCTGAAGCTGATGCGGCGCGCGCGGATCTCGCTCGACGAGGCGGACGAGTTCCTGATGGCCCGGAACGCCCGAGACGGGAACGCGCTCATCCGCGCCCGCAACCCGGAGAACCCCGAGCTCACCCGCTACGGGATGACCGACGAGGAGGCCGACGCGATCCTGGCCCGGATCAAGGCCGACCCGCGCGCGGCGCTCTTCCATGAGCTCGGCGAGCGCCACGACGCGCTGCACGAGGCCACGCTCGCGCGCCACGTCGAGTCGGGCCGCATGACCCAGGAGGCGGCCGACGCCCTGAAGGCCGCCCAGCCGCACTACACCCCCGCGCGCACCGACATGAGCGGCCCGGACGGCGAGCCGATCCAGGTCCCGAGCGGGAAGAAGCGCGTCGGGAAGCCATTCCAGAAGGCCCTCGGGCGCGAGTCGCGCGCGGATTCGCCGCTCGCCTTCAGCTTCGCCCAGGCCGAGCAGGCGATCGTCCAGGGCGAGATCAACCGCACGCGCCAGGCCTTCCTGTCGATGGTCCGCGCCTACGCCGACGAGGTCGGCGACGCGATCAAGGTGGTCCAGGTGCCCATGCAGCGCGTGCTGGGCGCCAACGGCGAGGTGCGCGAGAGCTTCGACCCCTTCTGGCGCGGCCGGAACGACGTAGTGGTCGCCTGGGAGAACGGGAAGCCGGTCGGCATGCAGATCGCCCCCGAGCACGCCGACCTCGCGCGCGCGCTCCAGCAGCTCGGGCCGACCCAGGCCGAGGGGATCACCAAGCTCGCCCAGGCTTTCAACCGCATCCGCTCGGGCCTCATCACCCGCTACCGGCCCTTCTTCTGGCCCTTCAACCTGGTGCGCGACGTGGGGAGCGCGGCCTACCTCGGGAGCGAGTTCGGCGTGCGCTTCTCGGGCCGCGTCGTGGCCGACGTGCCGCGCGCCATGGCCACGCTGGCCGGGAAGCAGACCGCGCTCTCCCCCATGCTCGAGCGCTACCGGGCGGCCGGCGGGCCCATCAGCTTCCTCGATCTCTCGAGCCTCGAGACGCAGCTCAACTCGATGCAGAAGGCCCTCGACACCCAGGAGACCGGGCCCGGCGACAAGGCCGTGTCGGGTTTCCTGCGGCTGAAGGAGGCCATGAACACGGCCTCGGACATCGGCGAGAACGCCACCCGCTTCTCGGCCTTCGTGCACGCGGTCGAAGACCTCGGCTGGTCGGACGAGCGCGCCGCGGCGTACGCGAAGGAGCTCCAGAACTTCGAGCGCCGAGGCCTCGCTGGCTCGCACGTGAGCGCCTGGTACATGTTCGCGAACGCCGGCGTGCAGAGCGGCCGGCGCTTCGCCCAGGCCATGCGGAACCCGGCCGTCCGGCGCACCATCGCGGCGTCCTTCGTGGCCGCGATGGGCTGGGACGCGCTCCAGCGCGCGCTCGGCGGCGAGGCGCCGGACGGCGAGGACTGGTGGGACAAGATCCCCGACTGGGAGAAGCAGGGGAACTTCATCTTCATGTACCCGGACGGCTCGGGCCGGCGCGTGAACATCCCAGCGCCGTTCGTCTTCGGGGCGGTGAACTACACCGGACAGCAGCTCGGGGCGCTTCTCACCGGCAACATCGGCGCGGGCAAGTTCCTGGCCTCGAGCACGGAGGCCTGGGTGAACGCGCTGAACCCGCTGGGCGGGATGGGCGGCGACGACGGGCAAGGCCTGCTGCGCGCGCTCACCCCCGACATCGCGCGCCTGCCGCTCGAGATCGCCACGAATCGCGACTGGAAGGGCGCGCCGATCGGGCCGCCCTCCGGTGGGCAGAAGCCGGACTCGGCGAGCGGCTGGCCGGACACGAGCCCGACGGCGAAGGCGGTCGCCGCGTGGGTGAACAGCGCGACCGGCGGCGACCAGTACGAGCCGGGCGCCATCGACATCGGGCCCGAGACGCTCGAGCACGTGGCCGAGTTCTTCGGCTCGGGCGTGCCGCAGGACATCGTGGCGGTCGGGCAAACGCTGATGAAGAAGCTGGGCGGCGCGCCGATCCCCGGGCGCGAGATCCCGCTCCTCAAGCGCATCCTGCGCGAGCCCTCGCCCTTCGCGTCGTGGCGCGAGCAGGAAGACCTGCTGTACTCGCTCAAGGCCGAGGCGAAGCGCGCGAAGGACGAGAAGCGGCTCCTGTCGAAGGAGGCGCGCGGGGTCATCGAGATCGGCGACGCGGTGCGGCGCGACCGCGAGAAGGCCCAGGAGAATGGCAAGCTCGACGCCCTGCCGGAGCGCCAGAAGCAGCAGGAGCTCCAGCGGCTCGACCTGGCCGCGCAGCAGTGGTCGAAGCGCGCGCGCGAGGTGCTAAAGAAGGCGACCGCGCCGCCGCGCTAGGTCACCAGCGCCATCTTGGGCACGATGATCTCGGGCAGTTCGAGGTCGTCGCCCTGGTCCATCGTGCACACGATCGAGGAAGCCGGGCACACGTGCAGGTTGTGCCCCTCCCACCGCTCGGACTGCAGGCAGTGATTCGCGGGGACGATGATGAGCGTGCCGGGCTCGAGGCCCTCGACCTTCACGAACACGCCGTTCTGGTACTCGCCCGGCCCGTGCGCGATCACGACGGCGTCGTAGTGGGCGCCGGCCTTCTTCGTGGAGTCGAGGGTGTGGATCTTCCCGCCCTTCTTGAAGACGCGCTGGAAGAGAACCCACTCGCCTCGGGGGTGAAAACGATCGGGGAACGCCTTGGGCTTGCTCATGCCGCGGCAGCCTAGCTAGGCTCCTCGGCCATGAGAAGCGCGCTCCTCGGCGTCGTGCTCCTGGCCGTCCTCGGGTGCCTATCGAGTGGTGGAGTGCTCGCGCGCGCCGCGCCGCTGAAGAAGCCGGTGCAGGGCGCGACGCCACCTTCGGTGTTGCTAATCGTGGTCGACGACCTCGGCAAGGTCGACCTGCCGGCCATGCCCAACCTGCAGGCCTGGGCGAGCTCGACCGCTCTCAGCTTCTCGCACTGCTACGGCTGGCCCACATGCTCGCCGACGCGCGTCGCCTACCGGGTCGGGCGCTACCCGCGCACCCAACCCACGATTGGCGGGGCCGGCGGCATCGGGGACCTGCCATTCAACGCCTACAACCCAGGCGGCGGGGAGAAGCTCCCGCTCGAGGCCGTGACCCTCTTCGAGGCCTTCCTGCAGACCCACGACACGCGCCTCGTCGGCAAGTGGCACCTCGGCCGCGCGCCGCTGCCGGCGGGCATGAACCGGGTCGCGAGCGGGCCCGAATGGCAGGGCGTCGGGATCTGGACAGCCGGTTCGGTCGTCGTCCTGCCCAACGGGACGGGCGCGCAGGGCTACTACCAGTGGCAGCGCGTGGACGGGGGCGACATCGAGCTCTCGACCCAGTACGCGACCGACGCGCAGCGCGAGGCCTTCCTCGAGGTGTGGCAGGCGCCCAGGCTGCGCCCGCTCTTCGTCGAGCTCTCGTGGAGCGCGATTCACTCGCCCTACGAGGACCCGCCGGGCACGCACCCGCCGACGACGACCACGCGCGCGACCGCCGAGGCTATGGCCGCCGACCTAGACCAACAGCTCGCCCTCGTGCTGGCCGCGATCGACCTCGAGACGACCTACGTGGTCATCGCCTCGGACAACGGGACGAACGACTCCGCGCGGCCCGTGGGCCTACCCTCGGGCTTCTGGAAGGGCTCGCCCTACCAGGGCGGGGTCAACACGCCGCTCTTCGTGGCCGGGCCGGGGATCCTGCCTGGGGTGACCGACCGGATCGTCTCCATGGTCGACCTGCCGGCGACGCTGCTCGAGCTCGCGGGCACGCCGGCGCCGCCGGGAGCGTTCCCTGACTCAGTCTCCTTCGCCGACGAGCTCGGCCCGTTCACGGGCGCCGCGCCGCGGTCCTTCGCCTTCACGGAGCGGTATGAGGTGGTGACCAACGCGACGCCCCACCCCCTCGGCTATGACTGCCAGGCCATCGTCGAGGTGCCGAGCGCGATCGGGGGCGTGCCCGTGCGCCTGAAGCGCATCATCCAGGACGCCGACGGTAACGGCCCGGGGGGCTTTACCGACACGGTCTACAACCTGCTCGTCGACCCCAACGAGGCCTTCGGGGGCGTGCCCTTCTCGTCGCTGCCGACCGCGGTGCGCTCGAGGCTCGACGCCGAGCTCGCGAGCATCCCCGCGCGGCTGTAAGGGGCGCCGTTGCCCTCCTCGATCGTCAACGCGGCGGCGATCACCAGCGGCGGCCCGACCCAGGACTTCACCTCGGCCGCGCTGAACGGCAAGACGCCGACCGGCTGCTTCGTGACGGTCACGCGAGGGACCGCGCTCGGCAACGACGTCGCCGGTGGCATCCTGTCGCACGGCGCGAGCGACTTCACGAACACGTGGTGCGTGGGCACCGGGGCCGAAGACAACGTCGCGATCGGCTCGGTGCCAGACTCGTCTCACGTGGAATCGACCACGGAGATCGTGCAGCTCTTCGCCGTTACGGCAACCGTGGTCGACGGTGCGGCGACAGTGGCCGCGATCGCTGGCGGGATCCGGCTCACCTGGACCAACTTCCCATCGACGGCCGTCCAGGTAATCGTCCGCCTGATCTACGACGAGGACTTCGCGGTCGGCAGCCTGGCCTGCTCGACGACCCTCGACGACACGGCGCCCGTGTCGGGCCTCGACTTCGAGCCCACCGCCATCGAGTTCGCGAGCGTGAAGGACGCGGTCGGCTCCGGGGTGGGCTCGCACGGAGTCCTGAGCCTTGGCTCGGGCGCGTTCAACGCCGACGGGTCGCTCAACGGGCAGTGGGCGGTCACCCACTTCGACGCTGACAACCCGACGACCCAGACCCACGTCGGCAAGATCGCGCGCGTTGGCGCAGTGTCGGAGCACCTCACGGTGAACGCCGCAACTGGGGCGGCCTCGAGCGACGCCTACTACGAGCTCACCAGCCGAACGAGCGACGGGTTCGTGCTGACCACTCGCGGCGGTGGCGGGCACGCGCACACCGTCTTCTGGGCTGCCCGCAAGGCCGGCAATCTGCGCGCCTGGGCCTCGCTCGAGATCGTTGACACCAGCGCTACGGGCAACAAGACCGTGACGCCTGGTTTCCCGCCGGGCGAGATTGTGGTGGTGCCCACGATCACCGACGGGGCCAACATCGACACGGTCGTCGCCACCGAGAGCTCGTCCATCGGGATCGGCGCCGACTGCCTCGACGGGACGGCCAAGTGCACGGCGGCCTCGGTCGAGGACGGCGCCAACCCGAGCGACACCTACAGCGTCACCTCGAACGCCTTCGCGGCCCTCGGCGTGGTTGGGGCGACGGACTGGAACGCGACCGTCACGGCGCGCGGGGA
>Ga0075430_100003999_pt1 | contig 12431 bp, 10 predicted proteins | sample RhiMetdeltSRZDD4_FD_75294 | JGI IMG/M metagenome (GOLD analysis project Ga0075430, IMG submission 75294) | Populus rhizosphere microbial communities from Tennessee, USA - Rhizosphere MetaG P. deltoides SRZDD4 | ecosystem: Host-associated > Plants > Roots > Rhizosphere > Soil | place: USA... | reverse complement strand
TGAGGTCGAGGACGATCGAGCGGCGGCTGCGCTGCAGCAGGTCGAGCTCGGCCACCTGGTGGTCCTGCTCGAGGCCGGTCGGCCGGCGGTCGACGCGAACCACGTCGGCCCCCATGTCGGCGAGCATCATCGCGGTGAACGGGCCCGGCCCGATGCCGCCCAGCTCGACCACCTTGACTCCGTCTAGTGCTCCCATGATTTGCCTTTCTCGCTTGGTGTGGAAGTTCGGGCCTGCATCGCTCAGCGCACCTGCAGCACGCTCTTGCCGAGGACCGCGCGGTTGTCCATCCGCCGCAGCGCTTCGGCGCCGTCGGCGAGCGGCAGGGTGGAGCCGACCAGCGGTTGCATGCCGCGCTCGCCGACCAGCCGCATCAGCTCGGTGCCGATGCTGCCGAGCAGCTCGGGCTGGTGAACCAGGTACATGCCCCAGGCGACGCCGACGGCGTCGACGTTTTTGAGCAGCAGGTGGTTGGACGGGATCTGCTGGATCTCGCCGCCGGCAAAGCCGATCACCAGCGCCTTGCCGCCCGGGGCCAGCGCCCGCAGCGACTGCGCGAAGCGCTCGCCGCCGACCGGGTCGAAGACCATCTCGGCGCCGCCGTTGGTCAGCTCGCGGACGCGCTCGACCCAGTTGTCGACCCGCTCGAGGTCGACGACCTCCTCGCAGCCGGCGCCGAGCGCGAAGTCGGCCTTCTCGGCCCCGCGCACGACCGCGATCACCCGCGCGTCGAGCGCCACCGCGACCTGCACGGCGGCGATCCCGACGCCGCCGGCGGCCCCGTGCACGACCAGGGTCTGGCCGGGGCGCAGGTCGGTCCGCACGCGCAGCGCGAAGTAGGCGGTCTGGTAGTTGTTCATCAGCGCCGCGCCGGCGACGAAATCGACCTCGTCGGGCAGCTCGACCAGCGCCGTCCCGTCGACCGCGACCTGCTCGCTGTAGCCGCCCCAGGGGGTGTAGGCGGCGACCCGCTGGCCCGGCCGCCAGGGGCTGTCGGCCGGGACCTCGAGCACGACCCCGGCGACCTCGGTCCCCGGGGCGAAGGGCAGCTCGGGCTGCAGCTGGTACTGGCCCCGGGTCAGCAGCAGGTCGGGAAAGCTGACCCCGGCCGCGTGGACCTCGACCAGGACCTGCTCCTCGGCGGGCGCAGGCGGCGGCACCTCGACCAGGCGCAGCGACTCGGGGCCGCCGTGCTCCGCCACCTGCAGCGATCGCATCGCTGCGCTCACGCGTTGCCGGCGACCTGCTCGAGCATCTGCTCGAAGCGCTTTTCCGAGGCCGCCCGGCGGGTCGGGATGTGCTCCGTCGGTACGCCGTCGGCAGGCGCCTCGTAGTCGCGGAGGATCTGCCGGGCGACGGTTTCGCGGTGGACCTCGTCGGGCCCGTCGTAGATCCGCGCGGCGCGCGCGTAGCGGTACATCTCCTCCAGCGGCATGTCGCTCGAGTAGCCGAGCGAGCCGTGCGCCTGCAGGGCGCGGTCGACCACGTCGTGGAGGATGTTCGCCCCCCAGAACTTGATCATCGAGATCTCGCGCCGCGCTGCGCGGGAGCCCTGGGTGTCCATGATCCAGGCCGCTTTCAGGGTCATCAGTCGCGCCGCCTCGATCTCGACCGCGGAGTCGGCGATCCAGTTCTGGGCCGTCTGCTTTTCGGCCAGCACGCCGCCGGAGACCTGGCGGTGGAGCGAGTACTCGCAGAGCATGTCGAAGGCCCGCTTCGCCTGGCCGATCCAGCGCATCGCGTGGTGGATCCGGCCCGGGCCGAGCCGCTGCTGGGCCTGGGCGAAGCCGGTGCCGCGCTCGCCGAGGATGTTGCCGACGGGAACGCGGACGTCGCGCAGCTCGAGCACCGCGTGGCTGTCCCAGTCGCCCGGCTGCGGGTCCTGGTCCTCGATCGTGCCGATCTCCCGGGCCACGTTCACCCCCGGGGTGTCGACCGGGACGATGATCTGCGAGGCGCGGGCGTGCGGCGCCGCCTCGGGCTCGGTGACCAGCATGATGATGAAGAAGTCGGCGATCGAGGCGTTGGTGATAAACCACTTGTCGCCGTTGATCACCCACTCGTCGCCGTCGAGCACCGCCTCGGCCGAGAGCAGGGTCGGGTCGGCGCCAGCCCCCGGCTCGGTCATCGCGTAGGAGGAGTAGATCTCGCCGTCGAGCAACGGGTAGAGCCATTTCTCCTTCTGCTCGTCGTTGGCGTTGAGGGCGAGGATCTCGCTATTGCCCGAGTCCGGGGCCTGGCAGCCGAATACAAAGGGGGCGATGCGCGAGCGACCGAGCAGTTCGTGGATCAGGCCCATCTTCACCTGGCCGAAACCCTGGCCGCCGAGCTCGCGGTCGAGGTGCGGCGCCCAGAGCTGCCGCTCGACCACCCGCTCGCGCAGCGGCGCGACCATCTCCAGCAGCTGCGCGTGATTGAGGCCGAGCACCTCGAGGGGATAGATCTCATCCTTCAGCAGCTCGGCGATCCAGTCGAGCTTCTCCTGGAACTCCGGCTCGACCGAGAAGTCAATGGGCATTGGGAACCTCCGCTGGTTTCGGTTGCGTGGACGTTTCGAGCTGGCTCTGGGCCCAGGGCGCGACCTCGCGCTTGAGCACCTTCCCCGACGGGTTCCGCGGCAACGGCTCGGCGCGGACGATCACGTGCTTGGGGCATTTGAAGGAGGCGAGATGCTCACGACAGTGGGGGATCACCGCGGCGCCGTCCCAGCCCTCCTGCTCGGAGACGACCACCGCCGCCGGGACCTCGCCCCACTGCTCGTCGGGTACGCCGACCACGCAGGCCTCGGTGACCTCGTCGAGCCGGTAGATCACCTCCTCGATCTCGCGCGGGTAGACGTTGAGCCCGCCGGAGATGATCATGTCCTTGACCCGGCCGGTGATCGAGAGGAACCCATCCGCGTCGATCAGGCCGCGGTCGCCGCTGGCGAACCAGCCGTCGGCGAAGACCCGTTCGGTCTCCTCCGGGTTGCCGTGGTAGCCGCGCATCACCGCCAGCGAGCGCAGCAGCACCTCGCCCTCGCCGGTCCGCTCGATCCGGCCGTCGTCGGTGCGCACCGCGATCTCGGTGTGGCTCATCGCCCGCCCGGCGGTGCCGGCGTGGGAGCTCGCGTGCTCGGGCCGCAGGATCGTCGCGATCGTCGGGAACTCCGACATCCCGTAGGCCTGGGCGAGCTGGACGCCGGGCAGTCCCTCGTCCCACTTGTCGATCAGGCTGCGCGGGATCGGCTCGCCGCCGCAGAGCACCCAGCGCAGCTCGGTGCCGCGCACCCGCTCGACCAGGTCGGGGCGGTCGAGCAGCTGGCGGACCAAGGTCGGGACCAGCATCGAGTGCGTCGCCGCCGAGGTCTCGAGGTTGGCGACCGTGTCCTCGATCGAGGTTTCGGTGCTGGGCAGGATCACCGAGCGGCCGCCGACCCAGAGCACCGAGTGGAAGAGGTTGTTGAAACCCGCGGCCCAGGAGAGCGAGGGGACCAGAAGGTAGGTGTGGTCGGCGGTAAGGCCGATGTCGACCACCTGGCCGATCGCGTTCCAGAGCACCCCGGCGTGACTGTGGGCGGCGCCCTTCGGCTTGCCGGTGGTTCCCGAGGAGTAGTAGATGATCGCGAGGTCGTCGCGGCCGGGACCCGGGCCGGCGTGGGGATCGGCTGCGAGCAGCTGGTCGAAACCAAACGTCGAGCGCGCCACCGGCGGCTCGCCCTCGCCGACCACGACGACCGTCTCCACGCCCGCGGGCAGCTCCTCGAGCAGCGGCAGGCTGCGCTCGTCGGCGACCACCCAGGCGGCGCCGGAGTCTTCGCAGATGTAGGCGATCTCGCCGGCCCGCAGGAGGATGCTGATCGGCACGCAGACCGCGCCGGCGGCGGCGATCCCGAACAGCAGCTCGACCCACTCGATCCGGTTCTGCATCAACACCGCGATCCGGTCGCCGGGCCGGACCCCGGCCGCGACCAGCCCTGCGGCGACCCGACGGGCCCGCTCGTCGAGCTCGGCGAAGCTGCGCTCCTCACCGGCGCAGGAGACGGCGGGCCGGTCGCGCCCGCCCGGCACCGCGGCCTGCCGGGACAGGATCGTGGTCAGGTTCGTCTGCGGCGCGAGCATCAGCGCGGCGCCATCCGCAGCGCCCCGTCGAGGCGGAGCGTCTCTCCGTTCAGCATCGGGTTCCCGACCACGTCGACGACGAGCCGGCCGAACTCAGCGGGCCGCCCGAGCCGCGAGGGGTGGGGAATCGTCTTCGCCAGCGCCTCGCGCGCCTCCTGCGGGAGCTGTCCCAGCAGCGGGGTCTCGAACAGGCCAGGGGCGATCGCCACGCAGCGGACCGCCGAGTCCGCGAGGTCGCGGGCGACCGGCAGGGTCATACCGACGATGCCGCCCTTCGAGGCGGCGTAGGCAACCTGGCCCATCTGGCCATCGTAGGCGGCGATCGAGGCGGTGCTGATCAGCACCCCGCGCTCTTCTTCGACCGGCTCCAGCGCGGTCATCGCGGTCGCCGCGAGGCGCAGCACGTTGAAGGTGCCGACCAGGTTGATGTCGATCACCCGCTGGAACTCGGCGAGGTCGTGAGCGGCGCCCTTGCGGGTGATCCGCCCGGCGGCGGCCACGCCCGCACAGCAGGCGGCGATCCGCAGCTCACCGAGCCCGGCCGCGTAGTCGACCGCCGCGCCGACCTGCTCGGGGTCGCGCACGTCGCCCGTGCGGTACTCGATCCCGTCGACGGCCTCGACCGGTTCGTTGAGGTCGAGCACGACAACCGTCGCCCCGGCTTCGCTCAGCGCCTGGGCCGCCGCTTCGCCGAGCCCGGAGGCCCCGCCGGCGACCAGCGCGACCTTGCCTGCGGCGATCACTGGCCGGTCCTCCGCTTGCGCAGCACGGTGGAGAGGGCGACCGCGACCACCAGGGTGACGCCGATGTAGACCGGCTGGACCCAGTCGGCGACGCCGGCCAGCAGCAGGCCGCTGATCGAGACCGCGTTGAAGGCGACCGCGATCAGCGTGCCGGTGACGTTGTACTCGCCGGGACGGATCGCGGTGGCGCCGAGGAAGACGGCGCTCAGCGCCGGCAGCAGCAGGTTGGGCCCGAACTGGGGGTCGGCCGAGCCCGCCGCGGCGACCTGAAGGACGCCGCCGCAGCCGGCCAGGGCGCCGCCGATCACGAAGGCGACGACGGTCATCCGGCCGACCGGCATCCCGACCAGGCGCGCCGCCCGCTCGTTGTCGCCCAGCGCGTAGAGCGAGCGCCCGAACGGGGTCTGCCTGAGCAGGTAGCCGGCGACGATCACGACCGCGATCAGGACGAAGAAGACGTGCGGGATCCCGGCCGTTTTTCCGGAGCCGAATTCGAGCAGCTCTGGGGAGATCCCGGTGGCCAGCGTGTTGCCCTTGCTGATCCAGATCGCCAGACCGGAGAGCACCGAGGCGGTGCCGAGCGTGGTGATGATCGAGTTGACGCCGAGCCGGGCGACGACCACGCCGTTGATCAGGCCAACCGTCGAGGTGAGCATGATCGCGACGCCGATCGCGGGCAGCAGCGCCCACCCGTGCAGCGACATCAGGGCGCCGCAGACGAGCGATCCGAAGCCGGCGTTGGCGGCGATCGAGAGGTCGAACTGGCCGGCCACGAAGGGGATCACCGCGGCGACCGCGATCACGCCGAGCACCGAGTTGGACTGGAGGATGCTCTGCAGGTTGGCCGTGGTCGGGAAGGTGTCCGGCGCGGCGATGCTGAAGACGACGATCGCGACCAGGAGGAGGACGAGCAGGCCACCCCGCTCGCCGGCCCTGCCGAGCAGCGCGAGCGTCTCGCGACCGCCGGCCCTGGAGGGCGTCTTCGGCGCCGGGGACGCCTGCAGGTTCTCGGGTGTTGCGGTGCTCATGGCTGCTGTCCTCCGCTCGTGATCGAGGTCGGTTCTTGGGTTGCCAGGTCTTGGTGGATCGAGTTGCTGAGGATCTCCCGGGTCAGCTGCGACTTCGCCAGCTGCCCGACGACGCGGCCGTCGACGAAGACCGCGACGCGGTCGCAGAGCCGGACCAGCTCCTCCATGTCGGAGCTGACGACGACCACGGCGGTGCCGGAGTCCGCGACCTCGCGGATCGAGCGGTGGATGTCAGCGCGGGCGCCGACGTCGACGCCCTGGCTGGGCTCGTCGAGCAGCAGCAGCGGCCGGTCGCGGCGCATCACCCGGGCCATCACGACCTTCTGCTGGTTGCCGCCGGAGAGGTTGGTCATCAGCGCGCCCGGGTCGTCCGGCTTGATCCGGAACTGCTCGATCAGCGCTTCCGAGTCACGGCTTTCGGCGCCGCGGCGGAAGAAGCCGCCGCGCCAGTAGCGGCGGTTCTCGGCGACCCCGAGGTTCTCGCGCACCGAGCGACCGCCAAACATGCCTTCGCCGGGCCGGTCGGCGGGCACGTAGCCGACCAGGTCGGACTGAGCGCGGCCGGCACGGCGGCTGGGGAGGCGGCGCCCGGCGAGGGTCACCTTGCCCCCCTTATAAGGAGCGATCCCGTAGGCGATCTGCAGCGCCTCCGAGCAGCCGGCGCCGAGCTGGCCGGCGAGGCCGAGGATCTCGCCCTCGTGCGCGGCCAGCGAGACGTCCTGCAGCTGGTCAGTGCTGACCCCGTCGAACTGCAGCACGACCGGGTTGGCGGAAGCCTCGGCGACCCGCGCGGCGTCGGCCTCGTACTCCTTCGCGAGGTTCGAGCCGACCATCTGGCGGACGATGTTGCCGCGGTCGATCTCGGCGCCATGCAGGGTGGTGACGACGACGCCGTCGCGCATCACCGTGACCCGCTGGCAGGCGCCGACGATCTCGTCGAGCCGGTGCGAGACCAGCATGATCGCCTGCCCGCGGGCGGCGTAGCGCCGCACCGCTTCCAGCAGGTCGTCGGCTTCGACCTCGTTGAGGCCCGCGGTCGGCTCGTCGAGGATCAACGTTCCGCGGTCGCGGCTGGCGCTGTCGCGCAGCGCCCGGGCGATCGCCACCATCGCCCGCACCGCCGGGTTCAGCTCGTGCGCGGGGGTGCGCGGGCTGGCGGGGATTTCGTAGTGCTCGATTACCTCTTCCGCTTGCTTGCGGATCGCGCCCCGGTCGACCCGGCCCATCCGGGTCGGGTAGCGGCGCCCAAGCGAGAGGTTGTCCTCGATCGTCATCGAGGGAAAGATCGGTGCCTCCTGGTGGACCACGGTGACGCCCATCTCGCGGGCGTCGGCCGGGGTCACGTCTTCGGCGGAGATTTTCTTCTCGCCGGCTTCGACCCAACCGGCGTCGGCGTGGTGGACCCCTGAGAGCACCTTCACCAGGGTCGACTTGCCGCAGCCGTTCTCGCCGACCAGACCATGAACCTCGAAGCGGTTGAGCTCGAGGCTGACGCCCCGCAGGGCGTGGGTGGCGCCGAAGAACTTCTCGACGTCACCCACGCGCAGCGAGACCTCAGGTCCGGTTGCGCCGGTCCTGTCCGCTACCTGCTCCAAGGCTCAGTCCAGTCCCCAGAGCTTTTCGTAGTTGGCGATGTAGTCGACCGGTGCTTCGTAGACCTCGCCTTCGGGGAGGTTTTCTTTGTCGACGATGCCCTGGTCCCAACCGGAGTAGACCGGTTCCTGGTCGTTGAACAGGCGGATCACGTCATCGACCGCGGCCCAACCGAACCAGCGCGAGTCCCAGGCCACCGTCATCTCCTGACCGCGCCCGGAGCGGATCAGCTCGACATTGGACGGGGTCGCGAGCAGGCCGGTGTTGTAGACCGTGCCGACTTTGCCGGCGTTGACGATCGCCTGCGCCGTGCTTTCGGAGACCGGGTCGTACGGGGGCGCCAGGACGTTGGCGTCCGGGTACTTCAGCATCGCGGTCTGCGCTTTCTGCGTCAGCGGCGAGCCGAGTTCGGTCAGGTGGAACGGGACCTCGCTCGCGATCGAGCATTCGTCGCAGTTGAACTGGTCTTTGAACCCTTTGTTGATGTACTGGGTGACCGCGACGTCCTGCGAGGTGAAGACGATCGCTTCCTTCTCGCCGGGGACGTGGACGACGGTCCAGGCGGCCTGCAAGCCGCCGCCGGCTTCGGCCAGTTTCGCCCAGCTTTCGGGGCCTTTGATCGGGCCTTCGAACATGTGGGTGAAGAGCGGTTCGCCGCCCCCGCTGATCGGGTCGCTGCAGTCGTAGGCGGAGACGCCCTCGGTGATCATCCCGGCCGCTTTGGCGCGTTCCAGGGTCTGTTTGATCGGGGCGCAGTCGACCGAGACGGAGAACAGCGCGTCGGCGCCGGCCACCCGGGCCTGGTCGACCGCCGAGTTCCATTTCGAGACGTCGCCGGCGCCGTCGACGACGGTCGCTTTCCAGCCGACTTCTTCGGCCGCTTCTTTGATCGCCGCCGTGATCGAGGCGCAACCGCTGGCGGCCTGGGCGCAGGAAAGGATCCAGACGTCTTTGCCGGGCTGCGGTTTGGCCGGCTCGGTCGGCAGCGGACCGCCGACGCCTTTGCCGTATTTCGCCAAATACGCTTCCGCGTCTTTGACCGAGGCGTCAGCTTCGGCGCTGCCGCCGCTGGTGTCGCCCCCTCCACCGGTGCTGTCGTCACCGCCGCCGCAAGCGGCCACGCCGATCGCGAGCAGCGCCGTCAAGGCGAGCACAAGTGCCGCTCGCAATACATGAAGTCGCGTCATTTCTCCTCTTTCCATGGTTCCCTCCGAACTTGCCGCCGCGGCGGCTTCCCAACTGCGCGCGGCAACATACCACGATTTAAGCAGCGGCGCTGGATCTTGTTATTGTTAGGGGAGTCAAACGCAGTCGTAGAGCCCTTTTCGGGGCATTCCAAGAGGAATCGAGGGAGTGAGATGAGCAATCGGACCTTTGTCATCGGGGTCGGAATGACCAAGTTCGACAAGCCGGGGAGCAAGGACGGCGACTATCCGGACTGGGTCAGCGAGGCCGGTTCGAAGGCGCTCGAGGACGCCGGCGTCAGCTTCGAGCAGGTGCAGCGCGCCGCCGCCGGCTACTGCTACGGCGACTCGACCGCCGGCCAGCGCGCGATCTACTCGCTCGGCCTCACGGGGATCCCGATCGTCAACGTCAACAACAACTGCTCGACCGGCTCCTCGGCCCTCTGGATGGCGCGCGAGGCAGTGCGCGGCGGCCTCGCCGAGTGCGCGCTCGCGGTCGGCTTCGAGAAGATGCAGCGCGGCTCGCTCGCCGTCGGCTTCGCGGACCGCGCCGACCCGATCGGTCGCCACAAGGAGCGGATGGCAGAGCTGCGCGCCCCCGAGGACGACCCGTTCGCGCCGGAAATGTTCGGCAACGCGGGCCGCGACCACATGCAGCGCTACGGCTCGACCCCCGACCACTTCGCCTGGATCGGGTGGAAGAACCACAAGCACTCGGTCAACAACCCCTACGCCCAGTTCCAGGACGAGTACACGCTGGAGGAGATCCAGGCCTCGCGGATGATCCACGAGCCCCTGACCAAGCTGCAGTGCTCGCCGACCTCCGACGGGGCGGCCGCCGCGATCGTCGCCGGCGAGCGCTTCGTCGAGCAGCACGGGCTCTGGGACCGGGCGGTGGAGATCGCCGGCCAGGCGATCGTCACCGACCTCTCCAACACCTTCGCGGTCGACACCGACTGCATGCGCCTGGTCGGCGCCGACATGAGCCGCGAGGCTGCTCGGCAGGCCTACGAGGAGGCCGCGGTCGCGCCCTCCGAGGTCGACGTCTGCGAGCTGCACGACTGCTTCAGCACCAACGAGCTGATCAGCTATGAAGCGCTTGGCTTCGCCGCCGAGGGCGAGGGTCAGAAGCTGGTCGAAGCGGAAGCGACGACCTACGGCGGCTCCGGCCCGGTGGTCAACCCCTCCGGCGGGTTGATCTCGAAGGGCCACCCGCTCGGCGCGACCGGGCTCGCCCAGTGCTCGGAACTGGTCTGGCAGCTGCGCGGCGAGTCGGGCGAGCGTCAGGTCGACGGCGCCGAGGTCGCGCTTCAGCACAACATCGGCCTCGGCGGCGCCGCCGTGGTCACCGTCTACAGGCCGGCGAGCTGAGCGCCGCGACGGCCGGCGGGCCGCTGGCCGGGCTGCGCGTCGTCGAGGGCTCGGCCTTCGTCGCCGCGCCGCTCGGCGGGATGACCCTGGCCCAGCTCGGGGCCGAGGTGATCCGCTTCGACCAGATCGGCGGCGGCCTCGACCACGGCCGCTGGCCGCTGGCCGCCGACGGCCAGAGCCTCTTCTGGGCCGGGCTGAACAAGGGCAAGCGCTCGATCGCGCTCGACCTGCGTAGCCCCGAGGGCCGCGAGCTGGCGAGCGCGCTGATCACCGCGCCGGGCGAGGAAGCCGGCCTCTTCCTGACCAACTTCCCGGCCCGCGGCTGGCTCGGCTACGAGGCGCTGCGGGCACGCCGGGAGGACCTGATCATGGTCGCGCTGACCGGCAACCCGGACGGGACCAGCGAGGTCGACTACACCGTCAACCCGGCGACCGGCTTTCCCTGGGCGACCGGCCCGCGCAACCTGGCCGAGCCGCTGAACAGCGTGCTGCCGGCCTGGGACGTGGCGATGGGCACCCTGGCGGCGGTCGGCCTGCTCGCCGCCGAGCGCCGCCGCGGGCGCGGCGGCGCGGGCGAGCTGATCTCGCTCTCGCTCTCCGACGTCGCCTTCGCGATGGTCGGCAACCTCGGCCGCATCGCCGAGGCGGAGCTGGGCGCGCGCGACCACGCCAAGGACGGCAACTACCTCTACGGCGCCTTCGGCCACGACTTCGAGACCGGCGACGGGCGCCGGGCGATGGTCGTCGCCCTGACCGCCCGCCAGTGGGCGGCGCTGGTCGAGGCGACCGGGATCGAGGAGGCCTGCCGTGGGATCGAAGCCGCTACCGGCCACGACCTCAGCACCGAGAGCGGTCGCTTCGAAGCCCGCGACCTGATCGCCGCGATCCTGCGCCCCTGGTTCGCCGGCCGCGACCTCGCCACCGTGCGCGAGATCTTCCACGGGACCGGCGTCTCCTGGGGCCCGTACCAGACCTTCCGCCAGCTGGTTGACGAGGACCCCCGCGTCTCGACCGAGAACCCGATGTTCGAAGCCGTCGAGCACCCCGGAGTCGGCACCTACCTGATGCCCGGCTCCCCCCTCCGCTTCCGCGACGCCGGCTCCCTCCCCGTCCAGCGCGCCCCCCAACTAGGCGAGCACACCGAACAGGTCCTGGCCGAGGTCCTCGGCCTGGACGGGACCGAGATCGCCCGCCTCCACGACGCCGGCACCGTAGCCAGCCCCTAAAGGGGGAGACCCAATCGCCCTCCCACCCTTGAGGCCCCTATGGGGGCACCAAAGGCGGGAGCGCAAAGCAGACAGGCCACCGACTCAAGACGGGCCGCCTGCACCAGATCAGGCGCGGCGTCTACTCGGTGGGCCGCTCCGAGCTATCGCGCGAGGGACGGTGGATGGCGGCGGTTCTGGCCTGTAGCGAGGGTTCGTTCCTCACCCACCTCAGCGCGGGAGCGCTCTATGGGATCTGCGAGGAGCGACCAGGTCGGATCGAAGTCGGAGTGCGAGGCAGACGCAGATCCCGACACGAAGACATCAGCGTCCGGGAGCGCCCCTCCCTACCCGGCCAGGACGTCGGCACCCTGCGAGGCATTCCGATCACCTCGCCGGTCCGCACCATGATCGACCTCGCCACCGTGCAGGGACCGAAGTACCTGCTGCGCTCGATCAACGAGGCCGACAAGCTGGAAGTGATCCTGGCGGACGACTTGCGGGAGTCACTCGACGCCTACTCCGGTCAACCGGGCGTCAAGGTGCTTGGGCGTCTGCTCGATCGGGACACCTTCGTGCTCTCGGACGAGGCGCTGGAACGGCTTTTCCTCCCCTTGGCCCTGGGAATCGGACTCTCCCTCCCTGAGACCAAAGTCTGGGTGAACGGCTACGAGGTCGATTTCTTCTGGCCCGAGCTTCGCCTGGTCGTCGAGACCGACGGCCTGCGCTACCACCGCACGCCTTCATCTCAGGCCCGTGACCTGAAGCGCGACCAGGCCCACACCGCCGCTGGTTATACCCGCCTGCGCTTCTCCCACTGGCAGGTCAAATACGAACCGGCCTATGTCAAAAAAATCCTCCGCTCAACCGCGTCCCGCCTGCAACCCGGCTGACCCGCACCCCTACCTGCCCTTGGCGGGGTGCGGGTCAGCCGCGTCCCTCGCCACTCGCCCGCACCATCGCCTTCACCTCGTCGCCTCCGCGCACCCGCTCGAACAACGCCCCAATCTCCTCCAGCGGCGCTTCCGCGGTGACCAGCGACGCCGCGTCGATCCGCCCCAGCAGGGCCGCGGCGCGGGCGAAGCTGCTGCCGCCGCCGAAGGAGCCGAGCACGCTCAGCTCGCGGTCGGTCAGCGCCCGCGGCTCGAACGGGACGGTTGCCGCGGGCGCGTGCACGCCGAGCACGACCAGGCGGCCGGCGCGGCGCAG
>Ga0075430_100003996_pt1 | contig 12435 bp, 12 predicted proteins | sample RhiMetdeltSRZDD4_FD_75294 | JGI IMG/M metagenome (GOLD analysis project Ga0075430, IMG submission 75294) | Populus rhizosphere microbial communities from Tennessee, USA - Rhizosphere MetaG P. deltoides SRZDD4 | ecosystem: Host-associated > Plants > Roots > Rhizosphere > Soil | place: USA... | reverse complement strand
CCGCCATGCGATGCGGCGGTCTTCAACACTTCGATGCCGGCAGGAATCACTTCCTGTCCAATGCCGTCTCCGGCAATCACTGCTATGCGGTAGGTTTTCATGTCAATCGACAATGCTAGTTCAGAAGATTACCTCTGTGTCTCCGTGACACGCTGACTGGCCGCCGCGAAGGGGCGCAGCGCAGTCACGCAGGTGAAAGCAGCGGCCGCAGCAAGCAGCCCGACCAGGGTCGGATCCATCCAAGGGTATTCATTGCCGAACCCGAACCGGACGAAGAACAGCGCGGCGACTCCTGCTGCGATGGCTGCCATCGCTGCTCCTGAGCCGGCGCGTCGCGTGTACAACCCGCCGACGACTGGCACGAACAGGCTGACGCCGAGAATCGAATAGAAAATCGTCAGCGCGCCTATCACGGTGGTCAGGTATACGGAGAGGACCACACCAACAATTCCGCCGATCACTGCGGCGAGGCGTGCGACACGAAGGAGCTCCCCATCACCGGCGTCTGGGCGAAGGTACTGCTTGTACAAATCCTTCGACGCCGATGTTGAGATCATGAACAGGATCGCATCGCATGTATCGACTTCGGTGGAAAACACCGCCGCCATTGCGAGCGCACCCAGCCACGCGGGCAGCTGTTCGCGCAACAGCGCAGGTAGTACGAGGTTGGGGTCGTCGATATCTGGCAGCGCGACCCGCGCCACCATCCCCATCAGCACGGGCAGAAACGCGAAAAGCATGAGCGCCACTGCGTTGAGCGCAACACCGGCGCGAAGCGCGCGCGCGCTCACCGCGCCGTACGACTTCTGGATGAGTCCAGGCGAGACGATGAACGCAGGACCGGTCAAAAAGAGCAACGTCCAGCCCGATCCCGGCCCGGCGGAGAAAGTGACGTCGCTGTAGTGGCCCGGCAAGGCTGAAAAGAGCTGATCGAGTCCGCCCACGGTGCCGAGCGCGTAGGGAAGCGCGACGAGAAACCCGGCGAGCATGACTACGAGTTGTGCGGTGTTGACGACCGCCGTTCCAAGCAGACCGCCGGCGGCAAAGTAGATCGTCATGATCGAGCCGCCGATCAGAGAGCCCACCCAGCGCGGCGCTCCCGTAACGACGTTCAGAATCGCCGCGCCGGCGATGAGCTGGCCCGCCAGGATGGCCACCGAGCCGAGCAGAATCAGTCCCGTAATCACGCCTCGAACGGACGAGCCGTAACGGAACTCGAGGAAATCGCCGGTGGTGAAGAAGCCATGCTCTTTCGCGAGCGTCCAGATGCGCGGACCAACCCAGAATGCGAGCGCCAGCGAGGCCAGCCCCGCAGACCCGCTCCACCACCATGCGCTGATCCCGTCGCGGTATGCGAGCCCGGCGACGCCAACGGTCGCACCCGATCCGATGTTCGCCGCGAGCATCGACGCGAAAATCAGACCCGGACCCAGCGTCCGCCCTGCCACAAAGAAGTCGCTGCTCGTGCGGATCAGCCGCGACGTCCACAGTCCGAGCCCGACCACGCCGACCGAGTAGACGATGAGAAGCGCGAGATGAATGGTCAACGCGGCAGGACGCGTCAGCTTACTTGAATCGGGAGGGAATCGTGCCCATGTCGCGCGCTGATGGGACGCCACCGAGGCTGATGGCCTGCGACGCTGCGCGCACGATCGCGTCCGACAGCGCTTCGGCCGCGAGGGCACCGATGATGCTTACGTCTGCCTCACCCGACCAGCGGCCTGTGGCGAGTGCGAACACCGTGTCGCCGTCGCCCATGGTGTGCGACGGGTAAATGGTCCTCGCCACCCCGTCATCGGCCATCAGCGCGACGCGATGAACTTCCGTCTTCGTGAGGCGTGCGTTGGTCGCCACCACGGCAATCGTGGTGTTCTCAGCCGCACGCGGAGCGACGGCTCGCAGCAGACTGCCATCGCGCAGCAGTTTGCGGGCGTCAGCGAGCGCTTTGCCGTCTTCGGTGCGGACGCCGGCGACGACCTGCCCGGTCGCCGGGTCGATGACATCGCCAATCGCGTTCACAGCGACGAGAGCGCCGACTGCCAAGCCATTCGGGAGGGTGATTGACGCGGAACCGATACCGCCTTTCATCGACCGCGCCCGACCGGCGACTTTGCCAAGTGTGGCGCCAGCGCCGGCGCCAACGTTGCCTTCTCCAACGGCCGACGCCGATGCGGCCTGCGCGGCACGGTAACCGCAATCGGCCGTAGGCCGGACTTTGGGATCACCGCCGAACCCGAGGTCCATCAGAATCGCCGCTGGAACGATCGGCACGACACCCGCAGCGCCTACGGGCCACCCGATATTGCGCTCCTCGAGATAACGGACCACCCCGTGTGCCGCATCGAGGCCGAATGCGCTACCACCGGCAAGAACGATCGCGTTGACCTTGTCTATGAGATTGGACGGATCGAGGAGATCCGTCTCACGCGTGCCTGGCGCGGCGCCCCGCTGCGACACGCCACCCGGTGCGCCGTCACCGTCAATCAGCACGACCGTGCACCCGGTCGGGCGCTCAGTCAACGTGAAGTGCCCCACCCTGAGGCCTTCGACGTCGGTCAGACCCTTACCGCGCACTGCTGATGATTGTCCCAACACCGCGGCGGCCAGCGTCGCCAACGCTGCAATCGCGAGCGAGGCGTGCTTCATCGGCTACCGCGCACTTTGAAAGGCTTTGGTGAGCCACTCGGTTATCGCCTTCGTGACGTCGCTGCTGACATTCCGATTCGGCAACGAGGCGTACTCGGCGACATCGCCGGTGACCGCCGGCGTCAGGAGGTGATTGACGCCTCGCACCGCGACGACCGCCACGGAACGCGAACGGCCCTCCTTCTGCGCCAGCTCGCCAAGCCGGTCGAGGTGTGACACCGGGACTTCCGCGTCGAGCTCGCCGTGGATGAAGAGCACCGGCTGTCGGACATCCCTGATGACTCTGGCGGGGTCGAACATCAGAAAACTCTGGAACCAGGGCGTGTCCGCCTGCTTCCGTACCTCCGGTGGCAGCGCCTCCCATCCCCGGCCGCTCATCACCGCGGCGTTGATTCGGCTTTGGAGCTCGATCTTGGCCACTCGCTCGGCGGGTGGAATGTCCATGCGTTCCAGCACGTGACGTTGCTGCTCGAGTACGCGCTCCGAACCGGCGATCGAAGGCGCGGCGATCGTGACCAGCGCGGCGATGCGCCGCTCGCGTGACGCCGCGAGAAGCGCGGCCCATGCGCCTTCGTTGTGGCCGACGACCGCTATGCGATCGCGATCGATGTCACGCCGGTTGGCTAGCCACCGCACGACAGCGAGTGCATCCTCGGCCTGATCGCCAAGCGTCGCCGATTCGGCGCGTCCGCCGCTCTGGCCATGACCGCGCTTGTCATAGCGCACTGCCACGAAACCTGCATCAGCGAGCGCGCCTGCAAGTTGCCCAAGAACGGGCACGCCACCAACGACACCGTCTCTCTCGTTTGACGCCGCGCCGGCGAGCAGGACAACGGCCGGCGCTCTCGTCGTGGCGGGACCGTCGGCCGATTTCATTCCCCGAGGCCAGGTGAGTGTCGCGCCCAGGTTGAAGCCCGTAGCTGGAATCGTGACAGCCTCGTCGCTCGCATTCGAGTACAAGATAGTGCGCGAGGTGGCCGAGGCGAGGTCGTCGCGCATCACATCGACGCGTTGGGCCGGGATGTTCACGCGAAGCAGCGAACCGGTGTCATCGGTGTAGACGTTGACAACGGCCATGCCGCGCGGCCCCGCGTATAAGAATTCGTAGCGGCGAATATTGAAGGTCGCGGTCCCAATCTGCATCTGCTCCACGCTGGCATTCGTAAGACGCAGAAGCCCCTGGGCCGCGGGTCCGACGAAGGTCGGGAATTCTTTTTCGGTCTGTGTCGCTACGAGACGACGCGTCAGTGCTTCGTATGACCCAAAAAACACGTTTGGCAAGACGACGACGCGAGGCGCTACCTTGTCGGTCTGGTCGACGGGTTGTCCTCCATCGACACCTTTGGTCACCGCCGCTCCGTTGGAGAACGTCGTAAAAATTCCCGTGTCACCGCCGTTCACTGTCGCTTCGAGCTCGTAGGCAGAGGGCGTCCAATCGCGGCTGTACCGCACTTCCACGCGGCGGATGACGACGTCCTGCGATCCGGAAAGGCGTCCCTGGCCGGAGATGATGAAGCCCTCGGCCGTAGACTCGACAGTGACATCTTCACGACCAACAACGGCGCCCGCCAGGAACACCGTATAGCCGCGCGAGGTTCGCGACGAAGATTGCGGTGCGCCGGGCGCCTGGGGGTGCACAACGACGGGCGCCGCGATGAGCAGCAAGACTGCCCCGATAAAATAGCGAGCAGGCATTAACGAATCGTATCAATCTTCCCAGCCCGGCTGCAGCAGGACCGTAAGCCAATGACCCTCGCCGAAGAATACCGCGCTCTCAAAGAGAAAGCAGTGATGGGGACCGTCGCCGCAGGGTCCCCCATTGCTGTTCGCGGCAAGGACCGCAAGGAGTATCTGCACGGCCTGTTAACCAACGACATCCGCGGCCTCATACCTGGCCGGGGATGCTACGCGGCCTGGCTGACGCCGCAGGGCCGAATGCTGACCGACCTGCACGTTTTCGATCTGGACGACATGGTCCTGCTGGATGCTCCAGTCCAGTTGTCCGAGGCAACGTTACAGCGCCTGGATCGTTCTCTGTTCAGCGAAGACGTTCAGCTCTCGGATCTTTCGCATGCCCTTACGCCCGTATGGGTTCACGGACCTGCCGCGGCAGAAACCGTCCGGAAGGTTCTGTCCGCATCTGCCCCTGAGTCATGGCTCGACTATCAGAACGAGCGCTTCGAATTCGGCGGAAAGGCGGTTGTGCTCGTTCGCGTGGACCAGCTCGGCGTGCCGGGCTTCGGTATCTACGTCGACCCTGCGCACGAGCCCGACCTCCGACGCGCGCTCGAGGCTGCCGGAGCGCCGCAGGTGGATCGGGCCACTATCGAAAGCGCGCGTGTAGAGGCGGGATATCCCCTGTTCGGCGTCGATATGACGGAAGACACGATTCCGCTCGAAGCCGGTATCGAGGATCGCGCGATTTCGTTCACCAAGGGTTGCTACGTTGGGCAAGAGGTGATTATCCGCGTCTTGCACCGGGGCCACGGACGTGTCGTCCGCAGGCTCGTGGGGTTGCGCCTCGCAGCTATGCCGTCGCGCGGCGCGAAAATTCTTGCCGGGGACCGCGACATCGGATGGGTGACGAGTGTTGCAAGCTCGCCGCGGCTGGGGCCGATTGCCCTCGGATACGTCCACCGCGATTTTGTGACCGCTGGGATCGAGGTGTCTGTCGAGTCGCCGGAAGGCCGAGTTGCAGCGGTCGTCAGCGAACGTCCAATTTCGTCAGACGCTCGATGAGCTGCGCGTCGGCTGGCGGAAAGTCGAGCAGGGGCAGTTCTGGTCGCGCGACCCACCGCATCTCCTGGCCCAGCAGCGGACGCGCCGAGCCCAACAGCGTGCAGTGATAGAAATACAGCGCGACGTTGCGATCGGGGTAGGGATGCGTCGTAGCAAACGCAAGTTCGCCGACTTCGATGTCCGCGTCCAGCTCCTCTCGAAGCTCGCGTTTGAGCGCGGCGTGGTGACTCTCGTCGGGATCGATCTTGCCGCCGGGAAATTCCCACAGGCCCGCCAGGTGCGCTCCTGTGGGGCGCCGGGTGACGAGAAAGCGCTCGTCCCGCTCGATCACGGCGGCCACGACCGTGATATTCATTCGCGATCGCGCGCTCGCGGATCGTAGGTCCGGCAGATTGCGGTCATCGGGCAGACGAGACATTTCGGCTTTCGCGCCACGCACACCATTGCGCCGAGATCCATGAGTGCCTGGTTGAAGTCGAACACTCGCTTGCGCGGGACGAGCACTTCGGAAACGGTCCACAGGTGCTTGCGCGCGGAATGGGTCCTCGCGTCGCCGCGTCCGACGAAAACCCGAAACAGGACGCGTGCGACGTTGGTGTCGAGAATCGCTGCGCGCTGGCCGAATGCGAAGCTGCGAATGGCGCCCGCCGTGTATGCGCCAATTCCCTTGAATGACAGAAGCGTTTCGGGGTCTGACGGCAGCCGGCCGTCATAGCGCGCCACCGCTTCGCGGGCGATCGCATGAAGCCGCTTCGGTCGGATGTTGTAACCAAGCGGACGCCACGTGCTCGAGACGTCCGACTCCGGCGCGTTTGCGAGCGCTTCGAGCGAGGGGTACTTGTTCAACCACTCGTGGTACTTCGGCACGACCCGATCGACCTGTGTCTGCTGCAGCATGATTTCGGAGACGAGGATGTGGTACGGATCGCCAGTGCGGCGCCACGGAAGGTCGCGTCCGTGTACCTTGTACCAGGCAAGGAGTGCGCGCCGGAAGCGCCGCCGCGATGCGGGCGGCGGCAGAGACGAAGCGGACATCGCCCCTATAATTTCACGCGTGCACGTCGATTGCACTCGTCTCTCGACGCTTCGAGTGAGTCGAAAGGGTCGAGGCGCGTTGAGGTCGTCCAATCGGTGAAGATCTATACCAAGACCGGCGACACGGGTCAGACGTCGCTGTTCGACAACTCACGTGTGTCAAAGGCGGCCCCGCGAGTTGACGCCTACGGCGAGGTCGACGAGCTCAACGCATGTCTGGGCGTCGCACGCGCGGCTGGCGTGGATGGCGACATCGCGCGCGCGCTCGAATCAATTCAGAAAGATCTATTTGCACTTGGCGCCCGGTTGGCCGATCCATCGTCGCGGATTGCTGGCCGCGTGACTAAAGCGGCTGTTACAACCGCGGACGTGGAACGTCTGGAACGCACAATTGACGGACTCGAAGCGGAGTTGCCGGCACTGCGTCGGTTTATTCTTCCCGGCGGTGCGCTCGCCGGGGCACTGCTGCATCAGGCCCGTACGGTCTGCCGGCGGGCCGAGCGCCGGGTCATCGGGCTCGGCGCCGACGAGGTAGAGCCGATTTTGATCGTGTACCTGAACCGTCTGTCCGACCTGCTGTTCGTCATGGCGCGGACCGTCAACCACCGTGCGGGCGTGCCGGAAGTAGAGTGGTGATCTCAGGGACATGAACTCGATCGTCGTCCACTATCAGGAAATTGCGCTCAAAGGAAAGAACCGTCCATGGTTCCTTTCGCGCCTGGTCCGCAACCTGCGTGGTGCTGTTGCGGATTTGGATGTGCGAGCCGTGCGGCCGCTGATGGGACGCATCGAGGTGGAGCTCGGTCCGGGTGCGACGCGCGAAGAAGTGGGCGACCGAATCCGGCGGACGTTCGGTGTTGCCAATTTTTCCTACGCGGCTCGGACGCGACTGGATCTCGACGTATTGACCGACCAGATTCTCCGTGAGCTCCGAGACCGGACGTGTCAAAGCTTCCGCGTGTCGGTGCGGCGCGCGGACAAGCGATTTCCAATGATCTCGCCCGAGGTCGAGCGCGAAGTGGGCGGCAGGATCAAGAGCGCGCGCGGCTGGAAAGTCGATCTCGAGAACGCTGAGCTCGTTGTTCACATAGAGCTGCTGACCGCCGAGGCGTTCTATTTTTTCGGGAAGGAGCGCGGTCCTGGCGGGCTGCCAACCGGCACTGCCGGCCGAGTGGCCTGTCTTCTGTCGGGCGGAATTGATTCCCCCGTTGCTGCCCACCGGATGATGAGGCGCGGCTGCTCCGTCACCTTCGTCCACTTCCACAGCTATCCAATCCTGTCGCGCGCGTCTCAGGACAAGGCACGGCAGCTGGTGACGCTTCTCACACAATGGCAGCAGCGGTCGCGTCTGTATCTGGTGCCGTTCGGCGACATTCAGCAGCAGGTTGTGCTTGCCGTGCCTGCCCCGATGCGGGTCGTTGTTTATCGGCGGCTGATGATGCGAATCGCGGAGCAGATTGCGCGTGCACGTGGCGCGCAGGCGCTGGTCACCGGAGAGGTCGTTGGACAGGTTGCGTCGCAGACGCTCGAGAACCTTGCGGTGATCGGCAATGTCGCGACGCTGCCGATTTTCCGGCCGCTCATCGGCATGGACAAGGAGGAGATTACGGCCGAAGCGACGAAGCTCGGCAGCTATCCTATTTCCATCATTCCCGATCAGGACTGCTGCACACTGTTTACACCGCGGCACCCGCAGACGCGCGCGCGCCTGGCGCAGGTCGAGTCGGCCGAAGCAGTCCTTCCGATACAGGAATTTGTCGAGCAGGCGGTTCGTGAGGCCGTCGTGGAGTATTTCCAGTTCCCTGGCTCCGTCTCGGGCTCCGGCGAGGCGCGTCGCAGCGCCACGCGCGAGGGCGGCCGGTGGTAGCATTCGAGATTGTCCGGTTCTTGAGGACCCGGAGGTTTGCACATGGCTTTAGCTACAGAGGTCGATCGCAGCGCGTCCGCGCTTTCCCGGATCGAGACGATCCTCGGCGATGACGCCGGTCTGCTCCAATACCAGTGCCGTACGATTCCGAAGGAAAAGCTCCACCTCCCTGGTCCGGATTTCGTGGATCGGGTGTATGGACCGTCAGATCGCCATGTGCGCGTGTTGAGCAGCCTGCAACGGCTGTTCGATGCCGGTCGATTGAGAGGCACCGGGTACGTCTCGATCCTCCCGGTCGACCAGGGGATCGAGCACTCAGGCGGCGCGTCGTTTGCGCCGAATATTGATTATTTCGACCCAGAGAACATCGTCAAACTGGCGATCGAAGGTGGATGCAACGGCGTCGCCTCGACGTTGGGCGTACTCGGCTCGGCGGCGCGCCGGTATGCGCACAGGATTCCGTTCATCCTCAAGGTCAATCACAACGAGTTCATCTCGTACCCCAACGCGTACGATCAGATCCGGTTCGCGAGCGTGAAGCAGGCGTTCGACCTTGGCGCCGTAGGCGTTGGCGCCACGATTTACTTCGGCTCGCCGGAATCGAAGCGTCAGCTGCAGGAGATTGCGGAGATGTTCCAGCAGGCGCACGAGCTTGGGATGTTCACCGTCCTCTGGTGTTATCTGCGGAACCCGGCGTTCAAGACCAACGACACCGACTATCACCTTGCCGCCGACCTGACTGGCCAGGCCAATCATCTTGGCGTCACGATCGAAGCGGACATCATCAAGCAGAAGCTGCCGGAAACGAACAAGTCGGGCTTCGACACCCTGAAATTCGGAAAAACGCACAAGGCTGTCTACACTCAGCTCAGTTCCGACAATCCCATCGACATGACGCGCTACCAGCTCGCCAATTGCTACATGGGCCGCGCCAGCCTAATCAACTCAGGGGGTGCCTCGGCTGGCGAAACTGATCTGAAGGAAGCGGTGAAGACCGCCGTTATCAACAAGCGTGCAGGCGGCACAGGGTTGATTTCGGGACGAAAAGCATTTCAGCGACCGATGAAAGAAGGCATCGGGCTGCTCAATGCCATTCAGGACGTCTACCTCACCAAAGAGGTGACGATCGCGTAAGTCCCAGGAACTCCTGAAGCGCTTCGCGCGTGCTGCGAAACGCCAGTTCTTCCCATGGTATGGTCTCGGGCTCGAAGAATCTCGCTTCGAGCCCTTCGTCATCACATCCGAGACATCCGCCCATCATCGTGGCGGAGTACACCACGATCACCGGCACCCGTCCTGCGTACGAGTAGATGTTGATGAGACGATCGAGGCGGACTTCGAGGCCGGTTTCCTCGCGCGCTTCGCGCACGGCCGCAGCCCGCACCTCTTCTCCGCGATCCACGTAGCCGCCGGGGAACACCCACTTGCCATATCCAGGCTCGATGGCGCGCCTGACGAGCACGACACGGTTCTGCTCGTCGGTGATGATGGTCCCTACGGCAAGCTTTGGATCCAGATAGAACACGAATTCGCATGCCGTGCATACGAGCCGCGCGGGATCGCCGTCGCGGAGGGAACGCGATTCGAGCGAGCCGCCACACACGGGACAGAAGCGAAAGTCCGACCGCATGACCGCCTATAATTCTCGTTCATGTCGATATTGAAAGTCGCGCGCATGGGGCATCCCGTGCTGCGACAGCGTGGCCGCCCGCTCGACCACAGCGACCTTCGGAGCCCGCGGGTGCAGAAGCTCATCGACGACATGATCGAGACGATGCGCGAATACAACGGTGTTGGTCTGGCGGCGCCGCAGGTACATGAAAGCCTGCGCCTGTTCGTAGCGCTGCTCGAGGACGAGCCCGACGACCGAACCGCGGCAGCTGTCATCGTCAATCCCGAGATTGTGTCGAATACGCATTCGCGCGAGGAGGGTTGGGAAGGCTGCCTGAGCATTCCCGATGTTCGCGGCCTTGTTCCACGTGTCACCGATATCACCGTGAAGGGGCTCGATCGCGAGGGACGGGTAATCGAGTTGCGCCTCAGGGACTTTCCGGCTCGGGTCGCGCAGCACGAGACAGATCATCTCGACGGCGTCCTGTTTCTGGATCGCATGACGTCGATGCAGTCGTTGACATACCTCGAGGAGTACTCGCGGTATCACTCAGACGACAACGACTAGAGCGGTTCCTGGCTCACGTAGGGCGCGGCTTTACGGCCGCGCCAGGCAGGCCGTAAAGGCCTGCCTACTAGTGATCCGGCTTAGGCGAGGACTTCAGGATCCGTTGAACGATTTCGGTCAGCTGCGCGGCCGTGAACGGTTTCGAGATCAGGGGAGTTGACGGGTCCACCGATCCGTCAGGCATGACGAGCTTCGATGGATAGCCCGACATGAAGAGAACCGGCAGATTCGGGTGGATGTTCTTGACACGATCCGCAAGCTGACCGCCGCTCATCCGCGGCATCACGACGTCGGTGAGAAGCATCGAGAGCCGCTCTCCGCGCTCTGCGCATGAGAGCGCTTCCTCCGGTGTCGCCGCTTCGAGGACGCGATATCCATCCCGTTCCAGAACACGTTTCGTGAACCGTCGCACCGCCTCTTCGTCCTCAACCAGGAGAATGGTGGCAGGAGGGCGAGCATCCGCTTGCTCTCCGGGGTTCGCGGGTGTGGGTCGGAGTGCTGCCCGGTCCTGTGACGCCGGCAGAGAGACCTCAAATGTGCTTCCTCGGCCGACTTCGCTTTCGACGTGGATGACGCCATTGAGCTGTTTGACGATTCCGTAGACGGCAGACAGGCCCAATCCGGTGCCCTGACCAACTGGCTTTGTCGTGAAGAATGGCTCAAAGATATGCTGTTTGACGTCCAGAGTCATGCCGCCACCGGTGTCCCGAACCTGCATCGAAACGTAGCGGCCCCTCATGGCCAGGCTGTCGTCATGCTCAGGCGATTCCGTCGCGTTGCGTGTCTGAATCGTCAGCGTTCCGCCGTCCGGCATGGCGTCGCGCGCGTTCAAGGCGAGGTTCATGATCACCTGTTCGAGTTCCCTGGGATCGGCGGTGACACAAAAGAGATCCGGCGCCGGGTGCACCTCGAGTCGAATGCGTTCGCCTAGCAGCCGCTTGACCACAGGCGTCAGTCCTGAGACCACCTCGTTGAGATCGAGGGTTCGCGGCTGAAATACCTGTCGCCGGCCGAAGGCCAGGAGACGCCGAGCCAGAGCCGAGGCACGCTCGGCAGAACGGCGCATCTCCTCGAGGTCGGCCATCATCGGCGAGTTTTCGTCGATGTCCTCCGCCATCATGTCGATGTACCCCAGGATGGCCGTGAGGTTGTTATTGAAGTCATGCGCGATGCCGCCCGCCAGACGTCCAAGTGCCTCGAGCTTCTGGGCCCTTGCGAGCTCCGACTCCGATTTTCGGAGCGCGTCCTCGGCCTGTTTACGAGCCGTCATATCGCGGGACAGGCCGAGCACGGCCCTCACGCTTCCGTTGTCATCGCGTATAGGCGTGAGTGACGTACCGAGCCACACTTCTCTTTCGCCATAGACGTTGAGGGCTTCCACGTAGAGCGGAGTTCCGGTTTCAAAGACCTGCTGTAGGTGTTGCCCCTGGCGCCTTACGACGTCTGGAGGAAACAGGTCGGCGCGACGCCGCCCAATCAACTGTTCAGGAACGGTGCCGTGCTGTCGGGCGCCAGCGGGATTGACATATTCGACTCGATCTTCGCGGTCGATGACAAAGATATGGTCCTCCGCGGTTTCTGCGAGGACGCGATAGTAGTCGCTGAAATGTGTTTTCTGGTCCGTGCTCACTGAGGGCGCCGTTTCCGCCGCCTATCTCATCGCTTGAGATACTTTGAAGGATTATCGCAACCTCCTCGGCGGCGGCAATCCTATCTCGAAATTCGCTGCTCCCTCGCAAGAATCATTCGGTCGGTGCCCCGAACTGCGAACCCCAAACGAGAGACGCAGAACCCAAACTCAGAACTCGGAACGACCCTATAATTCCATGTTCGTGCTCTCCACCGGATCACCTGTCGTCACTCTTCGAACTGCACCTGCAACCCCGTTTGACGGCGCGATTGCCGCCGCGCGAACGTGTTACTCGCCCCGCGTCATCGGCACCGGCGAGGTCACCGATCGACAGCGCGA
>Ga0075430_100003995_pt1 | contig 12436 bp, 11 predicted proteins | sample RhiMetdeltSRZDD4_FD_75294 | JGI IMG/M metagenome (GOLD analysis project Ga0075430, IMG submission 75294) | Populus rhizosphere microbial communities from Tennessee, USA - Rhizosphere MetaG P. deltoides SRZDD4 | ecosystem: Host-associated > Plants > Roots > Rhizosphere > Soil | place: USA... | reverse complement strand
TCGAACCTGCGACCTAAGAGTTATGAGCTCCCCGCTCTAACCACTGAGCTACGGGCCCGCATCTCCGAGTATAGCGGGCCGTGAGCCGGACCGGCCGATCTCAGGGGACCGACCGCGCACGACGTGGGATGGGCAATCGGGCGGCCTACGCGGCGAAGAGGACCGAGCCCGAGAGCGTCGGCGTCTCGGCCATCGCGGCCCGCAGCAGCGCGACGTCGAACGCGTCCTCCAGCTCCGCGCGCAGCAGGTACGACCAGATGGCGCCGTTCAGCGCGCTGGTCAGCTCGCTCGTCAGCTCCGTCAGATCGCGGGCGTCGCAACCGCGCGGCCGGCTGTCCGTCGTCAGAATCGAGTCGACGCGGGCCTCAAGGATCGTCGCTGTCATGGCCGTTCACCATCCCGGATGCACTCAATCGCTCAACGTGGGCCCAGTCTACGCCGCGACCCTCGTCGAAGTCCGTCGAGCGATCGACACGTAGCGTGTAAACTTGCTGACACAGCGTCGATGCGCCGGTGCCGACCGCCGCGAGGAGGGGGTGACCTGCCATGCTCACATCGAATGTGCTCGCCCGGTCTCCGCTGCTCGCGAACCTGCCGCCGGAGTCGCTGACGCACCTGGCCTCGGCAGCCCGGCGGCGGAGCTATCGTCGGGGCGAGGTGATCTTCCACCAGGGCGACCCCGGCGACTCGTTGCACTTCCTGATCGAGGGGCGCGTCAAGGTCGTCCTGGACGCCGAGACCGGCGAGGAGGCGGTGATCGCCATCCTCGGACCGGGCGACTGCTTCGGCGAGCTGGCGCTGATCGACGGCGAGCCGCGCTCGGCCACCGTCGAGACCCTCGAGGCCGTTCAGACGATGAGCCTCTCGCGGGCCGACTTCATGGCGTTCATCCGGTCGAACCCGCAGGCCGCCGAGCGGATGCTGATCGTGTTGGCGGGCATGGTGCGCCGGGCGGACGAGACGATGGCCGACCTGGTCTTCCTGGACCTCGAAGGGCGCCTGGTCAAGAAGCTGTTGGAGCTGGCCGACGCCCACGGCCGCGACGTCGACGGCGCGATCGAGATCGAGCTGCCGATGACGCAGGAGGATCTCGCGGCGATGATCGGTGCCACCCGCGCGAGCGTCAACAAGCTGCTCGGCTGGTACGAGGATCGCGGGGCGATTCAGCGGCGCGGGCGGCGGATCGCGATCTTCGACCCGGACCGGCTGCGGCGTCGGATCACCTGAGGCCAGTCCCGCCCGGGCATCGTGACGTGATGTGAGGCAGCGGGGGCGCGGACGCTCCGCTGTCTCGGACGTCAGGTTGCCGTGGTCACGAGGCCGGTTCCAGGAACTCGTCCGAGATCCAGCCGGTCGCGCCGGTATCGTCGCGGACGTTCTTCCAGGTCTTGCCGTCCATCCGCTGGTCCGCGCCGACGACCTGCAGCACCGTGCCTTCGGGGATGGCCTTGATGACGGGGCCGGCGGCGCCCGGACGCTCCCGCATGTTCACGCTCGTGCCGTCCGACTCGGCGACCTTCACCTGCTCGCCGTCCGGCTTGGCGGAGGGCGCGGGCGCTCCGGTGGAGGATCCCGATGTCGGGCTTCCGACGGCCGCCGGCTCGTCCCCTTCCTCCTCCTCGCCCGGCTCCTCTTCGTCGTCGCTTGGTTTCGCCGCCGGCGGGGAGAGGATCACGCCCGGGGGAGCGGTGCCGAGGACGCCCGGCGAGGCGACCGGCGTCGGCGGCACGGCGGCCAGACCGGGCGGCAGCGTCGCCTTCGGCACGCCGGCTTGCGCCGACGGCGTCCCGGAGACGGTCGGCGTCGGCGGCGCGCCCATCTGCGGCATCCCGGCCAGCCCCGCCGAGCCCGCGATGAGCGTGCCCATCTGGTTCTGGATGGTCACGGCCGCCGCCGCCAGCATCAGGACCATCAGGCCGGCCCAGACGACCGTCGTCCGCATCTTCGCCTGCCTGGTGAAGCCGCCGCGCACCCACATCAAGGCGAGCCCGTACGGCCCGCACAGCAGGATCAGCAGGACCAGCATCGCGGGGGAGAGCCACCATGGCCGGTCGGCGGGGGCCTGCTCCGCGGGTGTCGGGCCATCGGGCACGGGCGGTCGGGCGCCGGCCGGCAGATGGTCCAGCTCGAGCTCGCCGCCCTCGTCGGGGAGCGGCGGGGCCGGACGCGGCGCGGTCGCCGGTAGCTGGGCGGTGGGGATCTCCTGGGCGTTCTGCGGCGGCCCGCCGGCCGGCGGCCGTCCGGGCCGACCCGGCGCCGGTCGCCGGGGGCCCGGCTGCGGTGGACGCTGCATCCGCTCCGCCAGCCGCCGGGCCTCGACCAGCACCTCGTCCGCCAGCTCGTGGCGCCCCTGTCGACGGTAGAAGCCGGCCAGCCGCTGGTAGACGCGCGGGTCGCGCACGCCCTCGCGGATGTTCGTTTCGAGGCATTGGGCGGCCTCGTCGAGCAGCCCACGACGCTCGAAGATCTGGCTCAGGCGCTCCCGAGCCACGATCTGCTGGTGGCGGTCACCGTCGCGCAGGAGGCTGAGGCAGTAGGTCGCCTCTTCGTCCTCGCTGGCGAAACCTTGCGGGCTCTGATCCACGCGCGACCTCGACCGGGCTCAGGCGTAGTCGCGGGGGAAGACGGTGTTGGTGCGGATCGTCGGCTTCTGCTCCTCGACGCACTCCTTCGCGGCCTCACGCCAGCGCGCCAGGTGCGGCGTCTTCGTGTGGGCCTCGAAGCCGGCCTCGTCGACGTAGACCTCGTAGAAGTAGTACTGGAGCGGGTCGGACGTATCCTGGAGCACGTCGAAGCGGACGCAGCCCGGCTCGTCGCGGACCGAGCAGATCGAGTCGTCCTCGATCACCTTCAGGAACTGGTCTACCTTATCGGGCTTGATCTTCACTGAGACAAAGATGGCGTACATGCTCGCCTCCCAAACGGCCGGCGGGCCTCGCCGCCGACTGCGTTGCGACGTACCCTAGTGTACGAGGGGCCGGACGGTCAACCGAATCGGGCGTACGATCGCCCGACCGGCCCGCGCAGGTGAATCATTATCGCGCGCAGAAGGGATGTGTCCCCGTGACCAGATCACCGTTCACTATCTCCGGGTTCGGCGACGAGATCGCCGACGACCCGGCCGAACAGCTCGACGTCCTGGCGGGCCTCGACATCCGCCACCTCGATCTTCGAGGGGCCTGGGGGAAGAACGTCCTCGACTTCGATGAGGACGACATCCGCCGCCTCACGGCCGTGCTCGTCGAGAAGGGCGCGCGGGTCGCAATGATCGCCTCGCCGGTCGGCAAGAGCCAGATCGCCGAGCCGGCCGCCTACGAGCAGGGCCGCCTGGAGACGGCGATCCGCTTGGCGGCGGCGTTCGACACGCCGCTGATCCGGCTGTTCTCCTTCTACCACGAGGGCATCTCGCACGCCGACTGTCGTGACGAGGTCGTGGGCCGTCTCGGCGAGTGGGCGGCGACGGCCGAGCGGGCGGGCATGACGCTCCTGCTGGAGAACGAGGGCGACCTCTGGGGCGACGTGCCGGAGCGGTGCCGCGACCTCCTGGCGACGGTCGATTCGCCGGCGTTGCGGCTGACACTCGACACCGGCAACTTCGCCTCGCTCGGCATCGCCTCGTACGACACGGCGTACCCGATGCTGAAGCCGTGGCTGCGGCACATCCAGATCAAGGACGTGCGCCGCGAGCCGAAGCAGGTGGTGCCGGCCGGCCAGGGCGACGGCCAGATCCCCGAGGTGCTGGCCGCCGCGCTCCGGGACGGCTACGAAGGGTACCTCTCGCTGGAGCCGCACCTCGCAATGGCCGGCAAGGCCGGCGGGTTCTCCGGTGCCAACCTCTTTGGGACGGCCGCGACGGCGCTCCGGGGGATCCTCGCGGAGATTGGCGCCGGCCGCTGACCCCGAGCGGCCCGGATCGTGCCGTCCGTGCCGGGGAGCCTAATCCTGCGACGTAAGAGGTTGTCATGCGTCGACGTCGCGCGCTGCGCGCATTGTTGGCCGCACTCGTGGCCTGGATGGTTGCCGTGCTGCCGAGCGGCGCGGCCCCGGCGGCGCAGCCGGAGGGCTGCGGCTCCGGTCCGTCCGGCGAGAACCAGGTCTACCTCGGGGCCTGGATCCCCGCCGCGCACGACGACCCGCGCGTGTCGCGCGGCGCCGACCCGCTGGGCCAGTTCGAGGCGAAGGCCGGCAAGGGCGTCAGCATCCTCCAGCGGTGGGAACACTGGGGGCTGGGTCCGGGCGGTCGGATCGACATCAAGTGGCTGCGCCGGGTGGCCGAAGGCGGCGCCTACCCGATGATCACCTGGGTGCCGTGGAACCCGGAGCTGTCAAATGCCGGCGATCAGACCGGCTTCTTGATGCGAGACGTCGCGAATGGGGCGTTCGACGGGTACATCGCCGACATCGCCTCCGAGGTTGCCGAGTGGGACGGCCCGATCTTCATCCGGTTTGCCCAGGAGATGAATGGGACGTGGTACCCATGGGGCAAGCACCAGAACAGCCCGGAGGAGTACGTCGCGGCGTGGCGGCGCGTGCACCGGATCTTCGACGAGCGGGGAGCTGGGCACGTGACCTGGGTCTGGAACCCGAGCGAGAAGAACCACCCCGAGACGCTGGGGCTCTGGTACCCCGGCGACGACGTGGTCGACTGGGTCGCGGTCGACGGCTACAACTGGGACGCCCCGCAGTACTGGCAGTCCGGGGGCAACACCTGGCGCCTGCTGGATCAGGTCTTCCGCCCGTCGTTCGACGACATGAATACGTTCGTCCCGGCCGACAAGCCGCGGATGATCACCGAGACGTCGACGAACGAACGCGGCGACGACGCCGGCAAGAAGGCGGCCTGGATCTGCGATGCATTCGGACGGGCGCTGCCCGACGCGCTGCCCGAGGTCAGGGCCGTCATGTGGTTCGACGAGCCGACCAACGAGGGCGGCTGGATCGTGCCCTGGCCGATCGACTCGACCGAGCAGAGCGAGGCGGCGTTCCGGGCGGCCGTCGCGGCGCCCTACTACGTCGGGTCGCTCGGCGATGTGCCGATGCGGCTCGGCCGCCAGAAGATCCCGGCGCCGTGACGGGGTAGCGAGTTGCGAGTTGCGAGTTACGAGTGGATGATACTCGCTGCTCGTAACTCGCAACTCGCAACTCTTGACGGAGGCTTCCGTGCTTGACCTGATCCTGAAGAACGCCCGCATCCTCGACGGCAGCGGCAACCCCTGGTACCGGGGCGACGTCGGCATCCAGGGCGACACGATCGTCTCGGTTGGCCGCGTCGCGACCGAGGACGCCGCTCGGACGATCGACTGCGGGGGCCAGATCGTGAGCCCCGGCTTCATCGACATGCACACCCACGCCGACGTGATGCTGCTCGCCGAGCCGCGCCACGAAGGTAAGATCTACCAGGGCGTGACCACCGACCTGCTGGGCCAGGACGGCCTCTCGTACGCCCCGGTCTCCCCGAAGACGCTCCAGCTCCTGCGCCGCCACCTGGCCGCGCTCAACGGAGATCCGGACGTCGGCTGGGACTGGACGACGGTCGCCTCGTTCCTGGCCCGGTTCGATCGGCAGGTCTCCACCAATGTGGCGTTCCTGGTGCCGCACTGTGCCGTGCGCGCCGAGGTCCTGGGGATGGAGGACCGCCTGCCGACCGCCGCCGAGCTGGAGCGGATGTGCCAGCTCGTGGACTCGGGGATGGCCGACGGCGCCGTCGGGTTCGCGACGGGCCTCGACTACACGCCGCAGTTCTGGTCCGATACCAACGAGCTGGTCGAGCTGTGCAAGGTCGTGGCGCGGCGCGGCGGCATCTACGTCACGCATATGCGGTCAAGCCTTGGCGACAGGGTTTTCGATCCGATCAAGGAGGCGATCGAGATCGGCCGAAAGTCGGGCGTCAAGGTCCACCTCTCGCACCAGCGCGGAGACGCCGTCGGGAAGCCGCACGGGCCGAAGGACATCCTGCGGCTGTACGAAGAGGCACGCGCCGAGGGCGTCGACCTCAGCTACGACAATTACCCGTACACCCGTGGGAGCTCGCTGCTCCACAGCCGGCTGCCCGCCTGGACGCATGTCGGCGGGCCGGACGCCCTCATCGCGCGGCTCAAGGACCCCGCGCAGCGGGCAAGAATCGAGTGCGAGCTCGACGCCGCGGGCAATCCCTGGGATCAGTACACGATGGCGAGCATCACCGGCGGCAGCCAGAAGTTCGAGGGCTGGTCGGTGGCCGAGGCAGCCAACGAGGCCGGCAAGCCACCGGCCACCTACGTCTGCGACATGCTGGTCGAGACCGACCTCGGAATCTCCTTCGTGAGCCCGTCAACCTCGTCCGAGGAGTCGCTCGACGCCATGCTGGCCCACGAGCTCGCCACCCACGGCAGCGACGGCCTCTGCATCGGGTCGCGGCGCCACCCCCGAAGCTACGGCTCGTTTGCGCGGGTCCTCCGTCGCTTCGTCCGCGAGCGAAAGATCATGCCGCTCGCCGATGCCGTACGAAAGATGACCTCGGCGCCGGCGTTGCGGATCGGGCTGAGGGACCGAGGGCTCGTCCGCGAGGGGTTCGTGGCGGACCTCGCGGTCTGGGACGAGCGGACGATCGCCGATCGCAGCACCTATGAGAACCCGATCGTGACGGCGACCGGCGTCAGCCACGTCCTGGTGAGCGGGACGCTGGTGCTCGAGAACGGCGAGCACACCGGGGCGACGCCAGGACGGGCGCTGAAGCCGCTGATCTCGTAGCGACACGGCCGAACCGGGCGCGAGCGGCACCGATCCCGACGTCGGGATCGGTGCCGCTCGCTTGACGAGACAGGCATCGGCATGAGCAGAAATCCATATCTTTTCGATCGCTCATTCCTGGTGACTCTATCCGCGCCGATATTTGGCACCGGTTCTGCATTTGCTCTGCGCAGAGCCGAGCCATGGATCAACAGGGTTTCTGTCGCGGTCCAGGCCCGCTACTTTGTGCTGGAGTCGGAGATGCCTGCCGCACCAGTCACCGGTTGGGGAGAAGCTCTCCTCACGTCATTCTCGGCCGCGCTCATCATGTTCCTGAGCGCGATCCCGCGCCTGATCGCCTTCGCCGTCATACTCATCGTCGGTTGGATCGTTGCATCTCTCATCGCCAAAGCGGTCGCGGCACTGTTGCGTGCCGTCCACTTCAACGATCTGGCGTATCGCTCCGGTTTCTCCGGCTTCGTCCAGAGCATGGGGGTCCACACCGATGCGTCCGGCCTGATCGCGGACGTTGCCAAGTGGTTCGTCAGGCTGATCGCCCTGGTCGTGGCGTTCGACGCGCTCGGGCTGCCGGCCGTCTCCCAGGTGCTCCAGCAGCTCCTGCTCTGGCTCCCGAACCTGGTCGTGGCGCTGGTGATCCTGGTGCTGGCCGGGCTGGCCGCCAACGTCGTCTCGTCGGTCGTGCGCGGCGCGACGTCCGAGGCCGGCTTCAGCAACCCGAACATGCTGGCGACCGTGGCGAAGTTCGCGATCTGGACGTTCGCGATCGTCGTGGCGATCAACCAGCTCGGGATCGCGACGACGCTGGTCAACACGTTGTTCATGGGGTTCGTCGGGGCGCTGGCGCTGGCGGCCGGACTCGCGTTCGGGCTCGGCGGCCGGGAGACCGCCGCGCGGATCGTATCCAACTGGTACAACCAGAGCAGCGGGGTGTCGGCCAGGCTGACGCGGGCGGCGGACGCCGCCGGCGACCAGACCCAGCGGATGGCGGGTCAGCCGTCGATGCGGACCAGCGGCGACGCCGAGGTCATCCCGGCCGCGCCGTCGCGCGCGCGGGTGCCGACGACGGCCCACGGCGGGCTCGACGACCGCATCGACGACGGCGACACCGTCCGTCGACCGATGCAGTCGCCGCCCGACCCGGACTTCGGTCGGCCGCTGCGCGGCACCCAGAACGACTGACGGCGTCAGGCTCGTGCGCAGACCGAGGGACCCGGCCACGGCCGGGTCCCTCTCACGCCAGCGCCGTTTCACGCACCGCGAGCACGATCCGCTCGTGCGAGACGGCCTGCACCAGGCCGACCGGGATGCGCCGGACGCGCGGGCGGAGCGTGGACCAATTCAGCGAGGTCAGCAGGCGCAGAATGATCAGCTCGGTCGGCTGGCGAGCATCGTCCGTGCCGGCTCTGTCTCGCGGCGGTGTCGTGGCGTACGCCGTCGACGGCGACTGGCTTCGAGGTCCGCTGTTGCCAAGCGCCCCGGTCGGCATCGGGCCGATCGACTCGCCGCTGAACGTCGATCCGGCGGACGCGCGGTGAGCGGACCGGGCGGCATCGTGAGGGGGACGACGGGTCACCAGCCAGACCACCGTCCCGAGGTAGGCGCCGTCGGCGTCGAAGACGTCCTTGCCCGGCCGGAGATCGCGCGCGCCGAAGCTCATCGGACCGGCGCCGGCGGCTGACCGCCGGCGTACTCGAAGGTGGCGGCTGGATCGTCGGCCGAAGCGTGGCCGGCCATCACCACGGCGTACTTCAGGGTGAAGCCGCCGACGAGCGACGCCAGGCTCGCGACGACGGCCACGAGGCGCCTCGGCAGCCCGAGCGCCGAGCCGAGGGCGTGGAGCGCCAGCGGGCACAGGATGCCGAGGCCGACCGAGCCCGCCAGGCGGAGCCGACCGAGGCGCCCCGACGCGAGGGGCCTGCCAATCGAGCCGCTGTTCAGGTGGATCGCGGCGATGGCGGCCAGCTCACAGGCCGAAGCCGCCGTCTCGGCGCGCCGGAGCCGGGCCAGCGCGTCCTCTCGGCGGCCGGGCAGCAGCGCCAGGACCAGCGAGATCGCGGCGCACGAGACGGCGAGGGCGGAGGAAAGAAAGAGCGGTCCGAGCAGACGGGCGTTCTTCGCCCAGATCGGTACGGCCGTAGCGCCGAGCAGCACGCCGGTGTAGCCGCCGATGAAGAAGCCGAGCGGCGCCCCGAGCGCCCCGATCAGGCGGCGCGGAGCCGATCTGAGGCCCCGGGCCGGCCCGCCGAGCAGCCCGTCGACGCCGGCCTGGGCCGCCGCCGAGAGCGCCGCGACGCCGCCATAGGCCACGAGGCCCCAGGTCCCGAGCGACATCGGCGAGCGCAGCTTCACGACGCGGAGCATGTTCAAGAACCGCTCGGGGCGGCCCAGGTCGAGGATCAGGAGGACCGGGCAGGGCACGAGCGCCAGGAGGGCCAGGTACCGGCCGATCCGCACCGTGTCGCGGTCGTCGGTATGGCCGAACAGCTCGGCGACCGTCGCGACGACGTAGCTGCCGCCGGAGAGGCCGCCCAGGAAGAAGTACGAGACGATCAGCCACTTCCAATGTGGCTTGTGGATCGGCGGGGCGCCGTGCGACGCGGCCGGCCGGCGTGGGCCGCGTCGAGATTCGGGCTGAGGGACGTGGCGCACGCTACCGCTTCCTGAACGAGAAGATCAGCCCGACGCCGAGCAGGACGGCGGCGCCGAGGGTGCTGAGGAGGCCGGGCAGGGTCTCGTCCTGGGGCAGCTTCGGATTCGCCGGCAGGTTGTAGACCTCGGGCTCGTCGGTCAGGACGAAGAAGGCGTTGAGGCCGCCGATCCCGCCGGTGCCGCCCAGCTCGTCGTCGCCGTAGATCCGGGCGCCGGACACCCCCAGCCGCCTCAGCTCCTCGATGCGGTTCCGGGCGCGCTCCATCAGGCGCGGCACCTCCCCGAACTGGATGCTGTCGGTCGGGCACGACTTGGCGCAGGCCGGCTCCAGGCCGTCGGTCAGGCGGTCGTAGCAGAGGGTGCACTTGTGGGCCTTGCCGTCGAACATGCTCAGGTCGGGGACACCGAACGGGCAGGCCGGGACGCAGTAGCCGCAGCCGTTGCAGACGTCCTGCTGGATCACGACGGTGTCGAACTCGGTCCGGATGATGGCGCCGGTCGGGCACGCTTCCATGCAGCCGGCTCGGACGCAGTGCTTGCAGACGTCGCTCAGCATCAGCCAGCCGCTCTGGAACGGCGGCTGGTCGAACGAAGGGCGGGCGCCGTCGAAGCGCTCGACGAACGCGACGTGGCGCCAGGTGGACGCTCCCAGGTCTTTGGTGTTGTCGTAGCTGTTGGCCGTCAGCTCCAGGCCGTCCATCGGGAGCTGGTTCCACTGCTTGCAGGCGACCTCGCACGCCTTGCAGCCGATGCAGAGGGTGGCGTCGGTCAGGAAGCCGAGCCGCTTCGGGCCGGGAGTCACCCCTCACCCCCCCGCCCCCTCTCCCGCGCACGGGAGAGGGGGCGCATAGGCGTGACGTCGTCGAACAGGCGGCCGGGGCGGAGGGCGCAGGTGAGCGCCTTCGCCTCGTGGATGAACGAGTCTGGGTCCTCCACCAGCGTCGTCAGGTCGTTGGCGACTGCTCCCCGCGCGAGCCCCGAGTAGCCGTAATGCCAGGGCATACCGACCTGGTGGAGCCGCCGCCCGCCGACCGTGAGCGGCGCGATGCGGTCGGTAACCAGGGCGCGCGTCTCGATCGCGCCGCGAGCCGTCGAGATGACGACGTAGTCGCCATTATCGATGCCGAGCGATGCGGCTAGCTCGGTCCCGATCTCGGCGAACCCCTCCGGCTGCAATTCGGCGAGCCAGGGCACCCAGCGGCTCATCGCGCCGGCCGTGTGGTGCTCGGTGAGGCGGTAGGTGGTCAGGACGTGCGGGTAGCGGGCATCGGCCACGGCGTGGTAGGCGTTGTCGGCGCGGGCGTGGCCGATGGCGGCCGGATTGACCTGCTGGCCGTAGAGCGGGTTGCTCACGGGCGACTCGAACGGCTCGTAATGGGTTGGGAGCGGGCCGTCCTTCAGGCCCTTCGGCACGAAGAGGCGCCCGAGACCCTCGGCGAGCATCAAGAACGGCTGGGCGCCGGAGTGGCCGTCGAGGCCGGTGGCGTCGGCGGCCGGCTGGTAGCCGGGAGCCTTGGTCGGCGGAAAGTCGGGCGTGTCGAGGCCGGTCCAGCGCTGCTCATCGTCGCTCCACCAGACGTACCGCTTGCGCTCGGACCAGGGGCGGCCTTCCGGATCGGCCGAGGCCCGGTTGTAGAGGACGCGGACGTTGTTCGGCCAGGAGTAGCCCCAGCCGAGGTAGGCTCCTTCGCTTGCCGAAGGACCGGCCTGGCGCTCGCGGGCGCGGTTCCGGCCGGGCTCCGGCCTGATGCCGCTGTAGATCCAGCAGCCGCAGGCTGTGGAGCCGTCGTCGCGGAGGTCCTGGTAGCTCCGGACGGGCCTGCGGTCGCCAACCGTCCAGCCGTTGATCTCGGCCAGGATCGCCTCGACGTCCGGCTCGGCAAGCGGGCCGTGGGTCGGGTACTCCCAGGTGAGCGCCTGGATCGGGCGGTCGCGGTCCAGGGTGCTGTCGGCGTACAACTCGCGGAGACGCCGGCCGAGGTGGTAGACGAAGTGGGCCTCCGAGCGGGCGTCTCCTGGCGGGTCGACGGCCTTGTCGTGGTACTGCACCAGCCGCATCGTGTTGGTATACGAGCCGTCCTTCTCGGGCGTAACGGCGGCCGGCAGCAAGAAGACCTCGGTGCCGATCTCGGACGGCGCGATCGAGCCGTCAAGCACCTCGGGCGCGTCCTTCCAGAAGGCGGCGGTCTCGGTCTCGAAGATGTCGCGGACGACCAGCCAGTCGAGCCTGGCGAGGCCCTGGCGCACCAGCCGGGCGTTCTGGGCCCCGACGGCCGGATTCTGGCCCATGCAGAACAGTCCCCGCATGCGGCCGTCCTTCATCGCCAGCAGCATCGGCTGGAACGAGAAGTCGCCGGCCAGCTTTGGGAGGTACTGGAAGCCGAAGTCGTTGGCGGGCTGGGCGCCCTCGCCGTACCACGCCTTGAGGAGGCTCACCATGTACTTCGGGGCGTTGAACCAGCCGCCGGCCGGCGTGACGACCCCCTCCAGGTAGCTCGCCAGGTCGCGGTGACCGTCCTGGACGCTCGGCATCGGCAGGTAGCCGGGCAGGAGGTTGTAGAGAGTCGGGATGTCGGTGCTGCCCTGGATCGTGGCGTGGCCCCGGAGCGCCATGATGCCGCCGCCCGGCCGCCCGATGTTGCCGAGCAACAACTGGAGGATGGCGCAGCAGGAGATGATCTGGGTCCCGGTCGTGTGCTGCGTCCAGGCGACGGCGTAGGCGAACGCGGTCGTCCGCTCGCGGCCGGAGTTGTCGACGATCGTCTCGGCGATCCGCAGGAACTGCTCTTTCGGGACGCCGCACGCCTCCTCGACCATCTCCGGGGTGTAGCGTCGGTAGTGGCGCTTGAGGATCTGGAAGACGCAGCGCGGGTGCTGGAGGGTGGGATCCGTGGAGAGATCGTTCGGACGGCTGCCGCCCTGGCGGTGCCCCATCGACTGGGCGTCCTGGCCGTGGTGCTCGGGCGCTCCTTCGCCGGACTCGGAGCCGGCGTACTGCCAGGAGTCGGTCGTGTACGTGCCGCGTCCGGGATCGAAGCCGCTGAACAGGCCGTCCAGG
>Ga0075430_100003992_pt1 | contig 12437 bp, 9 predicted proteins | sample RhiMetdeltSRZDD4_FD_75294 | JGI IMG/M metagenome (GOLD analysis project Ga0075430, IMG submission 75294) | Populus rhizosphere microbial communities from Tennessee, USA - Rhizosphere MetaG P. deltoides SRZDD4 | ecosystem: Host-associated > Plants > Roots > Rhizosphere > Soil | place: USA... | reverse complement strand
AGGCGCGGCAATCGCAGGCGTTAATGTGACCTCGAGTGCTTGCGGCGCCGCAAGTGCAGCCTCCGCAATGTGCGTGACCCAGAATCGGGCGAAGCCGTCACCACTCGAGGCACGAAACCGCCAGGCATCCAGCGCCCCAGAAAAAATCACTTGGCCCTGACCGATCCCTGCCGCGAAGGTGACCGGATGGGTGGCGCCTCGTAGGTTGACAACGCCCAAAGCCTCGATGCCGCTCGCGTCACCTCGAGGAATGGCGAGTTCCATCGCCATCAGTGCCCCCTCGTCCGCCTTCACTTCCACGGGGTTCGCGAGAAGCGATTCGTCGAACGTATCAACGGGGAGCAGCCGAAGGAACGGCCCTGACGGACGACGGTCGGGCGCGAGGATAAGGCGGCCGCCCCGGACGCGCATGAATTCGTACAGCGCATCCACCTCCGCACGGCGAAGCTCCTCCGGGGCCCCAACCATAACCGCATCGTAGCCGCGGAGCGAATCCGTGGTAAGCGTGGCTGGCGGAACGCCCGATGTAACCTCGATGCCACGGGACGGCCGCGCCAACGCCGTCACATCGAACGCAGGGTTCTGTTCGAGGACCCGTCGAATAAACGCGGTGCTCCACGACGGACGGGGGTCGTAGACGAGCACTCGCAAGCGCCGATCGGTCGCCCGCAGCATGAGCTCCGCCGTGTTGTCGTCGTTATTGAGTTCGGCCGGGACGGACGTCACGCGTATCGAGGCGGGGGTGGCACCAGGCACTGGCGGTGCGTACTTGATGACGAGGTTGGCGACTTCACGGTCGTGGGTCCACGTGTGCTCGACGTGAGCGAGTTCTACCCCGTGTTGTTCGAGGCTGATCCGCGACGTCGTCCCTGGCATGCCACGTGCGGCCAGGCGAACCGCCACAGCCGCGGTCCAACCGACCGGGACGCGCCGCGGCATCGAGACGGACACGATTCGAACGTTGGGCGCGCTTTCCTGTGTGAGGCTGACAGTTGAGATCGGAATGCGCTGGAGAGCGTCTGAATTCACATCCGGCCGATCGCCGATCACGACTTTGGCGACCGCCTCGTCGGGGCCGTTGAACGAAACATCCTCCCGCAGCGTTTCAACCAGCCATCGTCGCGCGGCCTCTGCACGTTGTGAGGGTCTGATTCCCACCTGTAGCGAGACGGACGGCAAGACATCTCGCGTCAGCGGAAACCGAGGGTCCACAACGCCAATCACGGCGATCGCAATCGCAGCCAGACGAAGGGCACGTTGGATCGTCATCGTCGCCGCCGTTCGCCCTGCCAGATGTTTCGCAACCCGCCGTCGGAGGCCTCACCTGGGCGCAGCGTCGCCATCCCGCGCATCGTTTCGGCCGCGATCGTCGCGGTCAGGCCGTTGAGACGCCTCGCCCTATCGGCATTCGTTTGTTCCTGGCTATCCCGCAGGGCGAGCAGCTCACGCGATACGCCCTGCCAGATGCTCGCCGCGGGGTCGAGGGCGATTGCCTGCTCCGCGAGCGCCGTCAGCTCTGCAGACGCGACGGACCCAGACTGAATATTGGGCGACAGTTCCAGGATGCGTGCGAGGAGCCTACGCGCCTCATTCTCGACAGGATCGGGAAAAAGCTCACGCCGCCAATCCCCCGCCGCCGTCAGCTCACCCGTCATGCGACGACTGGGATCGACGCGGCTGCGCACGGGCAACGTTCGAAGGAAGTACCGATTGCGCCCGAACGCGCGCTGCAGCGCGTCGACGGCCGCCTCGGCGGGCGGCAGCGCAGCGGCGACACTTATTCGCGCCATTCCCTGCTCGGCTCGACTCATGTGTTGGATAGCAGCGACGATCTCACGCCGCGCTGTATTCTCGAGACGGCCTTCCTGGATCTCGTGGGAGTGCTCTGCTTCCTGTTCTTCGTCTTCGACGGTGCCCCCTGTGAGGAAGACGAAGTTGGCGCGGACCGCCCGTTGCTCCGCGGCAATCGTCGCCATTTCCTCCTCGAGCGCGGCTCGATCGATTCCGGGCGTGCGGGCCTTGAGCCGCTGGAGCTTCACAACGATCATCTGCTGGCTCAGCGCATAGCGCTCTCGATCGGGCGGCAGCTCGAAGCCCGGGAGAGCAACCTGACCAGGACCGGCCAATTCGATGAAGAACGTATCGGACGACGCGAGCCCGGCGTCGCCGGGGCGGCGATCGCGTCCGACGAAGCGATAGATCACGGCGTCGCCTGGCGACAGCGAAAGCGTCGACAACGCCATTTCGGCGCGCGCCTTCCACGATCGGGCGGAATCCGTCGCGATCGTCAGTGGAATCGTTCCCTCGTTGAACTCGAACTGCTCTCCCGAGCCGGAAACTTTCGTGTAACGCAGCTCGAGGGACTGCAGCCCGTAGTCGTCCGCGGCGGTCCCGGCGACCGCCACAGTGGCTTTTGCGTCGGGCAACAGAAGATCCTTCCCCGGCCTTTCGATGGTGATGATCGGAGCTCGGTCCGGTGACACGGCAACAGGCAACAACCGCCGATGCCGTGCGTCCGCCGGATCGACGGGCTCGATCGCGATGTAACCGCTCTCGACGAGCGCAATCTCGATTGACGGTTCGTTGGCAGTCTCGAACGGGATCGGCTTCGATCCGAAACGGACTCGCCACTTCTCCACCGAGGCACGCGCGGAGTGCAGGGTCAACCGTAACCGGCTCCCCTGCAGAGCGTCGATTCGTTCCGGGTCCTCCAAGGCGATCGCTGGCTGGTCTGTATAAAGAGGCGGCGTCACGAGTGCTTGAAGATCGGGCGACGCGTTGCCCGATGCCGAACTGCCCGACACCTGCCCGAGCGTTTCACGAAGCGAGACAGCGGCTCGCTGCGGAAGGCCCACGGCGACTGCCATCCCCCCGACGATCGCAACCGCGGCGAACAGCACCTCACGGCGTACGGCTACCGCGTCACCAGGATTCGAACCAATTACCGTCACCGTCCGATTGAAGACACGCGAGCGGATCGCTGGCGCCGCGCGGTCAGGATGCCGAAGCAGCTCTTCGGCGGTGACAATCAGATTTCGGCTGGCGGGCCTGGCGGCTTCGAGGATCCGCGCCGCCTGGAACCGATTCCACCTTCTCGCCCGCGCGGCGACCCACGCAATTCCCAATACCGCGCCAATCACGATACCCAGTTCGCGACGCATGAACGCGAAGAGCGTCCCGGCGATCAATGCCCAGACCGCAGTGCCTACGAAAACGTCTTTCAGACGCAGTCTGCGGGAAACAGCGTCGAGGCTCCGCTCGATCGCATACACGGGGCCGACGGGGTCACGCTGCGACACGTGAGCCCTCCGGCCGCCTCTCACGGGCGGCGTGCGTACGCACCCACTGTTCGATTCCCAGCACGAGAACCACGACGGCCCAGCACCAGCGAGAGTCGGAATCGGTCTTTTTCCACGCGTCCTGAGGCACCGTGCGCAGATCGAGGGGTGCTGCCGGACGCCCTAGGGCGGACACGCTGGCCGCGTCGAGCCGAGAAATCTCGTATTCCCCGAAATCGATCGGGGCACGACGTGCCGCCAGAATCGAGCGGACCGCGTGCGCCGCGAAAAAGCTGTCTGACGGTACTGCAACGTCGAGGACTAACTCGTTGCCGGCCGCCGCTGCGGCCACCAGCGGCCTGGCTGACGAATCGCGGATGAGCACGTTCCACGGCGCAGATTCACCCACGGCGCGCACCGCGCTTCCTGCCTCGAACGCAATCCGATTGGCTTCTTCCTGAAATCGCAACACCGTTCGAAGCATCCATCCTGCGCGAATACGTTCGAGCTTGGTCCCCGCGGTCGAGTCCGCGGCAAACCGGATTGCGATCGGTTCATCCGGTGAGGCGGCCGGCGTTCCTGCTGCGGCAACAACCGTCAGGAGCCTCTCGGCCGATCGATCGGCCGGCACCAACCGCAAGCCGGCGGCGCGACCGTCTGCGGCTTGCGCTGACGTCGCGACGCTTGTGGCATCGCCGGACATCTGGATCGCCTGCGACCGATGTGGCACGTCGCCGGCCGCCATCAGATCCGGTCCTGCGATCTGCCGCTCGGACACTGGTCGACCAACCTGGACGAGTCGAATCCCGACGCTTTGATCCACGTTCGCGATTGCGCGCGCATCGAAGCCGCCGCGCTGAAAGTCGGAGATCACCACAACTTCACGTCTCGCCGGCGGCGCCGCCGCGAGCCATGCGGCGGCCCCTGCGATTGCGCCGACGAGATCAAGCGAGTCGATTCGCGTGGCGTAGCGGGCCGACTGCACTTCGGCGGTGGCCGCCTCGGATGCCGTGCGCTCGGGTGAAATCCCGTCCGCTCCCGCAACACGCATACTGTCGCTCACGTCCACGACCACAGCGCGCGCGGTCTCGCGATTCCAACGATCGAGGCGAGCATCAGTCGAGACGACAGGGCCCGCCGCGGCAATTACGGCCAGCGTCACCGTCGCGACGCGCAACACCAGGAGGAAAGGGTCGGACAGGCGGCGGACGCGAACGGCGGCCGGCTGCGCGGCGCGGACGAAGCGGAGGCTTGGAAACGGGAGCCGGTCCGCCTGATGCCGTCGCAACAGGTGAACGAGCACGGGGACAGCCGCCAGAGGCAGCGCCCAGAGCAGTGCGCCGTTTTGCCAGGCAATCATGGCGAGGCGAGCCCGCCGCGTCGAAGCAAATAGCCGCGCAGCGCCGCATCCAGAGGTTCGTCGGCCATGATGCGTGTGTAATCGATGCGGTTGGCCGCGCACCGAGCGCGCCAGCGTTCCACGAAATCCGCAAACTCCCGCCGATACTCAACTGCGGTCGCGGCGCCGGCGAGGATCGTCTGTCCCGATTCGAGATCCTCGAGTTGGACGTCGTGGTCGTAGGGAAACTCGAGTTCCTCTCGCGTGAGAACGTGAAACACCGCCACCTCGTGACCCATGCGCACGGCGCGGCGCAACTCGCGCTCGACGCCGTCATCCTCGTCGTACAAGTCTGAAATGACGACGAGCAGGCCGCGACGGTTGAGCAGATCGATCGCGCGTTTCAGCGCGCGGGCGGAGCCGGTGCTCCCCGCGGCCTCCATCTTTGCCAATGCCACGAGCAGCTGCCTGAGATGCGTTTGCCCAACACGATTCGGCAGGTAGTGACGGACGGCTTCGTCGTACACGATCAAGCCAGCCGCGTCTCCCTGCCCAACCGTCACGTGGGCCAGCGCCGCCGCGACGATCCGGGCGTACTGCAGTTTGCTGACACCGTTGCGGCCGGCAAAGGCCATCGAGCGGCTGGCGTCGATGATGATCTGCGCCCCGAGGTTGGTCGTCTCGCGGTACTGCTTTGTGTAGACGCGATCGGTGCGGGCATAGAGCTTCCAGTCGACGTACTTGAAATCGTCGCCCGGACGATAGTGGCGGTACTGGCTGAACTCGGCGCTGTAGCCGTGGAAGGGACTCGTGTGCAAGCCCGACAGCGTGCCGTCAACGGTCACGCGGGCGACGAGTTCGAGATCGCTGATCGCGGTCAGCAGAGCGGGATCGAGCGTGGATGGCACGGGCACGATCGGGACCGGCCTTGACGTTACGGGCGCACGGAATCGAGGAGCCTCGACACGATTTGATCGGCGTCGATGCCGTCGGCCTCCCCCTGGAAGTTGACGAGGATTCGATGGCGCATCACCGGAAGCGCCACGGCACGGACGTCCTCCAGCCCGACCACGGTTCGACTGTCGAGAAGCGCGAGCGCCTTGGCGCCAAGGAGCAACGCCTGGCCCGCGCGGGGTCCGGCACCCCATCTCACCCACGTGCGCACGAATTCAGGAACGGCGTCCGCTGGCCCTCCAGCTGGCCGGGTTGCCCGCACGAGCCGCGCCGCGTAGTCGATCACGTTTTCCGCGGCGGGCACCTCCCGCACCACCGCGTGCAGCCGCTCGATCTCGTCGCCGGTCGCCACGACGCCGATCTTGGGATCCGCGCCGCCCGTGGTGGCGGCCAGAATCTGCCGTTCCTCGTCAGCCGTCGGGTAGTCGATCACCACGTTGAACATGAACCGATCGAGTTGCGCCTCGGGCAGCGCGTAGGTGCCTTCCTGCTCGATCGGATTCTGTGTGGCGAGGACGAACAGCGGCCGATCGAGGTCGAAGCGTACACCGTTGACCGTGACCTGGTACTCCTGCATTGCTTCGAGGAGCGCGGCCTGGGTCTTCGGCGGCGTGCGGTTGATCTCGTCGGCAAGGATGATGTTCGCGAAGATCGGCCCCTTGATGAAGCGAATAACGCGCCTTCCCGTCGTCCGATCTTCTTCGATGACTTCCGCGCCGAGGATGTCCGATGGCATCAAATCCGGGGTGAACTGAATGCGATTGAATTTCAAGTCAACCGCCTCGGCGAGCTTCTTGATGAGCAGCGTCTTGGCGAGGCCCGGCACGCCGCGAAGCAGGCAATGGCCGCCGGCCAGAAAGGCGATCAGGATTTCGCGGACCACGCGCTGCTGGCCGACGATGGCTTTCGCCAGTTCCCTCTCGAGCCGTCCGGCCACTTCTGCGACGCGCTCGAACGCCGTGTCGGGATGCGTATCGGTCAGACGCAGGGTCCGATCAGCCATGGTTGGAGAGGCGTGAGCATCGGATCGGAGTCTACTATCTTTCTTTTGATCCCGACACGCTTTGGTTATGATGCTGCCCCTTGTCATGCCGGCGCTCGGAATGGCGGAACCGCTTGGAGGCATACGTGAACGAACGATCGACAACACAACCCTTGATCTCTCGTCGTCGGATTCTGAAAGGCAGCTTCGCGCTGGCCGGCACCGCGCTCATCCCAGCCTGGGCCGCCCGGCCGCTCGCCGCCGCGCCGTGGCAGGCTGCCGCGGATCCGCTCGCCCAAATGCGCGCGCAGATCGGCGCCACGCCCATCGAGACCATCAAGCTCTCGGAGTCACTGGTGATGTTGTCGGGGCCGGGCGGCAACGTGGTGGTACTGAACGGGGCGGACGGCAAGATCGTCGTGGACACATTCGTCCAACCGGCCTGGGATCGTCTGAAGCAAGCGCTCGACGGCCTGGGTTCCGGACGGATCACATCGCTCATCGATACCCACTGGCACTTCGATCACACTGACAACAACGCCGCGTTCCGCAAGACGGGTGCGGCTATCATCGCGCACGAGAATACAAAGAAGCGGCTGACCGAACCGCACGAGCTGCTCGGCATGAAGTTCCCGCCTGCACCGGCTGATGCCCTGCCCACGCAGACATTCGCCAGCCGACATTCGCTCAGCGCCAACGGCGAGCAGATGGCGCTCGCGCACAGAGCCCCCTCTCATACCGATACCGACATCACGATCCGGTTCCAAAAGGCCAACGTGATCCACATGGGCGATCTGTTCTTCAACGGCATGTACCCGTTTTTTGACAGCAGCACCGGCGGAAATATCAACGGCATGATCTCCGTCTCCACTCTGGTGCTGAGGGAAGTCGACGCCGCAACCAAGATCGTTCCCGGGCATGGTCCGCTCGGCGATCAGGCGGCGCTCACGCGATCGCGCGACATGATGGTCACGGTTCGCGATCGCGTGCAGAAGCTGAAGAAGGCCGGGCGAACGCTGGAAGAAGTCGTGGCGGCTACGCCGACCAAGGATCTCGATGCGACGTGGGCGAAGGGCTTTCTTCAGCCGAACCAGTTCGTGACGATCGTTTACAACACGCTGTAGCTGACGAACGCGGGCCGCTGGTTTGACACCCGTACGGGTGCGCGCTATCGTACTCGGCTGGCCCATTTCAGGGAAACTCGACGGACGCTTGCATGACAACACACTCCAAGTGGGAGTCCCTGCCGACAGAAGCTATCAATCCGGTCAGTCTCGCGGTTGACAAAACTCCGGTCGCAGACATCGTGGAAATGGTCCTCAACGAGGACCGTAAAGTCATCGCCGCCGTGCACAAGGAACGCGAGCGGATCGCGCACGGCGTCGAGATTGTGACGAAGGCGCTGCGCAAGGGCGGGCGGATCATCTTCATTGGCGCCGGTACCAGCGGGCGCCTCGGCGTCGTCGAAGCGTCGGAAATACCGCCGACGTTCGGCACGCCGCCGAGCACCGTTCAGGCGATCATGGCGGGCGGCCAGGATGCGGTGTTCCGAGCCAAAGAAGGTGTCGAAGACAACTACGAAGAAGGGGCGCGCAGCGTCAGCCGGCTGCGCCTCAGCCCGCGCGACGTGGTCATCGGCGTTTCGGCCAGCGGCATGACGCCGTTCGTGCGCGGCGGCCTGACCCGCGCGCGCAAGGCCGGCGCCAAGATCATCTTCATCACCTGCTGGCCTGGCTCCGAGCTTCAGAATTTTGTCGACCTGCAGATCGCGCCGGCGGTCGGTCCCGAGATCATCGCCGGCTCGACCCGGCTCAAGGCGGGAACCGCCACCAAAATGGTGCTGAACATGCTGACCACAATCGCCATGATCAAGGTCGGCAAGACCTACGGGAACCTGATGGTGGATGTTCAGACCGGATCGGAGAAGCTGAAGGATCGAGCCCGGCGGATCATCTCGATTGTGACCGGACTCGACTACGATGCGGCGGACGTGCTGTTGAAGCGCGCAAAGTGGAACGTCAAGGCCGCCATCGTGATGGAAAAGACCCGCCTGACGCTGCCGCAGGCCCTCAAACGACTGAAGAAGTCGGACGATTCGGTGCGCGAAGCCATCGGCGAGGATATCGAGCCGCGCCTCCAGGCCATGCTCCGCACCGTCAAGACGTAGTCCGGTCTTCCACAGTCAACCGCTCGGCGGCCGCTTCGTCCAGCATCAGCTCGACATCATGGTGGAGTTGCAGGAACGACGCGGGCATCGCCGTGGTAATTGGCCCATGCACCAAGCGGGCGACGCACGCCGCTTTGGTGCGCCCCGTCGCCAGCAGGACGATCGAACGCGCCTGCAGGATCGTCGCCATTCCCATGGACAGCGCTTCGGCCGGCACGTTCGACGGATTCCCGCCGAACAAGGCGGCGTTGGCGCGGCGTGTCTCGGCCGTGAGCGTGACGCGATGGGTCCGAGCCTGCATCTCGGAGGCCGGCTCGTTGAAGCCGATATGGCCGTTGGTCCCGAGGCCAAGGATCTGCAGATCGATACCGCCGGCGTTCGCGATCTCGCGCTCGTAGCGCGCGCATTCCTCAGCGGGATCAGTGGCCGCGCCGTCGAGAAAGTGGATGTGAGCGGAAGCGAGATTCACGCGGCCGAACAAGTGCGCGTGCATGAAGCTGCGATAGCTGCCTGGGTGATCCGCCGGGATACCCAGAAACTCATCGAGGTTGAACGTTGTGGCGCGCGAGAAGTCGGCTTGACCGTGCTCGTGCAGGCTGGCCAGGTCGTGGTAAAAACGCACCGGCGTGCGGCCGGTCGGCAGCCCCAGCGCCAGCCGCGGATTAGCGGCCAGCGCGCCGGCAACTCGCCGGGCAAGCGCGTGCGCGGCAACGCGGTCGGTTGGAAAAATGGTGACCCGCGGCGGGCCCGGCGCCTGCATTAATCCTGCCTGTATTCGGGGATCCGGGCGCCACCGCGGGCTTCCTGAATCGCAAACGACACCGCACCGGAGGCCGGCTCGCGCTCGAGGAGCGTCGCCGTCGCGTTCGGAAAGGCGCGTGGCAGCCGGCACTGGAGCTCGTCGCGCAGCCATGGCACGGCGCGAAAGATTCCTCCGCCCAGGATGAACACGAACGGCTCCTGGTCGAGGCGCAGCCGGCGGGCCACGCTCACCCCCGAGGCCTCGAGCTCGTCCGCGGCGGCGCGCAGGATTCCGGTCGCCGCAGCATCCCCTTCGCCGAAGGCGGTCTGCACGCACTGCGCCAGCGCGCCAATCGCCGCCGGCCGCACCTTGTTCTGGTAAACCTCGTGAATCAAATTCTGCGCTTCGGTGACGCCGAAATGCTTCAAGAGCAGCGACGTCAATAGAGTTTGCGGCCCTCGTCGATCGGCCTCGCGAAGAACCGCCCGCAGCGCCGCCCGACCGATCCAGTACCCGCTGCCCTCATCTCCCAGCACGTGTCCCCAGCCTCCGGAGCGTGCACCCTCGTTCTCGCTGTTACGACCGTAGGCGATGGAGCCGGTGCCCGAGATGATCACCACGCCTGGTGCGCCGGGCGCCCCGGCTTCGAGCGCCACCAGCGCATCGTTGACGACCAGCGTGCGCGCCTTGAATCCGATCCGGCGCATGAGGCTGCGGACGACCGCGGAGTCCTCCGGCCGGTCGACGCCGGCGATGCCAAGACAAATTGCCGCCGGGACGATGTCGCGATCGCCGATGGCTTCTTCCATGACATCGTGGATGACCTTTTCGACGTGAAGCTCGCCCGCTGCCTGCAGGTTCGCCCCGCCAGTTCGCGCTTCGGAGATCAGCGTGCCGTGCTCGTCGGCCAGGTGGCACACCGTCTTCGTGCCGCCAGCATCGATACCCAGGACGTGGAACATGTGTCGAGGCCTAGCTTACAGCATGCATCGCGCGTGGCTCGCGTTGACACTGCACGCGGCAAGCTGCTAAATTCGGCGAGTTTATGCTTTTGTCGAGAGTCAATGCCACGCTACGCCGTGGGATCACGGTGACGGCGATGGCAGTCGTGGCTCTCGCCGCTTCCCTGCTCGCCGGCACCACATCAGAACCACCGGTCACCGAAACACGCGCCCTGTGGGTGCTCCGCACGTCGCTGACATCGCCTGAATCGATTGCGACCCTGGTACGCACCGCGCGCGAGCACGGCTTCAACACCTTGTTGGTACAGGTTCGCGGCCGCGGCGACGCGTACTTCAACGGCGGCATCGAGCCGCGCGCCTCCGACTTACAGCGCCGTCCGGCTACGTTCGATCCGCTGGCGACCGTGCTGAGCAGCTCGCACGCGGCCAATCTTCGGGTCCACGCCTGGATTAACGTCAACCTCGTCTCGAGCGCGTCCGACCTGCCCATCGCGCCGGCACACATCGTCCATCGCCATCCGGAATGGCTGATGGTGCCGCGCGATCTCGCGCAGGAACTGTCCCGCGTTCCGGAAGAGAGTCCCGGCTACGTCGGAAAGCTCGCCCGGTGGACGCGGACTGAGTCGGCCGACGTCGAAGGCCTTTATGTGTCGCCGATATTGCCGGCGGCGGCCGCGCACGTCGACGCGGTCGTCCGCGATCTCGTCACGCGTTATCCGGTGGACGGCGTGCACCTCGACTACGCGCGCTATCCGAACGCCAGGTTCGATTACAGCCGTGGCGCGGTCCGCGAATTCCGCGAGGCCCTGCGGCCGACCCTCGGGTGGGCGGTACGCCGCGACGTGGACGCGCAGGAAGCCGTCGATCCGCTTGCCTACCCTGACACGTTCCAGGACGAGTGGAAGAAGTTCCGCATGGCCCGGATGACCGCGCTCGTCGCCCGCCTGCGCAAGACAATCAAGTCGGCGAGAGAGACCACCCTTGTCACGATCGCCACGGCGCCCGATCTCGCCGATGCTCGCGACCGAAAACTTCAAGACTGGGGCGCATGGCTCGAGACGGGTCTCGTTGACGCAGTTTGCCCGATGGCCTACACGCCCGAGCCGGCGCTGTTCGCCGAGCAAATTGCTGCCGCGCGGAACATCAAGGGCGGCCACACCGTCTGGGCGGGCATTGGCGCCTATCGTCTTCCGCCAGCCCAAACCATCGAGAATATCGAGACCGCCCGCCGCCTCGGCGCCGGCGGCATCGTTCTGTTTTCGTACGACAGCCTCATCGCGTCCGCCTCGGACTACATTGCCGTTGTAGGCCGCTCAGCGTTCGGTAAACCTGCAGCCGCGTCGGCCGGCAACCGGTAGTGGCCGCATCCGAAGCGGCATGACCCTGACCTGGCTCGACTATGCCGTCATTGCTGGCTACCTCCTCGCCATTACGGCGTTCGGGTCCTGGTTCGCGCGGTTCCAGAAAACTACTCGCGACTACTTTCTGAACGATCGATCGGTGCCGTGGTGGGCCATCTGCTTCACCATCGTCGCGACGGAAACCAGCACGCTCAGCTTCATCGGCGTCCCCGCTCAGGCTTATGCCGGCAACCTCGTGTTTCTCCAACTCGCGTTCGGCTACATCGTCGGGCGCCTGCTGGTGAGCGTGTTGTTCATTCCGGCGTACTTTCGCGGCGAACTCTACACGTCGTACGAGTTGCTTCAGCGGCGGTTCGGACCTGAAGTCAAGAACATCGCCGCGGCGATCTTCCTGATTACCCGCACGCTCGCCGACGGCGTCCGCTTGTTTGCGACCGCGCTCGTGATCGCGGTCGTCACCCACGTGCCGGTGCCCCTGGCAATCGTCGTGATCGGCGTTGCGATGATCGTCTATACGACGCGAGGCGGCGTCTCAGCGGTGATCTGGACGGACGTCGTGCAGATGTTCGTGTACGTCGCGGGGGCGCTCGTCGTATTCGTGGCGTTGCTGCAACTGATTCAAGGTGGGTGGGACACGGTGGTGGCGGTGGGT
>Ga0075430_100003989_pt1 | contig 12440 bp, 8 predicted proteins | sample RhiMetdeltSRZDD4_FD_75294 | JGI IMG/M metagenome (GOLD analysis project Ga0075430, IMG submission 75294) | Populus rhizosphere microbial communities from Tennessee, USA - Rhizosphere MetaG P. deltoides SRZDD4 | ecosystem: Host-associated > Plants > Roots > Rhizosphere > Soil | place: USA... | reverse complement strand
CAGGAAGATCGTCGGAAACAGATAGCTGTAGATCAGTGCCATCCGGTTCCGGAAGTGCAGGTTGAGGCTGACGCGGAACTGGTGGACGAAGGCGTCCATCACTGCGGGCCGGGCACGCCGGCATCGGGACTGGTGAGCTCGAGGAAGATATCCTCGAGTGACGCCTTCTGGACGTGCAGTTCGGTGATGTCGATCCCGCGCGCGCTCAGCGCGGCGACGAGCTGTCCGATCGCGCGGTTCGTGTCGGCGGTGCGAAAACGGGCAGTGTGGCCTTCACACCGCAGGTCGTCGGCACCGGCGATCGACGCGACCACCTCGCGTTCGATCGGCCGGGTTGCGGCAACGAATACCGCCGGCAGCGCAGAGGAACGCCCCATCAGCTCGCGGGTCGCGCCGCTCGCCACGATCGTTCCCTGGTGAATGACGGCAACGCGATCGCACAGCGCTTCGGCTTCGTCGATGTAGTGAGTGGTGAGCAGCACCGTGTGACCATCGGCCTTCATCCGCAGGATTTCTCCGTGCAGGTCGCGCCGGGATTGGGCATCGAGGGCCGAGGTCGGCTCGTCCAGGAACACCAGCTCCGGGCGATTGACGAACGCGAGCGCGAGCGCGAGGCGCTGACGCTGGCCGCCCGAGAGCGTGTCGAAGTGAGCGTCGGCCTTCGAGCTGAGCCCGAACCGATCGAGCAGCTCCGAGGCCGGCGCGTGCTCGCGATAGAACGACGCAAACAGCGCAAGCGCTTCGCGCGGCGTGATCTTGTCCTGGAGTGAGGTCGTCTGCAGCGCCGCGCCGATCCGCTGCTTGACGTCGAGCGGGCGCCGGCGGGCGTCGATGCCGCAGACTTCGATGCTCCCCGAGTCGGGCTCGCGCAGACCGATGACGCATTCGAGGGTCGTCGTCTTTCCGGCGCCGTTCGGGCCGATCAGGCCGAAGATCTCGCCGTCCTCGATGTCGAAGCTGACGCCGCGCGCCGCTTCGACGCCGTCATAGCGCTTTCTCAGATCGCGGACGATGACCTTCGCGGACATTAGTGAGTGGACCCACGCTCAGGATATGTGATTGGGACGCGACCTTCTCCCTTTTCCCTTTCCTAGAACCCCCCGGATAGCTGAAGCAGCCGATCGTTCGGGTAGATGTGATCGACGTTCTCCGGGGTGACGAGCTGGTGCTTCACGAAGATTGCCGGAGGCACCGGGCGGCGGTGCAGGATGTCGAGCGCGAGCGCGAGGATCTCCGCGCCGTACTTCTCGGGGAAGTACGCAACGGAGCCGATCAGCCGGGTTCCGGGCTGGCGAAGCTCTGCGCGTCCCTCGGGCGCGGCGTTCTGTCCCATGACGGCGCAGGAATCGCTGCGGCCGGCCTCCTGGAAGGCGCGGAGTGCGCCGAGCGCGCTGGGGTCGTTGATCGCCCCGACCAGCAGCCGACGTGCCTTGCTGACGCGGAGGTGCCGGCGAATCGCCTCGAAGCTCTCGCCGAGCTTGCCGTCGCCGTCGACGTAGGTCACGCGGCAGTTTTCGAGCTGCGGGCAGATCTCCTTCATGCCGACCAGCATCCCCGTGAGCCGCATCTTGGGCAGGCTCCCGGCGCGCTCGAGCGCGATCATGATGATCTCGTCGACCTCGCTGTGCCAGCACTGTTTCGCCCAGCGTCCGAGATGACGGCCGCCGATCAGGCCCGCCTCGTAGTTGTTCGCGCCGAAGTAGGTTGCGCCGGGATGCGGCACCTCGAGCGCGATGAGCGGGATTTCCGCGTCTCGGTACTTCGCCGCCACCGTTGCGGCCACGTGCTCGTCGGTCTGGAACTCGATGACGAGGTCGACCTTTTCGCGCACGAGGACTTCGGCGTTGCGTTGCGCGATTTTCGGGTTGTAGCGGTTGTCGACGCAGATGAGTTCCACGCCGTGCGTGGCGGCCGCGCGCTGGAGGCCGACCGACACTTCCTTGGAGAACTGATAGTCGGTGCCCTGCGCGGCGTAGCCGAGCCGGAAAGGCTTCTGCTTGAACGGCCGGATGTGGGATCGATAGAGGTTTTCGCCGACCTTCTCGATCATCCCGCAGCGCTCGAGCGTGTAGAGCAGCCGGAACGCCATGCTCTTCGGCAGGCCGCTGCGCGCGGAAATCTCCCGCAGCGGCAAGGCCTCGCCGGAGGTCCGGAAGGCAGACAGGAGCTGCGAGGAATGGACGACCGACTTGACGAGATAGGGATCGCGAGCCGCCGTATTCTTGGAACTCATGCGTTTCCTGCCAGGTTGGGTTATTGCGGGCTGCGCAACTGAACACCGGACGCTGCGAAACACCTGAATCGCGATTTTTCAGAACAAAACAGCGCTAATGCTCCAAACTCCGACGCCGTCACGAGCCGGTAGGCGTTCTATAATGCGAAATTCTAACGCGGATTGCAACACCCGATCGCGATTGTCAATCGCCAGCGTGTAACATCGTCTCCCCGTGACCCAAACTCTGCTGCTGGATGCCGCCGGCATCGCCAAGACCTATGCGGGCGTTCGCGCCCTCAAGGGCGTGTCGTTCGACCTGCGTCCGGGAGAAGTCCACGCGCTCGTGGGAGAGAACGGCGCCGGGAAATCCACGCTGATCAAGATCATCACGGGCGCCGAGAAGCCCGACGCGGGCACGCTCCGCGTGGCCGGCCGCGACGTGCCCCACATGGATCCCGCGACCTCGCATGCGCTTGGGATTGCGGCGATCTACCAGCAGCCGGCCCTCTTCCCCCACCTGACCGTAGCGGAGAACGTCGCGCTGGCGCTCGAGAGCGCGGGCCTCTGGCGGACGGTCGACTGGCGCCGGCGTCGCGAGGCGGCCGCCTCGCTGCTGGCGCGGATCGGATCGGCCATCGATCCCGCGCGGACGGTCGACACGTTGAGCATGCCGGAACAACAGATCGTCGAGATCGCGAAGGCGATCGGCGTGAACGCGCGGATCGTGGTCATGGACGAGCCCACCGCTTCGCTCACCAGCCGGGAGGTCGAGCGGCTCTTCCAGGTGATCGGAAGGCTTCGCGAGGCGCAGGTCGGCGTCATCTACATTTCGCACCGGCTCGAGGAGATCTTCGCCGTTGCGGATCGGATCACGGTGCTTCGCGATGGTCTGACCGTGGAGACACGGGCGGCTTCCGAGGTCGAGCGCGGGGAGTTGATTCGATTGATGGTCGGCCGCGAGATTTCGGCCGTGTTCCCCAAGGAGCCGATCGAAATTGGCGAGCCGGTGCTCGAGGTCGAAGGGCTCACCAGCGCGGCCGCGGGGATTCGGGATGTGTCGCTGACCGTCCATCGGGGCGAGATTCTGGGCATCGCAGGGCTGGTTGGCTCCGGCCGCACCGAGCTGGCACGGACGATGTTCGGGCTGACACCGGCCGAGGCGGGGACGATCCGCTTGAACGGGATCCCCCTCCGGGTCGCATCACCGGCTGACGCGATCCGCGCCGGGATCGCTTACGTTCCCGAAGACCGCCGCCAGCACGGTGTGATCCTGGACATGTCGATTGCGGCCAATACGAGCCTCGCGAACCTTGATGCGGTATCACGTCACGGTCTGATCGATCGCGGGCGCGAGCGCGCTGCCGCGCAGGGGTATGTCGATCGGCTGCGAATCAAGACCCCGTCGGTCCTCGCCGACGTCGGGACGTTGTCTGGCGGGAACCAGCAGAAAGTCGCGCTCGCACGCTGGTTGTCCACGAGTCCCGCGGTCATCATCCTCGACGAGCCGACGCAGGGTGTCGATGTCGGATCGAAGGCCGAGATTCACGCCCTCATGCAGATGCTCGCCGCGCGCGGGCTCGCGATCATCATGATCTCGTCGGAGCTCCCCGAGATCCTCGGCATGAGCGATCGCATCGCGGTAATGCATCGCGGCACCATTCGCGGCGTCCTCGATCGGGCTGAGGCCACGCAGTCGAGCATCCTGGCGCTGGCGCTCGCACCGGCCACGACCCACTGAGATGCGGGGACGACGGGAAGCGTCGGTGGCGGGTGCGGTGATCGCGCTGGCCTTGGTGCTGGCGGCGGTCACTCCCGGCTTCTTCGCGCGCGACAACCTCTCCGATCTGTTTCTCGCGAACATGCCGGTGCTGATCATCGCGCTCGGCATGACGCTGGTCATCCTCACCGGCCACATCGACATTTCGGTTGGTTCGCTGTTCGCGGTCTGCGCCGTGATCTCCGGAGTGCTGGCGAAGACGGGCTGGCCGATGCCGCTCGTGGTCGTCGCGGCGTGCGCGGTTGGTGTGCTGATCGGGATCGTGAACGGGTCCCTGGTCGCGTTTCTCCGTATCCCGGCCATCGTCGTCACGCTCGCCCTGATGATTGGGTTGCGCGAAGGCCTCCGCTGGGCGACCGAAGGCGCGTGGATCCAGGATCTGCCGGCCAGCTATCAGTGGCTGGGTCTCGGACCTCGCGGGTATCCCTTCGTTGTTCTCGCCGTTGTGACGGGGCTTCAGATCGCGTTCGGATGGGCCCTCGCCAATCTGGCCGCGGGCCGTGCCGTTTATGCCGTCGGCTCGAGCCCCGGCGCCGCACGTCTCGCCGGATTGCACGTCGAACGGGTGACCGTGGCCGTGTTTGCGGTCGCCGGCGCGCTGGTCGGGATCGCGGCCGTGCTGAACTCGGTCCGGTTCAACCAGATTCCCAGCAATACGGGGCTCGGGCTCGAGCTGAAAGTGATTGCCGCGGTCGTGGTCGGCGGCACTGCGATCAGCGGTGGCCGGGGCACCGCCGTCGGTACGCTGCTCGGGGTCATCCTGTTGAGCGCGATTGGTCCGGCCCTCACGTTCCTGGGCGTCAGCGCGTACTGGGAGCGGGCGATCCACGGCGTCATCATTCTCGCGGCGGTCGCCATCGACGCCATCAGGCCGGTGACAGTAACTCGCCCGGCGGCGGCATGACGACCAAGGCGCCTGCCCTGAGCGAGCCCGGTTTGTGGGCGAGTCGAAGGGAACGGTGGTTTCCCAACGGGGAGTGGATTCTGCTGCTGGCGCTGGTCGCCGAGATTGTGCTCTTCGCGGTCATCGCGCCGAACTTCGCCACCATCGCCAACTTCTTCGAGGTCAGCCGGCTGGGCGTGGAGCTCGGACTGCTCGCCATCGCGCTGACGCCGGTCATCATCACCGGCGGGATCGATCTCTCGGTCGGCGCGATGATGGGACTCGCGGCCATCCTGTTCGGTGTGGCCTGGCGCGACTGGGGACTGCCGCTGCCGGTGGCAGCGATCGTGAGCCTGCTCGTCGGGCTTGCCGGCGGCGGGCTGAATGCGCTGCTCGTTGCGCGCTTCGGGATTCCGCCGCTGATCGTCACGCTCGGCACGCTGTCGCTGTTCCGCGGCATCGCCGAGGGGATTACGCAGGGGGCGGTCAACTACACCGGCTTCCCGCCGCCGTTCCTGGCGCTGGGACAGGGATACATCGGCGGCGTCGTTCCGGCGCAGCTCCCCATCTTCCTGGCCGTGCTCGCGGGCTACGTCCTGCTGCTGCATCGATCGGTGATTGGCCGTGCGCTTTACGCGATCGGCTTTGCTCCCGACGGCGCGAGGTTCGCCGGGATCCCCGTGAATCGCCGGATCGGGCTCGTCTATGTGCTGGCGTCGGTGGTCTCGGCAGGCGCCGGTATCATCTACGTCGCGCACCTGGGCCAGGCACGCGCCGACGCCGGCACCGGCTATGAGCTCGATGCGATCACCGCGGTCGTCCTGGGCGGCACGTCGGTGTTCGGCGGGCGCGGCACGCTGGGCGGAACCGTGCTCGGCCTGGTGGCGCTCGCCGTGCTGCGGAACGGGCTGCGGCTCGCGGCGCTGCCCTCGGAGCTCGCGGGCGTGCTCACCGGCGCGCTCCTGATTGCGACGATCGCGATCGATCGCATCCGATCGTTGGAACACGCAAAGACCGTTGCCCATCTTCCAGAGGACGCCGACGTGAAGAACAGTCAGGTTGCGGTGCTGTGCGCCGCCGTCATCACCGGGTCGCTGATCGTGGCCAGCACCAATGTCTGGCTGGTGCGATCGATCGCGGGTGTTCCCGCAGGTGCGCCTGCCGGCGCCGCGGCGGCACGGCCGGCGGCAAGCGGCAAGCGGCCGGTGATCGCGATGATGCCGAAGGCGAAGGGCGATCCCTATTTCGTGAGCTGCCGCGTTGGCGCCGAGGAAGCGGCAAAGGAGCTCGGGGTCGAGCTGATCTGGGATGGCCCGACCGGCCTCGATGCGGCGCGGCAGAACGAGGTGATCGAGAACTGGATCACTCGTGGCGTCGATGTCATAGCAGTGGCGGTCGAGAACCGCGCCGGGATCTCGACGGTGTTGCGCAAGGCGCGGCAGCGCGGCATCAGGGTGCTGACCTGGGATGCAGACGCCGAGCCCGACGCGCGCGATTTCTTCGTGAATCAGGCGACCTCCGAAGGTATCGGCGATACGCTCACCGACGAGGCTTCGCGGCTTCTCAACGGCAAGGGAGAGTTCGCGATCCTCACGGGCGCGCTCAGCGCCGCCAACCAGAACGAATGGATCTCGTTCATCAAGAAGCGCGTCGCCGAACAGCACAAGGGCCTGACGCTCTCGACGATCCGGCCAACAGACGACGACCGCGACAAGGCGTTCGCCGAGACCCAGACGATCCTCCGCGTTCACCCCAATACGAAGCTGGTGATGGCGATCTCGGCGCCGGCCGTGCCGGGCGCCGCCGAAGCGGTGCGCCAGGCGGCGCGCAAGGATGTCTACGTGATCGGCCTGTCGCTGCCGAACATCAACAAGCCCTACGTCCACTCGGATGTGGTGCAGACGGTCGTCCTGTGGAACACCCGGGATCTCGGCTACCTGACGATCCATGCCGGCCTGCAGATGCTGGAAGGCAAGCTCGCCGCGGGCGCCCAGTCGATGCAGGGCGGCCGCCTCGGTCAGCTGCAGATTCGCGGCAGCGAGATCATTCTCGGGCCGCCCTTGAAGTTCACGAAGGCGAATATCGATCAATTCGACTTCTGAGGCTTGTTCGACCGACAGCCGCTTGTCTCCGGACGCTTCGCTTGGCGCTTCGCGCAACGACGGCCGGGACGGCCGGCGTCGCCGCCAGCGGGCAGAGCCGTTGATATTCGAGCTTGTTGCCGTCGTGAGCCTTTGTGCCCTTCGTGTCCCTTGGTCCGCCGAGAGCGGCGCGCCGAAGGCGCCGTGAACAGTCGTTGAACTAAGATCCTTTGATCTGGCCGGTTGCGAACGGTCGGGCCAGTGCGAAACGGTAGGGGGCTCCAGTGAGTAATAGAGCTGAACCGATGACGATCTCGGCTCAAACGTGGCGGGAAGCCGCAAATCAGCCGTTCTCGTTAATGCTGGCAATTGTGGCAATCTTGCCGATGCTGGCAATGCCAGCCGCTGCGCAGCAGCTGCCAGAGGGCCCCGGCAAGGCGGAGCTCCAGAAGGTCTGCGGGCTCTGTCACCAGGCTGAGCGCTCCGCGGCGGTTCGACTGACGCGCGAAGGGTGGGAAGGGGTCATCGGCGACATGATCGCGCGTGGCGCGAAAGGGACCGACGAGGAGTTCGCGGCGATCCTCGACTACCTGTCCAAGAACTTTCTCGGTGACGCGCCGCGGCCCCTCAACATCAACAAAGCGAACAACATCGAGCTCGAGAGCGTTGCCGGCCTGACCCGGAAGGAAGCGGCGGCGCTGCTCAAGTGGCGCCAGGATACGGGCTTCTGCAAGTCGCTCGACGATCTCAAGAAGGTGCCCGGCCTCGAGTACAAGAAGATCGAGGCGCGCAAGGATTTCCTGGTGTGCTTCGAGGCCGTGCCGGCACCGCCTCCAGTCAAGAAATAGGTCACGCATGAGACACGCTCAGTTCACGGCGGTGGCGATCACCGCGGCGTCGCTGCTGATCGCGGGATGCAATCGCTCCGCGCCGAACGAACAACCGGGACCGGCACCGGCGCCGCCGGCTCCTCCCGCGGCGCCGAAGCCGCCCGCGCCAGGCGCGGTGCGCCTCTACGTTTCCGACGAGACCGGCGGCAACGTCATCGTCGTCGACCCCGAAGAGGGCACCGTCGTCGAACGTATCGTGGTCGGCAAGCGGCCCCGCGGTATCAGGCTGTCTCGCGATGGAAAACAACTGCTGATTGCCCTGTCCGGATCGGCGATTGGCGGTCCCGGCGTCGACGAATCCAAGTTGCCGCCGCCGGATCGCTCCGCTGACGGCATCGGCGTGCTGGATCTCGCCACCCACAAGATCGTGCGCACCCACGACAGCGGGCCGGATCCCGAGTCGTTCGACATTTCACCGGACGGGACGAAGGTCTACGTCTCCAACGAAGACGCCGCTGAAATGTCGGTGCTGGACCTGGCCTCCGGGAAGATCACCGCGAAAGCCAAGGTCGGAGAGGAGCCCGAAGCGGTGACGTTGAGGCCCGACGGCACCGTCGCGTACGTCGGATGCGAGGGCGAGAACGAGGTCGTCGCCGTCGATACCGCCAGCGCCAAGGTTCTCAGCCGGATCAAGACCGGACCACGGCCTCGTGGCATCGCCTTCACGTCCGACGGTGCGACCGCCTTCGTCGGCAACGAGAACGGTGGGAGCCTGACCGTTATCGACGGGATGAAGCACACCGTGCTGAGCACGATCAAGATCCCGAAAGCGGAGTCCATGCCGACCGAGCCGCGGCCGATGGGAGTCGTGCTGTCGCCGGACGGACGGACGCTCTACGCTTCCCTCGGCCGTGCGAAGGCCATTGCGGTCTTCGACGTCCAGAAGCGCCAGTACCTGCGCACCATCGAGAACGTTGGCGCCCGCCCCTGGGGGATTGCGCTCAGCGCCGACGGGCGGAAGATCTACACTGCGAACGGGAGCTCGGCTGATGTGTCGGTCATCGACGCGGAGACCGGCAAGGTGGAAAGGCAAATCACCACGGGGGGAAGTCCCTGGGGTGTCGTGGTCGCGGTTACGCCTCGCTGACGATCGGATCATGTGATGTCGCTGCTGCTCGCCGTCCTTCTCGCCGCACAGAGCGCTGCGGCCCCCGCCCTCTCCGGCGTCGTCCGCGATGGCTCCGGCCAGGTCGTCCCGGGCGCCGTCGTGATCGCCCGGGTCAACCCCGGGCGCGAACAGCAGACCATGACCGGTGACGATGGCCGGTTTTCAGTGCCGGTGACTGCCGGCGGCGATATCGTCCTGATCGTTCGCGCACCGTCGTTTGCGGAGAACCGGCAGACGATTCCCGCCGGGGGGAGGATGGCAGAAGTGCAGGTCACGCTGCAGCCGGCGACCTTGTCCGAAACGGTCACGGTGACGGCAACGAGGATGGAGCAGCGGCTCCGTGACGTACCGGCCAGCGTCAACGTGATGACACAGGAAGACATCCGGCGCTCGCCGGCGGTCGTTGCCGACGACGTGCTGCGGCAGATTCCGACGTTCAGTCTCTTCCGGCGCACGAGCAGTCTGGCGTCGCATCCCACCGCGCAGGGCGTGTCGCTCCGCGGCATCGGCCCGAGCGGTGTCAGCCGCACCCTCGTCCTGCTCGACGGGGTGCCGTTCAACGACCCGTTCGGGGGCTGGGTGTACTGGACTCGCGTCCCGCTCGATGCCACCGACCGCATCGAGGTCGTGGACAGTTCCAGCTCGAGCCTGTATGGCAACTACGCGATGGGCGGCGTCATCAACGTGATGACGACCGGGGCGATGCGGCGCACGGTCGACGTCAAGGCCCAATACGGGAACCACAGCAGTCCCAAGCTGGATTTTCGCGCCAGCGACGTGTGGGGCAAGGTCGGCGTGGTGTTCGACGGCGCCGTCTACTCGACCGACGGCTATCCGATTGTGGTCGACGTCAATCCGGCGGGGGTCCCGGAACGGGGCCTGGTAGACAAGAACGCGTCCGTGGAATTCCGCACCTTCAACGTGAAGGCGGAGTACTCGCCGTCCGACAACGTGCGCGCGTTCATTCGTGGCGGGCACTTCGGCGAAGACCGCATCAACGGCAAGGCCAGTACGATCGACGGCACCGACGAGAAAAACGACACCAGCTGGACCTCGGTGAACGGCGGCGTTCGGGCTGGTCTCGGGAACGCCGGCGATCTCGAGGCCGCGCTGTTCACCGACTTCGAGACGTTCCGCAGCAATTTTCTCGCGGTGCCCGCCGCCACTCCGCCGCGCAGCATCGGCCGGATGACGCTCAACCAGCGGGTGCCCAGTAGCGCCGTCGGCGGGATGGTGCGGTGGTCGCGGGCGTTCGCGGCGCATCAGCTGTTCTCGGTCGGCACCGACTGGCGCTGGGTGGACGGCGACAGCGAAGAGGATGGCCTCGATGCGACGACCGGCACGCAGGTCACGCTCAAGCGCATTTCGGGCGGCACGCAGCGCAGCCTTGGCGTGTTCGTGCAGGACGTGATCTCGCCGGTGTCCAGCCTGACGATGACGCTGAGCGCGCGCCTGGATTCGTGGCGCAACTACGACGGCCACAATCTCGAGAGCAACTTTCCGAGCGGCGTACCCACCCCGAACAACAATCCGGACCTGCCGGATCGCGATGACACCGTCGTCAGCCCGCGCGTCGCGGCGCGTTATCACGTCAATTCGCAGATCAGCGTGTGGGGCGATATCGGTGCGGGGTTCAGAGCGCCAACCCTCAACGAGCTGTACCGTCAGTTTCGCGTGGGCACGGTCCTCACGCTCGCCAACAACCAGCTCGGTCCGGAGCGCCTGGTCGGCGGTGAATTCGGCATCACGCTGGTTCCCATCCCGAGCGTTCTCGTCCGGTCCACGTATTTCGACAACCGCGTGAAGGATCCGGTCTCGAACGTCACGCTGACGACCGTCGGCGCCAACGTGACGCAGCAGCGGCAGAACCTCGGCAAGACGCGCATTCGCGGGCTCCAGAACGACGTCGACGTCCGGATCGGGTCGTCGTGGCGGTTCATCGGCGCCTATCTCTATGACCAGGCCAAGGTGCGGGAGTTCGCGGCGAATCCTGCGCTGGTCGGAAAGTACCTCGCGCAGGTGCCGAAGCATCGCGGGTCGGTGCAGGTTGTCTATACGCACCCGAAGCTGGCGGACATCGCGTTTGCGATCCAGTCGCTCGGAATGCAGTTCGACGACGACCTCAACGTGCGGACGGTGCCCGGCCTCGACGAACCCGGTCTCCCCGGCTACACGGTCGCGTCGCTGAGCGCGTCCCGATCGGTCGGGCGCAATTTCGAAGCGTTCTTCACCGTGCAGAACATCGCCGGCAAGGAGTACTTCGTCGGCACGCTTCCGACTACCATCGGATCGCCGCGGATCGTCAGCGGCGGCGTCCGCGTCCGCTTCGCGGGCCGGCCGCGGCCCTAGCGTCGTCGCGTCTGCTTCCTTGCAAACCTTTAACAGGAGGGCCGGGAGATCAGGAGAGTGTAGGGTCTTCTCAAAAAAATTCTCCTGATCTCCTGCCCTCTTGTAAAAGATCCTGATGCCTCTCTATCTCGGCTTCGACTCCAGCACCCAGAGCCTGACCGCAATCATCATCGACAGCGATACGCGTAAGGTCGTCCATGCCGAGTCGCTCGGCTTCGATGAGACCCTGCCGCAGTACGGGACTCGTCACGGCGTGCTGCCGCGTGCGCATCCTGATGAAGCGCTCTCGTCGCCGCTCATGTGGGCCGAAGCACTCGACGTGATGTTCGGGCGGCTCGCGAAGCGGGGGATCGATCTCGGGAGAATCGCGGCGATTTCCGGATCGGCGCAGCAGCACGGGAGCGTGTACCTGAACCGCGCGGCCGCCGAAGGTCTCGCGAACCTGGATTCCGCGCGGCCGGTGGCGGAGCAGATCGCGCCGCTGCTCTCGCGGACCGCTTCGCCGATCTGGATGGATTCGAGCACCGCCGAGGAGTGCCGGGAAATCACGGCCGCCGTGGGCGGCGCGGGACCACTCAGCACGCACACGGGCTCGCGCGCATTCGAGCGCTTCACGGGTCCGCAAATCCGAAAGTTCTGGAAAACCGATCCCCGGGGCTACGCTGCCACCGACCGCGTTCACCTCGTCAGCTCGTTCATGGCCTCGTTGCTCGTCGGTGGACATGCACCGCTCGATCCGGGCGACGGTTCCGGCATGAACCTGATGGATCTCGCGTCCAGTGACTGGTGGCCGCCCGCGGTCGCGGCGACCGCCCCGGATCTGGCCGCGAAGCTTCCGCAGCTTCGCCCCGCGGATTCGGTTGCGGGCACGCTCGGTTCGTATTGGCAGCAGCGCCACGGACTGCCGGCCGCGTCCGTGGTCACCTGGTCGGGCGACAATCCCTGCAGCCTGATCGGCACCGGCCTGGTTCGCGAAGGGCGGATGGCGGTGTCGCTCGGCACGAGCGACGTCAGCTTCGGCCTGATGGAGGCGCCGCGTGTGGACGCGAGCGGCACCGGTCACGTGTTCGGGGCCCCCACGGGTGCGTTCATGGGCCTGACCGTTTTCAAGAACGGTTCACTGGCTCGAGAACGGGT
>Ga0075430_100003982_pt1 | contig 12460 bp, 1 predicted proteins | sample RhiMetdeltSRZDD4_FD_75294 | JGI IMG/M metagenome (GOLD analysis project Ga0075430, IMG submission 75294) | Populus rhizosphere microbial communities from Tennessee, USA - Rhizosphere MetaG P. deltoides SRZDD4 | ecosystem: Host-associated > Plants > Roots > Rhizosphere > Soil | place: USA... | reverse complement strand
CTGGCCCGGGGCGAGCGGCGCATCCACCTCCGGCGCGGGCAGCAAGGCCAGGTGCTCCAACGTCCCCGCCCCGGCGGTGCCCAACCGCCACGCACCCGCCGGCGGCACCAGACCACCACCACCGGAGTCCGCCCGCACCAGCCGCGGGGCAAACAGCGCACCACCGCGCACCGCCACCTCCGGCTCGCCGCTGGCCAGCGCCGCGCCCAGCAGCGACTCACCAGCACCATCCAGCTCCACCAGCACAAACCGGCCCGGATGCTCCGACTGCGCCGAACGCACCAGCCCCCGCACCGCCGCATGGGCCAGCTCCCCGGCCCGGACCACCACCGCCAGCCGCGACACCGCCAGCGAGGCCACAGTGGACTGAAGCACCCCCAGCACCTCGGCCGTCACCACACGCACCGCCGACGCCAGGTCACCGGTAGCCGGCCGGCACCGGTAGACCTGCACATCCGGCACCGCCACCGCCGGCTCCCCAGCCGCCAGCGGCACCCAGTCCACCCGGAACAACGAGTCGAACCGGCCATCCCGGACCGCCAGCAACCGCGCAGGCGACACCGCCCGGGAGACCAGCGAGTCGGCGTGGAACACCGGCTGGCCGGTGGCGTCGGCCGCATCAACGGCGACCGAGCCTGCACCGGCCGGGGAGATCCGTACCCGCAGCGTGGTCGCCCCGGTGGCGTGCAGCGCCACCCCGGTCCAGGCGAACGGCAGCCGCAGCCCCTCCTCGCCCGGCCGGTCGGCGGCGACCACGTGCAGGGCGGCGTCCAGCAGCGCGGGGTGGATGCCGAACCGGCCCACCTCGGCGCGTTGCTGCTGCGGCAGCACCACCTCGGCGAAGAGGTCTTCCCCGCGCCGCCAGGCCGCGTCCAGGCCCTGGAACGCCGGCCCGTACCCGTAGCCGGCCTCGGCCAGCGCCGGGTAGAACCCGGTCAGGTCCACCGGCTCGGCTCCGGCCGGCGGCCAGGTGGTCAGGTCCGGGGCTGTTGGGCGCACGGCCGCGGCGGTGAGGGTGGCGGTGGCGTGCCGGGTCCAGTCGTGCTGCTCGTCCGGGCGGGAGTAGATGGCGGCCCGCCGGCCACCGTGCCCGTCGGGCGCCTCGACCGACACCTGTAGCTGGACCGTGCCGTCGTCGGGCAGGGCGAGCGGCGCCTCGACCGTCAGCTCCTCGACCCGGCCGCAGCCGACCTCGTCGCCGGCGCGCAGCGCCAGCTCCACCAGCGCCGTCCCCGGTACGAGGACCGTGCCGGCCACGGTGTGGTCGGCCAGCCACGGGTGCGAGCGCGTGGAGAGGCGGCCGGTGAGCAGCAGGCCGCCGTTGTCGGCCAGCGTGACTGCGGCGGCGAGGAGCGGGTGGCCGGTGGAGGCCAGACCGAGCCCGGCCGGGTCACCCTGGCCGGTCCCGGCCAGCCAGTAGCGCTGGCGCTGGAACGGGTACGTGGGCAGGTCGACCCGCTGCCCGGCGGGCAGCCGCCAGTCCACGGGTGCACCGTGGACGTAGGCCTCAGCGAGGCTGGTCAGGAAGCGGGTGGCCCCGCCGTCGTCACGGCGCAGCGACCCCACTGCAAGGGCGTCCGGGACGCCGGCCACCAGCACCGGATGCGGGCTGCACTCGACCAGCGGCCCGAACCCCTCGTCCTGGAGGCGCTGGACCGCCTCGTGGAACCGGACGGTCTGGCGCAGGTTGGTGAACCAGTAGGAGGCGTCCAGGGTGGACGTGTCGACCCAGTCGCCGGTGACCGTGGAGACCATCGGCACCGACGCCGGCTGTGGCCTGATGCCGGTCAGGGCCTGCCGTAGCTCGTCGTGGATGGCGTCGATCTGCGCCGAGTGGGACGCGTAGCCCACCGCCACCCGCCGCGCCCGCACGCCGTCCGCCTCACACGCGGCGAGCAGCTCCTCCAGCGCGCCTGGCTCGCCGGAGACGATGACCGTGGCCGGGCCGTTGACCGCGGCCACCGACAGCCGCTCCCCCCAGGCGGTGATGCGCTGCCCGACGTCGGCGGCGGGCCGGGACACCGAGACCATCCCGCCCCGGCCGGACAGCCCCACCAGGGCCGCGCTGCGCAGCGCGACCACCTTCGCCGCGTCCTCCAGGCTGAGCGCACCGGCCACGCACGCCGCGGCGATCTCACCCTGCGAGTGGCCCACGACCGCCGCCGGCTCAACCCCATGGTGCCGCCACAGCTCGGCCAGGGACACCATCACCGCGAACAGCGCCGGCTGCACCACCTCCACCCGCCCCAACGCCTCCTCGTCACCGAGCACGTCCAGCAACGACCACCCGGTGTGCGGCGCCAACGCCTCAGCACACTCCCGCAGCCGCGCCGCGAAGACCGGCGAGGACGCCGCCAGCTCCAGCCCCATCCCGGCCCACTGCGAACCCTGGCCCGAGAACACGAACACCACCCGAACCGCGTCCCCCTGCACCACACCGCTGACCAGACACGGCGCCGGCTCACCCGCCGCCAGCGCGGCCAACCCACCCAGCAGCTCGTCCCTGCCCTCACCCAGCACCACCGCCCGGTGCTCCAGCGCCGACCGGGTCGCCGCCAACGACGCCCCGACATCGACCGGGCACAGCTCCGGGTCACCCTCCACCCGCGACAGCAGCCGGACGGCCTGGTCCCGCAGCGCAGGTGCCGACCTGGCCGACAGCACCCACGGCACCACCGCCACGGCGCCAGACGGCTCGTCGGAGCGCTCCGCGCCCGGCTCGGGCGCCGGTGCGGGCGGGGCCTCCTCCAGGATCACGTGCGCGTTCGTCCCGCTGATCCCGAACGACGACACGCCCACCCGCCGCGGCTGGTCGCCAGCGGGCCACCTGCGCGGCTGTGTCAGCAGCGACACCGCACCCGTCGACCAGTCCACCTCGGGTGTCGGCTCGGTCACGTGCAGGGTCGCCGGCATGAGGCGGTGGTGCAGGGCCAGCACGGACTTGATGACCCCGGCGACGCCGGCCGCGGCCTGGGTGTGCCCGATGTTCGACTTGACCGCGCCGACCCACAGTGGACGGTCGCCTGGCCGGCCCTGCCCGTACGTGGCGAGCAGCGCCTGCGCCTCGATCGGGTCGCCCAGCGCCGTCCCGGTGCCGTGCGCCTCGACCATGTCCACATCGGACGGCGCCAGCTGGGCACTGGCCAGTGCCTGCCGGATCACCCGCTGCTGCGACGGCCCGTTGGGCGCGGTCAGCCCGTTGCTCGCCCCGTCGGAGTTCACCGCCGAGCCGCGCAGCACCGCCCACGCCCGGCGCCCGTTGCGCAGCGCGTCGGACAGCCGCTCCAGCAGCAGCACGCCGGCGCCCTCGGCCATCGTCATGCCGTCCGCATCAGCCGAGAACGCCTTGCTCCGGCCGTCCGGCGCGAGCCCCCGCTGCCGGCCGAAGTCGATGAACCCGGCCGGCGTGGCCATGACCGTCACGCCGCCGGCCAGTGCCAGCGTGCACTCACCCTGCCGCAGCGCCTGGCCGGCCAGGTGCAGCGCGACCAGCGACGACGAGCACGCCGTGTCCACGGTCACCGCCGGCCCTTCCAGGCCGAACACGTACGCGACCCGGCCCGACAGGACGCTCGCCGAGTTGCCGGTGCCGAGGTAGCCCTCCAGCTCGTCCGGCGTCTGCCGCAGCGACCAGCCGTAGTCCAGGATGCTGTTGCCGACGAAGGTGCCGGTGCGGCTGCCCCGCAGGGAGTGCGGTGGGACCCCGGCCCGCTCCAGCACCTCCCAGGACACCTCGAGCAGCAGCCGCTGCTGGGGGTCCATCGCAAGCGCCTCCCGCGGCGAGATCCCGAACAGCTCGGCGTCGAACTCGGCGACCCCGTCCACGAAGCCACCGGCGGTGACGTAGCTCGTACCAGGGCGGTCCGGGTCCGGGTCGAACAGCGCCGCAAGGTCCCAGCCCCGGTCCGTGGGCAGGTCCGAGACCGCGTCAACGCCCTCGTGGACGAGCCGCCACAGCGCCTCCGGCGAGTCGGCGCCCGGGAAGCGGCACGCCATCCCGATGACGGCGATCGGCTCGCTGTCCGCCGCCTCGACCTCGCGCAGGCGCTGTCGGGTCTGGTGCAGGTCCGCCGTGACCCACCTGAGGTAGTCGCGGAGTGTCTCTTCAGTCGCCATCGTCAGCTCACCGGTTTTCCGAACTCGCGGCGGATGAACTCGAAGATCTCGTCGTCGGTGGCGGCGTCCAGCTTCTCCGTCACGGCACGCGGGTCAGCGCCGCCGGTCCACCGGTCCAGCAGGGTCCGCAGGTGGGCGGCGATCTCCGTACGCTCGGTGTGGTCCACGGTGAGCGCGGCGAGGCTCGCGCCGAGTCGGTCCAGCTCGGCGTGGACCGACTCCGGTGTCGGCACGTCGTCGCCGAGCAGCACCCCCCGCAGGTAGGCCGCCAGGTCCGCCGGTGTCGGGTAGTCGAAGACGAGCGTGGCCGGCAGGCGCAGCCCGGTCGCCGAGCCCAGCCGGTTGCGCAGCTCAACCGCTGTGAGCGAGTCGAACCCGAGATCCTTGAACGCCTGCCGCGCCGGCACCCCGTCCGGCCCGCGGCGCCGCAGCACCGCGGCGACGTGACCGCACACCAGGTCCACCAGCACCCGGTCCCGGTCTGCCGCCGCCACGGCGGCGAGCCGCCGCCGCAGCGCCTCGCCCGCGCCTGCGCCCGGCGCGGCGTCCGCGGCGCTCTCGGCCTCGGCGACCCGCGCCGCCTCGGGTACGCCGTCCAGCAACGGGCTCGGGCGGGCGGCGGTGAACAGGGGTACGAACCGTTCCCAGTCCACGTCGGCGACGACCACGAAGGGCTCGTCGTGCTCCACGGCCTGCCGCAGCGCGGCGACGGCGAGGTCGCTGTCGAGCAGCGGCAGCCCCTGCCGGCCGGAGCGTCTGGCCATACTGGCCGGGCCCGCGCCATTGCCGGCGGTGCCAGCCGGGCCGGCGCCATTGCCGGCCGTGCCAACCGGGCCGGCGCCATTGCCGGCCGTGCCAACCGGGCCGGCGCCATTGCCGGCCGCGCCAACCGGGCCCGCTTCGGGTTCTGCCGGCTCGCGGAACACGTCCCATCCGGCCCAGGCGACCGAGGTTGCCGGCAGGCCGCGCGAGCGCCGCTGCTGCGCGAGCGCGTCCAGGTGCGCGTTCGCGGCGGCGTACGCGGCGTGGTCGCCGCTGCCCCAGACGCTGGCGACCGACGAGAACAGGACGAACGCGTCGAGCGGGTCGCTGGCGAAGATCTCGTCGAGGTGGTGCGCCGTCTCCACCTTGACGGCCAGGTTGCCGGCGAGATGATCGAGGTCGATCTCGGTGATCGGGCCCAGCACCGCGTCGACGGCGTCGTGCAGGACCGCGCGCACGGGTTCGCCCTCCTCGCCCAGGCGGTGGACCAACCCGGCCAGCGCGTCCCGGTCGGGCAGCGCGATGCCGGCGACGGTCAGCCGCGTGCCCGACCGGGTCAGCTCCTCGGCGAGCGCGGCGGGCTCTGGGGCCCCGGCCCCGGCGAGGACGACGACGTGCCCGGCTCCGCTGCGCGCCAGCCAGCGGGCAAGGTGCGTGGTGACGGGTCCGCCGCCGGTCACCAGCACCGTCCCGCGCGGGGTCCAGGAGCGGCGGGGTACGGTGCCGGCGAGCGGCGCGCGGACCAGCCGCCGGGCGAGCAGGCCGGCCGGGCGTACCGCCAGCTGGTCCTCTGCACCGCGAGCGGCGAGGACCGCGACCAGCCGCTCCAGGTCGGGGCCGTCCACCGCCTCCGGCAGGTCGACCAGGCCGCCCCACTGCCGGGGAAGCTCCAGCGCGGCCACCCGGCCCAGCCCCCACACCTGCGCCTGCACCGGGCTGACCTGCTCGCCGTCGATGGCGGCCACCCCGCCGCGGGTAGCGCACCACAGCGGTCCGACCCCCGCGTCGGCGCACGCCTGCGCGAGCAGCAGCGTGCCGGCCAGGCCGCGGGAGAGCGCCTGCCGGTACGGCCGCTCGTCCAGGGCGAGGAGCGACAGCACACCGTTGACGGGGCCTTCGGCTGCCTCGACGACCTGGAGGGCTAGTCCCGGACGGTCGATCTCGGCCGCCTCGACCACCAGCGGGACCACCCGCACGCCGCGCCCGGCGAGCGCCTGGGTGCACGCGCCGGCCAGGTCCGTGGCGACACCGGCCGGTGACACGACGACCCACGCGCCGGCCAGCGGCTGGCGCGGCTCGGGGCTGACCGTCTGCCAGGCGATGCGGTAGCGCCATGAGTCCAGCACCGACTGTTCGCGGTGGCGCTGGTGCCAGGTGGACAGAGCCGGCAGTACGGCCGCCAGCGACGACCTGTCTTCGGCTCCGTCCAGCCGCAGCTGGTCGGCGAGCGTGGTCAGGTCCTGCCGCTCGACCGCGTCCCAGAAGCGCCCCTCGACGGCGTCGCCCCGCACCTCGTCCCCTGGTGGCTCCACCCAGTAGCGCTGGCGCTGGAACGGGTACGTGGGCAGGTCCACCCGCCGCCCCTGAAGCCGCCAGTCCACGGCCACGCCGTGGACGTGGGCCTCGGCGAGGGAGGTGAGGAAGCGGGCGGGGCCGCCGTCGTCACGGCGCAGGGAGCCGATGGCGAGGGTGTCCGGGATGCCGGCCACCAGGACCGGGTGGGGGCTGCACTCCACCAGCGGTCCGTAGCCCTCGGCTTGAAGCCGCTGCACCGCCTCGTGGAGGCGGACGGTCTGGCGCAGGTTGTCGAACCAGTAGCCGGCGTCCAGTGTGGACGTGTCGACCCAGTCCCCGGTCACCGTGGACACCATCGGCACCGACGCCGGCTGCGGACGGATGCCGGCCAGGTCAGCCAGCAGCTTGCCGCGGACGGCGTCGATCTGCGCCGAGTGGGAGGCGTAGTCCACCGCGACCCGCCGCGCCCGCACCCCGTCGGCCTCACAGCCGGCCAGCATCTCGTCCAACGCCACCGGCTCACCGGAGACGACCACCGTGGCCGGACCGTTCACCGCCGCCACCGACAGCCGCTCACCCCAAGCGGCGATGCGCTGGGCGACCTGCTCGACGGGCAGGGACACCGAGACCATCCCACCCCGCCCGGACAGCCCCACCAGCGCCGCGCTGCGCAGGGCGACCACCTTCGCCGCGTCCTCAAGGGACAGCGCCCCAACCACGCAAGCCGCCGCGATCTCACCCTGCGAGTGCCCCACCACCGCCGCCGGCCGCACCCCGTGATGCCGCCACAGCTCGGCCAGGGACACCATCACCGCGAACAACGCCGGCTGCACCACCTCCACCCGCCCCAACGCCCGCTCGTCACCGAGCACGTCCAGCAACGACCACCCGGTGTGCGGCGCCAACGCCTCAGCACACTCCCGCAGCCGCACCGCGAACACCGGCGAGGACGCCGCCAGCTCCAGCCCCATCCCCGCCCACTGCGAACCCTGCCCCGAGAACACGAACACCACCCGGCAGGCGCTCTCGGCCGCGCCGGACACGAGGTTCGGTGCCGGTTTCGCGCTGGCCAGCGCGAGCAGCCCGGCGGCGTACCCGTCCCGGTCCTCGCCGACGACAACGGCCCGGTGGTCGAGTGCGGCCCTCGTGGTCACCAGCGAGAACGCCACATCCACCGCCCGCAGGTCCGGCCGGGCCTCCACATGGGACAGCAACCGGGCCGCCTGCGCCCGCAGGGCACCCGGCGTCCGGGCCGACAGGACCCACGGCACGGGCCCGGGCGCGGGCCCGTCCTCAGGGGGCGGCAAGAGGGCATCGGCCGGCGGTGGCTCCTCCACGATCACGTGGGCGTTGGTGCCGCTGACCCCGAACGAGGACACCCCGGCCCGCCGCGGCCGGCCGTTGGCCGTCCACTCCTGCGGTCGCGTCAGCAGCGACACGGCCCCCGCCGACCAGTCCACCTCCGGCGTCGGCGCGTCCACGTGCAGCGTCGGCGGCAGCACGCCCTCCTGGAAAGCCAGCACCATCTTGATCACGCCAGCCATCCCGGCTGCGGCAGCGGTGTGGCCGATGTTCGACTTCACCGCACCCAGCCACAGTGGGCAGCCGTCCGGCCGGTCCTGCCCGTACGTGGCGAGCAGCGCCTGCGCCTCGATCGGGTCACCCAGGCGGGTCCCCGTGCCGTGCGCCTCCACCGCGTCCACATCGGATGGAGAAAGCCGGCCGCTCGCCAGGGCCTGCTGGATCACCCGCTGCTGGGACGGCCCGTTCGGGGCGGTCAGCCCGTTGCTCGCCCCGTCCTGGTTGACGGCTGAGCCTCGGACCACCGCCCATACCCGGTGCCCGTTGCGCAGCGCGTCGGGCAGCCGCTCCAGCAGCAGCACGCCGACGCCCTCGGCCCACGCCGTACCGTCCGCGGCGGCCGAGAACGGCTTCACGCGGCCGTCCGGCGCCAGCCCCCGCTGCCGGCTGAACTCGACGAACCCGGCCGGGGTCGCCATCACCGCCACCCCGGCGGCCACGGCCAGCGGGCACTCGCCGTGCCACAGCGCCTGCCCGGCAAGGTGCAGCGCGACCAGCGACGACGAGCAGGCCGTGTCCACCGTCAGCGCCGGGCCCTCGAAGCCGAACTGGTAGGCGACCCGTCCAGACAGGACGCTGCCGGTGGTGCCGGTGCCGAAGTAGCCCTCCACCTCGGCCAGCGAGCGCCGCAGCACCGTGGCGTAGTCCGAGGACGAGGCGCCGACGAACACACCGGTCGCGCTGCCCGAAAGCGACAGCGGGTCGATGCCGGCCCGTTCGAACGCCTCCCAGGTGACCTCGAGCAGGAGCCGCTGCTGGGGGTCCATGGCCAGCGCCTCCCGCGGCGAGATCCCGAACAGCTCCGCGTCGAACTCGGCCGCGTCGTAGAGGAACCCGCCTTCCCGGGCGTAGCTCGTACCGAGATGGTCCGGGTCGGGGTGGTAGAGCGCGCCCAGGTCCCAACCGCGGTCGGCCGGGAACCCAGAGATCGCGTCCCGTCCGTCGGCGACCAGGGCCCACAGCTCCTCCGGCGAGGACACGCCGCCCGGGTACCGGCACGCCATCCCGACGACCGCTACCGGCTCCGGCTCCTCGAGCTCGCGTACCCGCCTGCGGGCCTGGTCGAGGTCGGCGGCGGCCCGCCTGAGGTACTGACGCAGCTTCTCTTCGCTGTCCATTCACCTACTCCGGGAGGCTCGCGTCGCGGTCAAGGAAGTCGAACAGCTCGTCGTCGGTTGCCGTCGCGAAGTCGTGGCCGGAGCCGGCCCGGTCGGCGCCAGCGTCGGCCCGTGCCCCGCCGGAACCGGCGCGGCCCGGCCCGGCATCAGCCACCCCGGCGCCGGTCACCTTGGACAGCAGTGCCTTCAGCCGCGCCGCCACCTTGGCCCGGGCCGGCCCGTCCGCGCCGGCCTCGGCCAGCAGGGTGGCGGCCAGCCGGTCCAGCTCGTCCAGCCGCGGCGCGCCGGCGCCGCCGGACGGGCCCAGCTGGGTGAGCAGCGCTCTGGCCAGGACGGTCGGCGTGGGATGGTCGAAGACCAGCGTGGCCGGCAGGCGCAGCCCGGTCGCCGCGCCGAGCCGGTTGCGCAGCTCGACCGCGAGCAGCGAGTCGAAGCCCAGCTCCTTGAACGCCCGGTCGGCGGCGACCGCGCGCGGCGAGGCGTGGCCGAGCACCGTGGCGACGTGGGCGCGTACCACGTCGAGCAGCACCGCCTCCCGCTCCTCCGGCGGCCTGCCGGCCAGCCGCTGTGCCAGCGCGGACGCCTCGGGCGGGTCGCCGGCGGCGCGCCGGGGCGCGCCGCGTACCAGGGCCCGCAGCATCGGCGGGACGGCGGTCGCGGCGGCGGCCCGTGCCCGCCAGCCCGCGAGGTCCAGCCGCGCCGGCACCAGCAGCGCCTCGCCGCCGCCGACCGCCGCGTCGAACAGCGCGAGGGCCTGCTCGCGCGGCATCGGCAGGATCCCGGTACGGGCCAGCCGCGCCTTGTCGTCCTCGCCGAGCCGTGCGGTGAGCCCGCTCGCCTGCTCCCAGTGCCCCCAGGCCAGCGAGACCGCGGGGAGGCCCTGCGCCCGCCGGTGCTCGGCGAGCGCGTCCAGGAAGGTGTTGGCCGCCGCGTAGCTGCCCTGCCCGGTGTTACCCAGCACCCCGGCCGCGGCGGAGAACAGGACGAAGAGCGACAGGTCCCGGTCGCGGGTCAGCTCGTGCAGGTGGACAGCGGCGTCGACCTTGGGCCGCAGCACCCGGTCGAGCCGCTCGGGGGTGAGCGACCCGACCACCGCGTCGTCGACCGTCCCGGCGCAGTGCACCACGCCGGCCAGCGCCGGAGTGCCGGCGAGCACGTCGGCGAGCGCGGCCCGGTCGGCCACGTCGCACGCCACCACCCGGACCTCGGCGCCCAGCTCGGCCAGGTCGGCGGCGAGGTCCGGGGCGTGCCCGCCACGGCTGGCCAGCACCAGGTGGCGTACGCCGTACGCGGTGACCAGGTGCCGGGCGAGCAGCCCGCCCAGCGTGCCGGTGCCGCCGGTGACCAGCACGGTACCGTCCGGGTCGAGCGTGACCGGCTCGGCCGGCGCGGCGCGGACCAGCCGCGGCACCGCCAGGGCACCGTCTCTGACCAGCACCTGCGGCTCACCCGACGCGATGGCCGCGTCGAGCAGCGACCCGTTGTCCTCGTCCAGCTCCACCAGGATGAACCGGTCCGGGTCCTCCGACTGCGCGGACCGCACCAGGCCGCGCGCTGCCGCGTGCGCCAGGTCGCCGGCTCTGGTCACCACCGCCAGCCGCGGCGCCGTCGTGGACTGTAGGGCATCCAGGACCGCCGCGGTCACCGTACGTACCGCCTCGGGGAGGTCCGCGTCGACGGCCGGGCACCGGAACACCTCTGTCGCTGCCGCCTCTGGCGCGGCCGACGGTGGGTGGGCAGGGACGGGCTGCCACTCCACCCGGAACAGCGCGTCGGTGTCGTACCGGCCCGCCCGGCCGAGCTGTCCGGCGGAGACCGGCCGGGAGGCCAGCGAGGCCACCGCGGCCACCGGCTGGCCGGAGCCGTCCGCGGCGGCGACCGCCACCGTTTCCTCGCCGAGCAGGCTGATGCGCACCCGCAGGCTGGTGGCGCCGGTGGCGAACAGCTCCACCCCGTTCCACGAGAACGGCAGCCGGACCTGTCCGGTGGGCTCGTCGAAGCTGGTCAGCACCACCGCGTGCAGGGCCGCGTCGAGCAGGGCGGGGTGGATGCCGTACCGCACCGCGTCGGCCTGCTGCTCCTGCGGCAGCACGACCTCGGCGTAGACCTCGTCCCCGCGCCGCCACACCGCCCGCAGGCCCTGGAAGGCAGGGCCGTACGCGTAGCCGAGCTTCGCCGCGTCCTCGTAGAAGCCCTGCACGGCAAGCTGCTCGGCACCGTCTGGCGGCCAGGCGCTCAGGTCGAAGGCGGGGCGGCCCGCGGCCGTGGTGAGGAGTGCCGTGGCGTGGCAGCTCCACTCCTGGTGCTCGTCGGGGCGGGAGTGGATCGTCAGGGTGCGGCCGCCGCGGTCGTCGGGAGGGTCGACGGAGACCTGGACGTGTACGGCGCCGTGGCTAGGCAGGGTGAGCGGGGTCTCCAGGGTGAGCTCGTCGATGTGGTGGCAGCCGGTGGCGTCGCCGGCCTGGAGGGCGAGCTCCAGCAGGCCGGTGCCGGGCAGCAGGGTGGTGGTGGCCACGGTGTGGTCAGCCAGCCACGGGTGCGTGCCGACCGACAGCCGCCCGGCCAGGACCACGCCGCCGTTGGCGAGGGTCACCACCGCGCCCAGCAGCGGATGCTCGCTGCGGCCCAGCCCCGCGTCGGCGGGCGGGTCCAGCCAGAACCGCTGCCGCTGGAACGGGTACGTGGGCAGGTCCACCCGCCGCCCGCCGGGCAGCTTCCAGTCCACGGGCACGCCGTGGACGTAGGCCTCGGCGAGGGAGGTGAGGAAGCGGGTGGGGCCGCCGTCGTCACGGCGCAGGGACCCCACCGCCAGGGCGTCCGGCACACCAGCAACGAGGACGGGGTGAGGGCTGCACTCGACCAGCAGCCCGAACCCGTCATCCTGCAGCCGCTGCACCGCCTCGTGGAACCGCACCGTCTGACGCAGGTTGGTGAACCAGTAGCTGGCGTCCAGAGTGGACGCCTCTACCCAGTCCCCCGTCACCGTGGACACCATCGGCACTGTGGCCACCTGCGGGTGGATGCCGGCCAGGTCCGCGAGGAGCTTGTCGCGGATGGTGTCGATCTGCGCCGAGTGGGACGCGTAGTCCACGGCGACCCGCCGGGCCCGCACCCCGTCGGCCTCGCAGGTGGTGAGCAGCTCGTCCAGCGCGCCCGGCTCGCCGGAGACGACCACCGTGGCCGGGCCGTTGACCGCGGCCACCGACAGCCGGTCACCCCAGGCGGCGATGCGCTGGGCGACCTGGTCGGCGGGCAGGGACACCGACACCATCCCACCCCGCCCGGACAGCCCCACCAGCGCCGCGCTGCGCAGCGCCACCACCTTCGCCGCGTCCTCAAGGGACAGCGCACCCGCCACGCACGCCGCC
>Ga0075430_100003981_pt1 | contig 12460 bp, 10 predicted proteins | sample RhiMetdeltSRZDD4_FD_75294 | JGI IMG/M metagenome (GOLD analysis project Ga0075430, IMG submission 75294) | Populus rhizosphere microbial communities from Tennessee, USA - Rhizosphere MetaG P. deltoides SRZDD4 | ecosystem: Host-associated > Plants > Roots > Rhizosphere > Soil | place: USA... | reverse complement strand
ATTTGGGGAGCCATGTAGGAGCGAGAGGTGGGCTGGGAGACACGCGGGCGTCGATGACAGTCACCGGTCGTTTTGCAGACCGGTTCTGGGTGCGTTACGTGATGTTAGCGATCGTCCTGTTCGGGGCGGCCGCCCTCGTGGCGCCTGTGTTCTTTGTAGTGTACGCGCTGCTGGACGCGGGAATGATTTGAGCGGAGCTGGTTCTCTCTAGAGTAGCGGCTTCCGTCGTTGCCCCGTTCAGCGGGTCTCTCGGAGTTGACTGATGATTGACTTACCGATCTCCGAAAACCTCTCGAAGTAGTCTTTGGCTTCCGCTGACAAGGCAGGGAGTTCGCGTTCGATGTCGGTGAGGCACCCTTTTAGTACAGCGATCCTCGTGTTGTCGAGAGAACCGGTGGCGATGAAACTTAGAATGCAGCCCGCCGCAAACGAATCGGCACCCGCCAGCTCACCACGCTGATCGTCGCTGACAAAGCCCGATCTCGGGAAGGGACGACTTTTCAGTTTATCCCACTCTCCGCGAAGAGAGTCCATGGCTAAGTCTCCTCATGAACGTGCGAGCGAGCGCAGCCTCACGACGTCAGCAACCTGAGCGCCGTTGATGCCAGCTTCCGTACATCCTCCCACTCTGGAGCCGTGTAAAGCTGAGTGGCCTCCCACAGATCAGCCCGGTTTGGCCCACTAAATGAACGAACGTAGTCGCTGACACTCTTGATAGCGAGCGCCTGACTCTGAGAAAGTGCGCCATCGCCAACAGCGACCGACAGCATAGGAATGAAGTCACCGAGTTCGAGCGCAAGTTCGTCGGTACTTGGACCGGTGCCGAGCCTGTCTAGGTACCTAGCTTGTTCAATCGCAGGAAGAGCCAGCCTTGTCAGCGCTGTAACAAGCTGGTCCCTTACGTACGCGCCGCTCATTCGGTCCGTCATCGAATAAATGTCCGACTTGGTGTTGTGCGTGTTGACCGCAAAGCGACATAGCCAAGAAGAAGCTGGACAGCCTGTTCCCGACCGTCCCTGAGCTTGACGCTATTCTTCATCCGGCACCATCGCGACAATATCTCAATCTCCAAGAGCGCGGGCGTTACGCGAGCGCGAAGTCCGTCGATTGAAACAGCGAGCGAGCGCAGCGCGCCGAACGCGGTTCGGCGAGGTCTCGCCGGAGCGCTTAGCGAAGGCGGATGTTGGGGTTCGAGAGCGAAGTCCGTCGATTGAAAGAGCGAACGAGCGAAGCGAAGCGAGCCACGCGAACGGAGCGAGCGTGGCGAAGCAGCGAGCGAGAGAGCGTGTAGGGGAGTTCGAGGGGCGAAGCCCCTCGATTAATAAATGCGCCCGGCAGGTCTCGAACCTGCGACCCCCGGTTTAGGAAACCGATGCTCTATCCTGCTGAGCTACGGGCGCACACTGTGTTGTTGCTGTTCCTATCGATGTTACCGGACGCGATCAGTACTGCAGCACGGCGAAGAGGTTCTCGCCCTGCAGGCGTGCCCGACCGTTCAGCTCGAGCAGCTCGATCAGGAACGCCACGCCCTCCACCTTGCCTCCTAGTTGTTTGACGAGGTCGACCGTCGCCTTCGCGGTGCCGCCCGTCGCGAGCAGATCGTCGACGATGAGCACGCGCTGTCCGGGCTCGATCGCGTCACGATGCATCTCGAGGCTGTCGCTGCCGTACTCGAGATCGTAGCTGACCCTGACCGTCACCGACGGCAACTTGCCAACCTTGCGGACGGGCACGAAGCCGGCGCCGATCCGATCGGCGACCGCCGCGCCGAGGATGAAGCCGCGGCTCTCGACGCCGACGACCAGGCTGATGCCGCGATCCTTGTACGGGTTCGCCAAGCTGTCGATGGCGATGCGGAAGCCTTCCGGATCGCGTAGCAGCGTGGTGACATCGTAGAAAAGGATTCCGGCCTTCGGAAAGTCAGGGACGTGCCGAATCTTCGCTTTGAGTGTGTCCATTGCGCTCCACTATGTGTTCGGCCGAGGTGGTCATCACCGGATCGAGAATCCCGTCGCTCTGCCCGACGGTACCGTGATCTCCACCGCGACATCCTCGACTTCTGAGCCTGCAGGGCCACGCCTGATCGCGGCTTCGACGCGGTCCACCGACTCCCGATCGCCTTCGATTAACGCTTCGACTCGCCCGTCGGCCAGGTTCCGTACCCAGCCGTGCACGCCTTCGGCTGCTGCGCGGGACTCGACGAAAAACCGGAACCCCACACCCTGGACTCGGCCGCCTACCACAACGCGACGAGCGACGAGCATGAACCCCACATTATACGGCACCGTATGGTAGATTCGGCCATGCTTCGAATCGGCGCGAACACCCACGGAGAATCGAGCGTTCGCATGCTGCGCGTCGTCCGCCGCGGCGACCGTCATGACGCTCGCGATCTGACCGTCACCTGTCGATTCGAGGGCAGCTTCGCCGACGCGTTCGTAGACGGCCGCTCAGAAGGGTTGCCGCCCGGCGAGGCACTCAAGAGCCTCGTCTACGCGCTCGCGCGACAGCACGCCACCGCCGAGATCGAGCGCTTCGGACTGGCCCTCTGCGAGCGGCTTCTCTCGGACCATCCCCGCATCGCTCGTGCGCGCGTGGAAATCGGCGAGCAGCCGTGGAACCGCCTCGAGATGGGCGGCAAGGCCCAGGGCCAGGCGTTTCTTCGCGGCACGCCCGAACGTCGAACTGCCGCGATCACCAGCAACGGCACCCACGTGGCCGTCGTGTCAGGCATCGAACAGCTGACCATCATGCGAACCTCGGGGTTCGCCCCGACCGAGCGCGGCGCGCCAACCACCGACGCGAGCGGAGTCGACGATGGGCTGCAGGCGCTGCTCGTGGCGACGCTGTCTGCGCGCTGGACCTACACGAGTTCGGACGTGACGTTCGGTCCGTATCGCCAGGGCGTGCGTGCCGCGATCGTCGAAACGTTTGGTTGCCACGCAATCCGATCGGTGCAACACACGCTCTATCGCATCGCTGACGTCGTGCTGTCGTCGTACGAGGAGATCAGCGACGTGACGCTCTCGCTGCACGAACTTCCCTACCGGCCTGCCGATCTGTTTCGCGCAGGCCTCGAGAACCCCGACGATCTGTTCGTCGCGTACGAGGCCCCGACGGCCGTCGTCGAAGTGACCGTCGAGCGCGAACCGGTCTGAACCGCCACCACCCTACTTCGTGTCTTTGACGGCGTCCATGTTCTGCGCCGCTAGCGCGGTGTTGAACGTGGCGAGGTCGGCCGTCACCAGCGCTTCGAGACGCGCCAGTTCCTTGTCGAGCCTTGCGGACAGTTCCTTGAACACCGCGTGCGACTGATCCGTTGGCCGCGAGTCGCCGTTCTCGACGATTCCCTGTAGTGCCGCGAGCTTGTTGTTCAAGCGGATCGGATAGTTCAGCGGATCCTGATTGCTGCGATTGCGGTACTGGTAGATCTCACCCTCAACGCTCGTGAGTTTCTCGGTCAGCGTCGTGGCCGCAGCCTTCAGTGACGCGTCGCTCGTCTTGGCAGCCCTCTCAGCGACTTGATCTTTCAAGCTCCGGATTCTGATGACCGCCGCATTGGCCTGACCGACTTTGTCGTTGATTTGCTTCGCGAGCTTGAATTGCGCGACGAGATCCGCGTCGGCGACCGTCGGCACCGCCGCGTTGCGAACGATCGCAAACTGCTGCGTCTTGGTCACGTTGTTGGCGGAGAGCCGCACGCTGTAGCGTCCTGGGGGCGCAAGCGGACCCTGGACCGACCCGGACCACAAGATCATGCCGGGAAAATCCCGCGCGTTTGGGTACCGCATGTTCCAGGTGAAGCGGTTCATCCCTGCGGCGATTGGTACGCGAGCAATCGCGCCCCCACGGCCACGTCCGCCGCCGCCCTCACCCGCTTCGCCTTCGCCAGCTTCCGGCTGCGCTTCGCCTCGTCCTCGACCAGATCCGGCAGGATCCTTTGGCGTTCCCGTGAACGTCGCGATCACCTGATTCTCGGCATCCAGGATTTCAATCGAAACCTTTTCGGCCGCTTGCTTCAAGTAGTAGTCAACCGCGACACCCGGCGAGACCGACCGCGTCGTGTCCGACGGATCGAACAACACGACCGACTCGTTTGTGGTCTCGCGGCTCACCTGCCGGAGCACACCAATGTTCTGCAGAAGGTAGAACGATCGTCCATGCGTGGCGATGACCACATCGTCGTTCTTCACCTCGATCCCGTGCACGGGAGAGACGGGCAGGCCCGTTTGCAGGGGCTGCCACACGGCGCCGTCGTCGATCGATAGATAGAAGCCGGTTTCGGTGCCGAGAAACAGCAGCCCGCGGCGTTTCTTGTCCTCGCGAATGGCCCGCGGGAAATCATCGGACGGGATGCCGTTGACGATCTTCGTCCAGCTCTTGCCGTAATCGTTCGTCTTGTACACGTACGGCGCGCGATCGGATCGCTGGTAGCGATTGCCGGCAAGATACGCGGTTCCCGCATCGTGCGGCGAGGCTTCGATCAGGCTGATTCGCGTGAACGGCGGGAGTCCGCTCGGCGTCACAGGCGTCCAATTCTTGCCGCCATCGCGCGTAACGTGGACGACGCCGTCGTCGGAGCCGGCCCAGATGACGTTGGCGTTGAGTGGTGACGGGGCCAGCGTGAACACGGTCGCATACGTTTCCACGCCAGTCTGGTCGAGCGTGATCGGGCCGCCCGATGGGCCGAGTGTTTCCGGATCGTGCCGTGTCAGGTCCGGGCTGATCCGCTGCCACGTTTGACCTTCGTTCGTCGTCTTCCAGACGTGCTGCGACGTCGCGAAAAGCGTGGTTGGATCGGTTGGCGAGACAACGATCGGGAAGGTCCACTGGAATCGTTCGCGGATGTCCGACGCGGAGAATCCCATCGGATTGTCCGGCCAGATGTTGATCGCGCGCCGCTCGCCAGTGCGACGGTTGATGCGCGTCAGGAGGCCGCCGTAGCTGCCTGCGTAGAATACGTCAACGTTCTTGGGATCCGGCGCAATGTAGCCGCTCTCGCCGCCGCCGACCTGATAGAGCTCGCCGCCGGTGCTCGGGATGCACGCAGTGCTGTTGTCCTGCTGTGCGCCACACACGTGATACGGCACATGCGCCGTCGTGATCACGTTGTAGAACTGCGCCGTCGGGTAGTCCTGATCGGTCCACGACTGACCGCCGTTGATCGACACGTTGGCGCCGCCATCGTTGCTGTTGATCATTCGCTTGGGATCGTTGGGCGCAATCCAGAGGTCGTGGTTGTCGCCGTGCGGGACACCGATCGCGCTCAGCGTCTTTCCGGCATCGGTCGAGCGGTAGAACGCCGTGTTCAGGATGTAGATGGTGTCTTTAGCCTGCGGGTCGGCGTAGATTCGCGTGTAGTAGAAGGCCCGCTGCCGGACTCGCCGATCGTCGGTCACCTTCTGCCACGTCGCACCAGCGTCGTCGGAAAGAAACACGCCGCCTTCAGCCGCTTCGATGATGGCGTAGACGCGGTTCGAGTCCGCACCTGAAACCGCGAGGCCGACCTTGCCCCACACCTGCGCCGGCAGGCCGGGATTGCGCGTCAGTTCCGCCCACGTCTTCCCGCCGTCAGTGGTCTTGAAGATGCCGCTGCCGGGACCGCCGCTCGATAACGAGTGCGGTGTTCTGAAGACTTCCCACAATCCGGCGTACAGCACGTCCGGATTCTTCGGATCCATCACGAGGTCAGCCGCGCCAGCTTTCTCCGATCGAAAAAGAACGGACGACCAACTCTTCCCGCCGTCGGTGCTCTTGAAGATTCCGCGTTCTGCGTTTGGGCCGTACGGATCACCGAGCGCAGCGGCATACACGACGTCCGGATTGGTTGGATGGACGCGGATTCGACTGATCACCATGCTGCGCGGCAGACCGACATGGGACCAGGTGCGTCCTGCATCCGAGGACTTGTACACGCCATCGCCCTGGATGACGTTGCCGCGGAGCTGCACCTCGCCCATTCCCGCGTAGACGATGTCGGGGTTGGATTCGGAGACAGCGACGGCCCCGACAGATGACGTCTTGAAGAAGCCGTCCGAGACGGGCCGCCACGTCGAACCGCCGTCAGTCGTTTTCCAGAGTCCTCCGCCGGTGGCTCCGAAGTAGTACTCGTCCCGGCGCGAGCTGCTGCCACCTACGGCGATCGATCGACCGCCCCGAGCGGGTCCAATCGATCGCCAGCGCAGGCCCGCCAACAGCGAGGTGTCAATTGCGGTCGGCGCCGCGGCTTGCCCGAGGACCACAGCCTCGGGTGTATACCCTACCGGTACGATCGAAGTGCAGAGAACGCCAAGGCCGAGCACGCCGGCCAGCACCAGTCTGAACGTCATTTACCCTTCTCCCTCTTGACGGGCGTCGATGGTAGCCGAGCCTTCTCGTTCATCACAAGGCCGCCTCAACCGGAAATGCAGATTCTTGGTAATTGGCAACGTACAGACAAACCTCGAGCACTCATTTGGGGACTCAAACGCGACTAAAACATCGGCATGCCTCGTGCTCGCTCCCTCAGTCGGAGGTAAACGATGCTGTTCACGATTGCCGTGATTCTTTTAGTGCTGTGGCTGCTCGGGCTCGTCAGCGGCTACACGATGGGAAATTTCATCTACGTGCTGCTGGTAATCGCGCTCGTGCTCTTCGTGGTCGGGCTCGTCAGCGGACGCAGAGTCGTCTAGGCGCCCGTTCGGCGTGCCCAGGGGAAACCAGCGCCGCTGAGCACGCCGGCCACCTGCGCAGGTACGGCAGTTAAGGGCGAACGGCCGATCGGCCAATCCATTGACCGGCGGCCAACGAATTAGCCGACGGAAAGGGCCGCGGCCGTTTCGTACCCTTGCGTTTTGTTAGGATTTTTGCGTCCGGCGTCTGAACACCGGCAGGTACGGCTGTTGCTGCACGCGAGGCGTCTGCGCCCAGACAGCTGGCAGCAGGGCCGACGTGCAGTTCTGGTCTCCTCCGGTCCGGGACGGCCCTCCTCAGCTCGCAGCGCTCGGGGCTGGCACCGCTTCGACCCTGCTGTCTGCTGACTGTGGCTCTGACTTACCCTGCGCCTGCCTCGCTTCCAACCTCAGCCTTCGGGTGATTCGTGATCTCGCGAAGTGTCGTTCGTCACTTGCTGAACGATTCAGTGAAACTCGTAGCGCGAGGGCGGAACGACCTGCAGAGATTCGGAAGCCGGTACCGATTCGGACGCCGCATTTGAATTCGGGATCTCGTTGAAGCCGTTGAGCAGCCGTTCGAAGGCATCGCGATCGTAGCGGGAATACGTCGCCCAGGCGAGGACTTGGTGAAACGCACGACGGCCCGCGACGGTGGTGTGTAGATACTTGACGCGCGTCTGTTGATAAAACCCGTCGATCTCGTACTGCACGGACTCGAATCCGCCGACGAGGCGCCGCTGTGGCTCGCTGCACGCGATCAACTTGATGCTGTTGGCAAGCTCCGATCGCGTGTTGGCGGAATGCTCGAAGATCGTCATGTCGGGAACGAAGTCATCCACCGAATCACTAATCACGATGACGTGCCGGCCGTGAAGGGCGTTCATCGCCTCGATGCTCGCCGTCTCGTTGAGATCGCGCGCCGGACGCCAGCCGTCCGGGAGCTCGAGCCGGGCGAGGCCGAGCGCTCGATCCACGAGGACCTTCTGATCGGGGCGGCCGGGGACGAAGTGCTGCAAGCGTTCTTTGTAACGGAACGCCAGTACACCCGCCGAAATCGTGATCAAAAAAACAATTGTGTCCATGACGGACGGCTGTGAGTGCCGTCCTAGAGAGCTCTTGCGAGCTTCGTGCCCGTCCTGCCCATGTTTGGCGGCGCGCGGCCTCGCATGGGATACTGCCGATCTTCACAACCATCGGGAGAGAGCGATTGTGCGCGACCGTAGGAAATGTCTGCATCCCTGGGCCGGCTTCGTCTTGTTCGCGACAGCGTTGGCCGTCAACCCGTTGACGGCCCTGGCGCAGGAGACCCGCGAGTCAGAGATCGCGAAAAAGCAGGAAGAAAAGGCCGCACAGGCTGCTCCGTACCAGCCTAACAGGTACGAGCAGATCATGAACAACGTCGAGGAGAGCTTCGTCAGCCCGCCGAGTGGGTTTTTCCCGTACTTCGGTAGCGTGTATTCGGGTGGCGGCTTCACCTTGGGCGCTGGCTACCGCCACTTCTACGCCCGGGAAGCGGTCTGGGAAATCAAGGGTCTCTACTCGATCAAGAACTACAAGAACATTGAAGTCGGGACCCGCACGCCGTGGAACCGTAGCGGCCGCTGGAACACCGGCCTTCGCGCGGGCTGGCGCGATGCGACGCAGGTCGGCTTCTACGGCCTCGGCATGGACACGGTGTCGGACGATCGTGCGAATGCCCGCATCAAGCAAACCTACGTTACCGGCGATGTGAGATTCAAACCGTCATGGTGGACGAGGCTGGAGGGTGAAGTCTCGTACGACGACTTTCGCACCGAGGAAGGTCAGGGACGGGCACCATCGATCGAAACGGTGTACGACCCGACCACTGCGCCCGGCCTCTTTTCGAGCCCCAAGTACATTCGCAGCGAGGGAACTGCCGCGATCGACTGGCGTCCCGCTGCGGGGTACGCGCGGAGAGGCGGCTACTACGGTGCGACGTTTGTCGACCACACCGACACGGACGAGACCTACAGCTTTCAACGGGTTGACGCCGAGCTCATCCAGCACCTTCCGATTCTTCGCGAAAACTGGGTTCTGTCCTTTCGCGGGCGCGTGCAGTCGGTGCTCGACGACGATGATACGGTGCCGTACTTCCTGATGCCGTTCCTCGGCAGCGGCAGCACGCTTCGCGCCTACTCGACTGGGCGGTTCCGCGATCGCCACGCCCTGCTGACGACCGCCGAGTTCAGATGGATCGTCAACAGGCTCGCGTTGGATATGGCGATCTTCTACGATGCCGGCAAGGTAGCCAGTCGCCGAAGGGACCTCGATTTTGAGAATCTCAAAAGCAACTGGGGAATCGGCGCGCGGTTCCATGGACCAACGACAACGCCGATTCGTCTGGAGATCGCGAAGGGCACCGACGGCTGGCACCTCGTCATCTCTAGCAACGCCGCGTTTTAAGACCGAACCCATCATGCAGATGTTCTCGACTACGTTTCGCTCTCGAACCTTCCTGTGCGTCGTGGCCACGGCGGCGGCGCTGGTGTTCGTCAACATCGCGCCACAGGCGCAGTCCCGACCGAAGTTCTATTCCGATGACCCGCTCACCCGCGAGCCGGAAACGCAGGACGCCTCGAAGGTTCAGGACTGGGACATCGGGTTGATCGCCGATCTGACGCTGAACCTGTTCTCCAAGCCGGGTGACCCTACACCGGGCGTTCGCGCGCAAAACATCAACACGATCGACGAGGTCCCCGACTCGAGCTGGTTTACCAACCGCATCTACTCGCGGCCCGTGACCATTGACGAGATCACCCGCGGTCCGAACGTGAGCGACGGGCCTGCGCCCGGGAAATGGACGGTGATTCGTCCGAAGACTGCCGGCACCGCGCCCGGGTTCACCGTTCGCGACGAAAAAGGCAACGTGTGGTTCATCTCGATGGACGCCCGCGACTACCCGATCGCTGCGACGGCGGCCATTGCCGTGGCGACACGTCTGTTTTGGGCGCTCGGCTACAACCAGATCGAGACCCATCTCACAACGGTCAGGCCCGAGAACGTCGTCGTGGGCGAGGGAGTCACGATCGATTCCCATGGCCGACGGCGCCGTTTCACGAGCCAGGACGTGAAGGAAGTGTTCGCACGCGCCAATCGCAGTGCCGATGGGTCGTATCGCGTGATCGCCCAGCGTGGGCTCGAGGGGAAGGTCGTCGGCGGCTTCAAGTACTACGGGACGCGTCCCGACGATCCGAACGACATCATTCCGCACGAGCATCGCCGCGAGCTTCGGGCGCTTCAAGTGTTCGGCGGTTGGACGAACCTCGTCGACATAAAAGCGGGAAACACGCTCGATACCGTCGTCGCTGAGAAGGGCCGCTCGGTTGTCCGCCATTACCTGCAGGACGTCGGCTCGACGTTCGGAACGGGATCGCTCAACCCCCGACAGGGCGAAGAGGGCTACGAATATCTCTATGAAGGCGACCGCAGCGCTGCGCGTTTCTTTACCATGAGCTTCTGGATTCAGCCGTGGCAGACGATCGACTACGACGAACATCCAGAGGTTGGGTTGTTCTCGGCGGCCGCGTACGAACCCGAGGAGTGGAAGCCACGCGTTCCGGTCGCTGCGTTGACGAGGATCCAGCCGGACGATGAGCTGTGGGCGGCGCTGCGCGTGATGGCGTTTACCGACGAGCACATTCGGGCTGCAGTCAAAACCGGAGGATTCACCGATCCTGCCGCGGAGAAGCTGCTCGCTGACGTGTTGATCGCGCGCCGGAACAAAATCGGGCTGACGTACTTCGCGAAAGTGAACCCGCTGACGAGGTTTGCGTTCGACGGTTCCGCGCTCACGTTCGAGAACCCGGCCGTGCGCTCCGGACTGTTCGATCCTCCCAAGGGTGGTTACACTGCCACCTGGGCGAGGTTCGACAACAACACGGGAGAGGCGCAGCCGATCGGCGCCGCCACGACCGGGACAAGCGAACGCCTGCAGCCACCTGCGGGCATTCCAACCGGCAGCGGAACCTACCTGAAAGTTTCGATCGCAGCTGTCGAGCCGGCGAGCCCCGCCTGGGCCAAGCCTGTGGATGTGTACTTCCGTAACGCAGGCAACGGCTGGCAGTTGGTGGGCGTCGAGCGAGTGCCCGCCGGGCCGGCGCCATTCTCGGTCAAGCCGAAGTAAGGTTAGCGTTCTGAGGCGCAGGAGGTATCAATGGGTCGCCGTCTTCAGCTCTGGCATGCCGCTCCGGTTGCTACCTTCGCCGCGCTGATTTGGTTGGCGGCTGCCGCTGCCGGCCAACAGGCGCAGGCCCCACCAGCTCAATCACCGCCGACGACGGCGCCGTCCGACCGTTCGCGAGCCGAGGCACCAATGGACCCGGCTCGCGCGCGAGCCCTCTACGTCAGCAACGATCCCGCCGATCACGCGCGCGGTTACAACTTCCAGGCGGACGTCGATCAGAAAGCGGCGGCTGACGCGCGGTACGCACAGGCGAGCAAAGGGGTCATGGATTTTCAGAAGGTGACCTATCGCAGCTCGGTCGGTGACATGGATATCCCCGCGTATCTCTTTCAACCGTTGAAGAAACGCGGACCGAAAGGACACGCCGCGATGGTCTGGGTCCACGGCGGCGTTCACGGGAACTGGAGCATCAACATGTTCCCGTTCGTGAAGGACGCGGTCGAGCGCGGTTACGTTGTGATTTGCCCTGAATATCGCGGCAGCACCGGTTACGGCGAAAAGCATCACTTGGCGATCGACTACGGCGGCTACGAGGTCGAGGACACGATCAGTGCCGTCGAGTATCTGAAGACGCTGCCGCACGTCGATCAAGACCGGCTGGGCATGATGGGATGGAGCCACGGCGGCTACATCACGCTGATGTCGGTGTTCCGCGACGCCCATCCATTCAAGGCGGCGTCAGCGATGGTGCCGGTGACCAACCTGGTCTTCCGCCTGTCGTACAAGGGACCGAGCTACCAGCGTCAGTTTGCGACGCAGCCGCGGATTCAGGGACTGCCCTTCGAGAAACGCGATCTGTATATCGAGCGTTCGCCGCTCTATCACGTGGACAAGCTGAAGGTGCCGCTGCTCGTGCATGTGGCGACCAATGACACGGACGTGAACTTCGTCGAGGACCAGCAGATTGTCGACGCGCTGAGGTCTCGAAAGCCCGATCTCGCCGAAACGAAAATCTACGTGGATCCGGTGCCTGGGCCGACGAGCGTCGGGCACACCTTCAACCGCCGCGTCAACATGAAGACGCTCGAGCGTGACGACTCGCCTGACCAGCGCGATTCGTGGAATCGCACGTGGACGTTCTTCGAGTGGCACCTGCGGCCGTACGAGGATCGCAGCCGCTAATAGTCACGGACAACACGGATTGTGACGCTCACGGCCGCTCCTCCGACCACCTCGGCGCCAGTTGCAACCGTCCGGCTGACGTCGCTCGACGTGTTTCGAGGCGTGACGATGGTGTTCATGGCCTCCGAGATTCTCGAGATCCCGCGGGTCGCCCGTCAGTTTCCCGCGAGTGCTACCGCGCGTTTTCTCGCCGACATGCTCGACCACCGCGCGTGGGTGGGCTGCGTGCCGTGGGATCTAATCCAGCCCGCGTTCATGTTCATGGTGGGGGTCGCGCTGCCGTTTTCGCTCGCCAGCCGCCGAGCCCGTGGCCAATCGTTCGCAAACATGCTCGGGCACAGCGTCGTTCGCGCGCTGATCCTTATCGCCCTCGGCATCTTTCTGCGCTCGCAGTCGCGGACGCAGACCTATTTCACGTTCGAGGACGTCCTCACGCAGATTGGCCTCGGGTATGTGTTCCTGTTCCTGCTGGCGTGGACGA
>Ga0075430_100003978_pt1 | contig 12463 bp, 9 predicted proteins | sample RhiMetdeltSRZDD4_FD_75294 | JGI IMG/M metagenome (GOLD analysis project Ga0075430, IMG submission 75294) | Populus rhizosphere microbial communities from Tennessee, USA - Rhizosphere MetaG P. deltoides SRZDD4 | ecosystem: Host-associated > Plants > Roots > Rhizosphere > Soil | place: USA... | reverse complement strand
AATAAAGGGTCGAACGCCTGCCTGCGCCATCGTGAAACTGCTCCTCACTCTGTATCTACGAAGAGGGGAGGCTGATGGTTAACTTCTGGCTGCTTGGAGGGGCGGTTGGCCGTAGTTCGTGGTCCGTGGCTCGTAAAAGCTTCTTCCTGGCTAAGGGTTTTACGAGCGACGAGCGACGAACCACGGACTACGGACTACGGTCAAAACAGTTAGTAGATACTCCACACGCCGGGCGATGCGAGTTCGAGAAGATGTCCGTCCAGGTCGCGGAAGTAGAGGCTCCGGCCGCCTCTGGCCCAGGCGCGGGTCTCGACGATGTCGACCCCGCTGGCCTGGAGGTGAGCTTCCCAGGCGGGCAGGTCCACGCCTGCAACAGAGAAGGCGACGTGTTGCGGTCCCTTCGCATCGTGGGCGGTCTTCGGGAGTTTGACTGACGCGCCGCGGAGGCAGACCAGGATGATTTGCCGGCCCGCTGCCATCGCGGTCAGACGTGCATCGGCCTCGAGGACGGTCAGGCCGAGTACCCGCTCGTAAAACTTGACCGCCCTCGTCACGTCGTCGACATAAAGCGCGACTTCGAGCGTGCCGTTGAGCGTGGGCGCTGCGGTCATTGAACGGCTGGAACTTGATCGAACAGCGGTCGCAGCTCGGCGCCGATCCGCCTCAACCCTTCACGCAGGAAGTCTTCCTTGCCGCCCAGCCACACGCGAAGATACCCCTCGAGGCCGACATGGGATCCGGGGACGATGAGCGTGTTCTGGTTCTTGCGCACGCGCTCGGCGATCTCCACGCTGGGAATGTCCGCGTCGTACTTCAGGAGCGCGATCGCCCCGGCGGCCGGTTCGCGCCACGTCAGCCGGCCGCCGAAGCTCTCGACCCACGTCCGCGCGATCGGCAAATTCTTTCGGAGGATCTCGCGCGTGCGGCTGTAGCACTTGTCGCGATTCTTCGGCTCCACGGCGATCCGCGCGATGCGATCCGAGAGCTTGTTCGGCCCGATCGTCAGGTAGTCGTGCTGCGACCAACAGTCCGCGACGAAGGTCGGCGGTCCGACGAGCCAGCCGATGCGCACACCGGGGATTCCATACGCCTTCGACAATCCGCTCGTCACGAGCACGCGGTCGCTCATGCCCCAGAAGCTTCGGGTTCGGGGCCGGTCGATCTCTGCGCCGAGATAGACCTCGTCGGCGAGCAGCCACGTGTTCGTCATCTCGCATCGTTCGACGATGCGTTTCATGGCGACTTCGGAAAGGACGGCGCCGGTTGGATTGTTCGGATTCGACAGGTAGAGAAACTTCGTCTGCGACGTCACCGCGACTTCGAACCGCTGCCAGTCCGGTTCCCACCCATTTTCTTGCCGAAGCTGGAAGGGACGCACCACGGCACCGAGGCTCCTGGCGATGCCTGGCATCTGCATGTAGTTCGGCACTTCCATCGCGACTTCGTCGCCCGGTCCCAGGAGGTTGAGGGCGACGAGGTAGTTGGCTTCCGACGTACCGTTGGTCACCTCGATTGAATCGACTGTCGCGCCCGGGTACAAGGCGGCAACTCGTTCTCGCAACTCGATCGTGCCATTCGACTGGCTGTAACCGAGCGGCTGATCGAGAAAGGCTTCGAGGTCGAACCCCATCTCGACGAGCTCACGCATCGTCAATGGCCGGACCCCGCTTTCGCTCATGTCGTAGTCGACGATGTTCTCCCACGTCGACTGCATGCGTTCCATCGCGAACGTTTCAATAGGCATTGGATGATTGTGCAGGACTTATCGGGTCGCGGCGAGCTCTGCCAGGCGATCGGCAGCCATGTTTCCGCCGCTGACGAGGGCGACGATGGGACCGTTGATTTTCATGGTGGCATCGAGTGCGCCGCTCAATACGGCTGCCGTAGTCGCTGCACCGCTTGGCTCCGCCACCATCTTGGCATTCGAGAAGATCCAGAACACCGCGTCGACGATCGCCGGATCCTCGACCGTGATCACGGCGTCTGCAAAGCGGCTGACATGCGCATAGGTGATGTCGCCAGGACGAACTGGCATCAGGCCGTCCGCCACGCTGGCGGTCCTGGGAAGCGTGACCGGCTGTCCCGCGTCGACCGACGCCTTCATGGCCGCCGCACCGGCCGGCTCGACGCCGATCACTTTCACGGATGGTTTGCTCTGCTTGATGGCGGCCGACACGCCGGCGGCGAGGCCGCCGCCGCCGATCGGCACGAGCACGGCGGCGACGTCAGGACACTGCTCGAGGATCTCGAGTCCTGCCGTGCCCTGACCCGCGATGATCCATTCATGGTCGAACGGCGGCACCATCGTCAATCCGCGCGCCGCCGCTTCGGCTTCCGCTCTGAGCTTGCGATCGATCGACGTCGTGCCCGCGAGAATGACCTCGGCCCCGAAGCCCTTGGCGCCTTCGATCTTGTTTTTCGGCGCCGTGGTCGGCATGACGACGACCGCCGGTGCACCGAGCTCGCGAGCGGCGAGGGCCACCGCCTGGCCGTGATTACCTGACGAGTAGGTGACCACGCCACGCGCGCGTTCGTCGGGCGTCAACTGCGCGACCATGTTGTAGGCGCCGCGTATCTTGAACGCGCCCGCCGGCTGCAGGTTCTCGCACTTCAGGAATAATGGACGGCCCGCCTGAGCGGACACGTCCATCAATGGCGTCAGCCGCGCGATGTGCCTGATGCGCTCTGCCGCCTGCCGGATCGAGTCGAGCGAGACGATTGCTGCAGTCGTGGGAGTGGTCATGAACGTACCGACACCTATTTCGACGCGGAATCCGTCACCGGACGGGCCGGTGCATTCTTCACGTACTTGTTCAACCAGTTTACGGTCTCGGTGACGGTGTGGAACACCGATTCACGCGCCGCGTAGCCGTGCGCTTCGTTCGGCAGCGTCACGTACCGGACCGTCGCCCCGTGGCCCTTCAACGCCATGTAGAGACGCTCGGACTGGATGGGGAACGTTCCCGAGTTGTCGTCGGCCTCGCCGTGAATCATCAGGATCGGTTCCTTGATCTTGTTCGCATACCAGAACGGCGACATGCGGGCATAGACCTCAGGCACTTCCCAGAACGTTCGCGTCTCGGCCTGGAATCCGAACGGCGTCAGCGTGCGGTTGTAGGCGCCACTTCTCGCCACACCGGCAGCAAAGATGTCGGAATGCGCCAGCAGATTGGCCGTCATGAACGCACCGTAGCTGTGACCGCCGACGCCGATGCGTGCGCGATCGGCGATCCCCATCTCGACGGCCTTGTCGACGGCCGCCTGCGCGCTGGCGACAAGCTGGTCGACATAGCTGTCGTTCGCCGTCTCACCGGGTCCAACAATCGGCATCGTCGGTCCATCGAAGATGGCGTAGCCCTGGGTGAGTAGCAGGAGATGCGAAGCGCCGGTCACCGTGGTGAAACGATTCGGAGATCCGGTGACCTGGCTGGCGGCGTCGGAGTCGACGAACTCGCGGGGATACGCCCACACGAACATCGGCACGCGTTCACCTTTCTTGTAACCGGGCGGGAGGTAGATCGTGCCGCTAAGCTGCACGCCATCCTTGCGCTTGTAGGTCACGAGCATGCGCTCGGCGGCGGTGATCTGCGGATGCGGATCCTTGAAGCTGGTGACCGCCTGCGTGGTTCCGCCTCGGACATCGCGCACGAAGTAGTTTGCCGGTTGCATGCGCGTCTCCGCACGCGTCAGCGCCTTCGCGCCCTGATCATCCAGCAGCAGGACGACACTCTCGAGCGAATCTCCGGTGCTGCGGAAGAGCCGTTCCGCCACGAGGGTTTTCAGATTCAGTCGATCCAAAAATGGCCGATCGCCCTCCGGCGAGGCCCCCTGGCCGACCAGATAGATTGATTCTCCGCTCTGCAGGATCGTGCTCTTTCCAGGCCGAATCATCGGCGTGCCGGGGTTGCCGTACGAGTCCTGCTGTTTGCGGTCCCACAGCTTTCGCGGATCGCTCCAGCTCGAGGTCATGACCCAGGTACGCGTCGTACGCGTCGCGCGGTCAGCCTCGGAGAGAAGGATGGTGCCGTTGTCGGTCCAGCTTGCGCCTGAATAGCGGTACTCGGTCTTGGCGACTTCAGTGGGCTCACCCGTGAACGGTGCCTTCAAGGTCACGACGCGATCGCGATGCGGAACCTTGTTCTTGATGTCGCCCTTGTCCAGCGCTTCAACCCACACCAGCGTCGCGGGCTCGAGCGGATGCCACGTGTAGCTGCGCGGCCCGGTCATCACGCCGTTGATCGGAACGACGTCGCTCATGGGCACATCGGCAACCGTTCGAACCTTGTCGCCCTTCCTGTTCCAGACCTCTACATCCGATGGAAACCCATTTGCCGTGAGCAGCCGGGAGAACGGCCGCTTCGTTCGCTCGATAAGGAAGAACTGCCCGTCTGGCGACGCGTGTGCGAGGCTAATCATGCCGAGCTTGCCGATCGGCGTGTGACGCCCGGTCGCAGCATCAACGAGGCCCATTTGATGGGTGGCGTAGTACTCGAACAGCGCCTCGGCGTGCGCGCTGGTGAGGAGGTCCTGATACGTCCGGACCGGCCCCTGCTTGCCGGAGTTCTCCTGAATGTTCGGTCCTGAGGGCGCCTTCGGTTCTTCGGGCGCCGGCCCACGCCCAGCCGGAACGAAGCCACAGAGCGCAGCGGAACTGTCGTCGAGCCACTCGCATTCGCTGGCGATGCCCGACAACGCGGCGTCAACGGTTCTGATCTGCCCGGTCGCGACGTCGACGATGTTGAGGTCGATCCGCGTGTCGCGCGTATTGGTGAACAGGAAGCGTTTGCCGTCCGGCGAGAAGGTGATTGCGCCGATCCTCGCGCCCGCGGGGACGGCCAACTTGCGTTCGGCGCCTCCGCTTATCGTGCGAACAGTGATGCCCGTGCCGGCCGGTGCGCGATGCGGGCCGTTGGTTCGCGGGTTGATGCGCAGACCGGCAATGCGCAGCATGGGCTGCGAGACTTCTTCGATACCCGGCATCCCACGCCGCGAGACAAGCACCAGGGTGTCGCGGTTGGGCCCGACGGTTACCGTCGGAATCGGCTCGGCGTCGAGAATGTCGACGATCTCCTTCGGTGGCGTCAGGTATCCGGATGACGCCGCGGATTGCGCGAGCAACCCGGCTGTCGTGCCAATGCCGAGTGTCAGCGCGATCGCGACGATTCGAGTGCGCATAGCCATCCTCCTCCTTCGTGCAGAAAGCTCCGTGGAATTCTACACCCGCCTTCGCCAAGGCTACGGCGGGGCAAGCCCGATCTCCCGAGCGTCGACTCACGAGCCTCGAGTCCCGACTTCACACATTCGCTACACTTGTGCGCCATGCGCACAGCCGTGCTCGTGGTGCTGACGGCGGTTCTTGCAGGGCAGGTCGGCGGCCGTTCATCGCTGGCTCAACAGGAGCGAGGAACGGCACCGTTCGTGCCAATTGCCGTTTGGTATGGTGGCGGAACCGTGCGTGCGCCGATGGTGGCGCGCGATCCGGCCCGCGAGCGGGACGCGTGGCTCAAGGATCTGCAAGCGATTCGATCCTTGGGGTTCAACAGCATCAGGACGTGGGTCGACTGGGCGAGCACTGAATCCGCGCGCGGCAGCTTCCGCTTCGACGCGCTCGATCAGTTGCTCACGCTCGCAGACCAGGTAGGGCTGCGGGTGATTGTCCAGCTCTATGCAGACGCCGCGCCCGAATGGGTGGGCCGCGAGTTCGCCGACGCGAGCTTCGTGACCGAACAGGGCGTACGCATCGGATCGCAGGCATCGCCCGGCTTCTGCCTCGATCATCCCGGCGTGCGGAAGTCGGTCGCGGCGTTCATCGACGCCGTCGCCACTCGCGCCGCGCGGCACGCATCTTTTTACGCCGTCGACGTCTGGAGCGAGCCACATATCGTCAACTGGGTGTGGTTCAACTCGCCCGTGGAATTCTGCTACTGCCCGCACACGCAGCGGCGTTTCCGAGAGTGGCTCAAATCGAAGTACGGATCGATCGAGAACCTCAACCGCGCCTGGTATCGAACCTTCAGCGACTGGGAACAGGCCGAAGCGCCGCGGTACGGAACCATCCTTTCCTACACAGATTTCATCGACTGGAAAACGTTCGTGGCGCTGAAGCTCCGAGAAGACCTGAAGCTCAAGGCCGACGCGTCCGGGTCGCGTGCCGGACGTCTCGTCAGCAGCCACTCGGATGCGCCGGCGGTCATGCTGAGCCCGCTTTCGGGGTTCGGCAGCCCCGACGACTGGTGGATGAGCCATTCGGTCGATTACTACGGCACTTCGATCTATCCAAAACATGCGGCGGCGGCCACGCCGTGGTCCGCGGTGAGGCTGACGGTGGCGCTCGACGGGATCCGGTCAGCGGCGCGTGAGCGTGGATGGTGGATCGGCGAGCTGCAGGCGGGGCAGGGCGCCACCGGCGTGAGAGTGGCGGCTCCGGTGACGGCGGCAGATGTGCGGCTGTGGGGTTGGGCGGCGCTCTCGCGCGGCGCGCGGGCCATCAGCTACTACGCGTGGTACCCCATGAGCTCCGGCTACGAGTCCAACGGCTACGGGATGATCGAGCTCGATGGAAGCATCACGGATCGCGCGCGGGCAGCTGGCGCGTTCGCGGGCATCATTTCGCGGAACCCCGCGCTGTTTGTACCGCTCAGGCCGCGCCCTTCGAAGGTCGCCATCCTTTACAACCGGTTGTCGTATATGGTCGGCGGCAATACGGTCGCACCGGGCAACGCTGTGCGGAACTCGATGATGGGTTTCTATCGCGCGCTGTTCGAGCAGAACGTTCAGGTCGATTTCATCCACCCCGACGAGATCGTCGCGGGCCGCGCGGCCGACTACCAGGTGATCTTTCTCGGATACCCGTTGATGTTGCAGCAGCCGGTCGCGGACGCCATCAAGGCCTTCGTCAAGGCGGGCGGCACGCTGATCAGCGAAGCGCGGCCGGCGTGGAACGACGAGCGCGGATACGCCAACGAGCGGATCCCGGGCGGTGGCCTGGACGAGGTCTTCGGCGTTCGCGAGAAAATGCTCCGCTCCGCAGAGAAGATCGAGATGACCGCTGCCGCCGGTCTCGAGGGACCTCTTGCGCCGCTATCGGGAAAGACGATTCCAGGCAGCGGCTTCGCCGAGCATCTGCAGATTACGGGATCGAACGTGAGCGTGATCGCGAGGTTTCATGGCGACGAAGGCGTCGCGGGTGATCCGGCAATCACGATGGCCAAGTACGGAGCCGGGACCGCAGTTCTGCTCGGCAGCTTTCCGTCGGCAGCGTTCGAGCTCGACCCCGAAGGCTCGCGCGCCAGCGGCGATCTGCTGAGCGCGCTCGTCGCGCTTGCCGGCGTCACTCCAGACGTGCAGATCAGCGGATCCCGCGGCCAGGTCGAAACGCGCTACCTCGAATCATCAGCGGCGACGATGTTGATCGCGATCAACCACTCGGAAGCCGCGCAGAAGGTGACGTTCACGTTCTCGCGAGGCACGCCCGAAGCGATCTGGCTGAATCTGGAAACCGGCGCGTCGGTCAACTTCGTCGTCGGCCCATCTGGGCCTACCTACACGTATGCCTTCAAGCCGCGTGATGTGCTGGTGTTGATGATTAAGAAAGACCTTCGATAACGTGCGTGCCGTGGTCCGTGGTCCGTGTCTCGCCGCCCGACTGTGCCCGCGTCTCTAGATTTCGCTCGGTTGGCGACGAGACACGAACCACGAACCACGGACCACGGCATTTCATTTCATCGCCTTGCTATAGAACAGATCGTGCTGACCAGGCGGCTCGAAACCGGCGAGTCTGACGGCAAGGGCGATCTGCGCCCAGTGCCGGATTTCGTGCAGCAGGATGTGGAAGAGCAGCTTGCGTGGCGTCATGGGCCACTGCTGATTCTGCACGTCAAAGGTTCGCATCTCGTCCGCCTGGTCCTCGTCGAGGGTCTCGACGAAGCTCTCCAGCTCGCGACGCACGGAGGCGCCGTAGTCGAAGAGCGGTGGAGCGTTCTGGGCGCTGAGGCCGGTCGAGTCCGACAGCGGTTCCTGGCGGAGCCGCTGTAGATGCCGCCGCTCGACGATGAAGATGTGATCGATCAACTTGCCGACGGTTGGGAGGCGTGCGTCCGCAGCCTGCACCGGCGATTCCATAGCGGCTGGATGACCGGTAAACCAGGTCCGCCACCGTTCGCGCTCGCCGTTGGTGTATCGCAACAGTTCGTCATAGTTCAGCGTGATCATGATCGCCTTAGAGGCCTTGACCGACTCGATTCTGAGTTTTGAGTCAGGTTATTCGGTCAAGGCCGTCCGCGCGTCAGCCGCGGCGTTGTTAAACAATGCGCCTAGCGAGGCGGAGCCACTTGGGTCTGAGGCGCAGCCTCGCTAGGATTTCCACCAAATACTGAGAATATATAGTGTCCGTCCGATGTTTTCCTCTCGCGTTCCCGCCGATCGTGAACCCAATCGCATCGCCCGCGCAGTCGCGGCGGTGAAGGCGGCGGGGCGGCCGTTGATCGATCTGACTGTCACCAATCCAACGGCGGTGGGCATCGACTACCCGGACGGCCTGCTGCAGCCGCTGGCGTCACCACACGCGTTGCGCTACTCGCCGCAGCCGTTCGGCCTCGAATCCGCACGCTGCGCGGTCGTGCGCGACTACAGCCGTCGCGGCATCACTGTTGCTCCGGATAGCGTCGTGTTGACCGCCAGCACCAGCGAGGCCTATTCGTTGCTGTTCAAGCTGCTGTGCCAGCCGCAAGGCGATGACGTGCTGGTGCCTGTTCCCAGCTACCCGTTGTTCGACCATTTGACCGCGCTCGACGGCGTGCGTACGCGTCCCTACTCGCTCGAGTATCACGGCAAGTGGATGCTCGACTTGGACAGCGTGGATCGCGTGTGGACGGCCGGCGTTCGCGCCGTGCTTGCGGTGAGTCCGAACAACCCCACGGGTTCATTTCTCAGTTCGGACGAGCTGGGACAGCTGTCCGGGCGATGTGCCGCGAGGGACGCGGCGCTCATCGTGGATGAGGTGTTCGGCGATTACCCGCTCGGCGGCGCGACTCCGGGAAACGTGCCCGGCACGTGCCTGACATTCCGGTTGGGCGGGCTGTCGAAGTCAGCCGGTCTTCCGCAGATCAAGCTCGCATGGATCGCGGTGGGCGGCCCGCCGGCGCTGGTCGAGGAGGCGCTCAATCGACTCGAGCTGATCGCCGATACATATCTCTCCGTTTCCACGCCGGTGCAGGTCGCTGCCGAGGCGTTCCTCGAGGCAGGAGCAGCCATCCGCGCGCGGATTCTCGCGCGCCTGCGAGCCAATGACGAACATCTTCGTCATCGCGTTCGCCGTTTTCCGTCGCTCGACGTGTTACATGCCGACGCTGGCTGGTCTGCGGTGGTCCGCGTCCCCGCCAGGATGACGGAAGAGGATCTCGTCGTGAAGCTCATCGAGCAGGATGGTGTGTCGGTTCACCCCGGTTACTTCTTCGACTTTCCCCACGAGGCGTTTCTGGTGATCAGCCTGCTGCCGGAGCATGCCGACTTTGGCGAAGGTGTGCGCCGGACCCTGGAGCGGGCCGGTGCCTGAGCGTTCCTCGAGCCGCTTCTCGACCGGCCGTCATATGGGCGTGCTGGTGCCGCTCTTTTCGATACCGTCACGCAGCAGCTGGGGCATCGGCGAGATCCCCGATCTCGTGCGCCTGGCCAGGTGGGTCGATCGCGCGGGCATGGACTTCGTGCAGATTCTGCCAGTCAACGAGATGCAGGACGGCCAGAACTCGCCATATTCCGCCCTGAGCGCGATGGCCATCGACCCGATCTTCATCTCGCTGTCGGACGTCGAGGAGCATGTGGCCGTCGAAGCTGAGAGCCTGATGCCGCTCGATGACCTCAATCGACTCGAAGAGGCGCGTTGTGCGCCGGCGGTGCTGCACCCCCTGGTGCGCGCGTTGAAACAGAACGCGCTGCGTGACGCATTCTCGAGGTTCGAGCGTGGCGATCTGAAAAGTCACGACTCCAGGGCGCTCCAGTTTCGGGATTTCACGGAACGCGAGGCCTGGTGGCTCGATGACTACGCGCTCTTCCGGGCCCTGCACGAGGAACATCACGGGAAGTACTGGCTCGAGTGGCCGCCCGCGCTTCGTGACCGCGAGCCGTCAGCACTATCAGAAGCCGACGTGCGTCTTGAAAAGGCGATCCGCTATTACAAGTACGTGCAGTGGGTCGCGGACGGACAGTGGCAGGATGCGCGTGCGGCGTTGGCGCCCGTCGGGATCTTCGGCGATTTTCCCTTCATGGTCAGCGCACACAGCGCCGACGTCTGGGCGCGCCAGGGGGAGTTCCGGGTCGATGCGTCGGTCGGTGTGCCGCCTGACGCGTTCTCGGAGTCCGGCCAGGACTGGGGGCTTCCGGTCTATCGGTGGGACGTGATTGCAAGGACCAGCTATCAATGGCTGCGCGAGCGGGCGCGCCGGTGTGCCGCCATGTACGACGGCTTTCGGGTCGATCACGTCGTCGGCTTCTTCCGCACGTTCGTGCGTGAACGCGACAAGCGCACGTATTTCGTGCCGGCATCAGAGGCGGCGCAACGCGATCAGGGCGAAGCACTGCTCGACCTGTTCGCGTCCTGCGGGTCACGAATCATCGCGGAAGACCTCGGGACGGTGCCGGACTTCGTCAGACAATCCATGTCGCTTCGGGGCGTTCCTGGCATGCAGGTGCTTCGCTGGGAGCGCGAGTGGTCCAAACGACCTCATCGGTTTCGCGATCCGGGCCGCTATCCACGGATCGGCGTCGCGACGACCGGTACGCACGATACCGAAACCATGGCCGAATGGTGGGACGGCGCGGATGACGACGAGCGCCGGCTCTTGCTCGACTTGCCCGCCCTTCGAACCCTGGATTTGGACCCGGACGATCGCTATTCCGACACGCTCCGGGACGCCCTGCTCGCGATGATGACCAACGCCAATTCCGATTTCGTCATTTTTCCAATCCAGGATCTCTTCGGTTGGCGCGATCGCATCAATACTCCCGCGTCGATCAATAACGAGAATTGGACCTGGCGGCTTCCCATGCCCGTTGACGACCTGATGACGCGGCCAGATGCGGTCGAGCGGAGCCATTTCCTCAGGACAGCAGGGCGGTCACATCGCCGGGAAGGCTAGTGCTCGAGCGCGATCCCGCGGACCGCTTCTCTGCGTTGCGTCTTTTTCCGTGACCGCGCGGCTGCGGACGGTAGTCATTCCCGGTTTTTGATACGATTCCCCAATGCTCGATACGTCCGCTCCACGTGTAGACCCGGCCGCTCTACGCGCCGCACGCGAGTGCCTCGACGCGCACGTCAAGGAGATCGTCCGCTGGCACTTCAGCCCCGACACGGGCTGTCCCTTCTGGCTGGAACGCGCCAAGACGATGGACTTCGATCCGCTGAAGGACATCAATGGATACGCCGATCTCCACAAGTTCGGCGCCTTTGAAGACGAGTGGCTCCGCGGCGGTCCTGTCCGCCGGTGGGTGCCCAAGGCGTTCGCCGACAAACCGATCTACGTCTTCGAGACCGGCGGGACGACAGGCATTCCCAAGACCCGCATCAACATCGACGACTTCAGGATCGACTACGAAACCTTCAGCAACACGCTGCCCGACGATAAGTTTCCGAAAGGGTCGAACTGGCTCATGCTAGGGCCGAGCGGTCCACGGCGGTTGCGGCTGTCGATCGAACATCTCGCGCAGTACCGAGGCGGGATCTGTTTCTCGGTAGACCTCGATCCGCGGTGGGTCATCAAACTGATCCAACGAGGGTGGGGAGAGCACCTGCAGGCCTACAAGGATCACGTGATCGATCAGGCTGTCACCGTCCTGAAAGCGGGGCACGACGTCCGCTGCATGTTCACGACGCCGAAGCTGCTGGAGTCGCTCGCGCTGCGCTTGGAGTCGATGGGGACGACGATCCGGCAGGCGGGCATCACCGGCATTTTCTCGGGCGGCACCGAGTTCACACCGCAGTGGAATCGGTTCGCGCACGAGGAGTTGCTCGATGGCGCGTACATGACGCCGACCTATGGCAACACGCTCATGGGCCTCGCCGCCAGCGCTCCGTCCGGCCCGCATAACAACTACAAGATTGCGTACTACGCGCCGGAGCCACGCGCCGTGATCGAGGTGGTGGACTTCGACGACCCGAGGAAGCTCGTGGACTATGGCCAGACCGGGCGCGTCAAGCTGACGACGCTGACAAAGGAGTTTTTCATGCCGGGGTTTCTCGAGCGCGACGAAGGCGAGCGCGAGCCGCCGTACGAGCGCTATCCCTGGGACGGCGTCAGCGGCGTGCGTCCATTCCGGGGCTTTGCCGCGACGACGACGGTTGGGGTGTACTAGAGAGAGAAGAAACGTGATCAATTCCCAAACCGCACATCCCAACCTCCAACTCCCAAAGAGTTCGGAGTCGGGTCAGAGCTGAATTCATGTTGAACATTCCGGTTCTTCGCTGGGGGCA
>Ga0075430_100003975_pt1 | contig 12466 bp, 5 predicted proteins | sample RhiMetdeltSRZDD4_FD_75294 | JGI IMG/M metagenome (GOLD analysis project Ga0075430, IMG submission 75294) | Populus rhizosphere microbial communities from Tennessee, USA - Rhizosphere MetaG P. deltoides SRZDD4 | ecosystem: Host-associated > Plants > Roots > Rhizosphere > Soil | place: USA... | reverse complement strand
GTGCTTACGGCCCGCTCCACACGCCGTCAACTGGAGAGGCTCAACGATGCCCGCTGGGAGGTACCATTGAACGTGGTGTCCAGCACACTCGGAGGGTCACGAGTGCGGTCCAGTTCACAGCGTATTCTCCCTCTGAGCTCGCTTCGGAGCGACGTGCGGACGGCGTGCCACGTCGCCGCACGCATGCAGCGCCGCTGACTACAATTCGCTCCCCGGCGGACTGGTGGCTGACAACATTTAGGGCGACACGAGGCGGACACCGGCGGACGTCCACGGACGGTTTCCCTTCGAGTCACGATGATGCCCTATCGAGGAGGGAGCGCCCTTTCAAGGCGGAGATCAGGGGTTCGAATCCCCTTGGGGGCACCACCTTCCCCAGATCCGAACGACACGCGTGCCGCTCCCAACAGCGCGCGGCAATGATGGCCGGCGGATCGGTCGCGGAGATGCCGAGTGGAGGCAGGGGAAGCCACGTATGACGGCCAGGCGCGATCCCAGCTATGCCGATCTGGTGTACGACCTGCTACGCTCGGCCGAGCAGCCGCTGACGTTCCAGGAGATCTTCGACGCGGTCAATCGGCGCCGACCGGTGACCACGAAGAATCCGAAGGGAACGATTCGCGGCACGTTGACCGCCGGACGGCAGCTCGTCAATCTCGGCGACGGACGGTACGGCTACCTGCCCCACCTCGTTCGAGGCAGCCTGCTTCGGCTGCCGCTCACCGAGAAGAAGCCGGCCGGCTCTCCCCTGATCTTCCCTGACGAAGTCCGCCAGGCGCTCTGGCCGAGCTTCCTGGATATCCAGAAGCGCCAGGACCGGCGGCCCATTCGAGCTCGCCTGTCCAACGGTGCCGAGACGCACCTGTCGCTCGACTTCCTCGGCACCGGGACCTGGGGCTGTCCGATGCCGGCGCCGCTCCGGCAACTCCTGGTCGACCAGCGTGCCGCGGCCGGCGACTCGCTCCTGATCCGCATCGTCGGCGACGACGACACCAACCGCTGCGAGATCCACCTGGAACCCAGGCGAAAGCGGGACCAGCGTGCCGTCGACGCGCGGAACCGGGAGGTCGCCGACGTCGCGGCCCAGCTCTATCGCCAGCGAGGAGCGGACGAGCTCCCGATCTGGGACCTGCTGATCCTCTTGCTGGCGCGGGGGGCCTACCGTGCAGACGTGGCGCCGGACCCGCTCGCTACGATCCTCGGTGACGATCCGCGCTTCGAGTACGCCGGTCTTCTCGGGTGGGTCTTGGCCGAGGCGATGACGCCGGCGAAACGGGCTGAGATTCGCCAGCGCCAGCAGACCGAGCACGAGCTGCTCTCATTCGTGTCGGGCGAGTATGAGCCCGACGAACCGGCCGGGCCGCCGCTCGGCGGCCGGTTCACGCTCGAGCGCGCCATGGCCGACATCGGTGCGCTGCTCGCCGAACACGACCCCGCGACGATCGACGAGGCGACGACGGTGCTTCGAGGGCTCCTGGACCTGGGCGGATCGTCGCGTCGGAGCGCCACAAATCCACTGGAGCAGGCTCAGGAGCTGATGTACGACGCCTGGGGGTCCGGATCACAGCGCGAGCGCATCCGGCTGGCCAGGCGAGCGCTCGAGATCTCGTCGGATTGCGCCGACGCCTACGTCCTGCTGGCCGAAGAGACGGCCCATACCCCCGCACAGGCGGCCGAGCTGTACGCCCAGGGTGTCGCCGCCGGCGAGCGCGCCCTGGGCGAGGAGACGTTCGAGCAGGACGTCGGGATGTTCTGGGGCATCCTCGAGTCGCGCCCGTACATGCGTGCGCGCCTGGGGCTCGCGCAGGCGCTCTGGGCGATGGGCGAGCATCAGCCGGCGGTCGAGCATCTCCAGGACATGCTGCGGCTGAACCCCGGCGACAATCAGGGCGTGCGCTACCTCCTGCTGCTCCACTTGCTGGACCTCGACGACGCGACCGGGCTGCAGCAGCTGCTCGACGCGTACCCCGACGACGTGGCCGCCGTCTGGGCGTACGGTCGGGCGCTCCACGCCTTCCGCCATGAGGGCGACACGCCGGCCTCGCGGCGACTGCGCGCCGAAGCACGCCGCTGGAACCCCCACGTCCCGGCCTATCTGACGGGACGGAAGCGGCTACCCCGCAGGCTGCCCGACCTGATCGGCATGGGCGACGAGTCCGAAGCCGTCGCCTGCGCCGCCGAGCAGATGGCAGCCTGGCGCGCGACGCCCGGCGCCCTCGCCTGGCTCGCCAGCGGTCCGAGATAGCATTCGAGACGCTGGCGAGCGGCCACCCCCTGGGTCGCGGGCACAAGTCCAGACCATCACCGGCACCGCCCGCCGAGGCTGCTCCACCGTCGGTGCGGCGATCGGCGAGACGGGCGAGAGCCCGGCGGCGCTAACCGGCCGTCGGAGCCCAGAGGGTAGAGATCGAGCAGGAGAAGCCCGGGAGCAGCGGCGAGGTCAGGGCGTCATCTCCCGTCAAGGTTGCCCCCAGCGCAAGCTCGCCCTCGACGCGCTGGTACACCTCGACCTGCCGGGCTCGCCAGTCGACGATCCAATACTCGTCGACGCCCCGCCGAGAATAGAGGCCCAGCTTCACATCACGGTCACGAAGCTCGTTCGAAGAGCCCGGCGACAGCACTTCGACCACCAGCTCAGGACCGATGGTGAAATGGCCAGCCTCATCCTGCCCGCGTGCTGCGCGCTCGTGGCTGATCCAGATCAGGTCCGGGATGACATTCTCATCCTCAGCGAACACCAGGCCCGGCGCCGTGACCGTAACACCAGCCGTACTGACTTCGCGCGAGGCTCGCAGTGCGATCCGGATCTCATCGGCGGCGAACTGGTGATGCCAGTGCGGTGCGGTCGACACGTACAGCTCTCCGTCGATGATCTCGTAGCGAATGCCCTCGATCTGCGGCATCGCTTCCAGATCTTTGGAGGTGAAGCGGAATGCGGTGGGCACGGCGCGGCTCTCCTGTGACATGGCCTCCCGGCCAGTATACGACTGCGCGTCGACACTGGCGCCGAATCAGACGTCGCGACGGATCACCAGCCTCGTGCCCGACGCGCCTACGGTCGCTGCGATATCGCAATCGGTGCGCCGCCATCCGTGAACCGGCTCACTGCGCCCTGTGCCGCGTGGATCAGCTCCACCGCCGCCGGCCGCTGTCCGGTCGCGGCCAGGAAGGCGCGCGCCAGCCGATCGGCCCGCCCCGGGGCGTCGTCAAGATCGTCGTCAAGGTCGAGCTGGACCAGCACCGCCCCGTCCGCCGTGTCGTAGACCAGGTCCACCGTCGTGTCGACCAGCAGCCCGTCCACCATCCCCAGCAGCCCGACGTCGCGGCGGCAGGTCAGATCCTCGCACGCCGCCTGGTAGGCCGGCTGGGCCACGATCGCCTCGGCGAGCCGGCGGGCGACCGGGTCCGTGCTCGCATCCTCGTCCACGGCGACGGTGCCGGGCCGGACTCGCCGCACCAGCCGGCGGACCTCCCGATGCAGCTCCACCGTCGGCCCGTCCAGCAGCTCGACGCTCAGGTCCTCGCCGAGCGACCACGGGTCGATGGCGGCGGCCGGCTCGGCGTCGAAGCAAGGCGGCTCGGTCAGCCGGCCCACCGCCTCCGCGCGCCGCGCCAGCCAGGCACGCTCGCACTCTGGACCCATCCAGGCCGGGTCTGCTGCCCCGTCAGCCGGCGCACTGCCCTTGTCCGTCGCCGGGACCTCATCGGGCGTCAACGGCAGGCAAAGCTCATCGGCGCCCCCCAGTCGCCGCTCGATGCGGCCAGCCGCGCTCATCACGGCTTCTGCTCCCCGGAACAGGCTCAGCGCCAGGTGATCTCGCGCGCGCGTCCCCGCCACGTAGAGCAGGCGCACCGCTTCGGCATCCTCCATGGCGCGCTCGCGGGCCTTGACCGCATCGAACCCCGCCGTCTGCCAGGCGTCGTTGACGCGGCACTCCAGCGATCCGCCCTCGCGGTCGGCGATGACCTGCACGCCCCTGCCGCCGCCACCGACCGCACTCCCCAAACCGGGCAAGATCACGATCGGGAACTCCAGTCCCTTCGCCTGGTGGACCGTCATGATCCGCACGGCGTCCTCGTCGTGCTCGGCGTCCTCGTTCTCGATGTCGCGGACCTCGGCGCTGGCGAGGCCGGCGATCCAGTCGAGGAATGCCCGCAAGGTATGCCGACCGGTCCCGGTGAAGGTGCGTGCGGAGTCGACCACGTAGCGCAGGCGGCGCCAGCTCTCGCGGGGACGCCGGTCGTCCAGCGAGATCAGCTCGAGCTGACGCTCCTGGATGTACGCCTCGATCAAGGCCGGCGGCGACAGCGCATGGCGCCGCTCGGCGAAGCGCGCCAGCCAGGTCAGCGCATCCTTGACCGGCCCGTCCGGACCGCCCCCAGGCGCCTCGTGGCTGAGCTTGCCGCCCCCTTCCACCCACCGCACGATGTCCGGATCGGAGCAGCCGAACGCCGGCGAGCGCAATGTCGCCACCAGCGCCACCTCGTCTGACGGGTCGTCGAGCGCTCGCAGCCCGTTCAACAGGTCGCGAACCTCCTGGCTGGACAGGATCAGCTCGCCGCTCTCGAGGCGGTACGGCACGTCAGCACGGTTGAGCGCCGGCTCGATCCAGCGCAGCCGCCGCCGCGCGCGGATCAGGATGCAGACGTCGCGGTACCGGGCCGGACGGGTGATCCGTTCGCCGCCCGGCCCGCGATCCTGGACTGGCCACCCCTCGCGCACCATGCTGGACGCCAGCGCCGCCAGCTCCGAGGCCTCGGCCAGCGCCACGTCGGCCGCGCTCCCGTCGCGCGGCCCGCCGAAGCGGTAGACGCCGGGCAGCCGGTCGGGCGCCAGGCTCTCGCGACTGGCCGCCAGCTCCACGTACTGTGGCTGGACGGACGCCTCCTCACGCATGTCGTCGACAAAGTGGAGATTCACCCAATCGATCACCGGCCGCACCGAGCGGAAGTTCTGGACCAGGTGCTCGCGGCAGCGATCGAGCCGGCGGAGCAGGGCGTCGTAGATGGCGATGTCGGCGCGGCGGAACCGGTAGATGCTCTGCTTCGGATCGCCGACGATGAACAGGCGGCCGTCCTCCAGGGTGATGTCGCGCCAGTCGGCGGGGATCGGCACCGATGGATCGGCCGCCAGGTAGAAGGCGATCTCGGCCTGGAGCGGGTCGGTGTCCTGGAACTCGTCCACGAAGAGCCGCCGGTACCGGTCCTGCGCCCGCCGCCGTACCGCCTCGTCGTCGCGCAGCAGATCGCGCGCCCAGACCAGCAAATCCTGGAACGTGGCGACCCCATCCCGCTTCCGTTCGGCGACCCCCCGCAGCACGACGTCGCGCAGCAGCCCCAGCACCTCCACGAAGGTGGCGGCTCGCGCCCCGTTCAGGAGGGCGGCCACGGTTCCGTTGAGGCTGGTCAGGGCATCCTTGATCGCCTTGCAGCCGTTCACACCGTCCGGGCCTCGCAGCCAGCGGGTCTGGTTGCCGACCAGCGTCACCCTGCCCAGCGCGACCAGCGCCGTCAACGCTCCGTGCTCCGTCGTGGTCGCGGCGAGGCGCCGAGCCCGAGGCTGCACGGCGCGGATGGTCTTAACCAGCGGGTCGGTCTCGCCGTCCTTCGCGTAGTCGAGCAGGTCGACGAGCGAGATCAGCTCCGCCGCGGCGCGGTGCGCGACCGGCAGCGCCGGTTCGATCGACGGCGCCTCCCAGGCCACCGTCGTCTCCAGCAGGTCGTACTGCCCTTCGAGCTGCTGGGCCAGGGTGTACAGGTGCTCCTCGGTCAGCCCGAGGATGAACGCCCGGCGCAGCACGTCGGCGGCCGGCGCCTGGAGCGCCGCCCGACGGAACCAGTCCCGGAACCGCTCCTCGAAGCGCATCCCTTGCTCGATCGCGTCCAGCGTCCGCAGCGAGGGCGGCAGGCCGGCCTCCAGCGGGAACGCCCGTAGTAGGCCCCCGGCGAAGGCGTGGATCGTCGAGATCGCGGCCAGGTCGATCTCGCCGGCCGCCTGGCGGCAGCGCGCCTGCTCCTCGGGATCCTTCCGCTTCTCCGAGCCCCGCTCCAGCGCCTCGCGCACGCGGTCCCGCAGCTCGGAGGCCGCCGCCTCGGTGAACGTGATCGCGGCCAGACGGTCGATCGTGACCCGGCCCCTGGCGATCAGGTTCTCGATCCGGCCGACCAGCGTCGTCGTCTTGCCGGTGCCGGCGCCGGCCTCCACGAAGAAGGTCCGGTCGAGGTCGTTCAGCAGCCGCTCGCGGGCGGCCCGGTCGATCAGCACGAACGGGTCGGCAGGCGGCGGCAACAGCGGCGTCGCGGTCATCCCAGCACCTGCTCCACCTCGGCGGCCTTGCGCTCCCAGGCCGTTCCACGGTTCGTGGAACAGACCCGATCGTAGGCGCAGAAGGCGCAGTTTCGCGGTCTGCCCTCCCAGTCCTCCTCGCCGGGGACCGGCAGGAAGACCCCGCGCGCCACGCCGTCGGCGACCCGCTGGACGACCCGGTCAAGGGCCGCGTCGAGCTCCGGCGTCGACACGACCGGCAGCCGCTCGAACTTGCCGCGCGACGAGACGAAGCGGTACTCGGCCCGGATCTCGACGCTGGCGGCCTCGCCAGGCCCATCCTGCTGCTCCAGGGCGGCTCGGAGTGCCCGCGCGTACAGCGCAAGCTGGACGTGACGCCCGCCGAGCAGCGGGTCCTGCTTGATGTCCTGATAGCTCCAGTTCGAGCCCGCCTTGTAGTCGACGATCAGGGCGCGTCGGGGCACGGCGTCACTGGGGCCGAAGTCGACGCGGTCCACCATGCCGAGGAACGTCACGCGACGGCCGTCGGCGAGCGTCACCGTGGCGGCTGGCCAGCCTGCCGGGTGGTCGTCGTAGCCGAACCCGTGCTCGAACAGGGCCGGTACGACCCCGCTCTCGGCGCCCCAGGCGGTCTCCAGCTCTAACAGCTCGTGGAGGTCGGCCAGGATCGCCTCGTGCTCGGCCTCCCAGGTCAGCGGGTGCCCGAGACGGCCGGCCTGCTCCAACGCCTCGATCTCCTCAGCGGCGATCCGCTCGATCCGCTGGTGGTCGGCCGGCCCGAAGACGACCGGCCAGACGAGGCGCCCCTCGGCGGCCAGCTCACGATAGAAGCGGTCCAGGACGCGATGGAACAGGCTCCCACGGTCGGCGTGATCGATGCGCCACTGCTCCTCCGGACGGTCAGTCGGGCGGACCCGGACGACGTTCTGGAGCAGGTACTGGAAGTGGCAGCCGGACCAGCGTTCGACGGCGGTCGCGGAGGCCGAGCCCTCGTCGAACGCCCGAGTCATCAGCCGCGATAGCCCGGCCAGTTCACGCAGGTTACCGTCGTACGGTGTGAAGGCGCGCGAGCGACGTGACCGCACCGCCCGCAGAGCGGCGGCCAGCGGCAGCTCCGGCCGGGCGGCGAGCGGATGGTGCGCGAGATCCCGCCCCTCGGCCCTCCAGGTTAGCGCGGCGGCCAGCCGCAGGTCGGCCAGGCTGCCGGCCGTGATCCGATCGCGCAGTCCATGGTCCGGCCGGACCGGCCGAGCGTCCTCCGCCTCGCCGAGGGCGCGCGTCACCCGTATCAGCCCATCGTGGGCCGACGCCAGCCAGAGGAGCCAGGGGCGCCCGGTCGCCACCAGCCGCGCGACGTCAGAGCCGTAGACGGGCTCTCCCTGCAGCCGCGAGGCCAGCTCCAGCAGCCAGCGCGACGGGTATGCCGCCCGCGCCGCCCCGTTCGAGCGGGCGTAGCTCACCACGATGCGGCCGTGATCGGCGGCGGCCAGGGCGGTCAGCCAGGCGCGGCGGTCGTCGGTGCGGAAACGCTGCTGGCGGTCGAGCGGGTCCGACCCCAGGTCGGACATCGTCAGCGGGTCGGACGGCGGGCGCGTCGGCAGGCTCCCCTCGGCCATTCCCATGATGTAAAGGCGGTCGAACTGCGCCCCCGTCGCCGATCCGACCTTGCCGACCGCGACGCCGACGCCGGCCCGCCCCTCCGGGACAGCGCGCTCGTCGAGGATCGCTTCGAGGGCCACGCGGAACGCCCGCGCGGTGATCCCCGGCTCGACGGTGTCGCCCTGGCCGAGGCTTTCGAGCGCCCCATCCAGGCCCGCCGAGGCGGCCCGCTCCGCCGCGCTCCAGGCCTCCCCCGGCGGGAGGTAGCGGGCGCGCAGCCCCTGCGCCCAGGCCACGAACTCGCCCCAGAACGCCCCGTCGGCCGGCGGGCGCGTCTCCCGCTCCAGCTCGGCCACGACCTCGGCGATCCGCAACGCATCCTCGGCACCGGATGGGACCTGGTTTCCAGGCCGCGCCTGCGCCAGCCGCCGGGCCGCGTACCCCTGACATCGCCGCACCCACTGCTCGGCCCCTTCGACCACCTGCGCGTCTCTGGAGATGCGCTCCCAGGCGCTCCTCGGCACGCGCAGCAGCGGATCGTCGGCCGGCGCGTCGGCGGGCGGGCGGCCACCCAGCCACTCCAGCACGGCGTCGCGGGCGAGCCGTCGCTCCGGCAGTGCCAGCAGGTCCAGGAACGAGCGGGCCAGCGGGGTCGCGGAGAGCGCACGGCCGATCGTTCCCTGCCAGGGCAGCCCGGCCGCGTCCAGCGCCTCGCGGACCAGTCCCCCGTACGGCTCGTCCTGGGCGGTCAGCACGCCGATCTTCCAGAGCGGCACCCCGTCTTCGAGGTCGACGGCGATCCGCCGCACGACCTGGCGGACCTCCTCGGTCGGGTTCGGGGCGCTGACCAGCAGCAGGTCCGGTCCCGAGGCGGTGCCGTTCTGGCTCTCCTGGCCGTCCTGGCTCTCCTGGTGGACGCCGTCCGCCGGGCCACGAATCCCGAGCGCCGCCCGCAACTGCTCGGCAACCTGGCGCTGGCTCGCGTCCACCTCCTCGTCGTCCACGCACGCCAGCCCCGCCACGACCGGGATATCTCGCCCGAGCCGGCCGCAGAACGCCAGCGACGGCCCGTCGAGTCGCAGCGGCAGGTACAGCACCAGTGCGCCGATCTGATGGCGGCGCTGGCCGCGTCGCTGCTCCAGCACCGTGATCGCCTGTCGCGTCCGCTCCGGGACGTCGTCGTACGCCTCGGTCAGCGCCTTGAAGCGTCGGAATACCGCCACCGTCGCGCGGGTGACCGCGCCACGGTCTGCGAGCGCCGCCAGGGTCGGCTCCGGATCGTCCAGGCGGGCAAGCTCCCGGAACAGCCCGACCAGCGAGTCGTGCAGCGAGCGCTGCTCGGCGACGCCGTGGAGCAGGCCGGTCCGGTCCGCCAGCAGCGCCTTGCGCACCGCCACCCGCTCGACCACGCCATTGAGCGCTGCGCGCCTCCGCGACACCGCGTCATACCCCACGATCCGCGCGACGAGCTGCTGGAGGATCGTGACCTCGACGTTGGCGCAGCCGTCTTCGGCCAGCGCCCACCGCACGACCATACCAACGTACGGGCTCGGGACCAGCACGGTGACGGGCCGGAGCCGGTCGCTGGCCTGGAGCCGCGCGACGGCCTGCCGGAGCCAGAGCAACGACGTCGGACCCGGTCGAATCAGCTCGACCCGGTGCCGCGCGCCGTCGCCGCTCGCAACGCCGTTCACCGCCACGCGCCTGCTCCGAATGTCATGACGTCGGCTGAACGCGCGACCCAGGAAGAAAGGGACGCTTCAGGCCCGACGAGCGCCCACAACTGCTCGGGCAGGCCAGATCATCCCAGATCGTGGGCCTGAGGATACAATGGCCGCGAGCATCGCGACCGCGTGACGCGCGAGGCGCTGGAGAGACGAAGGTGTCCGACCGACCGAACTTCCTCATCATCATGACCGACGAGCACAACCCGTTCGTCAGCGAGCCGTTCGGGCATCCGTTCATCCAGACGCCGAACATTCAGCGCCTCGCCGATCGCGGCGTCCTGTTCGAGAACACGTACTGTAACTCGCCGCTCTGCGTGCCATCCCGGGCCTCCTTCATGACCGGCAAGTACGTCCATCGGATCGGGGTCTGGGACAACGCCGCCTCGCTCTCCAGCAACGAGCCGACCTGGGCGCACCGCCTGAACCTGGCCGGCTACCAGACGGCGCTGGCCGGCAAGATGCACTTCATCGGCGAGGACCAGCGCCACGGCTTCCAGCGCCGCCTGGTGAGCGACATCCACGGCAAGATGCACCGGGTGCTGACGGACTGGAACAGCAGGGACGGCTGGAACACGCCCGGCCACCGCAAGCGGATCGCGGAGGCCGGCCCCGGCGACTACCTCTACAGCCAGTACGACGACTGCGTGGCGACCCGCGCCGCCGAGTACCTCGCCGAGCCGGAGCGCAAAGCAGGCCCCTGGGCGCTCTGCGTCGGCCTGATCACGCCGCACTTCCCGCTGATCGTGCGCGAGCGGTACTGGAGCCTCTACTACCCGCGCCACGCCGACCTCCCGTACATCCCCGACGGCCACCTCGATCGGCTCCACCCGCAGAACCAGCGGCTGCGCGAGCACTTCGGGCTGGTCGGCACCACCGAGGAGCAGACCCGCCGCGCCCGCGCCGCCTACTACGGCCTGGTGACGTTCGCGGACGAGCGGATCGGCCAGGTGCTGGACGCGCTGGAGCGGAACGGCCTGGCCGACGACACCGTGGTCGTCTACGTCTCGGACCACGGCGAGATGATGGGCGAGCACGGCCTCTGGTGGAAGTGCACCTACTACGAAAGCTCCTCACGGGTGCCGTTCATCGTCTCGTGGCCGGAGCGATTCGAGCCGGGCCGCCGCACGGCGATCACCTCGCTGGTCGACCTGACCCGGACGGTGATTGATCTGGCCGGCTGCGAGGTCGACGACACCGACCTCGACGGCCGCGTCCTGACCGGCCTCCTCGACGGCACCGAGCAGGACGGGGGCGGCGTCGCCTTCTCGGAGTACCACGCCCACGGCACCGATCGCCCCTCGCGGATGGTCCGGCGCGGCGACTTCAAGCTCAACTTCTACTACGACGAGCCGCCGGAGCTGTTCAACCTGGCGGACGACCCCGGCGAATTCACGAATCTGGCCGCAGACCCCGCCTACGCCGCCGTCCGCGACGAGCTTTCGGCGCTGGTCCTGGACGGCTGGGACCCGGCCGGCATCGACGAGGCGGCCCGCGAGAGCCAGCGCCTGCGCCGGGTCGTCGTCACGGGCAGCCCACACCTGAGCTTCGCCCACTGGGAGCCAGAGGACGACGACTGGCTGCCGCTGGTCTCGGCGGTCGCCGCCGTCACCGACTGACTTCTGCATCAACATGAGGTGATAATTCGGTGAGGCCGACGAACGTCCTCTTCATCAACTCGGACCAGCACAGCCCGCGCGTCCTCGGCTGCTACGGCAACCAGACCGTCAAGACGCCGAACCTGGACGCCCTGGCCGCCCGAGGCACCCGCTTCCGCAACGCCTACTGCCCGACGCCGATCTGCGTCCCCTCGCGCGCCAGCCTGGCGACCGGCCGCTACGCCCACACCATCGACTCCTGGGACAACGGCACGCCGTACGTCGGCACCGAGGCCGACTCCTGGGGCAAGCGCCTCGCCGAGCAGGGCCACAAGGTCACCACCATCGGCAAGCTCCACTACCGCAAAGTCGGCGACCCGAGCGGCTTCGACGACCAGCGCCTCCCGATGCACGTCCTGGAGGGCGTCGGCGACGTCTACGGCTGCCTGCGCGAGAAGATGCCGGTCCGGCCGCACAGCCGCGCCCAGATCTACGAGGCCGGCCCCGGCGAGGTCGAGTACACCCGCTACGACCGCGCCACCACCGAGGAGGCGATCCGCTACCTGACGGACGAGGCCCCGCAAGAGCAGAAGCCGTGGGCCCTGTTCGTCTCACTCACCTACCCCCACTTCCCGCTGGTCGCCCCGCGGGAGTTCTTCGACCTGTATCCCCCACACTCCGTCCCCATGCCCGTGCACTGGCGCCAGGAGGAGTGGTCCCGGCACCCGTACCAGGCCTGGCAGCGCCAGATCCAGGCCCTGGACGAGCCGGTGGACGAAGCATCGATCCGCAAGGCGATCGCCGCCTACTATGGGATGGTCACCTTCCTGGATCACAACATCGGGCGGATCATCGGGGCGCTCGAAGCGTCCGGGCAGGCCGAGGACACCCGGATCATCTACACCACCGACCACGGCGAGCAGCTCGGCGAGCACGGCATGTGGTGGAAGTCGTCGATGCTGGAGGCGTCGGTCGGCATCCCGCTGATCGTGGCCGGCCCCGAGATCCCGCACGGCAAGGTCTCGAACACCAACGTCAACCTGGTCGACTGCTTCCCGGGGATCGTCGAGGCGGTCGGCGCCGAGCTTGCGCCCCAGGACGCCGACCTGCCGGGCGAGTCGATCTTCCGCCTGGCGGAGCGCGACGACGCCGAGCGGATCAGCTTCAGCGAGTACCACGCCATCCTCTCGCCGAGCGCGTCGTACATGCTCCGGGCCGGGCGGTACAAGTACATCCGCTACATCGACATGCCGCCCCAG
>Ga0075430_100003961_pt1 | contig 12488 bp, 7 predicted proteins | sample RhiMetdeltSRZDD4_FD_75294 | JGI IMG/M metagenome (GOLD analysis project Ga0075430, IMG submission 75294) | Populus rhizosphere microbial communities from Tennessee, USA - Rhizosphere MetaG P. deltoides SRZDD4 | ecosystem: Host-associated > Plants > Roots > Rhizosphere > Soil | place: USA... | reverse complement strand
CAGCAGCACCACGGTGCTGACCGCGGCGTGGAACAGCGCCGAGCCGACCGCCGCCCACGTCAGGATCTCGAGCGGGAACACCACCTTCTTCACCAGGTTCGGGCTGCCGAGCACCAGCGTCGGCGCGCGGTTGACGCATTCGGCGAACAGGCCGTGCACGATCATCCCGGCGAACACCAGCATCGCGAAGTCGATGCGGCTGTCGCTCGCGCCCTCCCAGCGCATGCGGAACACCACGCTGAACACGAAGGTGTAGACCGCGAGCATCAGCAGCGGATTGAAGAACGACCACAGCAGGCCGGCGGCCGAGCCGCGGTAGCGGCCCGCCACCTCGCGCGCGACCAGCTGCCACAGCAGCGTGCGATGGCGCCCGATGGAGCCGAAGACATGCGCGAGGCCCGAGGGATGCCGAGCGAGCGTGTTCAATCGCTGGGCATTCTACGTAGAATCGGCCGTACCGATGGACGTGGCCCGCAGTGTTCTGCTCGTCGTGCTCGGCGCGCCCCGTTCGGGGATCGGCGTCATGGCGCGCGGCCTGCAGGCGCTCGGCGCGCGGCCGCTGCAGCGCGAGCCGGGCGCGCTGAACCTCAGGGTGCTGCAGGCGCTGGGGGCGACCCCGGCGAGCGTGGCCTCGCTGGCGCACGCAGATTGGAACTCCCTCGACGCACTGCATGACGAGGCCGCGCGCCTGCTTGCCGACCCTGGCGCAAGCGCGCCCCGCACGCTCGCCGATGCGTCCACCGCGCGCCTGCTGCGGTTCTGGCAGCCGGCGTTCCAGCGCGCCGCGGTCGAGGCGCGCTACGTCATCGTCCATCGCAACCCGCTCAGCGTGGCGCACGCGCTCGCCGCGCAACGCGACGCGCCGGTCGAGCGCGAGCTGTCGCACCTGCTGTGGCTCGAGCACTATCTCGAGGCGCTGCTCGGCACGCACGGCCTGCCGCGCGTGGCGATCGATTTCGACGAGCTGATCGACGATCCGGCGGCACAGCTGCGCCGCGCCTGCCGCGAGCTCGAATTGCCGCCCCCGGCCGAATCCGCGGCGGGCCTCGCAGACTTGCTCGATCCGCGGCGGGTGCATGCGGCGTTCGACGCGCAGGACGTGGCGCACGAAGCCGCGCTCGCCGGGCCGGCGCGCCGCTGCCACCGGCTGCTCGAAGCCCTGTCGCTCGACGCCGCCGCTGCGGATCAGTCCGGATGGAGCCAGGAGCTGCTCGAAATCGAGGCGCAATGGAAAGCGGGCGCCCTGGCGCGCCGCCGGCTCGACGGGCTGGCGCAGCGCCTGCACGCGGCCGAGCGCGAGCTCAAGCACATCGGCAAGTTCGCCGAGCAGACCCAGCACGGCGCGTTCGTCGCCATGACCCACATGGAGCAGCTGCACCGGAACGAGCAGCGGGACTTGCGCCGCGTGCTGGTCGACAAGCTGCGCGCGCTCGAGCGCGTTCACGAAGTCGCCGCCGCGCTGATGCGCGAGCAGGGAAGCTACGGCGCCCGCATCGGCCGCGCCATCACCCGCGCGCGCCGGCGGCTCGCGCCCGAGGGCTCGCTGCGCTGGCGGGCGTTGACGCTCATGGTGCGCACGGCGAAGCGGTTGCTCGGCCGGGGCGGCGCGCCGGCGGCGCCGGCGCCCGCGCCGGCACCGGCCGACGCCCCTGCCTACGCGTTCGTGCCGAACCCGCGCAGCCTGCCCTCGGTGCTGCCGCTGAATCTCGCCACCGTCGACGCGCTCGCCGCGCGGCCGACGCTCAACGTGCTGCTGCCCGGGCTCGCGCTGCGCGCGATGACCGGCGGGCCGAACACCGCGCTCAACATCTCCTACCGCATGGCGGCCCGCCACGGCGTCGCCGTGCGCTACATCTCGACCGACGCGCCGATGCAGGACGACCGCGACGGCCTGTGGGCGCACCTGCAGTCGGTCACCGGCGTGCGCGAGCGCCTGCCGCTGGTGCAGTTCGCCTGCGGCTTCGACCGCTCGGTGCCGCTGCCGATCGGGCGCAACGACGTGTTCCTCGGCACCGCGTGGTGGACCGTGCAGATGGTCAAGCACGCGCTGAAGCTGACCGCGCCGCGGCGCTTCCTGTACCTGATCCAGGAGTTCGAGCCCGGCCTGTATCCGTGGTCGAGCGAGTACGCGCTGGCGCTCGAGACCTATGGCCTCGATTTCCACGCGCTGATCAACCAGCCGCTGGTCGCCGAGCACCTGCGCGCCGAGCGCGTCGGCCGCTTCGCCGACCCCGCCTTTCTCCTCGAGCGCTGCGCGGTGTTCGAGCCGGCGATCGAGCGCAAGCGGTTCCATGTCGAGCCGCCGGCCGCCGGCCGGCGCCGGCGCCTGCTGTTCTACGCGCGCCCGGTCGACGCACGCCGCAACCTGTTCGAGCTGGCGCTGTATGCGCTGCGCGTCGCCTGCGAGCAGGGGGTGTTCGCCGGCGAGCCGTGGGAGCTGTGCTTCATCGGCGAGCAGCTGCCCGCGACCGAGCTCGCGCCCGGGGTCGCGGTGCGCTCGCTCGCGTGGCTCGGCTTCGACGAGTACGCGCGCACCCTGCGACAGAGCGACGTGCTGCTGTCGATGATGCTGTCGCCGCACACCAGCTACCCGCCGCTGGAAATCGCGGCTTGCGGCGGCATCGCGGTGACCTGCGAATACTCGGTGAAGACCGCGGCGCGCCTCGCCGGCATTTCGCCGAACATCGTCGGCGTGCCGCCGACGGTCGAGGGCATCGTCGACGGCTTGCGCCGCGCGGTGCAGGCGCTGGGCGCGCCGGGGACGCGCCGCCCGCTGGTGCGCGTGCCGGAGAGCTGGGACGACGCCCTCGCCGAGGTGGTGCCGCGCGCCGTCGCCATGTTCCACGATTGCCTCGCGACGCGCCCGTGAGGGCGGCCGCGCATCTGCTGCGCCGCGCCGCCGCGTGGCTGCGCGCCGGCTCGCGCGAGCCCTACGAGGCGTTCCGGCGCGAGCGGCTGGCGCAAAGGCGCGCGGGCGGCGCGACCCCCGAGCCCGGCCTGCTTTCCTTCGTCACCACGGCGTGGGACACCGATCCCGGCTTCCTGCGCGTCCTCGCCGACTCGCTGCTGCCGCAGCTCGCGAGCGGGCAGGAGTGGGTGCTGCTCGACAACGGCTCGAGCGCCGCGCCGACGCGGGCGCTGCTCGCCGAGCTCGGCCGCAACCGCCACGTGCGGCTGCTGCGCGCCGGGCAGAACCTCGGCATCATCGGCGGCATGCGCCGCTGCCTGGAAGCGGCGCGCGGCCGCTACGTGGTGCCGGTCGACTCCGACGATTACCTGTACCCCGACTGCGCGCGGCTGCTCGGCGCCTTCGTGCGGGAAAGGCAATTTCCGGCGCTGCTGTACACCGACGAGGACAAGCGCGACGGCGAGCGCTTCTTCGAGGCGTACTTCAAGCCGGACTGGGACCCGGTGCTGTTCGTCAATTCCTGCTACATCGCGCACCTCTGCGCGTTCGAGCGGGCGCGCGCGCTGGAGCTGGGCGTGTACGGCGATGCGCGCGCCGAAGGCTGCCACGACTGGGACACGTACCTGCGGTTCTACGGCGCGGGGCACGCCCCGGCGCACCTGCCGGAGGTGCTCTACAGCTGGCGCGTGCACGCGCAATCGACCTCGGCGCACATCAACTCCAAGGACTACATCCAGCGCTCGCACGAAGCGGTGCTCGGCGGCTTCCTCGCCGCTCGGCCGCACGCCGGGCGCTTCAGCCTCGAGCTGAGCCCGCTGTTCGGCGGCACGCCGGACCGCTGGTTCAGGCGCCGTCGCGTCGACCCGCGGCCGATCACCGGGCTGCGCCTGCCCGCCGGGCCGCTCGCCGGGCCGTTGCGCGCCGCCGCCGAATCGGCGCAGCGCGCGGGCGGCCTGGTGCACCTGGTCGGAGAAAACGTGCGGCCGGCCGGCGACGAATGGTCCTGGGAAGCGCTCGGGCTGATGGAGCTGTTCCCCGATTGCGTCCTGGTCGGCGGCCGTATCTACGGCGCCGACCGGCGAGTGCATGCTGCAAGTGCTTACTTCGGTTTCGGCTGGGGCTGCGGCTACCCGGACCGCGGTCGCGGCCTAGGCGACCCCGGCTTCTTCGCGCAGATGTGGAAGCAGCACTCGGTCGACGCGGTGTCGGTGCAGCATGCGGTAGTCGAGCCCGCGTTCCTGCTCGATGCGCTCGAACGGCACGGCGACCGGCCGCTCGGCCGCGAGCTCCTCGGCGCCTGGCTCGGCCTGCACGCGCGGCGCGGCGGCCGGCGCGTCGTCTATACCCCGTTCCTCGAGGCCGAGTGCGACCACGATTGGGAAGACTCGGCTCCGGCCGACGAGAAGCGCGCGTTCCTCGACGCAGCGCGCGAGCTCCTCGGCCGCACGCCGCTGCTTTCGCCGCGGCTCGGCCTGTGGCCCGACGCCGCCTACCAGCCGGTGCGCGACGCCGCGCGCGCCGCGCATCTCGCGCGCCTGAAAGCCGCATGAGAAAGCTCGCGCGGCGGATGCTGGCGGCGGCCGGTTTGCGCGGCGGCTACGCCCGCTGGCTGGCGCGGCACGTCGCGCAGCGTGCAAGTCGTTATCCGCTGCCCTCGCCCGCGGCGAAGTTCTCCATCCTCACCACGGTGTACCAGGGCACCGACGCCGCGCTGCTGCGCGCGACCGCCGCGAGCGTCGCCGCGCAGACCCTGCCGGCCCACGAATGGCTGATCCTCGCCCACGGCCCGACCGGCGCGGGGCTCGACGCGCTGCTCGAGGAGCTCGCCGGCCGACCGAACGTGCGGCTGGCGCGCCTGCCGCAGAACCTCGGCATCAGCGGCGGCATGCGCCATTGCCTCGAGGGCGCGAGCGGCGAATACGCGGTGCCGCTCGACGCCGACGACCTGCTCACCGCCGACGCGCTGCAGGTGCTGGCGGCGGAAATCGCGGCGCGCGGCGCGCCCGAGTTCCTGTACTCGGACGAAGACCTGCTGATCGACGGCGCGCCGGCGCAGCCGTACCGGCGGCCCGACTGGGACCCGGTGCTCAACCTCGAGAGCTCGTACGTCTGGCACCTGTGCGCGTTCCGGCGCGGGCGCGCGCTCGAGCTCGGCGTCTACGGCGACGCCGGCACCGACTGGTGCCACGACTGGGACACGGTGACGCGCTTCGCGAACGCCGGCCACGCGCCGGTGCACGTGCGCGAGGTGCTGTACCACTGGCGCCAGCATGCGCGCTCGAGCACCAACCGCCCCGGCGCCAACCCGGATTCGCTGAGCTCGACCCACACCCTGCTCGAGCGCGAACGGCTGCGCCGGCCGCGCCCCGAGCTCTTCGCGCTGCGGCATTTCCCGATCGACCGTGGCGTGCCCGAGTGGCACATCGGCCGCCGGCGCGTCGAGCCGCGGCCCGCCGACCTCGTGCTGCTCGTCGACGACATCGATCGCGCGCTGCTCGCGCTCGGTTCGATGGAGGAGCACTACGACTACCGGCCGCAGCGCGTGATCCTGTGCGTCCGGCCAAAGCTCCCGGAGCCGTCGCTGCGCGTGGTCGAGCAGTTCGCGCACGCGCTTTGCGCGCCGGGCGGCAGCGAGGAGCCGGTGCAGCGCATCGCCGGCACCGATCTCGCGGCAATCGCCGCGGCGCTGCGCGCGGCGCGCGCGCCGCTGGTCTGGCTGATGAGCGACGCGATCCGGGTCGAGGACGGCGAAGCGCCGTGGGAAGCGCTGCGCCTGATGGAGCTGCACCCGCAGGTGCGGCTGGCGTGCGGCCGGCTCGTGGACCGCGACGGGCGCATCACCCCGGAAGCCGGGCCCTACGTCCTCGGTCTCAAGCCCCACCAGGTGGCGATGCCGACGCCGGGTCTCCTGTTCGCCGAGCGCGCTTTCCTGCTGGCGGCGCTCGAGCGCCTCCCCGCGTCAGCGGAGATCGCCTACTCGCCGCTGATCCGGGCGCGCGCGATCGCCGACCCGCCGGTTCCGAACGAATCGCTGTATCAGCGGTAATTCCAGGCGCGCAGCGCGAACGGCAGCACCTCCTCCAGGCTTTGATCCCAGCTCGCCGGCGCCGCCAGCTTCGCCTGGGGCACCCCGGTCGCGCCGGCAGCGCAGCGCGCCACCGCCGCCGCGATCGCATCCGCGACCGCCTCGACGCTCGGCTCGGCCGCGATGATGTGCGGCGAGATCTCGCGCAGCCGCTCCGCGGTCTTGGCGCCGTAGCTGTTGGTGACGACGCTGCCGCCGGTGGCCGCCATCTCGAGCGGCGGATAGCTCGGATGCGGCGACAGCATCAGCGACAGCAGGATGTCGGCGGCGCGCAGCTGCGCCGCGTACTCGGCGTAGCCCATCCAGGGCAGGGCGCGCAGCGAGCGCCGCGCGTCGAGCGCCACCGGCGCGAAGCGCTCGCCCATGCCGAGGAATTGCCACGGCCCGCCGTCGAAGGCGCCGCGGCGCAGCGCGAGCTGCAGCGCGGCGACCGCGAGCTCGAACAGGTTGCGCGGCGCCGACAGCGGCCGCGCATACACCAGCAGCGTGCGCGGCCCGTCCTGGGCGCGCTGCTGGGGAAAGAAATGCCCGCGGTCGATCGCCGGATCGAGCACCGCGACGCGCTCGGCGAAGGCCGGATCGGCGAAGCGCCCGATGCGGCTCTCGACCAGGTGGCGATGCAGCAGCGGGTGGTTGACGATCGCGTAATAGTCCATCGCGTAGGTGTCGTGCGCCATCACGTAATGCGTCGAATGGGCATGCAGGCCGGGCTCGAAATCCTGCACCAGGTACAGGAAGCGCTTGCGCGCCATGCGCGGCAGCGCCGCCTTCACCATCGCCGCGGTCCACCAGGCGGTGGCGAGGAACATGTCGTTCTCGCCGAGCGCGAGCGGCACCGAGCGATCGTGGCCGTCGGCGATCTGCACGTTGGGCGGGCGCTCGCTGATCCCCGCGAGCTGCAGCATGTGCCGCCACAGCGGCGCCGCGTTGCGGTCCGGCGGCAGGTCGGTGGCGACCAGGCGCACCGGAACGCCCTGCGCCGCCATCCGGCAGGCGATATTGAGCGCGGTGTTCGGCCCGCCCGACATCGACTCCATGCCGAGCCCGGGAACCAGGACCACCAGATGCGGTCTGGCGGCGAGCGCCGGGCGCAGCTCGAGGTTGAGCGGCCGCGCCGGGGCGAGAAGCTCGTCGACCGTCCGCACCCGCGAGCCGACCCGCGGCGAGGTCGCGCTGCCGAACAGCCGTCGCTTGAGGCGCCTCAGCACGGCTCGACTTCCCCGTAGCGCGCCGAGTCGCGCGAAAGATAGCGCGCGTAATACGGATCGTCGGCGACGCGCCCGCCGTGGCGCGCGCGGATCGTCTCGCGCAGCGCGGCGTCGCTCGAGCCGACCGGCTGGGCGAGCGGCGCGAGCCGCGTCGCGCTCATGCGCGGCGCGTAGCCGGTGAGGATCCCCTGCTCGCGGCAACGCAGGCAGAACTCGATGCCGTAGAGCGCGTCGGCGGCGTCGACCGACAGCAGCGGCCCGCCGCGGGCAAAGGCTTGCGCGCGCACCAGCAGCAGCCCCGAATGCGCCGCGGCGACGTTGCGCCGAATGTACGCCGCGTTGCCGCGGATCTCGCCCGGCATCGCGCCCGGGCGCGGCGTGCCGAAAAAGCCGTCCAGCCCGGCGACATAACCGAGCGAGCGGATCGCGCCGCGCGGGTCGAGGATCGGCCCGCCGACGATCCCGGTCGCGGCGTCGAGCTCGAGGGTGCCGAGCGCCTCCCAGAGCCAATCGGAGGTCGCGAGGCGCAGGTCGCAGTCGACGATCGCCTTCGCGTAATCCTCCTGGCTCACCTCGGAAACGACGGCACCCAGCGCGCGCGCGTCATCGAGCCGCTCCCAGCGCACGCCGCCCGCCTGCGCGCGCGCCAGCGCGAGCGCGGCGCCGTCGCCGGCGTCGCCGATCTGGATCACGCGCAGCGCCAGGCCGGGATAGTCGCTGAGGCGCAGGTTGTGCCGCAGGTTGGCGAGCGTTGCCGGCGTCGGCGAGCGCAGCACCAGGTCGAGCGCGAGCCGGCGCGGCCGCTCGCGGCGCCGCACCCAGTGGTAGTACCCGGGAATGCCGCGCGCCAGCTTCAGCTCGAACAGGCCCTCGAGCCCGCGACGATGCAGGCTGGCTTGCAGCGTGGCGCGCTGCGAGCGCGAGACATAGCGCTTGGCGCTCGCGCTCAGTGCGGTGGAGCCCGCGTGCATGCGCCAGCCGTAGAGCACCTCGGGGACGCGCAGCGCGCGCGCGCCGGCGTCGGCCAGCCTCAGGAGGGCGTCCCAGTCGGCGCTGCCCTGGACCGAAGCATCGGTAAATGCGCCGGCGCGCAACGCCAGCTCGCGGCGCAACGCGATCACGTGGGCGGCCGGGCTGGTCGCGGTCGCGGACAGCGCCGACCAGTCCGACCGCCAGATCAGCTCGACCGGCGTGGCGAGGGGCGAGATCTTCTGCTCGTCGCTGAACAGTACGTCGGCGGCGTCAGTGGCGCAGTGCCGTGCCAGCGCCTGCAGCGCGTCGGGATAGAGCAGGTCATCGTGATCCACGAGCACGACGTAGCGGCCCCGCGCCCGCTCGAGAAGGAAGCGGCTGCCGCCCACGATGCCGAGGTTCTCGGCGCTGCGAAAGCGCTTCACCCGCGGATCGTCGCCGCCGACCGATTGCAGCGCGGCTGCCGGTTCCGCGCGGCGCGAACCGTTGTCGAGCACCAGCCACTCGCGCGCGCCGAAGCTCTGCCCCGCGATCGAGCCGGCGAGCGCCTCGAGATGCGCGGGATCGGTATCGTGGGCCACGGTGAGCACCGACAGCAGGGGCGCGTCGCCCGGGACACCCGCATCCACCGGAGGACGCGCCAGCCGCGCCGCGAGGCTGCGCGCGAACTGCTCGGGCCACTGGTCGCTCCCGGACGCGACCCACAGCCGGCGCTCGCCGGGCACTTCGCTCTCGCCGTGGCGCAAATGCGCCGCGTACTCGCCGGGCTCGAGCGGCTCGGCGGCGCGGCCGGCGAAGGTGCCCGGGGCCAGCGGTTGCAGCGCCAGGTGCGCCCATTCGATGCCGCGGCCGGCCTGCCGGCGCCGCAACACGATCTCGACCGGCGCCGCAGGCTCGCCGGCGCGCACCACGAATTCGGGTCGCACGCCGACCACCTGGTCCTCGAGGGGGTAGACGATCTCGGCGGCGCTCATGGCGCGTCGAGCTCGGCGTAGCGCGCGGAATCGCGCGACAGGTAGCGCGCGTAGTAGGGATCTTCGCCGAGGCGGGCGCGATAACGGCTGCGGATCGACTCGCGCAGCGCCGCATCGCTCGAGCCGACCGGGTGGACCGGGAACTCACTGCGCTCGGCGCGCATGCGCGGCGTATACGCGGCGCTGACGCCGTGCTCCCGGCAGCGCAGGCAGAACTCGATGCCGAACAGCGCGTCGTCGGCGTCGACCCCGGCGAGCGCGCCGCAGCGGCCGGGCACTTCGGCGCGCATCACCATGAAGCCCGACTGCACGGCGGTGACGTGGCGCCGGATATACGCCGTGGTGCCATGCACCTTCGGCAGCCCGTGCCCGGGCAGCGGGGTGCCGACGAAGCCGTCGAGGCCGGCGACGTAGCCGAGCGAGGCGATGGCGTCGCCGACCACCACCGGCCCGCCGACGATGCCGCAGCCGGGGTCGAGCTCCAGGGTGCCGATCGCGTCCCACGCCCAGTCCGGGTCGTCGATGCGCTGCGCGCAGTCGATCACCGCCTTCGCGAACGCGCCCGCCGGCACCTCCGAGGCCACCGCGCCAAGGCGCGCGTCGTCGTCGAGCACGATCCAGTTCTCCGCGCGGGCGCGCAGCCGCGCGAGCACGCGGCGGTCCGCGCGGTGGTCCTCAATTCGCCCGACCTGGATCACGCGCAGCGCCGCGTCGCGGTAGGAGACATGCCGCAGATTGTGGGCCAGATTGTCGAGCTGCGCCGCAGCGCCGGCGCGCAGCACGAAATCGACCGCGAGCGGCCGCGAGGCCTGCCGCCGGCGCGCGAGGTGATAGTGGCCCATCGCGCCGCGGGCGTATTCCACCTTGAACAGCCGCTCCAGCCCGCGCCGCCGCAGGCTCGCCTCCAGCACCCCGGTCTGCGAGCGCGCCAGGTAGCGCTTGGCGCGGCGGTCGAGCGCCGCGGACCCGGGATGCATGCGCCAGCCGTAGAGCACCTGGTCGATGCGCGCCGGCTGCGCGCCGGCGTCGGCGAGCCGCAGCAGCGTGTCCCAGTCGTGGCTGCCGCGCGCGTAGTCGGCGGAGTAGACGCCGGCGGCGGCGCCGGCGTCGCGGCGAAACGCCACCAGGTGCGAGGCCGGACAGGTCGCCAGCGCATAGAGCGACGACCACGACGGGCGCCAGATCAGCTCGGTCGGGGTGCCGAGCGGGCTCACCTTCTGCTCGTCGCTGTAGCAGACCGCGGGCGCGTCGCCTTGCGCGCAGCGGCGCGCGAAGGCTTCGAGCGCGCCGGGATAGAGCAGGTCGTCGGAATCCACCGGCACCAGGTACGTGCCGCGTGCGCGTTCGAACAGATACCGGTTGCCGCCGATGATGTGCAGGTTCTTCTCGACGCGCAGGCCGCGGATGCGCGGGTCGCGCGCCGCGGCTGCCTGCACCGCCGCGATGGTCTCGGTCCGGGTCGAGCCGTTGTCGAGCAGCAGCCACTCGAAATCTCCGAAGCGCTGTGCGAGCACCATGTCGGCGAGATCCGCGAGGAACAGCGGCTCGGTGTCGTAGACCGTGGTGATCAGCGAGAACCGCGGCGACGCGGCGACGGGCGCAATGGCGCCCTCCGGCGCGGCCGGCGCGGCCGCCATGGCGGCAAAGCGGCGCGCCCAGCGATCCAGGCGCGCGTCGACGTGGACGCCGGACGCCGCGAGCACCCGCTGGCGCTGCGGGTCGCGGATGCAGAAGACGTACGCGCCGTCGGGAAGCGGGCGCGCCACGCGCACCGCGAGCAGTCCGGCGCTGCGGCGCATCTCGAGCGGCGCGCAGGTCGGCGCGGTCTCCGCGCCGAGCCGGTCGAAATCCTCGCGCGCGATGATGCAAAGCTCGTGTCCGGCGTCCCACCGCTTGGCGAGCACGAGGACGTCGACCTGCGAGCCCACCGTCTGCCAGTTGCTCGGATAGACTATCCGGTACATGAGGGGCGCGCGCATTCTACGGCATGGAGCACGCGCCTCCGCGCCGCGCCCGCGGCGCGATCGCGCACGGAGGCGCGGGTGACGGAACCGCGCGTGCTGTTCTTCCGGCATCACCCCTATGAGGATGCCCTGCCGGAGGCCGAGGTCGGGTTTGCGCCCCGGATCGACGCCGACGACCTGCGCATCGCCGACCGGGTTGCCGCGGCTTACCGCAAATCCGCGGCCCGGAACTACTACGGCTCCGATTCGGTATGGCGCGCGATCCGCCACGACCGGCAGCGCGGCCTTCACGAGCTGTTTCTCACCGGGTCGGCCGCGCAAATCGCCGCGGCGGTTCGCGATCCCAAGGGCAATCATCTCCTCTATGGCATCGAATCGGTCTACGAGGGCTACGAGCAACAAGCGAAGGACGGCAAGCGCCCGCAGCGCTACGCGAGCCGCACGAAAAGCGAGCTGGTGCGCCTGGCCGAGGCCCTGGGGTTGTCGCGGCTCGAGAATCCCGAGGGCGGTCCCTGGCTGGAGAGCATCCACCGGCCAACCGACGAACTGGTCCGGGCCATCGAGGAAATGCTCGGCTTCCCATTGGCGCCGAAGTGGTGCTTCGAAGGCGCCTTCGGCCTCAAGTGCCGCTCGGGAGTGCTGCTCGACCGGATGATCCACGGCGCCTACTGCGCGCACCGGCTGCGCGCGCTCGGCGCGGGGAAGGTGCTGGAGATCGGCGCCGGCGTCGGCTACCTAGCGCGGTGCGCGCACGAGATCGGCATCGACTACACGATCGTCGACCTGCCGATGACCAGCGTGGTGCAGGGATACTTCCTGATGCGCGCATTGGGCGAAGACGCGGTCGCGCTCGAAGGAGAACCGGCGCGCGCGGGACAGATCCGCGTTCGCACCCCGTCGCATCTCGCCGCTGCCGAACGCTATGATCTCGTCGTGAACGTGGACTCGCTGACCGAGGTGGGGCTGGAAACGGCGGCGGCGTACCTGAAGCGCAGCTTCGAGATCTGCGACCGCTTTCTCAGCGTCAACCACGAAGCGAACCCGTTCACGGTCGACGGCCTGCTGCGCGAGCGGTTCCCCGAGCTGAAATCCGAGCGCTTCCCCTACTGGATGCGAAGGGGCTACGTCGAGGAGATCATCAGTAAGCGCTGAGAACGAGACCCGCGCGCCTCCGGCGCGTGCGCTGCGCGTCAACATCCTCGCCAACCTGGCGGGCCAGGGCTGGGGCGCGGTGCTGCAGCTGCTCCTGGTTCCGCTCTATCTGCACTTCCTGGGCGTCGAGGCCTACGCGCTGGTCAGCCTCTACATGGTGCTGCTCGCCACGCTGCAGATCTTCGATCTCGGCCTCGGGCAGACCCTGAACCGCGAGCTCGCGCG
>Ga0075430_100003960_pt1 | contig 12489 bp, 7 predicted proteins | sample RhiMetdeltSRZDD4_FD_75294 | JGI IMG/M metagenome (GOLD analysis project Ga0075430, IMG submission 75294) | Populus rhizosphere microbial communities from Tennessee, USA - Rhizosphere MetaG P. deltoides SRZDD4 | ecosystem: Host-associated > Plants > Roots > Rhizosphere > Soil | place: USA... | reverse complement strand
CTGCGACGCGATGCGCGAATCACCGGTTCGAGTATCGCCGCAAGGCCAACGAGCGCCATGAGCGAGCACGCCGCGAACATCGTGACCGGGTCGAGCGCAGCCGTAGAGAACATCCGCGTCTCGAGCACGCGGGCGAGGCCAACGGCGGCTGTAGCGCCACCCAGGATTCCCACGCCCAGCAGGCCAGCGCTCTCGCGCAGGAAGAGTGCGACGATCGCGCTCGGGGTCGCGCCGATCGCCACCCGGATCGCGACCTCGCGCTCCCGTTGACGGATCCCATGGGCGACGACTCCGTACATGCCTAACGCCGACAAGAAGGCAGTGAGCACCGCGAACGTGGCCAGTAGCGCGCGCAGGAACCGCGCTCGCGCGAGCTCCGTGTCCTCGAGCGCGACTGGCCGCGCCTCGCCGGCAACCGCTGTCGGGTCGATGGCGGCAACGGTCGATCGGACGAGCGTCGTCACCGACGCGGCCGGGAGATTCGTCTTCGCCAGCATCGACAGATAGCGACCGGGGTCCGACTGGAGTGTAGGCACGTACAGATCGAGAACCGACTGGTCCTGGTATGTCTGCCGCGCATCGGCGACGACGCCCACGACGCGCCGCCACGGAATCTCGGGCGCGCCGGACGGTCGCGACTCGACGTATCGCAGGCGACCGCCGACGGCTCCGCCGGACGGCCAGAGCTGTCGGGCGAGCGACTCACTGATAACGGCGACGGGCTCGGATGCCTGACGGTCGTCAACCGAGAAGTCACGCCCCTGACGAACCGTGATGCCGACCGTTGCGAAGTAGCCCGGACCAACGCCGACCATTGACGCCGCGAGAGCCCGCGCTGGTGATCCCCCTTCGATTGTATGAGTCGGGTGCTCGATGAACGGCGGCCAGCCGCTGAACGCGACGCGCACCCCGCGCGCCGAGAGCTGCTCGGCAATGGTGAGATAGAAGCGCTCGTATGCGGCGGGGTCGGCGTACCGCGATCCGCGCAGCACGACCCGAACGCGAACGACGGATTCGTAATCGACGCCGAGATTCGCGGACTGGAAGCTGGCCGCTGTGCGGATCATCAGGCCGCATCCAACGAGCAGCGCGACCGACCCTGCAACCTCCAGTGCAATGAGTGACGCTCGAACGCGTCGGGTCCACTGATTGTCAGCGCCGACGCGTGCATCCCCACGGAGGATGGCACCCAGGCGTCGCTGCCAAGGGACGAGCGCCGGGATCACGCCGAGCGAGAGCGCGATGAAGAGCACGAGCGCGGCCATTGCGGCTGCGACGCCGACATCGATCACCATGGCCGATGGACCCGCGGCCGACGGCTTCCCGAGTTGCCCCTCGATGCTCGGCGCCATCACGCGGAGTGATAGACGCGTCAGCGCGGCACCGACGACGATGGCCACAGCGCTGATGATCCCTGTCTCCAGCATGAACAGGCGAAGCAGATGGCTGCGACCGGCACCGTGTGCGACGCGAACGGCGACATCGCGGCTCCGGGTCATCGTTCGCAGCAGAACCAGCACGGCCACGCTCACACACGTGAGCGCGATGACAAGCGCGGCCGCGACGACGATCGCGCGCAGCATGGACCGGAGTGGGCCGACATACCGCTCGTGCAGCGACTCGAGCTCCACGCCGGACCACTGCGGCGGCAGCCACGTCGCCGCGTCGGCCGCAATGCTCGTGAGTCGTCGCTGGGCAAGCTCGACCGACACGCCTTCGCGGAGCGCGACCAGGTAGGTGGTCGCGGGGGAGCGCAGCGGCACGAGAACACCGACGGAGTCGGCGCTCGTACGTCCGAACCAGAATCCCGGCGGCAGCACGCCGACGATGTGAAGCAACTCGGGCTCAGCCGAACGTCCCTCGGGCTCGACGCGCAGTGAACGTCCGACGATCCTCGGGTCGGCGCCGAACTGGTCTCGCCACAGCTCGTGTCCGATCATCGCCACGGGCGCGGCGGCAGCCTCGAAGTCGACAGGGCCGAGCGTGCGGCCGACCGCCGCGCGTACGCCGAGGGCCTGGAGGAACCCGGGTGAGACGCGAAGGCCGCGAGCCGAGCGCGCGCCGTCGTCTGCGGCGATGTAGTAGATCTGCCCCGATGTCGTGATCGTATGCGCGACGACGTCGCGCGCGGTGCTCCAATCGATCGTGCTCATCCCCCGCGGCTCGACCGGGCCGGGCGGCGCGTACCTCACATGGTAGAGCCGGTCGAGATTCGGGTAGGGAAACGAGCGGGCGAGGTACGCGTTCGCGACGGCGAGCGCCGAGCTTGCGAGTGCGAACCCTACGGAGAGCGAAGCGATCGTAGCCAGTGAGAAGCCGGGGCTGCGCGCCAGCGAGCGCACCGCGAGGCGGGCATCACTGAGTAGCCCCGTTGCGAGGTGTGATCGGCGATGGCTCGGCATGAGCGAGCGTCCGGGTGTCTCGTGGGGATTCTGGACCGGTTGCAGACGTCGCGCCAGCAGCGCGCCCAGGAAATGGGATGCCGGCGGCGGGGCGTTCGCTGCAATCCTCGCCCGCCTTGTCATCCCGAGCGACCGAGCGTCAGCGAGGGAGTCGAGGGATCTAGCGCGCGGTACTCGTGGCCGGCCACAGGTACCGCAGACCAGATCCCTCGACTCGCTGACGCTCGCTCGGGATGACAAGGCTGTGATCAAGCGGTAGAATGTCCGCCCATGCAACTCGGCGACCTGTTCGATCTCTCGCTCGTTGGGCGTCGCGATACGCTGGCGCTGGAATACGAGACTCCCGGCGGCGATGTTCGCGCGCTCACGTTCGGCGACGTGGACGCGCGCGCGAATCGAATGGCGCATGCGCTGGCGGCCAGAGGGCTCATGCGGGGCGACCGCCTCGTGGTTCACCTCGCGAACCGCGTCGACTTCATCGATCTCTTCCTCGCCTGTGTCCGCATGGGCGTGATCTTCGTGCCCGTGAACGTGCTGTACCGCGAGCGTGAGATCGGCCACATCGTGGCCGACGCGAGTCCGCGCGCGTGTGTGACCGCATCCGAGCACGCTGGCCTGTTCGGCACCGCCCAAGTCGTCGACATCGAAGCGCTCGCCACGGAAGCCGCCTCGCAGTCGACCGACCGCGTGCGGCTGACCATCGACGGCGACGATCCGGCGGCGATCGTCTACACGTCGGGCACCACCGGACGCTCGAAGGGCGCGGTCCTGTCGCACAACAACTTCGCCGCGAACGCGACCAACCTGGTGACGTGCTGGCGCATCACACGTGATGACCGCTATCTCGCCGTTCTTCCGCTCTTCCATGTTCACGGGTTGGGGAACGGCGTCACGTCGTGGCTCGTGAGCGGATGCCGGATGCGACTGGTCGAGCGCTTCGACCACCAGCGATCAGAGGCGCTGTTCGACGCCTTCCGGCCGACGCTCTTTTTCGGGGTGCCGACGATCTACGTTCGACTCCTCGAGCTTTCCGAGGCCGCCTCACGGCGCATCGGCGAGCATGCTCGGCTCTTCGTGTCGGGCTCGGCGCCCCTCCCGGCGCACGTGCACGAAGCATTTCGCGCGCGCTTCGGCCACACGATCCTCGAGCGCTACGGGATGAGCGAAACGCTCATGCTCATCTCGAACCCGTACGAAGGCGAGCGGCGAGCGGGCACCGTGGGATTCCCGCTTCCGGGCGTGTCCGTACGGTTGGCGACGTCCGATGGCGGCGAAAGCGGGCCAGGGGAGGTCGGCCAGGTGCTCGTTCGCGGGCCTAACGTGTTCTCCGGATACTGGGCGAACGCTGACGCGACAGCCGCGGCGTTCGACGGCGCGTGGTTCCGGACCGGCGATCTGGCCGAGCGGTCGGACGACGGGTATTACACGCTGCGAGGGCGTGCCTCCGATCTCATCATCTCCGGCGGGTTCAACATCTATCCGCGTGAGATCGAGGAGCTGTTGCTCGAGCAGGCGGGTGTGCGCGAAGCAGCCGTCGTCGGTGCGCCGGACGATCGGCGCGGCGAGGTGCCGGTCGCCTACATCGTCGGCGATGGCCCACTCGACGCGACCGCGTTGCGGGAGGCGTGCACGCGCTCTCTCGCCTCCTTCAAGGTGCCGCGCGCATTCGTGCCAGTGGATGCGCTTCCGCGCAATGCGTTAGGCAAGGTGCAGAAGCACCTCCTTCCGCGCTGGACGCCGACGTGAGCCCGGCGGTCGCATCGCTCATCGCGCTGCTCATCGCCATCGCGCTCTCGCTGACGTCGCGCATCAACGTCGGCGTCGTCGCCATGGTGTTCGCCTGGGTGATCGGCACGGCGGTCGCCGGGCTCAAGCCGGATCAAGTCGCGGCCGGTTTTCCATCCGCGCTGTTTCTCACGCTCACAGGCGTGACGCTGCTGTTCGCGCTCGCCGAGACGAACGGCACGCTGGAACGGCTGGCGAACCGCGCGGTGCTCCTCGCGAGGGGGAACGCGCGCGTCATTCCCATCCTGTTCTTCGTCATCGCGTTCGTGCTGTCCTCGATCGGCCCAGGGGCAATCTCGACGGTGGCGTTGCTGATCCCATTGGCGATGGCGATCGGCATACGCGCAGGCGTTCGGCCATTTCTGACGGCGTTGATGGTGGCGAATGGCGCCAACGCCGGAAACCTGTCGCCCATCAGTGCCATCGGTGTCGTGGCGAACGCGAAGATGGCCGAGGCGGGCCTCAGCGGCCATGCGGGGAAGGTATGGCTGGCGAGCTTCCTCGCGCATGCGCTCGTCTCCGCGGTGGCGTACGTCGTGCTTGCCCGGCAGCGACAGCTGGCCGGATCGGCGACCACGGCAAACACCGCCACGCCGGTCGTCGAGCTGACTCGTCGTCACTGGGCCACGATCGCGACCATCGGCGTCTGGATCGTGGGAGTGGTGGTGTTCAAGCTGAACGTCGGGATGGCGGCGTTCGCGGCAGCCGCTGTCCTCGTGCTCGCGCGCGTGGCTGACGAGCAATCGGCGGTGCGTCAGGTCCCCTGGGGTGTGATCGTGATGGTCTGCGGGGTGACCGTGCTCATCGCGCTGCTGGAGCGGACGGGCGGGATGGAACTCTTCACGACGATGCTCGCGCGCCTGGCGTCGCCGGCGACGGTGAACGGGGTCGTGGCCTTCGTGACGGGGCTGATCTCGAGCTGGAGCAGTACCGTCGGCGTAGTGCTGCCTGTGTTTCTGCCCGCGGTCCCGAGCCTCGTCGCGAAGGTCGGTGGCGGCGATCCCCTCGCGGTGGCGCTCAGCATCACTGTGGGCGGCTCGATGGTGGACGTGTCTCCGCTGTCGACGTTAGGCGCGTTGTGCGTCGCCGCCGTGGCCGATCCGACCGAGGGGCGGCGGCTCTTTCGACAGTTACTCGTCTGGGGGCTCTCGATGAGCGTCGTCGGCGCGCTGCTCTGTCAGGCATTGGCCGGGTTGTTGGCGCGAGCGTAGTCGAATCACCGACGGGCGAGCATCACCAGGCACGTGTCGAGTATCGCTGAGGCACGCGCGATCTGCGGGTGGGTTGGTGGGTACGCGGCGCGAAAGCTCCGCAGCGCATCGCGCAAATACGGCTCTGCGGCCTGCGCATCGCCCCGGGCCAGGAGCAGCTCGCCCAGGCCCAGCATCGCGATCGCCGTACGCGGATGTCCGTCCGGCCGCGATGCGCGGTGCGTGTCGATCGCCCGACGATACAGCACTTCGGCCGAACGGTCGTCACCTTCCCGGTGCAGGAGCAGGGCGAAGGCCGCTTCATCAGTCGCAACGTCAACATGGCGGGGGCCCAGAGTCGCGCGCTTGATCGCCAGTGCTTTTCGGAACAACGAGTCTGCCTCGGCAAAGCGATTCAACTCGGCGACCGCGGACGCAATGTTCACGAGGCTGTTCGCTGTCTCCGGGTGACTGTCCCCACGGAGGGCGTAGCGCAGGCCGTACGCTTCGCGGTGAGTGGATTCCGCCGCGGCGTATCGACGCTGCCGGAGGAGGATGTTGCCGAGGTTGTTGAGACTCTGCGACACGGCTTGTGGGTCACTCGGCCGAAGCGCGCGGTCGATGGCGAGCCCCTCGCGCACGAGCCCTTCGGCTTCGGCATATCGTCCTTGCGCGGAAACCACGGTCGCGAGCGTGGTCAACGACCGCGCGATGTACCGGTTGCCGGGTGGCAGGTTGCGGCGGCGCCATTCGAGGACATCCCGGTAGAGCGACTCCGCCTTCGCGAGCTCACCGATCTCCTGCAGCACCTGCGCGAGCGAGTGTTTGACGCTCACCTCGTGCGGCTCTCCCTCATTCACGGACTGGTGAGGAATTTCGAGCGCCCGTTCCAGCAGGCGGCGGGCATCCGAGGTGAGTCCAAGGCTCAGATACGAAAGTCCCATCGCGCGTAGCAGCTCGGCGCGAACCTCCGGCTGGTGGCGCAACTCGCGGTCGACGCGAGCTGCGCCACTGTCGAGAACTTCGCGCACCGTGGTGCGCGGGCCTGCCCCGGCGAACGGGTCCGCGGCGCGGAAGAGGCTGACGAGAAACCCGGAGACTTGCTGTGCGCGATCGCGCTCCAATGTGATGCGCTGCGCCTGTGCTCGAAGGCGCGCGGCCTGGGTGGCGGTCACGGCGGAGAAGCCGATGATGAGTGCGCCGATCGCAGTGGCGGCCGCCACGCCCGCGCGATGGCGCCGAACGAACTTCCCCGCGCGGTAGGCGCGTCCATCGGGTCGCGCGGTCACGGGTAATCCGGTCAGATAGCGCCGCACATCGCCCGCAAGCTGGTCGGCCGAGCTATACCGCCGTTCCTGCTCCGTCCGCATCGCGGTGAGCACGATCGCGTCGAGATCACCGCGAAGCGTGCGTCGGAGACCGCCTAACGCGGCAGATGGTGCCGGCGGCTTCCCGTCGAGGATCGCGCGCTCCATCTCGAGCGGTGTGCGGCCGGCAAGGGCGTAGGGCCGGCCCCCCGTCAAGAGCTCGTACAGAACAATCCCGAGCGAGTACACGTCACTCGCCGTCGAGACGCGCTCGCCGCGTATTTCTTCGGGGCTCGCGTAGTCGGGCGTGAAGGCCCGGAGTGCGGTTCGGGTGGCTGGGGGCACGTCGGCAGCGTCACTGGCTCCGTCCAGCGGCGCCAGCAGCTTTGCGATACCGAAGTCGAGCAGCTTCACGACGCCGTCCGCGGTGACCAGAATGTTCGACGGCTTGAGATCGCGGTGCACGACCAGATTGCGATGCGCATAGGCGACTGCATCGCACACGTCGCTGAACAGCGCGAGTCGTTCGTCGACCGTCAGCCGGCGCTCATCGCTGTAGCGGTCGATGGGTGTCCCTTCGATGTACTCCATCGCGAACCACGGGAGGCCGTCGTCGGTGACGCCGGCGTCGATGAGGTGCGCGATGCCTGGGTGCTGCAGCGACGCGAGGATCTGGCGCTCGTCTCGGAAGCGTCGCACCAGACCATCGTCGGTACCGAGGAGGGCGCCACCACGCATGATCTTGAGCGCCACTCGGCCGTGGTACTGTTCGTCGGCACGCTCGGCGAGATACACCACGCCCATTCCACCGTGGCCCGCTTCCCGGACGACGCGGTACGGGCCGAATCGCGCTCCTGCCGGCGGTCTGGCAGTGACCTCCGGCTGGTGTGATGGGAGCGGTGACGCGATGAGGGGGGCCGCGTAGACGGGCGCCGGCTCGTCCTCGAGGAAGCCGTCAGATGCGTCGCACGCGCCCAGCATCCGCTCGACCATCGCGCGGAGCTCCACGTCCGGGCCACACGCCTGGTCCAGAAACGCCGCCCGCTCGTTAGGGCGCAGGTCGAGCGCGGGGTCGAGCAGCCGCTCCACCTCCTGCCATCGCTCGATCGAGTGAGGGATCCGTGTCCGCATCCGGATCGCTCTTACGCCTGTCCATCCGAGGTGGTGCGCCGCGGAAGGGTTCCGCGGCAAACGCGTCGTCGGTCCCAAGATCGGCGCGCGTCGTTCGGGCCGCAACGGGATAGGCCGAGCCTGCCACCGACGCTACGAAGCGCAGGAGGTCAGATGCAGAGTAACGCACACGTTCCACGACGGAACGGAGGGCGCCGGATCGTCTGCCGCGCGTCAGACGCGGTGCTCCTCAGTGCATTGGGACTGCTTGGTGGGTGTCGAGGCGCGGAGACGAACATCATCGCGCCGGAGTCGCCGAAGCTGGCGGTCTATGCGAACGGCATATGGCTCGTGAACTCACTCGCCGATCCGGGCGATGGCCAGTGTACGAGCAACGAATGCACACTCCGCGAGGCGATCGCAGCCGCCAACGTCGGCGATCGCATCACATTCAAGAGTAACCTGAGCGGAACCATCCTCCTGACGTCGGGAACGCTGCTCCTCCAGAAGCACGTCACCATCAAAGGGCTCGGCTACGACCTGATCACCGTCAGTGGCGGCGGGGCGACCACCGTGTTCGAGGTCGGAGGTCAGAATCCTGTGAGTGCCTTTCTCACGAATATCACCGTCACCGGTGGTGTCAGTACGGGCAGCGGTGGCGGGATCATTGTCTCTCCCGGCAGTTCGCTCAGGCTGACACGCACCACTGTTCGTGACAACAGAGCTGTGCTGGGAGGCGGGATCTCCAATTCCGGCACGTTGACCCTCGTCGAGAGCACGATCTCGGACAACGCCGCAACCGAATACGGCGGCGGCATCAGGAATGGAGCCGTGCTGACGATCGAATCGAGCACCATCTCGCGCAATGTTGCGGGGATCGGCGGCGGCGGAATCGTGGACTTCTGCGTCCCGCTCGTGTGCGATGTCGGCCCACGGATCTGGAATACCACGATCACGGGCAACAGCGTCACCACGCTGAACGCGCAGGGTGGGGGCGGGGTCCTGACGTTCCTGGCCGCCACGACGGCGAACACGATCATTGCCGGCAACCTGACCAACGGGAGCGTTGCAGGTCCCGACGCAAACTGCTGGGGCGTGGTGTCGTCGCTCGGGCACAGCCTGACGAGTCTCGGCGGTGGCTGCCTTTTCACCGACGCCAGCGACGTCGTGGTGACGGCAGCGCTCATGTTCACCTCCGTGCTCGACCCGGTGCTTGCGGACCACGGCGGTCCCACGAAGACGCATGCGCTCGTCGAACGCGGGTACGCCGTGGACGCCGGCTACTGTCCGGGTGCGAATGCCGATCAGCGGGGACTGCCGCGACCGTACGACGACCCCGCGATGCCTAACGCGCTCGAGGCCTGCGACATCGGGTCGTTCGAGTGGGAGCCGGCTGGCAAGGCAAAGGATCCCAAGCCGTGATCGGTGGTCACAGGGCGAGCTCGGCGAACAGCCAGCCACGCGCTTTCACCCAGTCGCGCCGGACCGTTCGTGGCGTGACGCCGAGGGCTTCCGCGGTCTCGGCATCCGAGAGGCCGGCGAAGTACCGGCATTCCACGACACGACACAATCGCGGGTCCATGTCGCCCAGTCTCGTAAGCGCCTCGTCCAGCGCGACGAGCGTGTCCGCACGCTCCTCAATGAGCAGCGTCGCCTCGTCGAGCTCGACGGGGGCCCGACCGCCACCGCGCTTGGCTGCCTGGTATCGCCGTGCGTAATCGACGAGAATTCGCCGCATCGATCCCGCAGCCGCCGCGTAGAATTGCGCGCGATCCTGCCATTGGACGCGCGATACGTCGACGAGCCTCAGGTACGCTTCATTGACGAGCGCCGTCGTGCGCAGGGTGTGATCGGGACGCTCGCGCGCGAGGTATCCGTGCGCGATACGTCTGAGCTCATCGTAGACCAGTGGCACCAGCCGGTTGAGCGCGTCCGCGTCGCCCGCGCGCCACGCGATGAGCAGTTCGGTTACGTCGTGCCGAGCATCCATGCGTCACTCGGGTCCTGCGGGGGTCGGCCAACGGCGTATCCGTGTCCGCGTCCCGGCTGCCTTCGCGCCGTGCACGTACCGCCGAGATAATCGGGTCGTGCACCGGACGGCGCAACGGTAGCCCCGGGGCGGTACGCACCGAAGTCGGCCGCGTCGCCTTGCGAGTAGCGGGTGCACTCGCCACCGTTCTCCACCCCATGATCAGGTCGAAACCGACCCCGTGGTTCTTCTGGAGGAGCCGATGGCTGCAGCCGGTGGGTCCGTTGTCGCGGTGACCATCAATGCGGTCAAAGCGTTCGGCGTGGTCGTGCGCATCGACGCGCCGGAGTTTCTCGCACTGCTCGAACGCAGCGAGTCCCCGCTCGTCGTTGTGGGGCAGGGTGGCACGTTCCGCAAGCATCACCGCTACCTGCATGCGTACAAGGGCTTCGCCTTCTTCACGCGATCGCCGATGCCGCTCGCACTTCCCGCGCACGCCGAGATCGTCACGGTGCAGTCGATCTCGATCCCGGAGTTCTAGGTGATCGCTCGCTCGACGCTTCCGCCGTCGATGGCGTCATCGCCTAACGACGAGCGAACGGAGCTCCAGACGTCCGCTGCCCCGATCCCCCACGAGGAGTACCACCTCAAGCTCGCCGGCCGCGAGTGGACGATTCTCCACTCTGGCGCGGTGCTGTCGGAAGAGGACGAGCAGCGCCTCCTCTCGGAGTCGCCGCGGCCGCCATACGGGCTTTCACTCTGGCCGGCGGGGATCGCGATCGCGCACGAGATCATTTCCCGGGCCGATGCGTTTCGCGGCCGACACGTGCTCGAGCTGGGGGCTGGTACCGGGTTGCCAGGGATCGTTGCCGCGTCGCTGGGTGCGAACGTCGTGCAAACCGACCGGCACGAGCTGCCGATGACGATCTGCCGTCAGAATGCCGAGCGCAACGGCGTGAGCGGCATCGAGCACCGGATCGCGGACTGGACGTTGTGGGATGACTCGGCCCAGTACGACTGGATTCTCGGCTCCGACATCATTTACGCGGAGATGATGCACGAGCATCTGCGGCCGATCTTCAGGTCGAATCTCAGCCCGGGTGGACGTGTGCTCCTCTCGGACCCGTTTCGGCCGATCAGCCTGCGACTGCTCGAGGCGCTCGAGCGAGAAGGGTGGAGGATCACGGTGACGAGGTGGACCGTCGGGGAGACTGCCTCGCCGCGCGCGATCGGCGTCTTCGAGTTGTCGATCGGCTAGCCTTGCGCGGTAATTGGGGGTAATTGGGGTCAGAACAAGGGGTCAGAACAATTGTTCTGACCCCTTGTTCTGACCCCAATTAGGCTAGCCTCAAATTACGCGTCGGGTTGAATCCCGCTCCGCCACCGTCCACATTGGCCGGGTCACCCACCGCGACGGGCCATCCACTCCGGGTCGCGCGCATGAGGGAACTGAGCCCTGACCGCCGACAGCAGATCGAGGATCTGTTCGAGGACGCGCTCGACGTGCCGACATCCGCGCGCGAGGCGTGGCTCGATGCGCACTGCGCCGCGGACGCGGAGCTCCGCGGCGAGGTCGCCGCGCTGCTCGCCGGACACGACCGCACCCACGGGATTCTCGAGGACAGCAGTGTGAAGCTCGCGGTCGCCCTCGCGAACGACCTGCCGGCAGATCGCCGAATCGGCCCGTATCGCATTCGGCGCGAGATCGGGCGCGGCGGTATGGGCGTGGTCTACCTGGCAGAACGCGACGACGGGCAGTTCCGCCAGCGTGTCGCGCTCAAGGTCCTGCGTGACAGCGCGGATGCCGACGAGCTTCACCGGCGCTTCCTCGCGGAGCGCCAGATCCTCGCGTCGCTGAGCCACCCGCGCATCGCGCAGCTCCTCGACGGCGGCGTTACGGACGGCCAGCTGCCGTATCTCGTGATGGAGTACGTCAATGGCGTGCCGATGACGACGTACTGCGACGAGCGGCGTCTGTCGGTCGAGGCACGGCTTCAATTGTTCCGCGAGGTATGCGCGGCGGTGCATCACGCCCATCAGAACCTCGTCATCCACCGGGATATCAAGCCGAGCAACATCCTCGTCACGGGCGACGGCCACATCAAGCTGCTGGACTTCGGGATCGCGAAACTGCTGAGTCCGACGTTAGGTGCGTTGCCGGTGCCGGTCACGCGAACCGCGCACCGGCCGATGACGCCGGAGTACGCGAGTCCGGAGCAGGTGCGCGGCGAGTCGATCACCACCGCGAGTGACGTGTACTCACTCGGTGTCGTGCTGTACGAGCTGTTGTGCGGCAGCCGTCCTCATCGCACGAGCGGTGGGCTCCACGAGCTCGCGCGTCTCGTCTTCGAACAGGAGCCGGAGCGTCCCAGTGTTCGCGTGACGCGCGACGCCCACGGCTCCGAGGCGTCGGGCGACCAATTCCTCGACCCTGCGGACATCGCTGCCGCGCGGGGGACGACGCCCGATCGACTGAGTCGCCATCTCCGCGGCGACCTCGATGCCATCGTGGCTATGGCGTTGCGCAAGGAACCCGCGCGCCGCTACGGCTCGGCCGACCTGCTCTGGCAGGACCTGCAGCGTCACCTCGACGGGTTGCCGGTGCTCGCCCACCGCGGCAGCCGCGAGTATCGCACCCGGAAGTTCCTGGCGCGCCACCGGGTCCAGGCGACGGCGGCCGCCGTCGTCGTGGCGTCGCTCATCGCGGGGACCGCCATTGCCGTTAG
>Ga0075430_100003958_pt1 | contig 12493 bp, 13 predicted proteins | sample RhiMetdeltSRZDD4_FD_75294 | JGI IMG/M metagenome (GOLD analysis project Ga0075430, IMG submission 75294) | Populus rhizosphere microbial communities from Tennessee, USA - Rhizosphere MetaG P. deltoides SRZDD4 | ecosystem: Host-associated > Plants > Roots > Rhizosphere > Soil | place: USA... | reverse complement strand
GCCCGAGCCAATGCGACCAACCCGCCCCTGTCGCGCCTCGATTCCTCTGACAGCGCGCAGAACCTCGGCCTCGGCGGCCCGTTGAAGGTCGGGATCCATTGTCGTGTACACCTTAAGGCCACCTTCGTACACACGCTCTGCACCGAATTGCTCCATTAGTTGCTTTCGAACTTCCTCCTTGAAGTACTCGCCATACGTTTCCTGAGTACGCAGGCCATCCTGAAGATTCAACTCACGTCCATCCGCTGATTCAAAAGTAGCGGTGTCAATCGTGCCGGCCTGCCGCATCGCGTTGAGCGCTACCCTGCGGCGCGCGAGCGCGCGATCCACACTCACCGTCGGGGCATAGCTCGACGGCGCCTTGACGAGGCCAGCCAGAAGCGCGGCCTCTGCCACATCGAGTTCGGTCGCATGCTTGCCAAAGTAACCCAGCGACGCGGCCTCGACACCGTAGAGCCCGTCCCCGAAATACACCTTGTTGAGGTACCACTCGAGAATCTGTTTCTTGTTGAACTCACTCTCGAGCCTCGAGGCCACCACGATTTCCTTCAGCTTGCGCCGAAGCGTCTTCTCATTCGACAGAAAGCTCTGACGGGCTACCTGCTGAGTGATCGTGCTACCGCCCTGGGTGCCCCAGCCGTTGCGCACATTGCCCCATGCCGCACCGGCCACCCTGATCACATCCACCCCGCCGTGCTCGAAAAAGCGCTGATCCTCAACGGCCAGGATGGCGTCGATTAGGTGCGGCGACATGCGCGACAGTGGAACCTCGATGCGGTATTCCTTGAAAAACGTAAATGCCGGCCGATCGTAAGCGTCATAGATCGTGGTCGCCTGCGCCATCGCGCCGACTCCGCGCAACGCGTTCTCGTCCGGCAAACCGTTAAAGACGCCCGCGAAGAGCCACGCCGCAAGCACCAGCAACGACCACAACACGAGTACAAGCGTCGTCGTCGTTGCAATGAAGGCTCGACGATGAGCTCTCGCCAAAGCCGTTGCGGTCAGCACGGCTGTCCTCCCGAGAACCAAGGTCGCAACCGCCATGCCAGCTCAGTGAGGTGCGCCGAACCGTTCGCTGTCGAGCGCCGAATGCGGTCCGTGCGATGATGAGATCTCATCGTTTCGAGGACGGCAATATGTCTATCCGCCCAGCAAAGCGCATCATCGAGTCGACGCCCACGCTCGAAGGCGCCGGTGTCCGCCTGCGGCGCGCGTTCGGTTTCGGCAATACGACTGACTTCGACCCGTTCTTACTCCTCGACGACTTTCGCAACGAGAACCCGAGCGATTATTCGGCGGGCTTCCCGTGGCACCCGCATCGAGGAATCGAAACAATCACTTACGTGCTCGCCGGTAGTGTCGACCATGGCGACAGTCTCGGGAATCGAGGCAGTCTTGGCGCCGGCGACGTCCAATGGATGACGGCGGGCAGCGGCATCCTCCATCAGGAGATGCCTAAGGGTGATTCACACGGCAGGATGCATGGCTTCCAGCTTTGGGCGAATCTGCCGGCATCACTCAAGATGACGGCGCCGCGCTATCAAGATGTGCAGGGCGCCGACATTCCCGTTGTCATCGATGATGACGGTACGCGCGTTCACGTGATATGCGGCAGCTTCTGGGGAAAGACCGGTCCGGTGGACGGCGTCGCAGCCGACCCGCGGTATCTCGATATCTTCGTGCCACCAGGCGTGCGAAAGCATCTTCGGGTCGAGACGACTCGCAACGCCTTTGCGTACGTATTCGAAGGCTCAGGACGCTTCCGTGATGGGTCCGAACCGCGCGAGGCGACGACGGATCGCGTGGGCATATCCAGCCCGGACGGTGGATTCACCGAGGTCGCGAACAGGTTTCTGGTCCTGTTCGATCGGGGCGATGAAGTGGTCGTGGAGGCCGGCGACCATGGCATCCGTTTTCTGCTCGTGTCCGGCGAACCCATCCAGGAGCCGGTCGCGTGGCATGGCCCAATCGTGATGAACACCCAAGAGCAGCTGCGGCAGGCCTACTCCGAGTTGCGGTCGGGCACTTTCATCAAGTGACACATAGCGCGGCATAGCCGCGCCCAACATCGCCGCGCCGCGTTTCACCTGATCCGTACCTTCACGGCGTTGGCTCTGTAATGAACTCCTGGTAGTTCTCGGCGGTGATGTGTACCGAGGATGCTGTTCCGGGTTGCCCAATCGACTTGCCGGGGACGCCGTTGATCGAATACGTAAACGCTGCGGGGTCGCCTACTCGAAGGACTACGTCGTTGCCACGCTGGATCTTTTGACGCTCGCCTTCCTGCATCATCGTGTAGATGACAGTTTGCCCGTCGACGATGGCTTCGACCCAGCAAGGTCCCACCGTTTCGATAGTGAGTTCGATCGTATTGCTGCTTTGAACGACTGCGGGCTCTTGAACGCCGGCCGTGCCGGTTTGAACGCCGGCCGTGCCGGTTTCCTCAGGTGTAGAGCGCGTTACGGTAGCCACAGCCGTCGTCGGAGGCGCAACGGGGGTCGCGTTCTGGGGAGCGAGCGGCGCAGCATCGGACGCGCTTTCGGGCGGCAAAGGCGGCGGGACGGCGTCGGCCGGCGGCAAGGGGGCAACCGGGACCAGGCTGGCGAACGCCGGTGGCGGCGTAACAGCTGGCGCTTCCGCACGAGCAACGGTCGCCGCAGGCGAAACGCTGGGCGATCGCAAGGTCATATATGCGAGCAGGCCAAGCGAAAGCAAGACGACCACAACGACGCCCCATATGGACATTTCGCGCAGCGACTCCTCGATCCGCTGCGTCTCACTGATTTCCGCCGGCGTTTCTTCCGCGAGCGCGTAAGGGGTGTCGTCCTCGACGATGGAAGCCTGCGATTCGAACTGCGCGATGTAGCGATTCACGGTGTCTTCGACGTCCAGACCCACTTCACGCGCATAGGCTCTCACGAACCCGCGCAGAAAGATTCCGCTCGGAAGCCGCTGGATGTCGTTTTCCTCTATCGCCCGCAGCTTCTCCGTGCCGATCTTCGTTCTCTGGGAGATCACGTCGAGTGAAAGACCTTGCTGCTCCCTGGCCATCCGCAGCGTCTCGCCCACGTCCATAAGCACGCCCTCCAGCCATCACGTAGAAGACGGTCGAGGTTCGACTGAAACCGCACCGAATTCGCATTGATTCGCTCCTGAATGCGCGATACGGTGGCGCACAGGGGCACAGGTGTGGCTGCAATTTTTCCGCCATGGCTGCCGCTGTGACGGCACGTCCCGACATCGTGCTTCTAGGGCCTGAGTGGCCGACACGAGCCTTGCTTCGGGCCCAGCTCGCCGAGGAGGGATACAACGTTCTCGCTACCGATACGTGGCCAATTCCGCGGCAGTATCTGCGATCCGACGCGAAGCCGCGTGCCATGCTCATCGATCTGCAGGGACTGCCCCATCCGCGCGATGTACTGGATGAAGTGCGGTATCTAATTCCTGCGAGCGACGTCGTGGTCCTCGCGTCGATGGCAACGGTCCCGGTCGACGAGTTACGTCAGCTCGGATTCCGCGTCATTCCGCGGCCGGTCACCATGCATGAGATAGTCGCGGTGCTGGCTGAGATGCTCAAGCCCTGACGGCGAGAGCAAGGCGACGCGCGCATCACAAATCGCGCGTCGCGAATCTCTCGACGGTTGCACGAAGCGCCGGACCGAAACGGACGCGGTACGGCTCGGGATGATGAATGCGCCGAACGCGCTCGGGAATCGCCGCGAGCGCGGCTTTGCTCCGGCTCCGGAGTTCGCTCAGGGGAAGCGGTTCGATGTCGCGTTTGCCATCTGACATCACGCGGCGCAGCAGCGGAACGCCGGAAGGGACCTCGAGTCGTTCTCCAACGTGCTCGATCACGTCTTCACTCGCGACATTGCCTTCGAACACTCGCCACACCTGCTTGCGTCCTGGAAGCGTCGGCTTGCCTACAGAGCGCTTCATTACCGGTGTCGTGACGCCGCCGCGATCGATCTCGACGAGCTTGTAGATGGCGCCAAGCGACGATGCGTCGCTGACCGTGGTGAGCGCTGCACCGACGCCGAAGCCGTCCACCGGCGCACCGGCGGAGACGATGTCGTGTATTCGCCATTCATCCAGGTCGCCACTGGTGAAGATCCCGGTGTCGGCGAGTCCGCCTTCGTCCAATATGTCCCGGACGCGTCGGCTGAGGACGATCAAGTCGCCGCTGTCGAGCCGCACCGATCGAGGCCGCAGCCCGGACGCAACGATCGAGCGAGTGGCTTCGATCGCGTCATACGTATCGAGGAGCAGCACCGCCTCGCCGCCAAACACATCGGCGTACTGCTGAAACGCGGAGAGCTCATCGGACATGGCCATGACCCACGAATGCGCCATCGTCCCGGAGACAGGAATCCCGAACCGTCTCCCAGCTTCGACATTGGAAGTCGACGCACAACCGCTGAGAAACGCTGCGCGCGCCGCGAGGACACCTGCTTCGAGACCGTGCGCTCGACGGGCGCCGAACTCCACGACGGTCCGTCCCGATGCCGCTTGAACAATCCGGGCTGCGCGGCTGGCGACCGATGTTTGAAAGCCGATGTGCGCCAAAAGCGCCGTTTCGATCAGCTGCGCCTCGGAAAGCGGCGCTGTAACGCGGAGCAGCGGTGCCGGAGGAAACACGGGCGTTCCCTCCTCGACCGCCCAGACTTCGCCCGTGAACCGGAAACGCGGCAGGTACTCGTCAAAAAAATCGGACCGGACACTCCGGAGTGCCGGAACGGTGCGCAGGTGTTCAACATCGGCCTCGGTAAACCGCAGATGCTCGAGATACTCGAGCGCCTGCTCGAGCCCGGCCGCGATCAGATACGAGCGATTGGGCGGCAGCTCACGCACGTACAGCTCGAAGGTAGCTGCGGGCATGAACCCGGCCGTGAAGTAGCCGGCCATCATCGTGAGCTCGTACAGGTCAGTCAGCAGGGCGAGGCTCATGGCATCCTGTATTCTGAATATGATGGCAGGAACCGATTCAGCGCTCTTAATCATTGACGTGCAGAAGGACTTCTGCGCGGGCGGTGCATTGGCGGTGCCGAATGGCGATCGGGTGGTGCCCCCGTTGAATCGCTACATCACCGACGCAGGCAAACGCGGTTGGCCCGTGTACGCCTCTCGGGACTGGCACCCTCCGGTGACGAAGCATTTTCGACAGTACGGTGGTCTGTGGCCGCCGCACTGTGTGCAGGGCACCGAAGGGGCCACCTTTCACCGCGACCTGCAGCTGCCTTCGTCAGTGATTGTCGTCAGTGCAGGCGATTCACCGGACAGCGACGGGTACTCTGCATTCGAAGGCCGCCTGCCGGATGGAACGCCGCTTCTCGACGATCTCCGGAAACGCGGCATCCGGCGCTTGTACGTGGGTGGACTCGCGACCGACTACTGCGTCAAACATTCGGTGCTCGACGCGCGACGTTCTGGTCTTGAGGTGACTGTGCTTACCGACGCGGTGGCCGGGATCGACGTGGAGGCCGGCGATTCCGAGCGAGCGCTGAATGAAATGCGTGCTGCGGGTGCGGAGATTCAAGTCACAGGTCACAAGTCAGAAGATCCAAGTCACAAATGAACACAGGTCACCCAAGGCACATGACAGGTTTGATTGCTTGTGCCTTGTGCTTTGTGACTTGTGACTTGTAACGTCCTCACCACAGCCCGAGCTGCAGTTTGGCGGCCTCCGACATGCGATCTCGATCCCACGGCGGCTCCCACACGACATCGACTTTCACCGCGGACACTCCAGGAACGGCCGCAACGCTGGTTCTGACCTGCTCCGGCAGAAACTGTGCTGCAGGGCATGCAGGTGCGGTCAGGGTCATGCGGATTCCGACCGTGCTCGCCGCGTCGACGATGATGTCGTAGATGAGCCCGAGATCGTAGATGTTGACGGGAATCTCAGGGTCGTAAACCGTGGAGAGCGCTTTGATGATCTCCGGCTTCAGCGCACTGCTTCGATCGGCATCATTTTCCATGCCGGCGGTCTCCAGATCGACACGCTTTGAAGGCGGCTGTGCAGCCGCCGGTTGGACGACGGGGAGTTCCTTCATTATTCCGTCGATACGACGCCGCCTGGGGCGGCCACGGCGGACCGAAGCGTATGCCACGCCAGGGTCGCGCACTTGACGCGTACGGGAAACTGACGAACGCCAGCCAGCACAGTCAACTTTCCCAGACTCTCGGTTGGACTGTCCCCCGAGCCGGTAATCATCCGCTGGAAGCGCTCGAACAGCGCGGTTGCCTCTTCGACGGTCTTCCCTTTGACGCTTTCGGTCATGAGCGACGCTGACGCTTTCGAAATCGCGCAGCCCGCTCCCTGAAAGCTGACGTCCTTGATCGTTCCGTTTTCCACTTTCAAGTAAACAGTGATGCGGTCGCCGCACAGAGGATTGAACCCTTCCGCACTCGACCCGTCCTCGATGACGCGAAAATTCCTCGGCCGGCGATTATGGTCGAGGATCACTTCCTGGTAGAGGTCCTGAAGCTCGGCGCTCACCCGAACACCTCCTGGACGGTGCGCAGCGCAGCAACGAGGGCGTCAACGTCCTCGCGCGTGTTGTACAACGCGAGCGACGCGCGAGCCGTCGCCGGCACACCCAGACGCGCCATCAGCGGCTGGCAACAGTGGTGGCCCGCACGGACGGCGACGCCTTCGCGGTCGAGGATGGTACCGACGTCGTGGGGATGCACGTCTCCAAGAACGAATGACAGCACGGAAGCCTTGGCCGGCGCCGTCCCCGTCAACCGCAGGCCCGGCACCTCCGACAGCGCGCCCGTGGCATACGAGAGCAGCGTTTCCTCATACGACGCCACGCGTTCGACGCCGATGGCTGTCAGATAATCGAGCGCTGCCGCCAAGCCAATCGCGCCCGCGATGTGCGGCGTTCCCGCCTCGAACTTGTATGGAAGGTCGGCGAAGGTCGTACGCTCGAATGTGACCCTGCCAATCATGCCGCCGCCGCCCTGGTACACGGGCATCGACTCGAGCAGCGCCTTGCGGCCGTACAGGACACCCACACCGGTCGGGCCGAAAATCTTGTGGCCGGAGAACGCGTAGAAGTCGCAGCCAAGCGCCTGCACGTCCACCGGCGTATGCGCCACGGCCTGCGCTCCGTCGACCACCACTTTTATGCCGCGCGGCTGCGCGAGACGGACGATCTCGGCGATCGGATTGATCGTGCCGAGCACGTTGGATACGTGCGACACAGCCACGATCTTCGTCCGCTCATTCAGCAGCCGCTCGTATTCATCGAGGCGAAGCTCCCCCGCGTCCGTCACCGGTACAACGCGAAGCCTGGCGCCCTTCTCCTCGCACAGGATCTGCCACGGAACGATGTTCGAATGATGCTCCATCTCAGTGATGACGATTTCGTCATCAGCACGGACGTGCGCACGGCCGTACGTCTGAGCTACGAGGTTGATGGCCTCGGTTGTGCCTCGAACGAACACGATTTCATTCGCATCGGCCGCGTTCAGGAACCGCCTGACCGTTTCCCGTGCCGCCTCGTACGAGTCAGTGGCGCGTCCGCTCAGAGAGTGCACACCGCGATGGACGTTGGCGTTTTCTTCGACGTAGTAGTGATCGACCGCATCGAGCACCGCCTGCGGCTTTTGCGTCGTCGCAGCGTTGTCCAAATAGACGAGCGGCTTGCCATGGATGCGCTGCCGCAGGATTGGGAAATCCCGCCGAACGGCTGCTGCATCCAGCGCTACTCGATGTGCGGATACGACAGATGCCATAAATTCACCAGACGCCCTGCAAAAGGGCGTCCTACCCGCCACGCCTCGTTTACGCCGCGGCCGCCAGCGCGTGCGCCAGTTGCCGCTGCAGAACTTCCTCGACCCCGTTTCTCACCGGCACCAGCGGCATCCGGTTCAGCACGTCGCCCGCGAAGGCGTGAATCAGCAGGTGCCGCGCCTCAGCCAGATCGAGTCCTCTCGAGCGCAGGTAGAACACAGCATCCTGGTCGAGCTGCCCCACGGCCGCGCCGTGTGTGCACTTGACGTCGTTGGCGAAGATCTCGAGCTCGGGCTTCGAGTTGACCTGCGCGTCCTCTGACAGCAGAAGCGCCCGGTTGGTCTGCTTGGCGTCGGTCTTCTGCGCGTCCGGCCGGACGATGATCTTGCCGTTGAAGACGCCGCGCGCACGATCGGCAAGAATGCCCTTGTAAATCTCCCTGCTGCCGCAGTGCGGCATCGCGTGATCGATGGTCGTGTGATTGTCGATCAGACGCTGACCGTCCGCGAGATAGAGTCCATTCAGCGTGCACTCGCCGCCCTCGCCGGCAAGAATGGCGATCACGTCGTTGCGGACGAGCGCCCCGCCCAGACTGATCGAGTGTGACGTGCAGCTTGCGCTCCGCCCCGTCTCCAAGACGATTGTGCCCACGTGATACGCCTGCGCGCTCTCGTGCTGCAGTTTGTAATGATCGAGCACCGCGTTCTGACCGAGCACGATCTCCGTCACCACATTCGTGAAGTACTCAGCCCCGTCTGGTCCGGCATAACTCTCGACGACGGCTGCCTGGCTGTCATCACCGAGTACTGCGAGCACACGGGGGTGCGACATGGCCGGACGACCATTGGTCTCACCCGTCGAAACAAACACCACGTGGATCGGCTTTTCTACAATCGTGTGTGCGGGGACATGAATGTAGGCACCGTCAGCAAAGAATGCGGTGTTGAACGCGACGAAAGGCCGGCGGTCGAACTGTGCGACGCGTGCCAGATGCGACGCGATGCCGTCGGCATGGCCCGCCGTGAAATCCCCTAGGCTACCTACGCGCACGCCTCGAGGCAGCGCGTCGGCGGTCGAGAGCGCCGGTGCAAGGCGGCCGTCGACGAACACCAGTTCGGCGCCGAATACATCAGCCGATCGAAGCGGTGCGATGTCGCGATGACGCGCTGCCGGCGATGTCTGCGGCAACGCAAATGCGCGCTCCGCGATCGGCGCGACGCTCGTGAATCGCCACTCTTCATCGCGCGTGGTGGGAAATCCAAGCGTCAGAAACCGGTTCAACGCCGCCTCGCGCGTCTGCGCGAGATCGGACGATTCACCCGGCGGCCGTCGGGCATTCGTAAAGGCCTGCTTGTATTGTTCCAACGAATGCGCCATTGCTAATTCCGCCTTCAGACCTTCGAGCTTCCGACCGGTTCCTCGAGCCAGCCATAGCCCTTCTCTTCCAGCTCGAGTGCGAGCTCCTTGCTACCAGACCGGACGATGCGACCGTCGGTCAAGACGTGGACGAAGTCAGGGACGATGTAGTTGAGAAGACGCTGGTAGTGCGTCACCACCAGGAACGAGCGATCGGCGCTGCGCATCGCATTGACACCGTGCGCCACCACCTTCAGCGCGTCGATGTCCAGCCCGGAGTCGGTCTCGTCGAGAACGCCGAGCTTCGGTTCGAGCACCGCCATCTGGAAGATTTCGTTGCGCTTCTTCTCACCGCCGGAGAACCCTTCGTTGACGGGCCGACTCAGGAGCGTCTCGTCCACGTCGAGCTGCTTCATCCGGTCGCGGACGAGCGTCATGAACTCCATGGCGTCGAGCTCTTCCTCGCCGCGATGCCTCCGCATGGTGTTCAGCGCCGCTTTCAGAAAATAGGCGTTATTGACGCCGGGAATCTCGACCGGATACTGAAATGCCATGAAGACGCCAGCCCGGGCCCGTTCCTCCGGCTCCATCTCGAGCAGGTTCTCCCCTTCGAAGAGAATCTCGCCGTCGGTGACTTCGTATTCCGGATGACCAGAAAGGACGCGGGCCAACGTGCTCTTGCCGGAGCCGTTTGGGCCCATGATTGCGTGCACTTCGCCGCGGTTCATCGAGAGATCGATGCCACGAAGAATTTCCCGACCTGCCACTCGCGCGTGAAGGTTCCGAACTTTGAGCATCAGTACTTTTGACCTTTGACCTTTGCGTTTTGACTTTCGACTTCTTATCCCACGCTGCCTTCGAGGCTGATACTCAGCAGCTTCTGCGCCTCGACAGCAAACTCCATCGGTAGCTGCCGAAAGACCTCCCTGCAGAACCCACTGACGATCATGTTCACGGCATCCTCGGTCGACATACCGCGCTGCCGGCAGTAGAAGATCTGGTCTTCGCCAATCTTCGACGTCGACGCTTCGTGCTCGACCCTGGCGGTACTGTTCTTGATTTCCAAGTACGGGAACGTGTGCGCACCGCACTTGTCGCCAATGAGCAGAGAGTCGCACTGCGAGTAGTTGTGCGCGCTCCTCGCCCCCTTGGCAATCTTCACGAGACCACGATAGGTATTCTGGCCATGACCGGCCGAAATCCCCTTCGATACGATCGTGCTCTTCGTGTTCTTCCCAAGGTGGATCATCTTCGTCCCGGTGTCAGCCTGCTGCCAGTTGTTGGTCGTCGCCACCGAGTAGAACTCCCCGATCGAGTTGTCGCCCTGCAGAATGCAGCCGGGATACTTCCAAGTGATAGCCGACCCTGTCTCGACCTGCGTCCAGGTGATCTTTGAATTGATGCCCTGGCACTTGCCGCGCTTGGTCACGAAGTTGTAGATGCCACCCTTCCCGTCCTTATCGCCGGGATACCAGTTCTGCACCGTCGAGTACTTGATCGTCGCATTGTCGAGCGCGACGAGCTCGACGACCGCCGCGTGCAGCTGATTTTCATCGCGCATCGGCGCCGTGCAGCCTTCGAGATAACTGACGTACGATCCTTCCTCGGCAATGATGAGTGTCCGCTCGAACTGCCCGGTCTCTTTTGCGTTGATACGGAAGTAGGTCGACAGCTCCATCGGACAGCGCACACCCTTGGGAATGTACGCAAACGAGCCGTCGCTGAAGACTGCCGAGTTCAGCGTCGCGAAAAAGTTGTCGGAGTACGGCACCACCGTGCCCAGATACTTCCGTACGAGACCGGGATGGTTCTTCACTGCCTCGGAAAACGAGCAGAAGATGATTCCCAGCTCCGCCAGTTTCTCCTTGAACGTCGTCGCCACCGAGACGCTGTCGAAGACGGCGTCAACGGCCACGCCCGACAGCAGTTTTTGCTCCTCGAGCGAAATTCCAAGCTTCTCGAACGTGCGGCGGATTTCCGGATCCACCTCATCGAGGCTTTGGAGCGTCTTCTTTTGCTTGGGCGCGGCGTAATAGATGATGTTCTGATAGTCGATGGGGCCGTACTTGATGTTGCCCCAGCTCGGCTCCCTCATCGTCAACCAGATGCGGTACGCCTGCAGACGCCATTCGAGCAGCCACTCCGGCTCCTGTTTCTTCGCCGAGATCATCCGGATGACGTCCTCGCTGAGACCGCGGGGAATCGTCTCCTGCTCGACGTCGGTGAAGAAGCCGTGCTTGTACTCGCGGGTTGCAAGCTGTTCGATTGTTTCGGTGGACGTACTCATTAACCCCTGACCTCTTCGCGCTGCTCGATGCTGAACGACACGCCGCAGCCGCATGTGCTCGAAGCGTGCGGGTTGTTCAGGAGAAATCCCTTGCTCAAAAGACTCGTGTCGTAGTCCAGAACGGTGCCGTCCAGCACTCGGAGACTTCGCGGATCGATAAACACCTTCGCACCGTCCGCCGATTCGAAAACCGCATCATCGGGTCGAGGTGTGACTTCCCAGCCGAACACGTATTCGAAACCGGAACAGCCACCCGCCTTGACGCCCAGACGAAGCCCGCTCTCACCGAGCGCTCGCTTGTCGAGCATCTTGTGAATCTGCCGCGATGCGTTCTCCGTGATCTGAATCATGTCGCCTCAACCGGAACACTGCCGCCCGGCCCTCCCTTGCTGACCGTGACCGGCACCCTGCCGTCGCCCTCGCCCATCTCGGCGAGCATGGTCGTCTGCAGAACGGTGAGGATCCGATCCTTCACCCGCCACAGCGGGTCGCGAACGGTGCACGAGCCGTATTGATCGCATTGCTCGTCTTTGCGGCCGCAGGCCGTGATCGCAAGAGGACCGTCGATGGCCTCCACGATGTCGGCCAGCGAGATAGACGCCGCGGGGCGCGCGAGCTGGTACCCGCCGTGCGCGCCTTTCTGCGCAGCGACAAAGCCTAAGCGCGCAAGGTGCTGAAGCACCTTCGCGAGCAACTCGACCGGTATGTCGTACCGCTCGGCGATAGCGCGGGCGCTGGCTACACCTGACGGCGCTTCATTGGCCAGATACTGCAGCGCTAACAGCCCGTAGTCCGTCTTTTTCGAGAGCCTAAGCATGGCCGATAACTCCGACCCAATTGGTCCTATATTATCGCGATTCAGTAGGAATGGCTACCTATTCGGTCGCATATCCGATTTGCTCAGCCACTCCCCCGCCCCAAGCCTGCACGAGGTGCGAAATTCTGCTCGCCTGGAAGGCCGAAATCCCTGCAAAACGCGCTGAACGACAGCTCCGGAGCGACGGACTCAGCCCCAGTGGTGAGTTAGACGGTGGCACGTCGGATGCGGAGTTAGCTCTTGGACGCTGGTGTAGGGCGTCCTCAGGGGGAGCGTCGATGACTGAGCCTAT
>Ga0075430_100003954_pt1 | contig 12499 bp, 12 predicted proteins | sample RhiMetdeltSRZDD4_FD_75294 | JGI IMG/M metagenome (GOLD analysis project Ga0075430, IMG submission 75294) | Populus rhizosphere microbial communities from Tennessee, USA - Rhizosphere MetaG P. deltoides SRZDD4 | ecosystem: Host-associated > Plants > Roots > Rhizosphere > Soil | place: USA... | reverse complement strand
CCGCCATCGCGATCACGTTGGTGGACGTCGTCGTCTTCACCCCGGTCGCCTTCATGTCCGGCACGGTCGGAGGCTTCTTCCGCCAGTTCGGGCTGGTGATCGCGTCGGCGACGCTGCTCTCGCTGTTCGTCTCGTTCACGCTGACGCCGATGCTCGCCTCCCGCTGGCTCAAGAGCGGCCACCAGGAGGCCGGGTTCGCGCCGTGGCGGGTCTTCCTGCGCGGCTTCGAGGCGGTCCTGGACTGGATTCGGCGCTCGTACGGCGCGACGCTCGGCTGGGTACTGCGCCACCGCTGGCTGCCGGTCCTGGTGGCCGTGATGACGCTGGCCGCGGCCGTCGCGATGGTCCCACTGGGCCTGATCAAGTTCGAGTTCATTCCCGCCTCGGACAACGGCCAGGTCGCCGTGACCGTCGAGATGCCGCCCGGCTCCTCGCTTGAAGCGACCGAGAGCGTGCTCAAGATCGTCAACGGACGACTCGCGCAGGTCCCCGAGATCCAGTACTACCTGGCGGCCTCCGGCCAGGGCGGTGGAACGGGCTTCGGGGTCGGCGGCAGCGGCGTCCGCTTCGGTCGGATCCAGGTCGTGCTCTACGACCTGCACCATCGCCAGCGCTCGAACAGCAAGGTCGCCGACGAGATCATCGCGATCACGAAGGACGTCCCGGTCGCCACGATCCGCGTCTCGACCTCCGGCGGCGGTGGCGGCGGCTCACAGCCGGTCCAGGTGCTGATCACCGGCGAAGATCCCCGCGTGCTCCAGGACACCGGCCGCCGCATCCAGGAGGTGCTGACCGGCATCTCCGGCGCCCGCGACATCACAAACAGCATCGCGGCGGCCAACCCCGAGACCCGGATGGTGCCCGATCGGCAGCGGATGGCGGACGCCGGCATCTCGGCGCAGCAGTTGAGCCAGGTGCTCCGCACGGCGATCGACGGGGCGGTGGCCACCAAGCTGCGCGTCGAGGGCCAGGACGAGGTCGACGTGCGCCTGCTGGTGACCGAATCGGCGCGCGCCGACCTGGCGAGCGTCCAGGCGATCCCGATGACGGCCACAAGAGGCGGCCAGACCGCCACGATCAACGTCGGACAGGTGACGCGCGCCTCGTCGGTGGCCGGACCGACCTCCGTCGACCGCCGCAATCGTCAGCGCCTCGTGACCGTCGCAGCGGGCCTCGCCGGCGGCGTCCCGCTCAACGACGTCACCCGCCCGCTCCAGCAGCAGATCGCCGCGATGCAGGCCGACGGCACGATCCCGGCCGGCTACAACGTCTCGATGGGCGGCCAGAGCGAGCAGCAGGCCAAGGCGTTTAGCAACCTGATCCTGGCGCTGGCGCTCTCGGTGGTCCTGGAGTACATGCTGCTGGCGGCCCTGTATGAGAGCATGATCCTGCCGTTCGCCACGATGTTCGCGCTGCCGCTGGCGGTGATCGGCGCGTTCATCGGGCTGGCGGTGACGGGCAATACCCTGAACCTGCTTTCGATGATCGGCGTGATCGTGCTGATGGGTCTGGTCGGCAAGAACGGCATCCTGCTGATCGACTACACCAACACGCTGCGCCAGGAGGGACGAAGCCGCGCCGCCGCCCTGCGCGAGGCCGGCGAGACCCGCCTGCGCCCGATCCTGATGACCACGGTCGCGCTGGTGGCGGGCCTGATGCCGCTGGCGCTCGGCCTGGAGGAGGGCTCGGAGACGTACAAGGGGATGGCGGCCGTCATCATCGGCGGCATGCTCAGCTCGACGCTGCTGAGCCTGCTGGTGGTGCCTTGCATGTACACCTACTTCGACGATCTCCAGCGGCTGATCCTGCGGATCTGGCACTGGCGGCCGTTCCGGTCCCGCAAGAAGGTGGCTGCGCCGCCGGTCTCGGCCCCGGCGCCTCACGTCCCGACTCAGCCGGCCCAACCGGCGGTCAGTCCACGCCCGCGCCTCGAAGAGGTCGGCAGCCGGACGTAGGGGCGAGGGGCGCTGCGCTCGGCCTCCCCGCGGCGTCCCTCGCCGCTCGGCCCGTCCGCCTGCTATGGTCCGGAGCATGGAAAGAACGCTCGTCTTGATCAAGCCGGACGGTGTCCAGCGCGGGCTGGTCGGTCCGATCCTCTCTCGCTTCGAGGCCCGGGGCCTCAAGATCGTCAGTCTGAAGCTGATGCAGGTGCCGGCCGCGTTGGCCGAGGAGCACTACGCCGAGCACAAGGGCAAGGGCTTCTATGCGGGCCTGATCGACTACATCACGTCCGGTCCGGTCGTTGCGATGGTCCTCGAGGGGCCGAACTGCGTCGGGGCCGTCCGCAAGACGGTCGGCGCGACCCGAGCGTACGAGGCCGCGGCCGGCACGATCCGCGGCGACTTCGCGCTGGAGACCGGGCGCAACCTGGTCCACGCCTCGGACGAGGAGCCCGGCTCGGCCCAGCGCGAGGTCAAGCTCTGGTTCGGCGACGACGGCCTGATGTCGTGGAGCCGCGAGACCGATCGCTGGATCTACGAGTAGGACGCGCCGAGAACCACGATCAGAGGCGGGGCGGACGCGGAAGGGGCGTCCGCCCCGCCTTCGTATTTCCGGCGGTCAGGTGCCGCCCGTGACCTCGCGCAGCAGACGGAAGAACCCCTGCTTCGTCGGCGTGTTCGTCGACCAGTTGACCGGCACGAGCTGGTACCCCTCGCGGTAGTCGCTGCGCGCACCGCCGCCGCCCGATCCCGCCCCGGCGTCGAAGAGGCCCCAGGAGGCGTACCGGCTGACGGCGGCCAGCATGTTGTTGTCGGGCTCGTCGAAGGCGAAATGGTCGTCCTCGTTCACGACGATCGGGATCTCCCGCCCGCGCATCCGGATCCGAGTCCGCTCCACCATCCAGCGCATTACGGCCGGATCGGTGACCCCGTTGCCGTGGATCAGCGCCACGTCGGCGACCCGCAGCACCCTGTCGTTCGGGATCGCGCCGCCACGGTAGCTCGTGCTGACGAACAGCCTGCGCCCGTCCCGCGTGTGCGACTGCGCCCGCTCGACCAACTCGTGGCCGCGATCGAAGCCGATGATCGGGTGCTCGTAGTTGGGGACGTCGCACTCGTTGGCGATCTCGAGGACGAGGTTGCGCCAGCCGCCCTCCAGCAGCCAGCGGCTCGCGTTGTCGACGGCACGCTTGACGGCCGCCTCGTCGACCAGCCGCTCGTCCTGCCCCTGGTAGAACAGCCCGACGATCACCGCCATCCCCAGCTCGTCGGCCCGGTCCAGGATCCGGCGCAGCCGATCGACGTAGGCCGGCCGGAGCGTCCCGTCAGGCTCGAAGCCCGAGTTGTCCCACGGCTGGCTCCGGCTGTACCCCTCCGGCGAGCCGCCCTGGAGGTTGACGGTGAACGCCAGCAGACCGGCCTGGCGCCATTCCGGCAGCACCGCCAGAAACTCGGCGAGGTTCCGCTCCGGATCCCAGGCGCCGGTGTCCGGATAGGCCCACTGGCCCCGCGTCTCGGGGTTCAGGTCGTCGAACGTCGCCTGGACGGCCCGGACGTTCATCAACAGGCCTTCGATCGGCCAGCCTCGGTACTGTCGACCAGCGTAGGTCGGCTCGCCGTTGATCGTAAATCGCGCGCCGTCGATTCCGAGGATGGTCTGTCCCGGCATCGTGCCCTCCCAACGAGTCATCAGGTGTCAGTGGTCAGTTATCAGCGAAGTCGATCCACGCGACAACTGACCACCGCGGACTGACCACTCGCGTCAGAACGCGGTGGGGCCGCCGCCAACCAGTGAGCTCCAGCCACCGCAGTCGTCCGTCACCGTGAACGGCACCGTGATCGACGTCGCGTTTGGCGGCGCGCGCCGCACGACGAACTGCACCGTCTGGGTGTTCGGCGGTATCGTCGCCGTGGCGTTGCCGCCCGGGTGGGCCTGGCCGTTGATCTCGACGGTCGCGTTGACCGCCTGGCCGAACTGGATCTGCCTGATCGTGTTGTTCGGCGCGGCGGCCGACCGGGTCACCGCCACCGTCACGTTGAGCGTGCCGGGGGCGCCCTTCTGGCTGCTCACCGTCACCGGCGGGCGCGGCGAGCACGAGGGACGCGGCGTCGGGGACGGGGTGGGTGTGAGCGACGGTGACGGCGTGGGCGTCGGAGTCGGCGCGTCGTTGATCGTCGAGGGGTGCGGCGGGAGCGCCGGCAGCGTGCAGGCACTCGCGTAGGCCGGGCCTTCGAGCGAGCTGTCGTCCACCAGGTAGTTGGTGCCGTTCCCGCTGGTGTTGTTGCCGACGAAGATGTTCTGATCTCCGCGGTGGGAGTAGACGCCGGCGCTGATGTTCCCCTGGGTCGTGTTGTAGCAGGCGGCGTTCCGGTACGTGGTCGCGTACCCGTTGTACGGCAGGAAGATCTGGATGCCGACGTTCTGGTTGTTGGCGGTGTTGCCGACGATCTTGCTGTAGGCCACGCTCAGGCCCTCGTCGGGCTCAACGTCGATGCCGGCGACCGCCTGGCCTCGGTTGTTGGCGTTGACCTGGCAGCCGTCGATCACGTTCCCGTTGCCGTGGAGCAGCCCGATGCCGTTCCTGGAGTTGCCGTTCGCGCGACACCCGCTGATCCGGACGTTGTTGTTGCCGTAGACCGTGCCGTCCCCGTGGACATACCCCAGGTGGATGCCGTCCAGGCTGTGGTTGACGGCGGCCACGTCGACGACATGGCTGTTGTCGACGCGGATCAGGCGCAGGCCGTTGCAGCCGTCGCCACACCCGAACTTATCCTGGCCGTCGAGCGTGAGGCCCCAGATCTGGATACTGGTGTTGCCGTTCCCGGTGGATCCATTCGACATCATGTGGTCGACGGTCGCGCCCGGGGCCCAGCGCAGGATCGTGCGGTCCATGCCGTCGCCGTAGACCGTGACGTTGCTGTGGACCCTGACCCTGGATGCGAGCAGGTAGACGCCGGCCGGCAGGCGGACGCGCCCGCCACCGTTGTCGCGTGCCGCGTCGATGGCCGGCTGGATCTCCGCTGCCGCGCCGGGCGCGACGGTCCAGAGGTTGCCGGTCCGGACGGCGGCGCCCTCGGCGACCGGCGCGTACGGCGTGAAGATCGCCAGCAGCACCGGGAGCATCAGCACGGCGGTCAGAAGCGCCGCGCATCGCCGAAGCGCCGCTCGCGCACGCGCTGCTCGGGTCACTCCGGGTCTCCGATGCTTGCGGGGGATGCCTGCCGACCGTTCAGGGTTTGTGCCCGAACGCGACGGTTATACCGTGCAGCCCGCGAGATTGCTCTCTCCGGAGAAACGATCCGCGGCAGGCGAACGGGACTGTCCGGGCAGGCGCACCCCCTATCGCCCAGGCGGATGGCCCCGCCCGCGTATCATGTGCCTGCTCTCGCCGGAGGGCCGGCGGAGCCGCCCGCGCGGGCGTGCCGGCCGAATGAGCGCTGGCGTGGGCCGACCCGGCATCGGGCCGGGCTCCGGCGAGACGATGGAGGGGCAGATACGGTGGAGAGGCCGCCGAAACGCACGCTTGTCGTCGACGACGACCACGACATCGCCGAGCTGGTGCGACTCGCGCTGACCGACGAGGGGTACGAGGTCGTCGTCGCGTCGAACGGCTCGGCCGCCCTGCTGGCGATGGAGACGACGCCGTTCGACCTGATCCTGCTGGACATGCGGATGCCCGTGATGGACGGCTGGGAGTTCGCGCGCGCGTTCCAGGCCCGGCCCGAGCCGCGCGCGCCGATCGTGGTGGTCACGGCCGCGCGCGACGCCGGCGAGCGCGCCGCCGAGATCGACGCCGACGGGTACATCTCCAAGCCGTTCAGCCTCGAAGAGCTGCTCGACGCGGTGAAGCACCACGTACGTGACTCATGAGGCTCGGCAGCCGCTGCCCGGCACGCGCGGTCATGTCTGCGGGGTCACGGTCGCCCCTTGACGCCGCCGCGCCGGCGGGCGTACGCTCCAGGACCGTGAGCGTTCGTGCCACCTGTCGCCGCACTCCCGGTCGGGGAGCCTGTCGCGCATGAGCCCTCGGCGCCTGCCGGTCGTCATCTTCGGCCTGCTGCTCGGCCTCGTCTTCGGCGAGATCGCCCTGCGGATCGTCTCGCCGGTCAAGGCGGCCGATCTCCTGCCCCTCACCTACGACCGGGCCGGCCTCGAGCGCATCGCCGCCCACGACACCTACATCGCGTTCGACCAGGCGCTCGGCTGGACGGTCTCCCCCGCGACGAGCCGCGCCGCGAACAGCGCGATCTACACCTCGAACGGCGCCGGGATGCGCGCCACCCGCGAGTACGAGCTGGCCCCGCCCGAGACCGGCCCGCGCCTCGCGGCGTTCGGCGATTCGTTCACCCACTGCGACGACGTCGAGAACGACGAGTGCTGGACCGCCCAGCTCGAGGCCGAGGTCCCCGGCGCCGAGGTCCTGAACTTCGGCGTCTCCGGCTACGCCCCGGACCAGGCCTGGCTGCGCTACCAGCGTGAGGGCCGCGCCTACCGGCCGTGCGCCGTGATGATCGGGTTCATGGTGGAGAACGTCAATCGGATGGTGAACCGCTTCCGGCCGTTCTACCAGCCGGACACTGGCATCACGCTCGGCAAGCCACGCTACCTGCTCCAGGGAGACGGCCTGGAGCTGCTGCCGTTGCCGGCCCGCTCGGCGCTCGACTACGCCGACGCGGCCTGGGTCGAGCGCGAGCTCGGCCCCCACGACTTCTGGTACTACCACGGCCTCTTCACCGGCGACCTGCTCGACTCCTCGCAGTTCGTCCGGCTGGGCCGGACCGTGGCGTACCAACGCAGGTTCGAACCGCTGCGCGCCGACAACGAGGACGCCCGCGACATCGCCTGGGCGTACCGGCCGGAGAGCGAGGGGCTGGAGCTGGCCGGGCGGGTCCTGATCCAGTTCGCCCGGCAGGTCGAGGCGGACGGCGCCACGCCCGTCGTCTTGATCTTCGGCCGCAAGTCGGACGTGGTGGCGCTGAAGAACAACGACAAGAAGGTGTACGAGCCGCTCCTTCAGCGGTTGAACCGCGCCGACGTCTCGACCATCGACCTCACCGAGCGGCTGTACCAGGAATCGCGCCGGACCGGCGTCGAGCGGCTGATCGACAAGCATTACCGGGCGCTCGGGAACGCCGTAGTTGCGGACGGATTGGCGCGCCGCCTCCAGAAGGTGACGGCGAGCACCTGCCGCTGGCCGTGAGGCCCCGCCGTCAGCAGGCCTTGCCGCGGCCGATCTCGCCGTCGCAGAGCGCCCGGACGGCCGCGATCAGCTCGTCGACGTCGTACGGCTTGCGGAGCACCGCCGTCGGTCTCAGGCCGTCCAGCACTCGGTAGTGGTACGGGTGGGCCGTCAGCACCAGGACCGGCACGGCGGCGAGTCCGGGCACCCGGTCGCGCTCGCGCAGGAACGCCGCCCCGTCCATGACTGGCATCATCAGGTCGAGGACGATCGCGGCCGGCCGCCAGGATCGAGCCAGCTCCAGGCCTTCCGCGCCGTTGGCGACCGCCACCACCTCGAAGCCGGCGTCGTCGAGCACGTCCTCGAGCAGGGAGCGGAGGTCGTCGTTATCCTCGACGACGAGGACGCGCTGCGTGCCCTCAGCATCACACTCACCGCGCCCCAAACGACTCGTGATGCTGGTCATTTCACGCTCGCTTCACCCTGCATGCCGCCGGCCCCTATGCGTCCCCGGGGCCTTCCTGCACCGTGCCCGGATCGATGAGGTTCCGGACCTTGTCGAGCAGGGTATCGATGGCGAACGGCTTGATCAGCACGTCGACGCCGATCCGCGTGAGCTGCGACTCGAGCGACCGCAGCTCCTGGACCGCCGCCGAGCAGACCAGGACCGGGATATCGCTCGTCTTCGGATCGAGCTTGAGCGCCTGCAAGATGTCCCAGCCCGAGATGTCCGGCAGGCGCACGTCCAGGATCACGAGGTCCGGCATCGTCAACCGGATCAGGTCGAGGGCGCCGCCCCCGAGGAGCGCGACCTTGACGTCGAAGTCTTCGTCGCCGAGCAACAGCTCGGCCAGCTCCAGCAGCTCCGGACTGTCGTTGACGACGACGATGGTCTTCCCGAACCCGACACCCCGCTCCACCACCATCCCCCCAGCACAGCACACAGCACTGAGACGCTCGCACGTCGGCCCCGGCACGAACGTCGCGGCCGCAACGGTAGCAAGCTACGTGCCACCGGCCCCCGAACGCCGCACTAATACGTCACGGTCGCGTATCAGTTTGAGCTCGACGGTGTGCGGTTGGCTCAGGACCGGTCATGACCGCGCGGTGTTGCGGGCCGGACGTCCGGCCCGTCGCGCCGACGACAGCGACGTACGCCCCGAGAGTCGTACGCTGGTTGGCAGAGACCGGCCACCGGATGGACGGCCGGCGGAGGCATGAGATGATCGGCACCATCCTCGGCGCGGTGTTCCAGCTCCTCGGCGCCATCTTCGGGTTCGTCGGGACGATCCTCGGCGCCATCTTCTGAGTCGGCCGGGTCGGCGCGGCGTGGCATACCGTGGCGCGACGCACGCGCCGCCGAGGTGATGCCGCCGTGCCAGCGACCGCTACCCGACCGCCGCCGGCGACGTGACGATCGTCGTCACGCCACGGCGCTGGCGCTCCTGGACGCCCGGGGTGCTGGAGCGCCTGGCGGCCGACCACGGCCTGGCCGGGCCCGATCTGGCGCACTGGTTCCAACCCTGGGACTAACCCCGGCGACGGCATGGCGGTTGCCCCGCCCAATCCGCGTCGCCTACGGTCTGCCGTGGGAGATTCGCGCTTTGGGAGGAGCGTCGGATGGACGAAGGACTCGAAAGGATACGTCGGCTGAGCCAGCAGGCACGCGAGGCCGACGACGATGGCAGGCAGCAGGCCGAGCTCGACGCCGCGTGGCAGGAGGCGAACCGATCGCAGCTCGACCAGCTCGAGGCCGCGATCCCGGCCCGCCTGCGAGAGCTGGCGGACGCCGCGAGCGGCGACCTGGTCTTCGAGGACTCGGCGTATCGGTCCCAGGCGGCGACGGCGATCCAGATCAAGTGGCGGCCCGGCACGCGCCGGAGTCACGAGGTCGAGCTGTGGCTGCGCCGAGACACCGGCAGCGTCGAGTGGCGCTGGACGATGGGGCATCGCGAGCCGCCGATCGTCCACCGGGTGCCGGCCGCCCGGTTCGACCTGGGGCGCCTGGACGACCTCGTGGCGGCGCTGGCGGATCCGGATCAGTGGCGCGGGGGCCACCCACCGGAAATCTGACGTGCCGCGACAAACGTCGATCTCGCCGCCGAAAATACGGCCCGTCATCCACGGTCGCGGCGTTGTGACTGAGTATGACGGGCCCCCGCGACTCAGCAAGAAGTCGGCGCCTGGCCGGGCAAGGGCAGCTCATGGAGGCCCTCGCCGAGGGCCAGGTGCAGCACGGCACCCTCGAACGGCTCGGCGAGCAACTCGCGATGCGGCCGAACGAGCTCCGGGCCTGCCTGCGCGAGCTGGCGCACGCCGGCTGGATCGCCGTGCAGACCGAGCCGTTCGGGCTCCTGACGGTCAGGCTCGAACGACGGTCCGGCGCGCCGCGACCCGTGCCCGTCGAGCGCCGCCGCCCCACCAGCGAGGCCTGGTGCCTGTAGTCACCGGCCAGTCGACGATCCAGGGAACGACCGGCAACACGAAGGCCGCTCCTGACCGAGAGGAACGGCCTGATCGGAGCCGACGACAGGAATCGAACCCGCAACCTGCTGTTTACAAAACAGCTGCTCTGCCGATTGAGCTACGTCGGCCTGAACTCGGCGGCAGTCCAGACCGCCACCACGTCGGAGCATAGCAAAGGCGGGCCCAGCGCGCCAAACGCCGCGTCCCTGCCACGAGCGTCCTGATGGTTTCCACCGCAACGGGGGGACGAGGTTTCGTCAGCGGGCACTCAACGGCACGCATCCCGGATGGATCTCGAGCGCCCGCCGCTGGCCCTCGGCTGGTGCGCCGCCCACGCTCCAGCAGAAGTGGAGACACCCAGACTCAGGAGCCTGGAACCGATCCGCAGCAGTTCGTGGACGCCGCCACGTTCACCGCACCCACCACTCCAGCAATTCGGGCCCGGTGCAATCCGAGTGAGCGCTGGCATCAGTACCACGCAGTACCGCGAACGAGCACGCCTATACGCGCGCGGTACCACGGTGAGCCAAGAAATTGAGCGCCGGTACCGCTGTCGGATCCATCCACGGGCCTCGTCGTGGCACTCTTCGCCGCACTGGCCGGGCGGCGTGCGCACGAAACGCGCCGCCGCCCACCAGCACGTGCGATCCGTGCTTCCGGGGTTCTGGCTATCCCGGATGAGGAGAGCGCGCACGCGGCGCCGGCGCAGCGACGCGGCCCATCGCGAGCCGACCCCCTTGCGATCGACTCAGCCGCCGGCGACCCGCAGGTAGGCCGGGATCGTCGTGGTACCGGAGGACGGGTAGCCGCTGTCGGCATCTCCGAGGCCGTACCGGTCGCGGAGGGACGCGGCGGCCCGCAGCGCCCGATCGCTCGCGCTGCCGTTTGGCAGCTCGGAGAGCGCCTGCTTCACCGCGCCCGTCCAGGCCTCGTGGACCGCCAGGCTCTCGCGGAACACCGCCGTGACGTTCTCGCCCGTCGCCACCGGCCCGAGGTCGCCGTCCGGTCCCTTGAAGGCGTGGCCCATGAAGAGCGACGTCGCGCCGACGCTCTCGGCCTTCTTCAAGCTGGCGACGTAGGTGCTCGGGTCTTCCAGGACCGGCATGCCGCCGACTCGGCTGCCGCGCGCCTGGATCGAGTCGCCGGTGATGAGGATGCCGGCCGCCTCCCAGAGGTAGCAGACCGAGCCGGGCGTGTGGCCCGGCGTGTGGACGACCCTGAGCTTGACGTCCGAGCCGAGATCCACCTCGTCGCCGTCGTCCAGCTCGCAGTCGCAGCCGACCTCCCGCCCGAGCAGCCGCAGCAGCATGGCCTCGCGGGCCGGCACGCGCTCCTCCAGGCCGAGCATCGTCAGGCCGGAGCGCGCGCGGTCCAGGTGCCCCTGGTTCGAGCGGGTCCGCTCGGCGTCGGCGCTGTGGATCGAGATCTCGGCGCCGACGTCCTTCAGTTCGGCGTTCCCGCCCAGGTGGTCCATGTGGCCGTGGGTGTTCAGGACGTAGTCCACCGAGCCCAGCCCGAGCCCGATCGTCTCCAGGGCCGGTGCCAGGTACTGCGTCGGCGCCCCGAGCACGGCCGTGTCGATCAGCGCCGTCTTCGAGCCACGGACCAGGTACATGTTCGTCAGGCCGCCGCCTTCGAACGGCGCAGCCAGGCGGTAGACCCGATCGTGGACGCGCTCAAAGCTGCTCGCGGTCATCACCGTTCCTCCAGACCGGGCCGTCGCGGCACGGTCCTCCCTCCAGAGCCCGCCCACTTGTACCAGATCCCGCCGGCCGCCTCACCCGACCGGGCGCCCGGGCGCTACTCCCCGCGTAGGCGCCCGGACAGCGGCACGACCGGCCGATTCGGATCGGCGCGCCAGTCGGCGAGGGCGCGCTGGTGGGACTTGAACGCGATCTCGGCCGGGATCGCGTCGGGCTGGAAGAAGCGCGCGTCGATCGCGTCGTCGCCGGCCCGCAGCTCGCCGCCGACCCGCCGCGCGGCGTAGACCGCCAGATGCGCCACGTTGCGCGGGTCGTCGGTCCCAAAGTAGAAGCCCCAGAGCCCGGTAAGCTCCACCTGGAGGCTCGTCTCCTCGACCGCCTCGCGGACCGCCGACTCCTCGGCGAGCTCGCCGTACTCCACGAAGCCGGCCGGCAGCATCCACTGCCCAAGGAATGGCTCGTGCGCCCGCTGGACGAGCAGCACCCCGCCGCCCTCAACGATCAAGAGGGCAGATCCGGTGGCGTTCTTGGCGTAGTAGACCCAGCCGCAGGCCGGACAGGTCGGGCGGATCACGCCGCCCCGGGGCCGCTCCTCGGTGAGGGTGCCGCAGCGCGCGCAGTGGCCGGGCCGGCCCGGATCGAGGTAGCCGCTCGGATCGCGGCGCACGTTGAACGGCCCGCCCGGCTGGATGCCCGACTCCTCACTCATGCAGCCTTCACCTCAACAGGATCGACTCATTGGGGGCGCGGCGCGCTCCGGTCGAAGAACGCCCGCATCCCCGACCGCGCCTCCTCCGAGAGCGCCAGCAGCGTGCTCAGGTCGCGACCCTGATCCATCAAGCGGGCGGCGTCGGCGAGGGTCCAGGCCCAGCGCTTCGTCGCCGCGACGGCCGCCGGGCTCAGGCCAGCAAGCTGCCGCGCCAGCGCATTGACCCGGTCCTCGAGCTGTTCCGGCGGCACGACCTCCGTCAGCAGCCCGAGCCGCAGCGCCTCGTCCTCCGCCACGCGCCGACCCGTCAGCGCCAGGTCCAGCGCGACCCGCAAGCCGGCCTGCCGCACCAGCAACGTCAGCACCATCCCCGGGACCAGGCCGAGCAGGATCTCGGGGTAGCCCAGGCTCGCTCGGTCCGAGCCGATGGCGAAGTCGCAGCAGCCGACGATCCCGGCCCCGCCGGCCAGGGCCGGCCCGTTCACGGCGGCGATCAGCGGC
>Ga0075430_100003953_pt1 | contig 12499 bp, 12 predicted proteins | sample RhiMetdeltSRZDD4_FD_75294 | JGI IMG/M metagenome (GOLD analysis project Ga0075430, IMG submission 75294) | Populus rhizosphere microbial communities from Tennessee, USA - Rhizosphere MetaG P. deltoides SRZDD4 | ecosystem: Host-associated > Plants > Roots > Rhizosphere > Soil | place: USA... | reverse complement strand
GGGAGCAACGGTAAGGCGACCCTCTCGTGTGCCGTGGGAGTACCTGACTGGAGCAGGCTTCCTGGGGAGATCGCGGTATGGATCGTTCGATTGGGGGTGCACGGTCACTGTATCGGAGCGTGAGATCGGCTTGAAACGTGGGTGGCCTGAGATAGAGCGTCGCGGCTCCGCACCTGGGGTCGACCGTCATGGAGCTCGACAGGGCGGCGGAGCACTTCGTTTATGAGCTATCAGGTGCTTGCTCGGAAGTGGCGGCCGCAGGTGTTCGAGGCGGTCGTGGGGCAGGATGCGATCACGCGGACGTTGCGGAACGCGCTGGCGTCCGGTCGGGTCGCGCACGCGTACCTGTTTGCCGGGCCGCGCGGCGTGGGCAAGACCACGACGGCGCGGCTGCTGGCCCGCGCGCTGCTCTGCCCGGAGCGGAAGGACGCGGAGGCGTGCGGCACGTGCTCGGTGTGTCGTGACACCGGCACGTCCGTCGACGTCATCGAAATCGACGGCGCCTCCAATCGCGGGATCGAGGAGATCCGGACGCTGCGCGAGAACGTGAAGTACGCGCCGTCTCGCGGCCGCTACAAGGTCTACATCATCGACGAGGTCCATCAGCTCACGGAAGCGGCCTTCAATGCGCTGCTCAAGACGCTGGAGGAGCCGCCCACGCACGTCGTGTTCATTCTCGCCACGACCGACCCGCGCGATATCCCGGCCACGGTGCTCTCGCGCGTTCAGCGCTTCGAGTTCCGGCCGATTGCCCCGGATGCGCTCGCGGCCACGCTGGAGCGGATTCTCACCGAGGAAAAGATTCCATTTGACGCAGCGGCGCTGCCCGCCGTGGTCCGCGCGGCCGAGGGCTCGCTGCGCGATGCGCTCTCGCTGCTCGACACCGCCATCGCCTACGGCAACGGCCGTCTCGAAGCCGAGACGACCGCCGGCCTGCTCGGCACCACCGCGCCGGCCGAGGTACGCGCGTTCGCGACGGCGCTGATCGCCCACGAGACGGCGGCCGCGCTCGAAGCGATCGATCGCACCACTCGCGACGGCGAAGACCTTCACGCGTTCACGCGTGATGTCGTCGAGCTGCTTCGCCGAGCGCTCGTGCTGAAGGCGGCGCCGACGACGAAGCTCGCGGACGTCACGCACACGGAGGGCAACGAGCTCCGCAAGCTCGGTGAGGCCGTGAGTCTTGACGAGCTGCTCTATGTGCTGCGCGCCTTCCTCGATGCCGACGCGGCCATGCGGGAATCGCCGCACCCGCGCGTCGAGCTCGAGATGGCGACGGTCCGCGCTACCCGGCGTCCGGTGCCGAAGGCGCTGGACGAGATTCTCCAGCGTGTCGACGACGCGACGCAACGACTGCGCCAGGCCGGCGCCGCGTCGCCGCCGCGTCAGCCGGACAGCCCGCCCCGCGTCGAGGCGCCCGCCCCGCGCCCGGCCGTGAGCGCGGCGCCGCGCGCCGCCGCGACAGACCGCCCGGCGCCGGCCATGGCCGACAGCGTGACGAAGGGCGCCGCCGCCGCTGAGAGCACGACGAAGACGGCCCCGCCGCCGGCCGCCGCCGTGCCCGGCACCTGGCAGCGCGTCGTGGACGAGGTCATGCGCCGCAAGCCGACGCTCGGCGCTGTGCTAGCGCAGAGCAAGCCGGGGGCGCTTCGCGATGGCGAGCTGACGGTCGTGCTGAGCGGCAACCACTTCCATCGTGAGATGCTGGCGGACGGGACGAATCGCGAGGTGGTGCTACAGGCGCTCCGACGACAGATCGCCGGCGTGGACCGGTTCCGCGTCAGCGCCGAAGACGACGGTGGCGGCGGTGTCGCCACGCATCCGGCCGTGCAGGCCGCGGTGGCGGAGTTCCAGGGCGAGGTGGTCGCCGTACGGCCGCGCTCGCCGGAAGGAGAAGGCCAGTGAAGGGCTTCGGCAACATGATGAAGGAAGCGCAGAAGCTCCAGGAAAAGATGCTGGCAATGCAGGAGGAGATCGCCAAGCGCAAGGTGGAGGCGACCGCCGGCGGCGGCATGGTGACCGTCGAGGCCAACGGCAAGCAGGAGATCCTCTCCATCAAGATCGACCCCGAGGTCATCAACAAGGACGACGCCCAGATGCTCGAGGATCTCGTCCTCGCCGCCTGCAACGAAGCGCTGCGCAAGTCCCGCGAGCTCGTCCAGCAGGAGCTCGGCAAGCTCACCGGCGGCATGAAGATTCCGGGGCTCGGACTCTAGGGGCCGCGTGGCGTTCTACCCCGAGCCCGTCGCGCGGCTGATCGACGCGCTCCAGCGCCTGCCCGGGATCGGCCCCAAGACGGCGCAGCGCCTCACGTTCTTTCTGCTCAAGCGACCCACCGAGGAGGTGCGCGAGCTGTCGGCATCGCTCATGGCCGTGAAGGAGCGCATCGTCTACTGCTCCACCTGCTTCAACGTCACCGACCAGGACCCATGCCGCATCTGCGCCGACCCGGCGCGCGACGGCGCCGTCGTCTGCGTGGTGGAGGAACCGAACGATCTGCTGGCGATGGAGCGCACGGGCGAGTTCAAAGGCCGCTATCACGTCCTGCTCGGTGCGCTGTCGCCGCTCGACGGCATCGGACCTGACGACCTCAAGGTCCGCGAGCTGCTCCTGCGCCTCGAGACCGGCGAGGCACGCGAAATCATCCTGGCCACCAACCCCAACGTCGAGGGCGAGGCCACGGCCCTCTATCTCGCACGCCTGCTGCGTCCGCTCGGCGTGCGCATCACGCGTATCGCCCGCGGCCTCCCCGTGGGCGGCGACCTCGAGTATGCGGATCAGGTCACGCTGTCGAAGGCGCTGGAGGGTCGCCGCGAGATCGGCTAACGATTTTTCTTCATCGCGCGCTCGTCTCCACCGTACGGTAAGCAGGCTTGGCGATCGATGCAGTGAACGCGGCACTGCGGAGGACACGACATGCCGGCGCGCGTGGTACGGCTTCCAGTCTCGACCGGTCTCGGACCCCTGTCTCACAAGCGACCCGGGTCGCCCGTGAGTTGACGCTCTGGCGCTGGCGTCGCGAGCGCGCCCAGATCGGCGCCCCCGTGACCATCCCACGCCGCCGGCCCGGCCGCGCCAGCGATTCACGCCGGCCCGACCCCAGGCCTGGCGTCTAGTCGAGGCGCCGGCAATCCGCGACCTCCGTCGACCGGCCCGCCGGGCGTTTGATATACTTCAAGCCGGTTTCAGCTTCGACGTACTGGAGTCACTCCCCGGTAGCTCAGTCGGTAGAGCGCCTGACTGTTAATCAGGATGTCGCAGGTTCGAGCCCTGCCCGGGGAGCCAATTACCTCAAGTACCCTGAGGCATCCTCTCGGGCTCGACAGGCTCTTGCGCTAACTCTTGCGCTAAAGCTTTGGTGGGCTCGGGGCTGGTTAGGCCCTCCAGACGGCTTTCTTCCGCTTTCGCCCGGGTTCGCCATCGGCACCGAACGGCTTTAGAACGACGCGGACCTCGTCAAGTGTCAGCCACGCGAGTGTCTCGACATCGAACCGGAACGGGCGGGTCTTGCTCGACCCGCGCACGTCGCGCGTGTTCAGCCTGCGCGTCGCCATAGGCGAGGGCGGGCTATAGGCCCGGCCGACAGCTGCGATCCAGCCATTAGCCGTCCATTGCCACGCGACGAACCGAATCTCAGTGCGGCGGACTTCGCGGTTGTGACGATCATGCGCGACGCGATACGGAAACGCCTCAGCACGCGGGAACGACGCTAAACGCGTTTTTTATTGTTGCATCGAGCGACTCCGATATCTACCCGCGCACCGTCGCTTGCCTGCTAGGGATACTGGCCTTGTGCGGTCGCGCGTGGTTCCCATGCAATCCACGCTCGTCGGTACGTTGTTTCACCGCCTTGGCTGGATCTACGAAGAGAAGTACGACGGCTGGCGCATGCTCGCGTTGAAGGACGGCCCGCGCGTCCGCCTGATCAGCCGCCAGGGCGTCGACGACACCGAGCGCTTCCGCGAGCTCGCCGCCGCCAGTCGCCGTGCTGAAGGTTCCATTGCTCGATCGGTCCGTCTCCAACGAGCCCTGCACACCTCCAATCTTCGTGGCTTCGACTGCCTGCACCTTCACGGGCTCGTACGTCCGCGGGCTGCCGTAGCACCGACGACGCGACATACTCGAGCAAGAGGTCGCTGACGCCAGCACGATCTTCGCCGCGAGGCGCCTGCCCGCCGCGTGGGCGGTCGTCAAGGAACGAGGCGTGCGCATGAGCCGCTGCGATTGGGCGTAGCGGAACCGCGCTGGCCTCGCCATTGCACTCGTGCGACAGTCACGCGGCGGCCCGGCCATGCCGAGCCAGTCTCGCCCAGGACGTCTGTCATCCTCGTGGCTCTGCCTGGACCGTTGGGCCCGGTTCGTCGCTCAACGATGGACGCCGTGAGGAGGCCAGCATGAAAGAAGCGAAGCCATACTTGGTGGTGGTGGGCGCCGCAGTTCTTCTACTCGCGACGGGTTGCGCACGGCACAAAACGCCGGGGACGACGGTCACGACCCTGCCGTCAACAACGTCGGGAACGCCCATCGTAGTATCGTCAGGTGCGCCCGCGGCCGGCGTCGCCCCTGCCGGCGCGGTTCACCACGTCGTGACCGGCGAGGTTACCGACGTTGATCGCAACAGCGGCAAGGTGAATATCCGGTCGTCTGACGGCGCGAAGGTTCAAGTCATCTTGCCGCCGTTGGCGGTGGCGACCGCGAACAAGGGGGATCGCGCCTCGATTGACATCACGATAGGACCGGCGAGGTAAATCAGGACCGGGTGAGGAGCGGCCCGCGAATCGAGCCAGGGGGGTCGGTTCGCGGTACGCCACGGTGAAGCCACATGGCGGTGGCAGAATACGTTGTGGTTTCTGCCCACCGCCCGCTCCTATCGCCGCCGCCTCGGCTTCACACTTCTCGAACCTGACGACCGCGGACCTCCGGCTCCTCCGCTCCTGGCTCGTTGGGATGCACCGGCAGAGTTAGGACGTGCTGTTGACTCAGTACGATGAGCGCGGGCGGCGCGCCAGCGTCTATACCAGCAGCATGCAGCACCGCGCCACCAGCGCGACCGATTCCGCGTTCGAGCAAACGCTGTGGCGGGGTGCAGCGCGCTTAGACGATCTTGGACGTTATCGAGGTTCAGTTCCGGTGCAAACGCGCAAGCCTCAACAGATGGTAGCAGCGGACGTGGAAGTATTGCGCGCCGCCCTTCCGTTCCGCTTCAATCTCGGCCTCGGCTGCAGCTATGGCTTCGTCACAGGCCGCGCAGCGCTGACCCGCGCTAGGACCACCAAATGTATCTTGCAGGGCGGTTGACAGTGTCCCACTGGCGAGCTTCGCCTCGATCCGGCGGCGAAGGTCGTCGTCAGTCAAATGCTGAATCAAGATTTGAAATCATTACATCTCAAGGCCCGCACGTCAATCGGTAGGTCTACTGACAGACCAACGATCTATAATAGGTGAGATATTTGACGGCGGTGTCTGCTACCTTCGACTTCGTGCACCATTGAGACTGATGCCGCCCGCCCAGGAGCAGGTCATGCCTGAGCAAGGTATCGTCGGCTTCCCGAAGCCTGTACGGTCTGACCCTACTCCTGGTGGATGACCACCCGGACTCGCTCGACGTCGGGTTGGGGCAGCAGTGCGATGGCTGCGACGACTGGATTGATTTACGAACAACTGCACCGCCTCATCGTGGAGGATACCGTGCGCTTTGGATTTCACGATACCTGTTACCGCGCCTGGACCAGACGCTTCGACAAGACGCTCGAAAAGCTTCGGCGGGGCGGTTTACCAGCGGTGACGCCAAATCACAGGCGAGAAGTAACGGCTGGGTTGGGGCAGCAGTGCGATGGCTGCGACGACTGGATCGATCGCTACGAACAACTGCACCGCCTCATCGTGGAGGATACCGTGCGCCTTGGATTACACGATACCTGTTATCGCGCCTGGATCAGCTATATCCCGGAGCGCTAACGACTATCACCATCGTCACGGTCGTATGCTTGGGACGAGATTGGAGTGCTCCCCGTTTCGACTGCTCACCCTGGGGACGTAAGATGCAGCGGGAGGCCCCAATGGGCCTCTGTTCCCGGTATCGCCACAGCGAGGCCACGAACCTTGTGTCACGTCGGGCATATTGTTCTACTCCTCATCAGCGCCCCACACGCGAACGCACACACTTCAAATTCCTTCCGAGTCTTCCGAGCTCGACCCCGTATGGACCCACGGCGACGCTTCTTAGGATCTTGTCCACGTAGCTGGCCGCGTACCGCTCGAAGTCAGAGAGGTTCGCGTCGTCGTAGGCCATGAGACCGCCGGTCTCCGCGTGCTCGGGAGGTGTTCGCGACAACGAAGCGGCGCGATGACAGTTACGCCGCGCGGAGTGCGAACCACTGGTGTGTTGGCGAGTCCAGCGCTGCTAATCACCCGAGAGAAATACGATGGTCGGTGGTCCGATAACGCCTGCTGTCGTCATCCGCTCCTTCAGCTCCGGCGACGCCGCGAACGCCTTCGCCTTCGCGATGTCCGAGGCCTCGAACAACAAGACGATCTCGTTCTTATCATCGACGTTGTGCCAGAGCTGGAGATCCTTCAGGCCGGCGGCTGAACGGGCCTGTCGGTGCGCATCGTACGCCGGCTTCCATTTGCCGAAGTCTTGCACCCTATGGCGAATAAGCATGTGCGCCATGTTCTCAACCTCCAGTGGAAACATTGCAGTTCATACAACCGAGCGTGACGCCCTTCAAGATCTTATCCACGGTACATGGCCGCGCGCCGGAACACACGGGGGATGTCTGGCGCGTAGGATATGAGGCCACCTGCCTCGTTTTTCGCTGCTAGCGAGGCCTGCGTAACCACCGAAGCAATGATGTCAACCTTGAGCCGAACCAATTCCGCCGCGAGGTCGGGAAGCCGCTCGAACTTTCCTTCCGCCCAGCGTTTCTCAATGGCGATGTTCTTACCTTCCACGTAGCCCAGCTCCCGCAGGCCTTGCCGGAAGGCCGCAAGGCCACGCTCACCGAAAGGACTGGCCAGCCTTTCTGGGTCCGAAGGGGAGCTTGGGGATAGATACCCTATCCGATAGACCTTCCCCGCCTGCTGCGCCTCGGCGGCGAGCGGCGCGAGAGCACCGGCCAGCGAGGCCCGCAGGAAGCGTCGGCGGTCCATCACTCGATCACCTCATCCGCACGTGCGAGCAGCGCCTGCGGGATCGTGAGGCCGAGCGCCTTGGCGGTCTTGAGGCTGATCACCAGGCGGAACTTTGTCGGTTGCTCGACGGGAAGCTCCGCAGGTTTGGCACCTTTGAGAATCCGATCGACATAGAACGCCGAGCGCCGATGAATTTCGTAGAATTCGGGGCCGTACGCCATCAGCCCGCCGTGATTACTGGGGGCAGTAAGCCAGAAGAAAACCGTCGGGAGTCGATAGCGAATTGCAAGGCTCGCGCACTGAGCCAAATGAGCGTCAAGGACGAGCGGGTCGGGTCGGACGAGCACGGCGCCGACGCCGGCATGCGCGCTGGCGGCGAACGAATCCGCGATGTCCTCCGGCCTGGAGACCTCGAACGCCTCGGTTCGCAGATTCAGTGCGCGAGCCGCCTTGTTGATTTCTTCGGCGACGGTCGCGTCAGCGAAGCGGTTTGTCAGAACACCAACACGTGACAGCCCCGACACAGCCTCCTTAAGTAGCTCCAGTTGCTTGGGTTCGATCCGCCCCTGGGGAAGGACGCTGAGACCCGTGACATTGCCGCCGGGTCGGGCCAGACTCTCGACAAGGCCCTCCCCGACGGGATCGTTCGTAGCAGCCATGACGATCGGTATCGTACTCGTCGCGTTGCGCGCAGCCCGGATGGCCGCGCTGCCATTAGCGACAATGACATCGATCGGCATCCGGGCTAGCTCCATGGCAAGCCTCGGCAGTTGATCCGGCTTCCCGTCGGCGTATCGGTGCTCAATGACGATTGTCGAGTTGGGGGTCCAACCGAGTTCACGCAGTCCGCGCTCGAAGGGCTCCCTTTGGCCGCGCGGATGAAGTGACGGGCCCCACGGGCTCAGTACTCCGACCACCGGCGTTTTCGCCTTCTGAGCTTCGACGCCGACCGGCAAAGCCATCGCCGCAATACCACCGGCGATGAACGCGCGCCGGTCCATCACTGATCACCTGATCCGCCCGCGCCAGCAGCGACGGCGGGATGGTGAGGTTGAGAGCCTTCGCTTACGAGATCGGGTGAGTACGACATCAGCAGGCCGTCGCGCGCTTGCGCGCTCAAATTTCCCACCGTTGGCATTCGATTGCGGCGTTGTCCTTCGGGGCCCTCGAGAGCCGGTGCTCGATGATGATGTTCTTTCGCTCGACATATCCCCGCTCTCTTAATCCAAGTCGTAGCGCCGCCATATATCTGACGGCCGGGGTGTCGGGCAGGCTTGAAGAACTCCGATCCGCCATCAGCAGGCCGCCGCGCTCTTAAACTGCTTGCGCTAATTTGCGCTGAACGCACCCGTCAGCGAGGCCGACTTCAGTCCCCGAGCGCGCCGAGAGTCCTGTTCAGTCCGCGCGGGAAGCGGGGAGAAATCGAGACGCAGCGCGCGGTCAGGCAGAGGTGCGCAGAAAGGCGGAGGGCCGGCTCGCTGCCGGCCCTCGTCTGTTAATCAGGATGTCGCAGGTTCGAGCCCTGCCCGGGGAGCCATCCTTCCGCGAATCGTCCGGTCCGGCGCCAGCAGCACTTTGCGAGCCGTCACTCCGGGAGGCGACATCTGGTGAAGGGGCAATGGCCTCTCACGGCAGTGATTCGCGCGACGCAGGTTGAGTCTTCCGTCGTCGCGATGTTCGCGTCTTCGGCGTCTCACTCGGCAGCGCCAGCATACGCCGCACGACGTCGACGCGATCGGCGGCGATCCGCCGTCGGCTGATCCGCTCCAGTCGCGCTGGTTCGAGTTCCTGCCGAGCGACTTTCTCCGAGAGCTTCACCGACGAGGCTCGATGTCAGGCATAGGACATGATGACATTTGCCCCGCAGGACGCGTGAGAACTACGCGAGTGGGCGCGGGCCTCTAAATAGAGGGGCGGTGCCGCTCGACGACCGCCGCCGGATGGGGAGGCGCGCCGGGCGCGGAGCGGGCCGCTTCATCGGATGATCAGGAAGTGCCAGTACGGGAGCGCGCTCGATACGCGAACCTCGGTGAAATCGTTTCCGAGGGCCTCGATCTGCGCTCGCGACACGCGCTGCTCGATGCGCGTGAAGAAGCGGTCGTAGACGTCCTGCTGGATGCGCCGGGTGCTCTTGCCCCGGTAGACATCGTGCAGCGGGACGTGGCGTCCCAGGCCGAGCGGCTCGAGCAGGTGGCCAAGCGCGACCAGCGGCCGATAGACGCCGATGGCGCCGAAGAGCGCGAATGCCTGCCGGAAGCGCGGCGAGCGGACCCGGTTGAGGGTCGACCGGGCGCCGTCCACCACGCGCAGCAGAGCGCGAAAGAAGGCGGGGCGGTTGTCCAGCGCATAGTAGAGGTAGATCAGCGATCGCGGCGCGAATCGCGCGAGCGATTTCACCGCGTCGAGTCACGGGACGGGCAGATGGTGCAGCACGCCCAGGCAAACGATCAGGTCGGCAAAGTCTCTCGCAAACGGCAGGGACAGCACGTCGCCCTTGAAGAACAGGCAGTGGTCGGCGCGCCGGAGGTTATCGCGGGCGACATAGATGGCCTCGGAGAAATCGACCAATACGATCTCGCGACAGTAGTCCTTCAGGAAGAAGCTCCACCGGCCGCTCCCGCAGCCCAGGTCGCACACGCGCGCGTCGCGCAGCGAGCGGAGGTCGACCAGATCGAAGTACTGCGCGAACTCGGTGGCATGTTCGGGCAGGATCGCGCGGTGCTCCTGCCACTCGGCGCCGAACGTGTACTGGATGTCCTCGGCGACGTCGGCCGTCGACGCCATCACATCGATGACATCGTCGCGCACGGGAAACTCCGCGCCGCCGACCCGCACCGAATGCGGCTTGACTTCCACGTCGGCGACTCCAAAGATCTGCTGGAGCGCGCCGACCTTGTTCTGGTAATACACGCGCGGATCACATCAGAGGCGGCCATCCCGAGTCAACGAGCACAGGGCTCGGTGTACAGTCACGTGCGCGCCCCATGCCGCGGTGCGTCTTGCGCGCGGTCCTACCAATTGATATTTCTAGCGGCCTCCGCTCTAGGACAACAGAGGAGGGCCCGCAGTGATCAATCGACGCGAAAGGTCCAAGTTCACACCAAGCGATGTGAGTGAGGTTCGCCGGCGCTTCGACCGTATTCTCCGAAGGGCCACCGAGAACGCCGAGGCGGCCGCCAAGCATTTCGCCACGCTGAAACCCTCACTGCCGCCGCCCGCGGCGATGCGCCGAGCGCCGACCGCCTCCCGCAGCCGCGGCTGATGGTCATCCGCAGCCCTTGGCCTGACGTCACCGTTCCCGAATCCTCTATCACCGAGTACGTGCTGCGGCATGCCGAGCGGCTGCGGGACAAGCCAGCCATGGTCGACGGCGTCAGCGGCCGGGCGCTGACATATGGCCAGCTCGCCGACGCGATCCGTCGTGTCGCCACCGGCCTCGCCCGTCGCGGCTTTCGGAAGGGCGATGTCTTCGCCATCTACAGCCCGAACCTTCCGGAGTATGCGGTCGTCTTCAACGCCGTCGCGTCGCTGGGGGGAATCAACACGACCGTCAATCCGCTCTACACCGTCGCCGAGCTCACCAACCAGCTCCGCGACTGCCGAGCGCGATTCCTGATCACGGTACCCGCGGCGCTCGACAAGGCGAAGGAGTCGGCAGCCGCCGTCGGCATCGGGGACGTGTACGTCTTCGGCAGCGCGCCTGGCGTGCGGTCGTTCTCCGAGCTGCTCGACGCGCCGCCGTCACCGCCCGCCATCACGATCGATCCGCGAACGGACGTCGTGGCCTTGCCCTACTCCAGCGGGACCACGGGTCTGCCGAAAGGCGTGATGCTGACCCACCACAATCTCGTGGCCAACCTGTGCCAGTGCGAAGGCGCCAAGAGCTTCGACGGCTTCAAGGAGAGCGACGTCACCATCGCCGTCCTGCCGTTCTTCCACATCTACGGCATGGTCGTCATCATGATGCTCACGCTTTCTCGAGGCGGCACCGTGATCAGCCTGCCGCGCTTCGAGTTCCGCGAGTTCCTCACCACGCTGGAGAAATACCGCGTCACCACGGCGCCGCTCGTGCCGCCGATCGTGCTCGGCATGGTCAAGAACCCGGCGGTGGCCGAGGTCGATCTTTCGCACATCCGGATCGTCTTCTCGGGGGCGGCACCGCTCGGCGCGGACATCGCGCGGCAGCTCAGCAAGAAGCTCGGGTGCCCGGTGGTGCAAGGGTACGGCATGACGGAAGCCAGCCCGGTGACGCATCTGAGCCCGACCACGGATGCATCCGCGAAGCCCGGTTCCATCGGACACGTGGTGCCGAATACCGAAGTGAAGCTGGTCGCCGTCGACAGCGAGCGAGAGGTGGGCCGCGGCGAGGAAGGCGAGCTGTTGATCCGCGGACCGCAGATCATGAAGGGCTACCTGAATCACCCGGAGGAGACGGCCGCCGCCATCGATCGGGACGGCTGGTATCACACCGGCGACGTCGGCTACGTCGACGACGAGGGATGGTTCTTCATCGTCGATCGCACGAAGGAGCTGATCAAGTACAAGGGCATGCAGGTGGCGCCCGCCGAGCTCGAGGCGGTGCTGCTGACGCATCCGGCCGTGCTCGACGCGGCGGTCATTCGCAAATCGGACGAGGAGGCGGGCGAGGTGCCGAAGGCCTTCGTCGTGCTCAAGCCCGACGAGGCGTCGCGGAAGACCTCCGCGGACGCCATCACGTCATTTGTGGCCGAGCGCGTGGCGCCGCACAAGCGCATCCGGCATCTCGAGTTCATCGACCAGATTCCGAAGTCGGCCTCCGGCAAGATTCTTCGCCGGCTGCTGGTCCAGCAGGAGCAGACTTCGCGCGGCTGAGCTACTTCGGCACCAGCTCCTTGAATCGCGGCATGACCTCGCGCGCGAGCAGCTCCATCGAATGTCGCCACGCCTTTGGATGGTCGCTGTAGTCGAAGCAGAACACGAGCAGCGTGCCGAAGCCGCCAACTTCCTCGTAGATGCCGTGCAGCTTATCGGCCACGGTGTCGGGTGAGCCGATCAGCCAGTTGTGACGCGCGCAGTACTCCGGTGTGACGTCCGCGTCGGCGACGCCCGCATCGTGCTTCAGATACTCCGTGAAGCCGAAGGCGGCGAGGAGCGGCAGGAAGTACTCGCGCATCATGCGGCCCATCATTCCGCCGGCAGAGAGCCGCAGCGCTTCGGCGTCGGTATCGGCGACGAACACCTCGCGCACGAGCCGCCAGTCGGCGCGCCGCGGCGTGCGCCGCGCGCGAGCGGCGCCCTGCTCGACCGCTTCCCAGTGACTGCCGACGTACGCTGGGTTGAGGTTCAGGCTCATCGGCCAGAAGCCGCGCTCGCCGGCGAGCTTGAG
>Ga0075430_100003952_pt1 | contig 12499 bp, 12 predicted proteins | sample RhiMetdeltSRZDD4_FD_75294 | JGI IMG/M metagenome (GOLD analysis project Ga0075430, IMG submission 75294) | Populus rhizosphere microbial communities from Tennessee, USA - Rhizosphere MetaG P. deltoides SRZDD4 | ecosystem: Host-associated > Plants > Roots > Rhizosphere > Soil | place: USA... | reverse complement strand
CCCGCAGGAATTGAACCTGTGACCTTTGGGTTTGAAGTCACCAGCCGAGGAGCCGTAAACGCAAGACCGCATGAACATGGGCGTGTCAAAGGGCAGCTAAAGGCAACCGCTGCAAACTGCACGCAAACTTACAAACTGGGCGCAGCTGATCTCATTCCTACCAGTAGGACCTACAGGGCAGCGCTTCTAATGACTACTGTGAAAGGAGGGCTAGGCAGTGCAAAGGCAGTCCATTCCCATCTGAGGCACACATACAGAACGATCCAATGTTCGGTCGTCACTTGTCGTCATCTCGGTTACATTTTTCCGTGTTTTTAGGCAGCGCCTCTGCTAAGCCAATCATAGGTATGGCTTGATGGCATGGACAAGGACTCGCGATACCACTTTACGGTGCGCTCGAGGCCAACATTGAAATCGCAAGAGGGTTTCCATCCCAACACTTGCTTCGCCTTCTCGGATGAAAGGAGCATTTCCGGGATTTCCGCCGTACTATTCTCATTGATGACCGGTTTAAGGGGCGCGTCGAGGAGCTGACAAATGCGTTGCACAATGTCCCGGACTTCCAGGTGCTCGCCATAAGAGAAGTTGAACGCCTCTCCACTAAGGGCCGGATTTGCCGCGAGCTGTTTAGCCACAAGCAAGTGAGCATCTACCGCATCCTCTATATACAGAAAATCCCGCTTGAATCGGCCGTTGGACCGGAGAGTCGGAGTTTCACCTCGCAGGACACTCCGCACAACTCCTGGAATCAAACGACTAAAGTTAAAATCATAACCACCAAAGTAATTCCCGCAGCGGGTGACGGCAACAGGACATTTGAAAATCTTTCCATAACATTGGGCGGCCTGATCCTGCGTAGCCTTAGCGACCTCATAGGGATGCAATGGCTGGAGCGGGAGATCTTCGCGATATGGGGTAGGTTGGCGGCCGTAGACCTTGTCGGTCGAACTAATAACCGATATGCAGTTTGGGCGATTCTTTCTTAGAAATTCTAAAATTTGCCAGGTACTAATGGCCGAAGATTTGAAGCACTCTAAGGGTTCTTCGAGAACCCGATGAACATCCGCACCATATGCTGCATGGAACAACACGTCGATCGAATACTGCTCGAATATATTTTCAATTACACTCTGGTCTGCCACATCCCCCCAGTAGACACGCACGGATTCGTCGAATGACTCCATAAAAAACTGGGACTCCGGCTTGTTTGACCGGATGAGGGTGACGACATGTGCGCCGTTTCGGAGAAGGCTGCGTACTAGCCAGCCTCCGAAGAAGCCAGTGGCACCAGACACTAGCACAGTTTTTCCCGACCAGTAGGTTGAGCCGCAATCCATATGCTATATCCCTTGGAGATTTGGAACTTGGGGGGGACAAGACTGTTTTTTGTTCCGTTTAGAAGGCAATGTACAGTTACACTGTACGTAAGGCGCCTGGGGAAACCTCTAGTTAAATTTACATTCCATTGACAAAAAGTTTACGATTTCGAGTCTAGCCCTATAGGGATCCCACTGAGCTGAGCCACAGTAACTTGTGGAGCGCGGACGTCAAAGCACAAGCCTCTCAACGTTCGCCGGGAACTTGGCGAGAGTACCTGTTCGTACCACCGGCACGAGAGGTGGGTCCGATCACTGTGGACCAGATCGTCCAGGATGCCGTCAAACAGTGGCCAATCGAAACAGAGATTCAGCGGATGCACGTCACCATCTCTGCGGAGGTCGATGCCCTGGCGGCTCGTTTCAATCCGGCGAAACGGCCTAGGGGCCGACCGGGTGCTCAGCGGGATCATCCACAATCGTCGATCCGTAGTTGAAAGTCCTCGCGCGCGGGCCTGTATGGCCGCCTCGGAGTTACTGTATAGTCAGGCAATGAGCCCGTATGAAGTTCTTTGAGTACGAGCGCCGGAGCGGGCTTCATTCCCGGTTCCACCGTTAGGTCGAACCGTACCCCTAACGACTCGAGCAGGTCGATCGTCGCGTTGTTCATCCAGTGGTCCCCGAATCTGAACGAGTAGCACGAGCGACCGAATGCGCGCCGGTACGCCTCGAATGACATGCGTAGACAGTGCTCGACCCATTCCTGATCGGCGTGATCGACGACCCATCGCTTGAACCGCTCATCCCACCGCCACGCGTGCGTATGCAACCCGAACTCGTCCTCAGCTCGTTCGAGTTGTTCGATGATTTTGCCGTAGCGCCTGACGACCCATGACGGGTCTCCATAGGTGTCTGCGATCTGAGGATCCATTCTGAAGAACCACGAGAACTTGACCGGTGCCCCCGTGGCTGCGGCCAGAGCGGGTCGGACGTCAGACAAGAATCTGAACGTTTCTTCGACGCCGTCCCAGTCTTTGGCAACAACGCGGTCGATTTCGCGCTCGAGGGGCTCGACGTCGATGCACAGGATGATAGGGATCTTGCGCGCGTTCATCGCATCACCGGAGCTTAGTGGCTAAGGACTACTAACGTGGCGATGCGTACTCGCATGGATCGCCTCCGAGGCCAGTGCGATGCCACTTTAGGGTAAGGGTCTCGAACCCATAAGATCAATAAGTAAAGGGCATTAGAAAGAGATGTTCACCGTACCGCATTGGAAGGCTTCGGATGACACTTCACCAACACGGACACTTTCACGGACATTTGAACTCATTTGAGAGGTAGCGTGGAGGATGGCAAGACCGAAGTGCTTGATTCGCTTTGGTGCGCCCGGCAGGAATTGACCCTGCGACCTGCGGGTTCGAAGCCACATGATCCCATGCGTCCTATACACTCAAAATCAATCGGGATACTTCTTCGGGCATCCCCATCGTTACCGGACACGGGCTAAAGCGAGCGTCCCTGAGCCTCGTGGCTCCCGTCCGGTTCATCTTTTGGCTTCATAGCGTCTGCGGTTTTCGAGCATCACAAGTGCAGTATATGACACGGTATCTGATTGTTCTTAAGGCAAGCGGTGGAACAGTTCTGTGCCTTTCATCAGTATTCATTTATAGCGCGTTAAGTGTCCATGCTTTCGACTAATTACGACCGAAGGGTAAGTCTAGCAGGTCTGTTTGATGCGAGGATTGAGCCGTTTAAGGGGATGGTCAACTCTTTTCCTGAACCGGCCGGCCAGTTTTGAGGGACATTGAGCGGATTTGTCGGAGTGTGGAAGAGAAGTCAGCGCACCTGAAGCAGCGATTATCCGGTTCGATTGAACAAATCTCCACGACCTTCGTCTCAGCGACGGCGAAAGCTTTCGAGGACAAGGTAACCACGCTGTGCCAGTCTGAATGTCAGAGACGGTCCGCAGGGCCAATTGTCCCTATTCGTAAGCATAATTGACACCTTTTGAATCCAGCCTGTAAAGTGTGGCCTAGCTATTGGACGCGCCGCATCCATGCCATACAGTAATCAGCATCGTTACATCTCGAGTCCCTATCAGACCGATCCTCCTCCTGCTTCCTTATAAATCAGTCATCCATCTCCAGTCTGCGTCATTTCAAACTTTGAACACGCATGGACAGTCTCATGGCAGCACTGAATGTGCCATTGCTCAAGATCATAAACGCTCCTGTTAATTGAGCCGCTGTCCGGGCATGTGAGGTCGGGACGCGGAGTGTCGGAGACAACTGAGGATAACAATGAGTATTCAATTGGGGGAACCGTACGAAAAATATATCCCCCGTTTAGATATTTACGAGTGCTACAAGAAGTCGCCTTACCTATCGGTAAAGCACTCGTCTTATTTCCACGTCTACGCAGAGTTATTAGACACTTACCGGAACAAACCAATAACTTTTATAGAAATCGGCGTCTTAGGTGGTGGGTCTCTATTTATGTGGCGAGAATATTTAGGTCATCGTGCTCGAATAATCGGTATTGATCTGAATCCTTTAGCGAAACGGTGGGAAGAACATGGTTTTGAGATTTATATTGGTAGCCAATCAGAAGGTAAATTCTGGGATGAGCTATTCAACTCAGTTGGTGATGTGGATGTTGTCCTCGATGATGGCGGTCACACCTACGAGCAGCAAATAGTGACAGCGAGTAAGTGTATTCCTCACATCAAAAATGGAGGTCTTTTGATAGTAGAGGATACGCACACTAGCTATTTCCAAGACTTCGGGTACCCCTGCAAGTATTCTTTTATCGAGTGGGCAAAAGGTCTTATTGACAATATCAACTGCCGCTTTCCCTCTGTTCAGGTGTCTTCCCTTCCATACAAGAGCAGCGTCTATTCAATCAGTATTTTTCAATCGATTGCTTGTTTCAAAATTCACCGAGAACTGTGCGTTGATAGCTCGCCCACGTCAAACGACGGAATCTTGCTGAATTCTGAAGACTTTAAGTACCTCACATACAAGGGGTCGAAGATTGAAGAAGCAAATTCCCTCATTTCCCTTGTTAAAAGATTGCTGCCATTCGTCAGACATTTTCCATTCTTAAGAAACATCGCCAATTGGTATCGTGACATAGTTAAAAGACGTGAATTAAAACGGCTCAAGAGATACTTTTAAATCGACTCCGCTGACGCGTTGGAAAGGGAATATACCGCATGGCGCCTCTACAAAAAGAAAGTGCTGAGCCACGCAGATTGCTATGGAAGCTTCACAGTCTGGATCATCGTCTTGCAAGTACCCGCTATCGCGCATTGCTTCCTATTCAAGCGCTAATACCACATGGATACCGGTCGAGCATTGGAAGATGCTTGAGCATCGATAAGTTGCAACGCGCTGACGTGGTAGTTTTCGTCAGAGCCTTTTCGAGGGAGGACCTTGCCTTCGCACAAACGGCTACTAACCTTGGTGTTCCGGTTGTGCTCGATATTTGTGACAACTTTTCTGAATACACTCGGGCTCAGGCCGAAAATATCCAGGTCATGGCCCGTTATGCTGCGGCCATCACCACATCCGGGCCAGCCCTTGCAACCACATTGCGAGGCTTAATACAGGCGCCGGTGCCCATCATGGTGGTCTCAGATGGGATTGAATCGGAATCGATGGCGCGCATAGGACGTCGCATCATTCGGCTGGCCTATTTGAAAGAAGAACGACTGCCGCTGCTGATGAGTGCAAGTTTTTGGAGACGAGTGTTCTCGAAATTATTCAATAAAGCGGTTACCCAAGGTACCCAATGGCAGGCCCGAATGCGGGCGGCGGCCGCCCGTGGATCAATTACCCATGGAGGTAAAGCTGATTCTGATATTGAAACCTTCAAATCCGTACCAGGAGAGAGCAAAGATTCTTTCAGGACCCTTATTTGGTTTGGCCGCGCCGGAGGTGCTGTTGGGCGATATGGGCTTTCCGACATTGTTGACGTCGCTTCATACCTCCAGCAGGTCGCTCAACGCATAAGATTTAGACTGATCGTAGTGAGTAACGACAGAGATGGCTACGAACATCTTGTCAAGCCCTTGCCAATAGAAACTCAGTATCTTGAGTGGGATAACCAGTCGATCCGGAGCCACATCCGGGCTAGTGATGTCGCCATTATCCCAAACTCTCGAGATCACATTGCTATCTGTAAATCCGCAAATAGAGCCGCGCTTGCGCTAAGCCTTGGTGTTCCGGTTGTGGCAACCCGCACGCCTGCAATGGAAGTTTTCGAGGGTTGTGTCTGCTTCGATAACTGGGTGGATGGCCTTTATCGCTATCTGACAGAACCGGCCGTGGTCCAAGCGCATCTTGTGAGAGCAGAAAGCGTTATAAAGAGAGAATTTTTACCTGGCTGCATTGCGAGACAATGGCAGCAGGTACTTAAGCATATTAAGAGGCAACGATGCGGACAAGATAACCTGCCACTGCAGCCTCTTACAATGAGAACGTCAGCTGAGGACGGCTCGCAGGTAAGATTGGGTACGGCGCCTAATGTTGTGGATAAAGCCCCAGTACGATCGAATTAGTAACGTCACATCCGCCGGACCTCCACACGCTTTTGCAACGTATGGACATGAGACAATTCGCTCAACGCATCGTCGTCGATCATCACCTGGAACCGTTCTCTGAAGAGGAGACAGGCAAGTATATCAATCATCCGATTGCAGAAGGCGGGGAGCAAACCAACCATTATTCACCGAAAAGGGCGTGTTCACTTGTGCATCGGTTGAGCGGGGGCATCCCACGCCTGATCAATCAGATCTGTGACATCTCACTTACCTATGGTTTTGCAGAGCAGACAGGTTCCATTACGAGCAAGCTGGTGGCCCAGGCGGCCAACGACCGAAGCCGTGGTGGGATTCTTCCACTTGGCGTGACAGAAGAGCTTAGTGCCCTGGGTTCTTCGGTAGACGACCCGCATGAAATTCCCTTTTCTGTTCCGATGGCTGAGGTGAATGTTCCGTCGTTTGGGTGTGACGTACCGGACCCAGAACCCGTCGTCAACCAATCGGCACATGATGTGTTTGTACAGGCGAGGAATGGCGCTGAAAAAAGAGAAACGCTTCAAGGACGCCATTGAGTCGTTCGATCGAGCTCGACAAACTCCATCATCATATTGTCTCAAGGCCTCCGAGCAGATCGGCCTCTGTCACTTCGAGATGGGGGAAAACCATGAAGCCATCGAGGCGTTACGCACTGCCTTGCGTGACGAGTCCGCATCTCGGAATGAAGTCATTGAGGTGCAGTATTCCCTTGCGCGAGCCCTTGAATGCGTCGGAGAGGTTGAGGAAGCTGCATCGTTTTATCAGCGCATTATGTTCACCAACCCGACCTTTAAAGACACGGCGGCTTGAATGAAACGGCTGAGCATCCCGCAGAACGCTCTCAATGGGAAACGCCCAGTCGGCACCAAAAGCTCGTGGTTCGGGCACGTGATCGATAGCCTGCATCAGATTATTGGTAGCCGCCGATAGCCGAATCCTTGTTAAACCTCATAGCTTTGGTAATGAACAAGACATTACGATCCACAGAGTCTTGCTTTGTGAGCCTTTCTCCCTATCCTCCTCTGCTACCGCGTTACTACCAGGACAGGACAACTCAACCCACTGCACCCACCCCGGAAGTCTCGTGTTTTGTTGTATCTTGCGGGCCTAGGTTGTCTGAGGTTAGCTTTTTAGAAATTCGTAAACCGCAGGTCACACTTTATCTGCACCCTGTTGGGTTGTAAGTCCGTCTGGTGGGGTCCTTCCTGTTTCGCCCGCGTTCTGTAAAAATGCAATGCTGGGGAGGGGCTATGCGTGGGACGTGTCATCTTGACGCGTGTCCAATGCAGCTCAGGCCATTGATCATAGCATGCTTGCCAAGCTCAAAGAGGGTCGGGCGTTCTATCGGCGCCGCGCATGGGATGAGGCCTATAGATGCCTTTCCCTTGCGGATGAGGCGAGTCGCCTCGGCGCCGAGGATCTGGAGCTGCTGGCGGTATCGGCCTATATGATCGGTCTGGACGAGGAGTATCAGACCGCGCTCGAGCGCGCCCATCATGCGCATCTCGATGCCGGCAAAGCCGTCCGGGCTGTCCGCTGTGCGTTCTGGCTTGGTCTTCGCCTCTTATTTCGCGGTGAGAGGGGGCGCGCGACCGGATGGTTCGCGCGCGCCCAGCGATTGCTGGAACGCGAAGGACGCCAGTGCGCCGAGCGAGGCTACTTGTTGTTGCCCGTCGTTGAGCAGCAGTTTGCCGCTGGCGACTGGAAGGCTGCCTACGCGACCGCATCAAACGCCGCTGAAATCGGCGAGCGTTGCGGAGACGCAGACCTGATCGCCTGCGCTAGGCACCAACAGGGTCGGATTCGATTGCAGCAGGGGCAGGTAGAGCGAGGACTGGTACTGCTGGACGAAGTCATGGTCGCAGTCACTGGAGCGGAGCTGTCCTCGCTTGTGACGGGTCTGATGTACTGCAGTGTGATTCGGGCCTGTCAGGAGGTGTATGCGTTCGGCCGAGCAGGCGAGTGGACTGCCGCTATGGCGCGGTGGTGCGAGGAGCAACCCGAAATGGTTGCCTTCGCGGGGATTTGCCGGGTACATCGTGCCGAAATCATGCAGCTCCGTGGTGCTTGGCAGGACGCGATCGAGGAAGCGCAGCGCGCCCACAAGCGTTCTCAGGGGATCGACGAGCAGGTCGCCGCCGCGGCGCTCTACCAACAAGCAGAGGTGCACCGCCTCCGCGGGGAGTTCGCCGCAGCCGAAAAGGCCTACCAGCGCGCGAGCCAGTCGGGCTATGACCCACAACCGGGTTTGGCCCTGTTGCGGCTGGCGCAAGGCCATGTTGATGCCGCGAGGGCTGCGATTCGCCGCGCGATGACCGCGACTATGAACCAGTTAGAGCGTACGAAACTCCTGTCCGCCTCCGTCGAGATCATGCTGGCCGTGCACGACATCGAAAATGCACGGAGCGCCTGCCGCGAGCTGGAGAAGATTGCACAACACTTCGACACGGACGTGCTGCGCGCGATGGCGACGCAGGCGAGAGGCACGATAGACTTGGCCGAAGGCGATACTCACGTCGCGCTGGATCCATTGCGTCATGCCTGGCAGGTGTGGCAGCAGGTCGAAGCGCCGTACATGGCCGCACGCGTACGCGTGCTGATGGGACTGACGTGCCGTTCACTGGGCGATGACGAGGCGGCGGCGTTCGAGTTCGGCGCGGCCAGAATCATGTTTAAACGGTTGGGGGCCGCACCTGAACTTGCTCGGCTCGACTCGCTCGACAAACACGTTGCGTCGATGCCCAACCCTCTCACCGCCCGAGAACTTCAGGTACTCCGCCTGATCGCGACCGGCAAAACCAACAAAGCCATCGCGGCGACTTTGATCGTGAGCGAGCGGACGATCGATAGACACGTGAGCAACATCTTCAGCAAGCTCGACGTCCCGTCGCGCGCCGCCGCCACCGCCTACGCCTACAACCACAACCTAGTCTGACACATTTTCCTTTGGCGGAAACTACCCACGCTCTCCTGCGGGGCAAATTGGGTGGTTTCACCGAAGCGCGGCCTGAAGGCCCTCTCCTAAGATCGACCGGCGGCAGGGTTTGACCTCCGAAACAATTCGCAAAGAATCGAGGAGGATGCCATGGCTAAGGTCGATCAGAAAGATATGCGGAAGCGACGCAAGCAACCACTCGCGGACGACGAGGCTCGCAAACGACTCCTCGCGGAACTGCCCGTCATTGAACGATGGGTGCAAGTCCATGACGTATCGACCGCCGTGTTAGAGGGCGGCGACGGGCCCCCGGTTCTGCTGCTGCATGGCCCAGGTGGGCACGCGGCCAGCTGGTTGCGCGTGATTCCAAACCTCGTGACCAGCTATCGCGTGATCGCCCCCGACCTTCCAGGACATGGAGCGTCGCAATCGCTTGACGGCCTGTTTGACGTCGATCAGACGCTCGGATGGCTCGACGATGTTATCAACTGCACCTGCACGACGCCGCCGGCCCTAGTGGGGCATGCGCTCGGCGGCGCGATCGCCGCCCGCTTCGCCAGTGACCGCCGCGGGCAACTCAGCGCCTTGGTGCTTGTGGATTCCCTTGGCTTAGCCGCATTCCAGCCGACGCCGCACTTTGGGCAGGCGTTGAAGGAATTCCTCTCGAAACCGACAGGGGAAACTCACGACCATCTGTGGAGTTACTGCGCCTTCGACCTCAAGAAGATGCGCCGTGGGATGGGCGAACAATGGGAACGTCTCAAGGCCTACAATCTTGATCGAGCTCAAGTACCGAGTCTGCGAGCAATTCAGCATGGCCTCATGGATGGGTTCGGGATGCAGGCAATTCCGGCAATGGATCTGGCTCGCATTGACGTTCCCACGAGTCTCATTTGGGGCAGGCATGATCAGGCGACGCCCCTCTCAATCGCTGAAGCAACACATATGCGTTTTGGATGGCCGTTACGTGTGATCGAGCACTGCGCCGACGATCCACCAATCGAGCAGCCCGAGGCGTTTCTATTTGCGCTGCGCGCCGAACTCGAATCAATGACTAAAGAGAGGGCAGCAACATGATCAAGCACCATTACGACGCAATCGTGGTGGGTGCGCGCTGCGCCGGGTCTCCGACAGCGATGCTTCTGGCTCGGAAGGGCTATAAGGTCCTCGTCGTTGATAGGGCAACGTTCCCTAGCGACACAATCTCGACGCACCTCATCCACCCGCTGGGCGTGGCGACCCTGAACACATGGGGTCTGTTGGACCGGCTTGTTGCGACAGGATGCCCGCCCATCAACACGTATGCGTTCGACTTCGGGCCCGTTACGATCTCAGGCGTTCCGGGGACTGCTGAGGCCCCCGTCGCGTACAGTCCCAGACGGACCGTGCTGGACAAGCTACTCATAGATGCCGCGTTGGAGGCGGGAGCCGAGGTAAGCTCTACGTTGCTATCAGTTAGTTATGGACAAGCATTCAGGTACAGGCGTGGCAGGGGATTGATGCACACCCCACATGGTTCTCATAAAAAAAGGGAAATCTATCAAAGGGGTGTTTTAGACTGATGCACAGGATAATATTCGACTCGTCCGCACTTGTCGCAGCGCCAAGCGTTTACAGTTTTGAGTTGTCGGAGTGAAGGTGAAAGATACAATTCCGTTTTGAGCATACTCGCCCCGCAACGTTCACATCTCATGATGGGCCTCCATGTGTCTTGCGTTCAGACGAACTGAACGAATTCGCTGCTTCACAAAGGCAAGGCCCGTGCCGTTTTCGTATGTTCATAAACACAAACAAACCATCAAATTTCTTAGGTCGATTACGTCCTAGTGGAACACCTTGTCCGGTACCGGAACAAAGAGTCCTACCGGAAGGCCCGGGGGTGGTACTTGCCGTACGTAAGAAGCGAGGCCGCAACTTAGCTCGAAAAATAGCCGATCAAGTTCCTAGTCGATTGATAAACCACAACGAGAAACAAACTCTTAAAGATTGAGGATGCCAGGGAAGATAAGCGACGCGATAGCTACCGATAGCTACCATAGAACTGTCTTGCAGCCGAGACTAAAACAATTATGACATTGAGCTGAAGGTGTGAGGACAACTGAACATCTAGCGTGAGGGGTCAGGAGGAGATATTACCGCCTGGTCAGCTTGGCTGACAGCCGATCTCGCTCGAGCATTGGCTCCGCCTAATTGGAGGTAGCGGCGGAAGGCTGCAACGGATCTGGCCTTGTCGTTGAGTTGATCTTCGTACAGGGTTCCAAGAGAAAAATACACATACTCATTTTCCGGATTCAGCTTCCCCGCCTGGATAAACGCTTCCTCCGCTTCTTTATAGCGGCCCATTTTTTCATACACCAGGCCGAGCGTATAAAACGCGTCAGGATTGTCAGGCGCGCCTTTGACAGCCTGCTGCCCAGCGGCAAGCGCTTCGTCAAGGTCTGGGAGGACCTCCAGCCGGAGATAACTTTTTAAGAGGTAGGCGTCGCCATAGGTTGGATCATATTCGATGGCACGATTGAGTCGAGATAATGCTTCCTCCGCATACTTCCCTCCCTGTAAAAGTGCGACGGCCTGTTCATACTCCCTCTTCGCGGCCTCACGGTCTGGGAATGTCTGAGAATTGGGCTCTACAAGAGGCACCACTGAAGGACGTTGAAACAAGACCATATCTCCCTCGCCATCGAGGCGCAAAGAAATAGCATAGCCCTGTTGTTTGAGGTAGGTGCCTAATTCAGAAGCAGTGAGCCATCCATTTTGATTAAGATCAGCCGCTCCGGAGAGACCGGTTAGTAAAGCCCCCACAAACGGCGTCTTGCCTTCCGCCTTGTCGGCTTTTTCACGTTGGTCGACTCGTGCAATGACCTGAACGGCGGGCGCTTCAGTGTCCGTTTCTACGTGAGGCGACATCGGCTTAAGAGCAGCGGATTCCCACGCTCGAACAGGCGCATTAACAATCAGCAGGGTGTGTTTTGAGGGAGATCGCCTGGTGAATTCTCTGAACGTCTCGATGGTGAGTGACTTCGCGGGTTTGTTGACCTGAGCATCTGCGGGAACGAGATAGCCTACATCTCCGCCTTTGTTATTACGCATGATGCCGGTATGGCCGGTAAAGAACACCACCACCCGTCCCTTGCCGTCCACTTTTCTTGCGAAGATGTCGGCGAGTGCTTGATGTACCCGTTTTGACGTTGCATCTTTATTATACAGCTCGATGATCTCGTCGAATCCGAGCTGACGGAACACTTGTGCGACCTGCTTGCCCTCGTCGACCGCTCCAGGCACAGAGGGGGCCTGGGTATATTGTTCAATGCCAATAATGAGCGCTCGAGATTTGTCATAAAGCGCTTCGGATTTGATAACTTCTGCGAGAAGGCTTGGGACAGAGGGGGGAGAACTGAGGAAGAGCAGCCATGGCAAGACCAACCAGATCCCCGTTCGTGTCCACATAGACCGTCCCGTCGCCTGCTATGGATCGCTATTTACTGTATCGGGATTAGAACGCTTAAGGCAAGCGAGGATCGTTGCGCTAGACCGGAGTCTTGATACGTTTGACGGCGTTCACAATGGCAGGATGAGCGCCTGCAACACGGTAAAATCCCATCACAACTATGCAGGCACAATTTAGAAGGGGAGTGGAGGTGATTCTTCGGAGGACGTCTCAAGAGT
>Ga0075430_100003950_pt1 | contig 12501 bp, 19 predicted proteins | sample RhiMetdeltSRZDD4_FD_75294 | JGI IMG/M metagenome (GOLD analysis project Ga0075430, IMG submission 75294) | Populus rhizosphere microbial communities from Tennessee, USA - Rhizosphere MetaG P. deltoides SRZDD4 | ecosystem: Host-associated > Plants > Roots > Rhizosphere > Soil | place: USA... | reverse complement strand
ACCCCAACAGAGACGCCAACCCCAACGGAGACGCCCACACCATGAAAATCAACAGCGTTGGCCACGCGCTAAAAGACAGGGTGATCGATATCAAAGGCAGGAAGAAAAGAGCATGAACTTATTCGATGTCCTGACCGCCATCGGGCTGGTGCTGGTGTTCCTGTCCGGGTTCATCACATCACTGGCGGGGATGTACGTGGTGGTCCGCAAGATCCGTAAAGAGTGGGGACTCTACTTGAGACACCGGCGCTACCATCCGGCGCGGCCGGTTAAGAAACTTCATTTTGAGAATTACGAGTCGAGCCAGCCGGTACAATCTTCGGACGACTTGCTTGACAATACTAAAGTGTGACCTTATACTGATGTCACACTTAATTCGCCGGAGATCATGATGAGCCGTTACAATTGTCTTAGATGTAATGCCAGCATAACTCCAACCCATATAGGCCGACCGCGGCGCTGGTGTCCAGATTGCGGGCCTGTTGTGAAAAAAGAAAACGCCGCTCGGCGTAAGCGCGAACAACGTGCCAAGCAAAAAGAAAACGGAGCCAGCGAAGTTTCCGCCAGCCCCGTCGTCATTGGGTATGGAAAGAATACACCAGTCCTTGAATCACGTCAAGCCCCCATCCAGAAAACGAGTCCAGCGATGTTCTCCCCAGCCCCGTTGTCATTGGGGCAGCGCGGAGCGCTGGGCAGTTTAACGCCGGGCTGGGACTGGGATGCGATTACAAAGCGCGTGGACCGGATATCGGGACCATTCGGGTTTCTATACCTGTAGGTGGGTAGCACGGTTGTTCTAACTGTGCTATCGTTGTACCGATGGCCGTGCGCTGTGTATAATGGCATGTAGGTGTAAGACGCCAACCAATAAGCGCGGATGGGGAATGGAAGCGACCACCCCCCACCCACTTGGCCACACAGAGGCGAAAGCTCTGAGTGACCCGCCGTGAATGATACCACGCGCGGCCATCATCTCAGAAATAGGATGATGGCCGCGTTTTGGTTGGCCCATATATAAGCAGAAAGCGCCGTGGTTGGTCGCCGGGCGCTTTCCCACCTCTCCCGTACTAGGGAAGAAAGGTCTGTCGTTATGTTAGCACTAAAGCCCACGCCTGACAACCCCAAATTGATCGAACCGATTCAACTCTATATCGCCGGTGACTGGATGCCGGTCTACCCAACCCCTGTGGATTTCTATCAGGCTAACTGGATGGCGCGTGGTTGGAAATCGCACGGCTTTACCACGCTGGTCAAAGAAACGCGCGGCGGCTGGATGGTCTACATACTCGGAGGTGCAAAGTGAGCGACGAGAAATTCGTTTGTGCAAAGTGCGGCCGCACTATCGATATCGACGGGGTAGGCGGAGTCGGGGCCGCAGCTGAGGGACTCTGCAATGAGTGCTGGCTTGAGGGTCTCGAATTCGATTGGGACTCTGATAATCCCGATTGGGAGTTTGCTGATCCCGGCGGTGAGTCGAGTCTCTATGCCGCAACGCCGAGTGATCCGCGCAATCAGACCTGCCCGGGATGTAGAACTAAAAACGCATTGACAAAGCGCGATGTGGCAGCGCATCACATTTGTGACCAATGCGCGTGTAGTAACGCGGCGGGTGTGTGATGACCAACATCGGCCGATACCTATCCGAGTTGATTCAGGTATGGCGGGTCCGTTGTGGTGGTTGCGGCGATACGCAGATCGTGACAACCACTTACAAAGCGGACGCGGACCGGATTCTCAAAACGATGTTGGGTTGGACCAACAAGAAAACGGTTGGTTGGCGCTGTCGTCATTGTAGTGGCGGCGGAGAAGACTAATTGACTCTCGCGACCGTGGCCGCTAAAGCGAATCGGGTTGACCCGGATCGCAATATGCATTATCGACGTGCCGTGCATGCCGGGTTGGTTGACTCCGACCCGGCCGCGGCGTTTCGGTATGGCCACTGTCGCGAGGAGGGTTTCGGCTGGTGGTATCACTGTCCCAACAATGATGGCCACTATGCGACTTACGTTCCGTCATACTGCATGTTGAGAGTCTGTCCCGACTGTGGCCAGTACAGCGCCCATTTGATTCAGGAGAAGTATCGGCCGGTGATCGAACGGGAAGCGGCCAAGTCACATCGAAAGGCTTTGAAGTTTGTCACGCTGACAACAAACATCGAGCTGGCCGATGACATTGGACCGGCGGTCCTGCAGCTGTTGGATTGGTCAAGAGATCTATATCGCAAGCTCTGGGGCAAAGAGAAAGGCAGCGGGGCGCTGGCCACGTTGGAGACCGGCGAAGATGGATTGAAACTTCATACCCATCTGATCCTGCAGGGAAGGTTTATCAAACAGGAGGATCTCTCGAAAGAATGGGAGAAGATCTCCGGCTTTCCTATCGTTCACATCACAGAGATCTCAGCTGACAAAGCGGTGAAAGAAGTCCTAAAGTATGCGGTTAAGTTCTCCAATCTGAATCCAGAGCAGCTGGTCAGTTTGCACAATGCGCTCAAAGGTCGGCGCCGGGTCCGCAGCTGGGGATGCTTCTACAATCCAGACATCGAAGAAGAAACAGAAGAACGCGAGACGCATTGCCCCGAGTGTGCCGCGCAGCTGCGTTACACCAGTGAAGTAGTGTTCGAGCAATGGAGAGCCAACAACGCGCAGCTGCGGTTAAGCCAAGAAATGTTGACCATAACGAGACTCAATAAGAGTCTGTTGTCTTTACTTCACTTGACAGATGCAAATAAGTTTTTGGGAACCGGGCCGCCAAACGAGCAAATAAGTTTTGTCGGTAGCAATCCAGATCAAATAGATGTGCTTCTGGATGACGCCTTACAACATAAGAGATCGAAGCGAGGGATGCAATGAACATCATCTTTATGACAGTGTTGTTAGGTCTCGGGTTGTTGCTGGCCTTGAGTCTGATAATGGCTGGCTTGATTGAACCACTGGATAGGGAGTGAGCTATGGACCACGTAAACAGTACAACGATTGTAGAATTCAAGTGTCCCGGCTGTTCTCACCAGCTGGGGGTTAGGGTTGTCAGGAAAGACTTAGAGCTGCTCATGAAGTCATGGAACGGCGCATGGCTGTTGCTGGTGGAACATCGCTGCCAGCGCTGCGGTCGGAGCTTTGAATCATGGTGGTTGCAAGCAATGGTCCGGCGTGAACTGGATGAAGCCGACAATCTGTCGTTTTGAGATAGGTCGGTCAATCATGCCATATCATTACTTAAGGTGAATTTGGTGAAACAACTTTGTCGTGCGACGCTTAGTCTTGGCACTTCTGGGGCCCCAGCAAAGGGTTATGAAGTGGTTGGCTTTTGTGACAGACCGACAGGGCATAAGGGGATGCACAAGGTATCACGACCAACTAATCATCGGCAATGGGTAACTATTCATTGGGACGTTAATTCTCACGACTTCTGTGATGATTGCGGGGAACATTGGTCGCCTGAGCATCGATGTGGATAAGTCCCTATATTTGATAAAGTCTTTACTTGGAGGGGTGAGCCATGTCTGAGCTTGATCTACAGGTGCTTGTGGCAGTAGTGGGCGCGACTATGGTTATGGGCTTGGCCTTTGGTAGCGTGACCTTTGATGGGTTGGATAGGTGGGGAGCGTTTAACAGTCATGTACTGGCACTGTTTGTGGTAGGTAGTAAGCGGCAAGTGTGGAAGCTGTTACTGTGGCCAAGTGCCTTGTTCTTGACACTGTGCTTCTTTGTGTTGCAGCCCTTATTTGCTTTGGCAAAGGGTTTCTATGATGCTGGTGCATCGATGAATAACTGGTGTCAGAACTTACCTGACTAACCCTGATCATTCGTCACTCACAGCCAATCGGCCTTGTCGTCTCAACTTGCCAGCGCCGATTGGCTGTGAGTTCAAATAGCCTCTGGCTTTACTTCCTCTCCCAATTATTATTCCAAGAATGACAGCAAACAAATACGATGAACAGCAACAACCAACGACGATCATCGTCGACGTGGTATCGGTCATGAGTTTACCCCTTGTGACTCTTTGCTGGATTCTTCGGAAGCGACACCGCTAGAAGCGGGTTTGTGAGTAACCGTAGCAATGTTGAATTTGAGAAACGACTTTGTTAGCGGGGTCGTAAGGTCGTTTGCGATGCGCTCCAACCGCTTACCGCCATGTCTACCCCAGCCCCCCTTGATAAACCGGTAATGGATGCCGTGTACGGTGATCGGTTGGCCGTTCACGCCCTTGACCATCGCGGTCAAGTCGTCTCTGGATATGCGGCCGCGGAAGTATTCAAATAGTTTCTGCTCGTGCATCTTGCCCCCTAGCTGGTCGACCGCTGTTTCAAAAACTTCCTGCAGCGTGACTTTATCCGGACCGCGTTCCTCTGCGGGTGTGCCGGTGATGGCTGCCTTGACGGTCTCCCGGATCTGATGGTCGCTGATAAACGGGCTTTGTAGTTCGGTGAGCTGCGGACCTTTGGACCAGATCGCCCGGCCGCGGACTTCCGGGTCAATCTTGCTGGCCATGCCGTTATCAATGACGACTATCGAGTCGGTGTAGCTCGGGACCGCAAAACAGATCCGGCCCCCGGCGTTGGCGGTGATGTAGGATGGGATGACGTTGGCTGATGGTCGCTGGGTACATAGGATCGCATGGCCGCCCGAGCTGCGAGACGTGGCCATAATCTCATTCATAATCAGGTTGACTTGTTTTGAGATCTTGCGGTCCGGGTGCATCATGATCAGGGACAGCTCGTCAAACACCAGCACGATGTAGGGGAGCTTCTCTTCCGGGTAGGTCTTATTCCAATCTTCAAGGTTCTTGAGACCGCGTGAGCTGAACAGCTTCATGCGCCGGGCCATCTCCGTTTTGTACCCGATCAGCGCGTCGGGAACGTCCTCAGCGCTGGTCACGATGGGTTGTGTCAGGTGGGGCAGTCCTTCATAGAAAGCAAACTCGGATCCGCCCTTGAGATCGATCATCAAAAACTGTAGCGTCTCTTTGGTGTTGCGTTTAATGAACAGACACAAGATCTGATTCAGGTGTACGGACTTGCCCATAAACGTACTGCCAGCCACCAGATAATGTGGCAGCATGGCAAGGTCTGATTTGACCAGCCGGTTGTTTTCCGTCACCCCGACAATGAAAGTCAGCGGCGAGTCTTTATCGGTGATCATCTGGCTGGCTTCGTTGAATTTGAACATCGTGGGGATCGCGTTGATTGCCCCGTCTCGCCAGATGGTAAACCACGCGCCGGTTTGGGGAGTGCCTCTCCAAACGACGGTCCGCCCGGCGCAATAGGAAAGATGCTCTAAGATCTCATCGTTGTGGATGTCGGCGATCCGCGATCGGTAGGGACCATAGCGCGGGTCAATCCAGATGTAATGGGCAAACTCGGTGCATTGCACTTCGAGGATGACCACTTTCTGCCGGCCGCTGGCCCCGAGTAGAAGCGACTGCATCAGAGTGGGTTGATCGGCTACGGGCAGCTTATGATCGATCCCCGCTTCGGCAAACCAGTTTGGAAACTCCCGGCCGTAGTATTGCGCCTCTCGTTTCAACTCTTGTTGGAGCGCTTTCAGCTTGGCGCGTTCCAACGCTTCGGCGCGTTCCTGTTTCTTTTCTTCTTTGGTTTTGAAAAACCAGCGGCGCATACGAAACATATCACAGCCTCAATAAGTAAAGTTCTAATGTCTGTAGCTTCTGGATTTCGATGGGCCAGTAGGCCAGTACCCGCAGCGAGTCGATCAGGTCGATTTGAAAGTCCAGCTCAAACTGGCTGGTCACAATCGAAGTCAGCGCCGGGACCCAGATCCGTTTGTACCCCAGCGCTTTCAGCTGGCCGGGCCATACTTGGCGGTCCATGATGCCCATTGCCTGCCGGGTGGGGTCGCTCAGACTTTGCGCGAGGTCGCCGTGCTGGGGCAGTAGAAACGCGGGCTTGCCCTGCAGGTAGTAATCCGCGCCGATCAGTGAGTCGATGTTGATATGGTAGATTGCGTCGCCGGGTTTCCATTGGGCTTCGATAATGTCTCGGAGTGGGTTGTCTTTGGGCCGGTGTTCGTTGGGGTCGATGTAGTAAAACGCAAACGCCACCAACAGGACCGGCAGCCCCACAGCGGCCAGCGGCAGCCGGATCCGCGGTCCCAGCTTGGCCAGCGCCAACCCCCACAGCATCACCACAAACGCGCCGGATGGCAACAGCGCCCGGTCAAGGATGATCGGCTTCCATAGCTTGCTGGCACCGAACATCAACAGCGCGGGGCCAAATGCCAGCGCGATCACCGGTAGCAATCTTTTCCAATCGTGCCGCAGCGCAATCAAGCTGGCCACGCTGAAAGCCATTGCGGCGATAAAGCCGTGCAGCTGCAGGACTTCCGGCAGCCGGACAAACACGGTTGTATACCCGAGGTAGTACAGCGCCCCGCCGATGTTGGCCGGGTCCGCAATCCAAAAGCGGTTACCGACCGCGGAGAACTGTTCAAACGCGATCACGGCTTGGGGTAGGTAACCGATGGCGGGGATGGCCAGCGACTTGAAAGCCCGGCCGCGGCTGCTGATCAGGGACCATCCCCCGAGGATCAGCACGTACAACCCCCCGAGGTTTTGGGTATACACAATCAGGACCAGCGCCACGCCGGTTATCAGCCAGCGCCGGATCAGGATGCCATACGCGGCCACGATCACCAGTAGGGTGAGCAGGCTGTACATCCGGGCTTCCTGCGAGTAGTACAGCTGGCCGGGCATAACGGCCAAAAGCCCCGACGCCCAACGGGCCGGGTCGGGACCCTGCAGGTGGTTGACCAGAAAGTAGCAAGCCGCCACGGCCGCGGATCCAAACAGCGCGGCGGGTAACCGGAGCGCAAACTCCGAGTCGCCGATCAGGTGTCGGGTCGCCCACTCAATCGCATAGAACAGCGGCGGGTGGGTATCGGCGCGGACCGCGGCGAGTGTCGCCGGGAAGTCCATGCGGGTCATGAAAGCCGTAAAGGCTTCATCGTACCAGAACAGACTCCCACCCAGATTAACGAGTCGAAGCCCAAAAGAAATAATAAATAGATAGAGCGGCCAACGTTGCATAGAAGCCTCCCACTCCAATGAGCCACATCGTCGGGATGGACCACTCCGGTTTCCGTTGGCGGGTCAACCACCACAACATAAAGCCAACCAGAATCAGCATGGCCAACAGCATCAGAATCGTATTGCGCGACCGGATCAGATCTTCGTAAAGATAATAGGTTGGAAAGGTCATGGAGCTTATCCTACTAACCCGATTGCATAACTAGACATTATGTCTATAATTGTACATGATGTCTAGAAACGCGCACGGCCTTTTGACGGTCAAACTCTTGGCGCTGCTGGTCTTGGCGGTGCTGATCGGACCGCTGCCGGTAGCCGCTGCAGATAGCTGCACGTTGTCCGTAACGGCCAGTGGATCCACCATCGGCATCGGGGCGCTGGCCGGGGCGCAACAGAGTGTCGCTCAGGGTTTCAAGATCAATTCAACCGGCGTACTAACAGAGTTTCGCGTCAGACAAGGCACGAATACGGGCAGCCCAACCGGAACGATCAAATGGGAAATCCGGGGCGCGTTGCCCGGGTCGATCTTGGCGTCGGGAAACTTTACGTCAGCGCCTAGCAGCGAGATTGTCGTGCTGGTCGCCGGGGGTCCGATCCTGTCAGCCACCAATACGTACTATCTGATCTTCTATGCCGATAGTCAGTCAGCGGGTAACCGGTACAACTTCCAAGTCTCAGCGGCCACGGTGTATGCCGATGGTGACGTATCGGTTAGCAATAACGCCGGTGCGTCTTGGACTGCGTCGAGTGTCGGCGATTTCGATTTCAAGATCATCACGGCTGGCTTATGTTCGACCGCGACCCCGACTACGTTTGTAACGGAAACCCCGACCATCACGCCGACCGCATCCAATACACCCAGCCCAACCCCCAACTATGGGATAGAGATCACCGCCACGTCCGGCGCTCCAATGAAGTTAGAACGGTCCGCTACCTATGGGGATGTCACCGTGTTTATCGGGGAGCTGATCTTGATGGGCCTGATCTTCGTGGCTTTCGCTTACACGTTTTGGAGACGCAAGTGATCGAACTAACGGACCAGACAATTGAAATATTGGTATGGACCGTAACCGGGCTGGCGCTGGCCTTTACGTTGTACGCCCTGAATGATTTTCTGCTGGGTCTGATTAAGTCGGTCTGGAATGTCTTTCAGTGAACGCCAACGACTATCAAGAATTCTTCTATGTGTTTTTCCGATTCGCCCTGTTTGCGGCGGTCGCTTCTCTGATTGTGTCCTCTCTATTCATGGCCACGGTTGAACTCATGCGGTCCGTGAATGAGGGTAAATTATCGCGATGAAAGGGGGTGAGAAAACATGTACGCATTGGTCCCGATCCTTGCGTCGTGGTCGTTCGATACGGCCGGGATGCTGGATTTCGCGTCGGATCTGTTCGAAAGTTTGGCCCCGGCTTTTATCGTCGTGCTGGGAATCATTCTCGGCGTCGGCGTTCTGAGCATGGTGCTAAACGAGATCCGCAAGGCTGTGAAGGGCGCGACTGGCGGCGCTCGTTAACCCTATAGGGGGCGGTCTCGCTGTGGGCCGCCCCCTGAAGGATCAATCCGTGAAACGTTTTGCATCCGTCCTCATTATTATTTTGTTGGCCGCGCTGGTCCTGACACCGGCCGGTGTCTCAGCTGCGCCACTCGCCCAAACGACCGGCATGTTTCATATCCCCGATGATTATCCGTTGGATGGTCCCGATTGGTCCGTCGTCGATGACATCCATGCTACCCTGACGGATCTGGGTCCGGATTATGCCGACTGTGCCAGCACGGCGGTTGACTTTATCGGCTGTTACTTCGTCCTGCCGTTTGACGAGCCGATGCATGTTGATAGCTGGTCGTTTACCCTGTCGGGATCCGGGACCATGATGTTTTCGATTTATGTCTGCCCCACGACCGGGCATACGTCGCTGTATTCATCGTCGCTGGGGGATTGCTCGGGTATCCCGTGGCATACCGAATCGGCGGGAGACTTTGAGAGCGTGGACTTTCCCGAGGCGACTGGCCCGGGTATGGAGATCGTTTTCGGCTATGGGTTTGTCGGAACCGGTACGGCCGAACTGAGGGACTTTGAATTATTCGGCGGTCCCGGCGTTGTGCGGCCGGTGCTGGAAGTGGATGTGGTAGACGAGTTAGATATCCCGGGTTTGCCGGATGATGCCTATCCGATATTGACGCAGGCCAGCGCCCGCGTCTTTGCGGTTTCTGATGCGGTGGTCGGCGATGTGATCCACGACTCGAACGGTTACTTCGTGGCGCTGATTATCGGGGAGGATATCGTTTACTATTCGAGTCTCAGCTCAGTGTTTGCCACAGCCGGAATGGAGATCCATGCCGGTTGTGTGCTGGGGTATACCAGCGTACCCCCGCCCGGGTCGCCAACCGGTACGGGCTATTTCTTGTATACGCATGATGAAGATCTGACCGATTGGCACGATTGGTCAGACAGCCTGAGCAATGCGCCGTGTGACCAACCCGACTCCAATTGCATTAACCCCAACCCCGACTTTAATAGCAATGGTCTGGGTTGGTTTAGCCGCAATCAGCCGGGGACGGTGTACCTGCAGGGGAGCGACTCGTGGATCGGGGTCACCTATCAGGGGCAGATCTATCAGACCGGTTTCAATGTGGCGGTTGAAGATACCTATTATGTAACGTTGGTGGTGAACGTGGGCGGGGCAGCCCACACCGGCGCGGCGGTTGTGACCATCGGTGGAACGAGTTCAACCATCCCGATCAATACCTTTGGCGCGGAGTTTGTATCGGTTACGTCGCCCGCGCTCTCTCCGGCCGTGACGGGTGTTTCGGAGTTTCAGATCAGCAACAATTTTGCAAAGGGTCACGATCTCCGCATTACGTTTGCCTGTCTGCATGTGGGCGATGTCAAAGTGGCCCCGCCCCTTTGCTATTTCGCCGATGCGGAGCTGATCACGGACTCATTTGAAACAGAGGGCGGGGCGACGTTCGAGGAAAGCGTACTCGGGGCGGGTCGTTACAGCATCCCGGCCGGGGGAGTAATCAGAAGCCCGGTTGACATCACGGCTTACGCCGACGAGGACAAAGATTTCACGCTGGCCATTCAAGCGGCCGCGCCGGATGGGGCGACTGATGTAACCGCGAGTATTGTTGATTCGGATACGGATGATGAGCTGCAGGCGATTGGCAACTATGCCTATTCATCCATTCTGTGGGTCAATCTGACAAAGACGTTTACGGTCCCGAGTAGCACATCCTTAGTTGGGGATCTGTACATCGAAAACACCGGCGATGAAACGGTCCTGATATCGTCGCTGTGTATGTCGCCGGTTGATCGGGTGTGGGCGGGTTATGAGAATCCAGATCACGCGGGCGGGCTGTTGCCGACCAACTGTGAAGAATGCGCATTGCCGGAGTCATTCGTTGATGTGGTGGCGTGGCTCAATTACTTGGCGTGTGTGTTCCGCTATCTGATCTACTGCTTGCTGTATCAGCTGGTGAATACCATCTGGGATACGCTGGTCGCGGTTGGATCAGGGCTGGGGTTGCTGGGCCGCTGGATGAGTCGAAACGTCTCTATCTTGGCGGTGTGGCTGTGGGCCGCGATGGGTCGGATACTGGCCAGCTTGCTCGGCAATGCGATCCCGCTGCTCAATGCTATTCTGGCGTGGTTGTTGACCCTGCCGTTTGTCCGGGATGTGCTGGACTCGCTGGCCATTGTCGATATCTGGGTAGATGGGATCTTTACCCTGATCAACAATATCTTCATTCTGTTTGGCCGGACCATCCAGTTTATCTATGTGCTGTTCAATACGTTTGGCATTGCGTGGACCGCGTTCTTTGATGCCCTGAGCGCATCCCCTGAGATCACGGTGGTCCTGCCGGATTGCACGGATCCCGAGACGCCTTTCTATGATGCGTGTCTGGTGTTTGACGTGCTGAATTATGTGCTGGCGGCGGTCCCGGCGCTGGGGTTGTTGGGTGCGGCGCTGGTGGTCAAGATTTCATGGAACCGCATCCGGCAAGCGTCAAAGGGCTTGGAGGCGATCTTTAGTATATGAGCCGCTATCGCTATGCTTTCACAGGGTTGCTCGGCGTCTTGCTGAGTCTGTTGTTTATCCTACCAACCGGCTTGTCATTGGCCGCCACGCCCACGCCAACCCCAACCCCCCGCGGGTTCAACAACAACTCAAATTTCTCCGGCATGGTTGACAACAATGCCCGGCTGCCGTGGGGCGACATTGCCCCGCCGACGTTCACCAACCCGAGCGTGACTCCGACCCTGTACAACGCCACACCGCAGCACGGCACGTCGTATGCCCCGCTGGCCAGCACGGCGACCTATCAGGTGGGCCAGTTCAACTCCCCGATAAACGCGATCAGTACGCCGGTCGCGCTGCTGGCCGGGTCGGCGTCCACGCCCAACGCCGGGGATCTTGACACCGGGGTTTCATTTGCTGGGGGCGGGATCTCGTTTGTGGCGTTTGCTGAAGAGCTGGCGGATAACATCGGCCCGGTGTTTGGCAGCGTGATTGCTTTTCTCGAAGGGCTGGTGGATCTCGGAGCCTATACGCCGTGGATCGGCGGGTTGGTGCTGGGTCTGATTGCCGGTGCGGTGATTGGCGCATTTATCGAGCTGATCATCCTGATCATCAAGGGCGGGATCTGGCTGGTCAATTTCTTTATCCGGTTGTTTACGCTGATCGGGTCGTGGGTCCCGGGCTAATGTTCTCCATTGATCACGCCGCTTTCATGGACCAGTTCGGCGATATCTGGGCCATCCTGAACTGGAATAATTATCTGACTTATTTCCTGACCCTCATGTGTGTGGCGGGGATTGTTAAGATAGTGATCAACATGATCCGGCCCGAGGACGTGGGGGACGACGATGGCTAAGATTACGTTGCTCCCGGCCGGGGTTGACCCCACCACCCAACCCCATACGCTGCCCATGCCGAATCACAAGCCGTTGTTGTTCATGGCGGGCGGGCTGCTGCTGTTCTCTCTGTTCTGCGTGTTTGTGATTATCCCCACGTTTCGCGGATCTGTGGAGCCGACCCAGACGCCGACCCCGACCAATACGCCCACCCCAATTATTGGGGTGACGCCAACCGCGACCGGAGTAGCTCCGGAGTCTGCAGCAGAGTCACAACCGGAGCCGGTGATCGAAACCGTCGAAGTAATCCAGACTCAGATCGTAGAAGTGCCAGTGACCCAGATTGTCAACCAATCGCATACGGTCGTGGTGACCCGCATCGTGGATGGTCCGCAGGTGGTGCATACCCAGATCGTCAACGTGCCGGTCACGCAGCTGGTCCCGGTGACTCAGATTGTGGTGGTCACCGTGCCGTGGATTATCACAGCCACACAAGCCCCTACGTTGACCGCTGCGGCGTCAAACACGCCAACAGCGACGTTGACCCCTACCCTAACCCCAACAGAGACGCCAACCCCAACGGAGACGCCCACACCATGAAAATC
>Ga0075430_100003946_pt1 | contig 12513 bp, 14 predicted proteins | sample RhiMetdeltSRZDD4_FD_75294 | JGI IMG/M metagenome (GOLD analysis project Ga0075430, IMG submission 75294) | Populus rhizosphere microbial communities from Tennessee, USA - Rhizosphere MetaG P. deltoides SRZDD4 | ecosystem: Host-associated > Plants > Roots > Rhizosphere > Soil | place: USA... | reverse complement strand
CGTAGACGTTGGCGTCGCCGATCAGCGAGGCGCCGCTGCCGAGGGTCTGCGCGAGCGCGAATAGCAGCGCGACGAACGCCATAGCGAGTATGCGAAGACGCACAATTGGTCCCCTTTCAGGTCTCGCCTGAGTGGTGCGGGGGGCGTGCGGGCTTGTGGGCTTCGGGTCTACGGCACTGGCCCCCCGGCCTGACGGTCCAGACCGGTTCTGAACCGTTCATGACAAAGATGTCGTCAAGATTCAGGCCAGCGGGGCGGTGCGGCCCTGCGCCGATGCATGCCTGGCGGGGTTCACCGCCTGTCGCCGCGCCTCGACGCGCTCCGCGTTTCGCGAGGCCCGACTGAGCGGTATACTGGACCTGGAGGTGGGTGCCGTGGCACTCTCGATCGCCGCTCAGCCGGTTCCCATCAGCGTCGATGGCTACGGGACCGTGCGCGTGGCGGGTACACGCCTCACGCTCGAATCGGTGGTGGCGGCGTTCGAGCGAGGCGACACTCCGAGCGAGATCGCCGGAGCTTTTCCTGGGACCGAGCTGGCTGACATCTACGCAGTCATCGCCTACTATCTTCGGCATCGTCGCGACGTGGCCGCGTATCTGCAGGAGCAGGAGACGAAGGCTGCCGAGATTCGCCGGAAGCTCGAAGCACTCGAGGGCGACCAGTCCGGGCTTCGCGAGCGGCTCCTGGATCGCCGGGCACGGGCTCAGAACCCGTAGGCGTGCCTCGACTCGCTGCCGACCACAACTTCGACGCCAGGATCGTCGCCGGGCTGCTCCGTCGGATGCCCGATCTCGACGTCGTGTCGATCTGATCCGCGTCAGGCTGGGGCGGGGGCTTCGACGCCGGACCACTCGGTGGTGATGGCGGGCGGCAACGTCAGCGTCTGCATCACCACGCAGTACTGCTCGGTCTTCTCGCGCAGGGCGGCGAGCTGCTCGGGCGTGGCGTCGGGCGCGTCGATCTCGAAGCGGGTCCGGATCGACTCGAAGCCGACCGGGACGTCGCGCGCGATGCCGAGCGTGCCGCGAAGGTCGAGGTCGCCTTCGACGATCACCTCGATGCTCCGGGTCGGGATGCCCATCGCCGTGGCGACCATCTGGCAGGTGATCTGGGCGCAGGCGGCGAGCGCGCCGAGCAAGAGGTCGCCGGAGCAGGCGCCGGTGCCGGCCCCGCCGACCCCGGCGTGCGCCTGGGCGTCGTAGATGGCGCGGCCGAGATCGACGGAGCACGAGATCGGCGCGTCGGCGGTCTGCGAGCCGCGGGCCTGGAGCGTGATGCGCGAGGTCGTCGGATCGGCCCGGTATCGCTCCTTGAGCGGTCGCTGGAGCGCTCGAAGATCCATGTCGTCCCCCGGAACGGTCTGTCTGATGAGACGATACCGCGTCGGCGACGGGAGACCAAAATATGGATGGCCAACCGAGCGTCGCGGTGGGGCCGCCGGCGCGCTGGCATGGCGGGTGCGCGTGCTGCATGGCGAGCGCCGGCAGTAGATCACCACGATGACGAGACACGCCGCGCTCGGCGTGGGGAGGTCCCGGATGGCGTTCGACGCGGCACGGTCGAGGTCCGGCAGGCTGGCGTCCGGGGTTGGCAATCAGCTCGGCGGCTTCAAGAAGTTCATCGTGCGCGGCAACGTGGTCGACCTCGCTGTCGGCATCGTGATCGGCGCCGCGTTTACCGGAGTGGTCCAGGCGCTGGTCAAGGACATCATCACGCCGCTGATCGGGGTGTTCGGGGGGATTCCGGACTTCTCGGCGTGGGCCGTCACGGTCAACGGCAGCCGTTTCTTGATCGGCGACTTCATCAACACGCTGCTGTCGTTCCTGATCCTGGCGGTGGTCGTCTACTTCTTCGTGGTGCTGCCGGTCACCCGGTTGATGGACAAGTACCGCCCGGAGCCGCAGCCCGCGCCGACGATGGAGTGCCCTGAGTGCTTGAGCAAGATCCCGAAGGCCGCGCGCCGGTGCGCGCACTGCACGGTGCAGCTCGAGCCGCCCTCCGAGGAGGTGGCGGCGGCGATGCGGAACGTGGCGGCGCCATCAGGCGAGCACGTCGCGGACGAGGCGGCACGGGTGCTGGCGGAGCGGCTCCAGGGCGGCGGCGGAGGAGGGAGCAAGACCGTGGGTTGAAACCCACGTCTTACCATTGGTGCGTCGCTACGCGATGCCGGCGTAGCCTCATACGGGGTCGCATTGTGACGGCAGGATTGTGGGCGTAGATTCCAGTACAAGACACGGCGATCGACCTGGGGAGCTGGCAATGGAGTATCGGACGTTCGGACGCACCGGCCAGCAGGTTTCCTGCCTCGGGTTCGGTGGCGGCCCGGCCGGCGTGCCCAACTACCTGATGGCGTGGGACTCCTCCTCGTCGGAGACGCAGGCGGCCGTCGAGCGGGCGGTTCGGCGGGCGCTGGACCGGGGGATCACGTACTTCGACACGGCGCCCGGCTACGGCGGCGGGATCAGCGAGCGATTGATCGGGCACGCGCTGGGGGCCGACCGGCAGCGCGTCTTCCTGGCGACGAAGACGCCGATGACGCGGCGCGATCCGGCCGGCATCCGCGAGTCCGTGGAGACGAGCCTGCGCCTGCTGGAAACCGACTACCTGGACCTGCTCCAGTTCCACGGCGCCTGGTACACGGACGAGGACGCGGTCGAGATCCTGGATCGCGGCGGCCTGGAGACGTACGAGCAGCTTCGGGCCGAGGGGAAGGTGCGCTACCTCGGCTTCACGGCGGAGAGCCCGAACGGGCCGGTGGAGCGGCTGGTCCGGAGCGGCCGATTCGACGCCATGATGATCTGCTACAACCTGCTCTACCAGTCGGCCGGGGCATATCGGAGCCGCGAGAACCCGCCGGAGACGGTGCTCTCGCAGGCACGCGGCCAGCGGATGGGCACGGTCACGATGCGCACGCTGACCAGCGACATCTTCCAGCGCTGGATCAAGCAGGCGGCTCCGGAGGTGGCGGGGCAGGTGGACTGGGGCGCGGCGCTGCTCGGCTTCAACCTGTCGCACCCGCAGATCGACGTGGCGGTCGTCGGGATGCGCTCGGCCGACGAGGTCGATCGGAACGTCGACGCCGTCGAGCGGAAGCTGCACCGGGTGGACATGGCGGGGCTCCACGACGAGTTCCCGACCCTTCCGCGCGCGTGAGGCCGCCGCGACCGGGTGATCGCGCCGCGACCGGCCGGGCGCCATTTCGTCCTGATGGTGACACGGAGGAGCGAGGGTATGGCTGTGGACCGGGCAGCGCTGGCACGACGGATCAAGGAAGTCGCGTACCTGACGGGGCAGTTCACGCTGCGCTCGGGCGCGACGAGCTCGTTCTACTGGGACAAGTACCGCTTCGAGAGCGACCCGGCGATCCTGGCGGCCGTGACCGAGGCGATGCTGCCGATCCTGCCTGAGTCGTACGACAAGCTGGCGGGGCTGGAGCTGGGCGGCATCCCGCTGGCGACGTCGCTCTCGCTTCAGAGCGGCAAGCCGTGCCTGTACGTCCGCAAGGAGGCGAAGTCGTACGGGACGGCCAACCTGGTGGAGGGCGGGCATCGGCCCGGCGAGCGGGTCGTGGTGATCGAGGACGTCATCACCAGCGGCGGGCAGGCCGTCACGTCGGTGCAGCAGATGCGTGAGATCGGCTTCGTGGTCGAGGACGTGGTCTGCGTGATCGATCGGCAGCAGGGTGGGCAGGCGGCGATCGAGGCGATCGGCTGTGTGCTCCGGCCGCTGTTCACGCTGGCGGAGCTAGAGGTGCTGGCCGGCTGACGACGGCGCCGCGATCCTGGTACGGTTCGGGGCATGCCGAAGCGTCGCGCCAGGAGCTCTGGGTTCGGGGGCGGGGCGGGTCTCTGGGACGGTCCGTACGTGCGCGCGGTGATGCTCAAGCGCGACGAGGTCCCGACCTTCGATCGGTACCCGTTCTCGATCCCGGCGATCCGCGATCTCGGCGTGCTGGAGCTGCATCCGAAGGTGACGTTCCTGGTGGGCGAGAACGGGGTCGGGAAGTCGACACTGATCGAGGCGATTGCGGTGGCGGCCGGCTTCAACGCCGAGGGCGGCAGCAAGAACTTCAGCTTCTCGACCCACGACAACGTGTCGGAGCTGCACGGGGTGCTGCGCCTGGTGCGGGGGATGCAGCGCGAAAAGGATGGCTTCTTCCTGCGGGCCGAGAGTCTGTTCAATGTGGCGTCGGAGATCGAGCGGCTGGATGAGGAGGCCGCCCGCGGCGCCCCGAGGCTCGTCCATTCGTACGGCGGGCGGTCGCTGCACGCCCAGAGCCACGGCGAGTCGTTCATGGCGCTGGCGCTCAACCGCTTCCGGGGGCAGGGCCTCTACATCCTCGACGAGCCGGAGGCGGCGCTGGCGCCGAGCCGGCAACTGGCGATGCTGGTCCTGATCGACCGGCTCGTCAAGGAGGGCGGCTCGCAGTTCGTGATCGCGACGCACTCGCCGATCTTGATGGCCTATCCCGACGCGACGATCTACCAGCTCTCGGCCGAGGGCGGCATCAGCCCGATCGCCTACGAGGAGACGGAGCACTTCAGGGTGACGCGCGACTTCCTGAACAACCGCCAGGCGTATCTCCGCGAGCTCTTTTCGGGTGATGACGAGCCGACCGGGAGTGAGCATGCGGGCGCGTGAGGCCGGTATCCGGATCGGGCTGCTCGATCCCGGGCCGCTCGACGCGATCACGGACGTGCCAGGCGTGCGGGTCGGGCACGAGACGCTGATCGCGGGCGAGGGACCGCTGGTCGTCGGGCGGGGGCCGGTGCGGACCGGCGTGACGGTGATCCTGCCACGTCCGGAGCACGCCTGGGACGCCCCGCTCTTCGCGGGGTGCCACACGCTGAACGGGGCCGGCGAGATGACGGGCCTGGAGTGGCTGCGCGAGAGCGGCACGCTGAGCGGGCCGGTCGCGATCACGAACACCCACAGCGTCGGGGTGGTGCGCGATGCGCTGATCGCGTACGAGGCCGAGATGCGGGCGGTCGACGGCAGCGGCGGCGGCCACTGGTGGAGCCTGCCGGTCGTCGCCGAGACGTACGACGGCACCCTGAACGACATCAACGGGATGCACGTTCGGGCCGCGCACGTCCGGCGGGCGCTGGATTCGGCCGCGTCCGGGCCGGTCGCCGAGGGGAACGTGGGCGGCGGCACGGGGATGATCTGCTTCGGGTTCAAGGGCGGGATTGGGACGGCCTCGCGGGTGGTGGGCCGGGAGGCCGGCGGGTACACGGTGGGGGCGCTGGTCCAGGCGAACTACGGTCGGCGCGAGCGGCTGCGGATCGACGGCGTGCCGGTTGGCGAGGCGATCCCGACGAGCGAGGTGCCGCGCCCGGCGCGCCCCGATGCGCCGCCGCCTGGGTCAGGCTCGATCATCGTCGTGCTGGCGACGGACGCGCCGCTCTTGCCCCGCCAGTGCGACCGCCTCGCCCAGCGCGCGGGGCTGGGGGTGGCCAGGACGGGCGGCGGCGACGGGAACACCAGCGGCGACATCTTCCTGGTGTTCTCGACCGGGAACGCCGGCCTGCCGGCCGAGCACGGGAGCGGCATCCCGGTGCGGTCCAGTGTGGAGATGCTGGCGAACGTCTACCTGTCCGAGCTGCTGGCGGCGGCGATCGAGGCGACCGAGGCGGCGATCGTCAACGCGCTCTGGGCCGCCGAGACGATGGTCGGGCGGGACGGGATCGTGGCGCACGGGCTGGATCACGCCCGCCTGGTGGAGGTCATGGCGCCCCGGGCGAATTCTCGCAGGATGAGTACGGGATTTCCGTGATTGATCGGGTATCTCGCTACTCGTACACTCGACGATGACGGGCAGCCGGATCGGTCCGGTTATCGGAGTGTGGAACATGTGGTGAGCTAGACACGAGGGACGGATGTCACGGAGCATCGATCGCTCGCGGCGCGAACGCGAGCTGGTCAAGCGATCTCGATACGGCAGGTACGACACCAAGCGCCGATGCAAGGCGGCGATCTACGACGATCCAGAGCGATCGGGGCCAAAGCGATCGAGCCAGATCCCGATTCGGATCGTGGACGCGCACCCGTACGCGCACCATCCGGCGAGCCCGGCCGACATCCGGGCGATCCTGGCCCGGCAGCCGGACTGGTACTTGAACGGCCTCGAAGCGATCGACCTGTGTCGAGGCGCCGAGGAGGATCTGCGGCCGGCGCCGGGCACGGTCGAGGAGCACCACGTCGTCGATGCATGGATCAAGCGGCGCGGGCACGAGATCTTGCCGGGGATCTACGGCGGGCATCTCCTCGGCCGCTACTATGGGCGGCACCGCTTGATTCAGATCTACTCGATCGCGTACCGGCCCGACCTGCCCGACCGCGCGATGTGGGAGGTGCTGCTCCGTCGGGACGCTCTTGCGACGCTGGTCCACGGGGACGGCCATCACCGGTGGGCGCATATGCGATTCCTGCCCGGTCGTGAGCCGACCAGTGAAGAGTTCGCCCGGAGGTACGAGTACGCCGGTATCAAACGACATGTCCTGCCGTACCTGGAGAGGACGTATCCCGTCGAGACTGATCAGCTGCTCGCCTGGATCGAGCGGCACGTCGGGGTGCGGCTGTCGCTGGCATCGCTTTACCCGGATCGGTCGAACGACTACGTCAGACTGTTCTCGGGGTTGACGCCGGGCTCGGCGGTCGAGCACCTGGTCGAGGAGTTGGCTAAGGGCACCGATCCTCGGGAGCTGCGTCAGGATTTCGCGCGCGACATCCACTACGGTGGGAAGTACGACGAGGCGCTGCAGATCGTGTCGCTGCTCCTCGAAGATGACCCGGACGAGTTCGAAGCGCTCGACCTGCGCTGCTGCGTCGCCAGGGACGAGGATCGCCGCGACCGTGCGCTGACTCTCGCTCGGGACCTGACGATCCGCTTCCCACTGCGCTACCGAGCGTGGGATCGGCTGGTGAGCGCCCACGAAGAGCTGGAGGATTGGCGGGGCGTGATCGATGCGACCAACGCGATCGTCGCGCTGCCGGGCTGCTCGGAGCTTCGCCCATATCAGCGCGATGACACGTTTCTGAGCCGGGCGCAGGCGCACTACGAGCTTGGCGACCTGGACGCCGCGCTCCGTGATATCGGACAGCTCTCAGCGGGGACGACCCGCCTGAGGGTGAAGCGGGTCGAGGAGCTACGGGCGAAGATCGCCGAGAAGCAGGCTGCCCTCGCCGACTGAGCGAGGGCAGCCCCGAGACGCCATCAGGTGCGAAGGGTCAGATGCCGCGGGCGTGCCAGCCGGGCGGCGACGCCAGCGGGTGGGCGCGGGCGACCGCCTCGTCCAGGGTGATGCCGAGGCCGGGGCCGCTCGGCAGCGGCACCGAGGGGCCGGTCCGGCGTGGCTGCTCGGGACAGAGGTCGAAGAACCACGGCTCGTAATACTCGGCGTGGTACTCCTGGATCAGGAAGTTCGGCAGCGATGCACCGAGGTGGAACGCGGCGACGGTGCCGATCGGGCTGTCGGTGTTGTGGGGCGCGATCGAGAGGTGCTGGGACTCGGCGATGGCGGCGATCTTCTTCAGCTCGGTGATGCCGCCGGCGTTGCAGATGTCCGGCTGGAGGACGTCGACGGCCTCGGCCTTGATCAGCTCGTAGAATGGGAACTTCGTGAACAGCCGCTCGCCGGTCGCGATCGGGATCCGGACGTGGCGGCGGACCTGGGCCATCTCCGAGACGTTCTCCTGCGAGACAGGCTCCTCGAACCAGAACGGGCGGTACTGCTCCAGGCGCTGCCCGAGGTGGATCGCGGTGGCGACGTTGAACTTGGCGTGGACCTCGATCAGGATGTCGACGTGCGGCCCGACGGCCTCGCGGACGGCGGCGACCCGGGCCTCGGCGAGGTCGGCCTCGTACGGCGAGATCGTGAAGTAGTTCTCCTGGCCGAACGGGTCGAACTTCATGGCGTCGAAGCCGCGCTCGACGACCGCGCGGGCTTCGTCGGCGTTCTGCTCGGGGGTGCCGGGGTTGGTGTACCAGCCGTTGGCGTAGACCCGGAGCCGATCGGCCATCGGACCGCCGAGCAGCTCGTAGATGGGGCGGTTGAGGCTTTTGCCCTTGAGGTCCCAGAGGGCGATGTCGATGCCGGAGAGGATGCTGCTGCCGATCGCGCCGCCTCTGGCCCAGGTGTCGCGGTGGAGTCGGGTCCAGTGCAGCTCGTGGTGCATCGGGTCCTTGCCGGCCAGGTACCGCTCGACCCACTCGCGGAGGAGCCCAATCATGTGGGTGTCGAAGGCATGGAGGCTGGCGTCGCCGAGGCCGACGATGCCCTCGTCGGTGAGGAGCTTGAAGACGAGCCAGTGGCGCTTCGCGTTGCGGTGGAACGTGGAGATGACGAACGGCTCGACGCCGGTGATCTTCATGCGAGTGTCCCCCTCGTGAACCGCCTCATGATAGGCGGTCGTCCACGGGGGACGCCGGGACGGGCGAATCGGCGATTCGCTGTTACGATGTACGGCGTTCGCGGACGCCGATGACGAGCAGGCCCGGGGTCGGGCGGAAGGCAGCAGGCGGCCTTGACATCGCCGGCCCGTGCTGCCAGAGTCCTACGTTCAGGGACGCGCGATGCTGGAATGGAGTGCACGATGGATCTGCAGGGCAAGGTTGCGATCGTCACGGGCGGCGGCACCGGTATGGGCAAGGCGGTCTCGACGCTGCTGGCCGCGTCCGGCGTGAGCGTCGCGGTGAACTACTCGCGCTCGGAGGACGACGCCGTGGCGACCGCCGAGGAGCTGACGAAGGCCGGCGTCGAGGCGATGCCGATCCGCGCCGACGTCTCGTCGGCGGCGGACGTGGCGGCGATGATCGAGCAGACGGAGCGCCAGCTCGGCCGCGTCGATATCCTGGTGAACAATGCCGGCTACACGAAGTTCGTCGCGATGAACGATCTGGAGGGGATGCCGGAAGACGAGTGGGACCGGATCATGGAGGTCAACGTCAAGGGGATCTGGCTCTGCACCAAGGCGGCGGCCCCGGCGATGCGACGGGCCGGCGGCGGCGCGGTGGTCAACGTCACGTCGGTGGCGGGGCTGAAGGTGGCCGGCAGCAGCATGGCGTACGCCGTCTCGAAGGCGGCGGCGATCCACCTGACGAAGTGCCTGGCGGCGGCGCTGGCGCCGGACGTCCGGGTCAACTCGGTGGCGCCGGGGCTGGTCTTTACGCGCTGGTGGGCGCACGCCGAGGATCGCCGCGAGCAGATGGAGGCCGGGATGCCGCTGAAGCGATCGGTGGCACCGGAGGAAGTGGCGTCGACGATGCTGGAGCTGATCCGGAACGACTCGATCACCGGCCAGACGATCGCGCTGGACGCGGGAGCGCTTCTGCCATAATTCCGTGACGCTCCACGATGATTCCACTGTTCGCTTCACTCTACGCGGCGCTGCTCCAGTTTGCTGTCGGGTCGCTGTTCGCCGCGCTCATCAGCGACGCGGGCGGCAAGGTGACGCCCGGATTCCTGCGCCAGGCGGCCGTGGCGGCGCTCTCTGGGGCGTTCCTGGCCTGGCTGCTGACGGGGCGCGGCGCGGCCGGCGAGGCGGAGTCCGCCCTGGCGCTCCTGCTGCTCACGGCCGTCTACACGGTGCTCCAGTTCGCCGGCAAGCGGTCAGTCCGGCTGTGGTCGGGGTGGCTGGGCCTGCTGGCCGGCACGGCGGCGGTCGCGCTGGCGGCGGAGGCCCGCCCGAGCCCGTCGCTCGGGCCGCTGCTGACGGGGGTGGCGTCGGTCGCCTCGGCAGTGGCGCTGGGGACGTCGGTGATGGCGCTGGTGCTGGGGCACTGGTACCTGGTGACGCCGCGCCTGTCGGCGGTGCCGCTACGGGTGCTCTGCGACCTGGCGATCCTGTCCCTGATCGCGCTGACGGGGTTCGCGCTCTGGTACGTGCTGGAACGTCCCGCCGCGACGGCGTTCGGGCCGGACGTGGCGGCGTTCCGCTGGACGGGCTTCGTGGCGGTGACGTTGTTCCCGATCGGCGTGACGATCGCGGCGCGGCTGTGCTGCCAGGAGTGGCCCAGGGGCCGGGCGATCCAGGCGGCGACGGGGCTGCTCTACATCACGGCGGCGATGGTGCTGGCCGGGGCGCTGGCCGGGAACATGGTGCTGCTGACGGGCTGACGTCCCGCGTGTGGGCACAAGCCTTGCGCCCCTACGGATCAGGCGTCAGCTGTAGGGGCGCAACGCTTGCGCCCGACGGGCATCGGGTCAGGAATCGGGGCCGGGCTCGCTCACCAGGGCGTAGCCGAGGCCGCGCCGCGAGACGAGATACCGTGGCATGCGCGGGTTCTCCTCGATCTTGCGCCGCACGAGCCGGACGTAGCTCTTGACGTACCCCAGCTCGTTGGCGTACTCCGAGCCCCAGACGTGGGTCAGGATCTCGGCCGGCGAGACGACGCGATCCGGCCGGCGGGCGAAGAAGACGAGCAAGCGATACTCGGTGGCCGAGAGGTCGACCTGCTTGCCGCGTACCCAGACCTCGGCGCGGCTGACGTCGATCACGAGGCGGCCCTGGTCGAGCTCGATCACGGTGACCGGCCGGGCGCGGACGGCCGCGGCCCGACGCAGGACGGCTTCGATTCGGGCTACCAGCACGTCGAGGTCGACGGGCTTGGCGACGTAGTCGTCGGCGCCGGCCCGGAGGGCGCGCACGATCTCGGCCGACGCGGAAGCCTCGGCCAGCATGATGATCGGGGTGTCGTCCAGCTCGCGGATGCGGCGCACCAGCTCGAACCCGTCGAGTCGGGGCATGACGGCGTCGACGACGACAAGGTCGGGCCGAAGTCGATGGAACGCTCGGATGCCTTCGAGGCCGTCCGTTGCCTCGGCAACATCGCGCTCGTCCTCGAGCGCTGCGCGAACGTGTTGTCGGAGGGAGGGATCGTCGTCGACGATCAGGACACGGGTTGAGGACTCAGCCAACGATACACCGCACCGCAGGGCGAATTTTGACGAGACATTGACCGCGTTTTGTCGTGTTTTCTCCCGGAGCGTCGGTCGCCACCGTGAGTATAGGCACTGGTCCGCGACGCGACCAAGGTTGCCGGCCGCACGCTCGCGTTGCGCCGGTCGATCGTCAGCAGATCGTCAGGTCGGGTCGCGCGGCGCACCCGGTACGCTCTCTGCATCACGGTCGTGCGGAGCGCCGTGCGCCGTGCGAAGGTCGGGGCGGCTGCTCAGGAGGAGAGATGGAGCACCGCGACGATTCGACCGTCCTCGACGAGCGGCTGGCCGAGCTGCGTCGGCGCCGCCGCGGCTTCCCGGATCGTGATGAGCCGTTCGCGTCGCTGGCCGAGGCGGTCGTCTGGTGCTCGAAGGTGCCGGCCGAGACGCGGGTCCTCGAAGCATCGGCCGGGGCGCGTCGCCCGATGGCCGACGTGGCGGAGGACGAGGAGCGGCTGCGGACGACGGAGCTGGAGCGGGCTCGGGCGTCCGCGCTGGACCTCGAGAACGGCCTGCGGCTGGCGCGCTCGACGGGCGGCCGCGAGCTGGCCCTCGACTCGCGCGACCCGGCCGAGGACCGGCTGGCGGGGGCGCTGATCTCGATCCTGGTGGCCGGCGACTTCGCGACGGCGCGCACGGAGGATCTGGGGAACGAGCAGTACCGCTACTACGTGACCGTGGACTGGGCGTGGCTGGACGAGATGGCGGTGCGGGTCGGGCTGCCGCCGGTGACATCCCTCCTCGACGAGCGCCCCGGCTAAGCTGTTCCGTCGCTTGCGGACGGCATCTGGTGGAACCTACGATCACGCCGAGGTGCCGCACGTCTTCTTTCGACTCATCGGGTCGGCGCAGGCGACTCTCGACGACGTTCTCTCGAAGCAGGCGCTGGGAGAGCCGTTGCGTGACGACACGCCAGAGAATCGGAGACTGTGGCAGGGCATCTCTGTTTACGCCAAAGACCGTCGGCCGCAGGAGCGATGGCAGATGAGCAAGACGTACGAGCTGTGGGACACCAAGACCCGCAACATCGTCGGTGCCCATGCCTCAGAGGCTGACGCACTGGCATTTGTCCGAGCGTATGCAGGTGAACACGGGTCAGCGTACCCGTTGTCCTGGGTCCTGCTCTGGGACGATGAGGATGCCGACGAGGCCGGCCAGGTCGCCGAGGGCCGCTCGCTGCTCGCTATCGCGGGCGTCGCTACGGATTCCGGCGGATCGGCGAAGGCAGTCGAACGCCGCGCTGGATAGGCTCGCAACTTCCGTGATTTGTCAGCCTGGGTAGCCGCGGGCCTACTGCGGCAGGGCGATCTCGGCCGGCTCGTCGAAGGCGTCGTAGACGGTCGTCATGTAGTGCGACGTCGCGACCATGGCCTCGCGGCGCAGGAGCCCGTCGGCGGTGTCCAGCCACCAGAGGTACCAGGCGCGGTCGCGCGGGACGTAGAACGCGAGAGTGCGGGCCGGTCGGCCGTTGAGCATGACCTCGTGGCCGAGGCGCTGGGCCGTGGCGCCCTCGTAATTGACGCGGTACGTCGGGTAGCGGAACGGTGCGTTGCGCCGGACCGTGCGCCACGGC
>Ga0075430_100003938_pt1 | contig 12524 bp, 7 predicted proteins | sample RhiMetdeltSRZDD4_FD_75294 | JGI IMG/M metagenome (GOLD analysis project Ga0075430, IMG submission 75294) | Populus rhizosphere microbial communities from Tennessee, USA - Rhizosphere MetaG P. deltoides SRZDD4 | ecosystem: Host-associated > Plants > Roots > Rhizosphere > Soil | place: USA... | reverse complement strand
TCCCACCTGGCCAGGCGTCTGGGCGCGAGCACGCGGTCGGCCGTGGTCGCCGACGCCGTCCAGCGATTCCAGCGGCTGTGGATGCCCACGGCGGCGCCGCTGATCGCCGCGCGCGTACGCATGCTGCTCCACGTCGGCGCCTTCGCGATGGCGCTCGGCGCCATCGCCGGCATGTACGTGTCGGGAATCGCCTTCGAGTACCGCGCCACCTGGGAAAGCACGTGGCTCGACGCTCAGGATGTCCAGCGCTACGTCAACGTCGTGCTGGGGCCGGCCGCGCGCGTGCTCGGCATGTCGGTCCCCGACGTGACGCCGCTGCGTGGCCCCGTGGGAGAAGGCGACGCGCGACCGTGGATCCATCTCTGGGCCACCACGCTCGGACTGTTCGTGCTGCTGCCGCGCGCCGGTCTGGCCGCCTTCGAGGTGCTGACAGCCGCCCGCCTGTCGCGCCGGCTCCGCGTCCACGTGGATGCGAGCTACGCGCGGCGCGCCCTGCACAGCGGGCGCGGCGCCACCACGGTGGTGGAGGTCGTGTACTACAGCTGCGCGCCAGAGCGCGCGCTGCGCGACCGCCTGCACACGATGCTCCAGGAGCACGCGGGCGCGCGGGCCGTGATCCGCGAGGGTGCCTCGCTCGAGTACGGGGACGATCCCGGGCAGATCGCGCTGACGGAGCCCGCACCGGGCGTGATCGCGGTCGTCTTCCCGCTCGCGCAGACGCCGGAGCCCGAGGTGCACGGCAAGTTCATCGAGCGGCTGCGCGAGCGGCTGGACGCCGCCGGGCGCGAGCTCGTGGTGGTGCTCGAAATCGCGACGTACCGGAAGCGCGCCGGCTCCGAGATGCGCGTGACCGAGCGGCGCGCCACGTGGGAGCGGCTGCTGCGCAGCGTGCAAGCCAGCGCGCTGGAGCTCGCATGACGACGGTCACGCTGAGCCTGATCGCCCACACCAACGTCGGCAAGACGACGCTGGCCCGTACGCTCCTGCGCCGCGAGATCGGCGAGGTGCGTGACCAGCCGCACGTCACCACGGTGGCCGAGGCCCACGTGATGATCGAGACGCCCGACGACCGGCTGCTGCTGTGGGACACGCCCGGGTTCGGGGACACGGTGCGGCTCATGACGCGACTCCGCCACGAGGGCGACCCCATCGGCTGGTTCCTGCACCAGCTCTGGGATCGCGTCGTCGATCGCCCGCTCTGGTGCAGCCAGGAGGCCGTCCGCAACGTGCGCGACGAGGCCGACGTCGTCCTCTATCTCGTCAACGCCACCGAGGATCCGGAAGCGGCCAACTATCTGAAGCACGAGCTCGAGCTGCTGTCTTGGATGCGCCGTCCCGTGCTCGTTGTGCTGAACCAGGTCGGTGAGCCGGACAGCGCGGCCACGGTGCAGCGGTGGGAGCGCCATCTCGCCGCCTTACCCGTCGTGCGCGGCGTGCTGTCACTCGACGCGTTCAGCCGCGCCTGGGTGGAAGAGAGCTTGGTGCTCGAACGGGTCGCAGGGCTGCTCGAGGGCGACAAGCGCGCAGCCATGGAGCGACTCGTGCGCGCGTGGAACGAGCGCAACATGGGCATCTTCGAGGCGTCGGTCGACGCCATCGCGCAGTACCTCGCCGACATCGCGGTCGATCGCGAGCCGCTCGGGACGGCGTCCAGCTCCTGGCTGGCCGGCCGGCTGTCCGATCTCCGCGCGCTGTCCCGCGTGGACCGGGAGCGCGCGATGGGCGCGCTCTTCGACCGCGTGCAGGTGCGCACGCGCCGGCTCATGGGGCGGCTGATCGAGCTGCATCAGCTCTCGGGCGCGAGCCGCGCCCAGGTAGAGCGGCGGCTGGAGGACGCGGCCGTTCGCGGCGACGAGGCGATCAATGCGACCACGGGCGCCGTTGCCGGCGCCGCCGTCACGGGGCTGCTGACCGGCCTCGGCGCTGACGCGCTGACGGGCGGCCTGTCGCTCGGCGGCGGCGCCATCGTGGGGGCCATGCTCGGCGCCCTGGGCGGTTACGCGTTCGGCGGCGCCTACCGCCTGGCGACGGGAGGCGAGGCCGGCGTCCAGTTCCAGCCGGTGGCGCTCGATCGCCTCGCCCGCGAGGCGATGCTCCGCTATCTGCTCGTCGCGCACCACGGGCGCGGCCGCGGCGAGTACACAGATCTCGAGCAGCCCGCGCACTGGTCGGCCGACGTCGATGCGCAGGTGGCCCAGCGCGTGGATGCGCTGCATGCGACGTGGCGCGATGCGGCGCGCGGCGGCCGTGGCTCGGCGGAGGAAACGGCGCAACACCTGCGGCCCGTCGTCCGCGCCGCCCTTCGCGATCTGCTCCACCAGCGGTCGCCCGGCGCCAGCGTCCTGGCGGACGATCGCGCCTGAGCGCGGCGCAGGCAGCGCCCGCGATCGGCGCCGTACGCGGCGCGTGCGTCCACGAACGAGACCGACGCAGCTCGCAGACGTCGGGCGAAATGGGGGTTGCGCAACCGCACGCAATGGCAGACGATGCGTTACGCGCGATGGAGATCCCCGCATGATCGTAGCCCGACGCCGGTTCCTCGCCGCGACGGTCGGGGGCGCTATGGCAGCGGGTGCGACAGCCATCGCCGCTCCGCGCGCCACGGCTCAGCCGAAGGTCCGCTGGCGGATGTCGACCACCTGGATTCCGGCGCTCGATCAGTTGCAGCGCTCGGCCCAGCTTCTCGCGAAAGTCGTGGACGAAATGAGCGCCGGGCGCTTCCAGATCGAAGTATCCCCGGGTGGTCAGATTGTGCCGCCGTTCGAATGCTTCGACGCCGCGTCAAAGGGCACGATCGAGGCGTTCATGGGCACCGCGACCTACTGGGCGGACAAGGAGCCCGCCATCGAGTGGTTCGCGACGATCCCGTTCGGCGTGAACCCTGAAGGCATGACGGCCTGGTTCTATCAGGGTGACGGGTTGAAGCTGTGGGAAGAGACGTACGCGCCGTTCAACCTCGTGCCGCGGCCCGGCCCCGCGTTCGCGCCGCAGATGGGCGGATGGTTCCGGAAGAAGATCAACACGATCGCCGATTTCAAGGGGCTCAAAATGCGCGTCGGCAACAGCCTCGCCCGCAAGATCATCACGAGGGCCGGCGCCACGACCGTTCTCACTCCCGCTTCCGACATCTACGCCGCGCTCGAGCGAGGTGTCATCGACACCGCCGAGTGGGTCGGCCCACACGACGACATGAAGCTCGGTCTGCACAACACCGCCCGCTACTACTACTACCCGGGCTGGCACGAACCCGGCACCATGAGCGAGTTCACCTTCAACAAGAAGGCGTACGAGGCGCTGCCGGTCGATCTGCGCCAGACGCTGGACCATGCGGCGGCCGCCGTCCAGGTCTACGGGCTCACCGACTTCCACGCCAAGAACGCCATGGCGCTCGAACGGCTCAAGACGGAGTTCAAGGGCAAGGTCGAAGTGCTCCAGTTCCCCGTTCCGGTGCTGCGCGAGCTCCGAAAGTTCGCCGCCGAGGTCATCGGCAGCGAATCCGAGAAGACTCCCATGGCCAGGAAGGTGCACGCGTCCTTCACGAAGTTCCAGGCATTGGTCGGCCCGTGGGACCACGTGGCGGACGGCGCGTACCACAAGTCCGTCGGTGGGTGATTCGAGAGTGCTCACTGGACGCCGCAGGTTCATCGTGCAGGCCAGCGGCACGATCGCCGCGACGACGATTGCCGCGATCGCTGCGCCGAACGTCATTGCGCAGCCGAAGGTTCAGTGGCGGATGTCCACCACCTGGACTCCGGCCATCGACGTGCTCCAGGGGGCGGCGCAACGGCTGGCCAGCGTCGTCGCCGAGATCAGCGGCGGACGATTTCGCATCGACGTCGTGCCCGGCGGCCAGATCATGCCGTTGTTCGCCTGCTTCGACGCGGCGTCGCAGGGCACCATCGAGGCGTTCATGGGCTCGGGGCAGTACTGGAGCGACAGGGAGCCCGCGCTCGAGTGGTTAACGACCATCCCGTTCGGCATGAATCCCGACGGCATGCGCGCCTGGTATTACCAGGGGGACGGACTCAAGCTGTGCGAGGAGACGTACGCCGCCTTCAATCTCGTCCCGCGCCCCGCGCTATCGAACGCCCCGCAGATGGCCGGATGGTTTCGCAGGAAGATCAACACGATCGCCGATTTCAAGGGATTCAAGATGCGTATCGCGGGCCTGGGCGCGCGCGTGGTGGCGCGGACGGGCGCCACCACGGTGTTGACGCCGGGCAGCGAGATCTACGCGGCGCTCGAGCGGGGCGTGATCGACGCGTCGGAATGGATCAGCCCACACGACGACATGAAGCTGGGCTTGCACAAGACTGCCCGCTACTACTATTACCCGGGGTGGCACGAGCCGGGCACCACGCTGGTGTTCGGGTTCAACAAGAAGGCGTACGAGGCGCTGCCCGCCGACCTGCGGCAAACGCTCGACCATGCGATCGCGGCCGTCCAGGTGTACGGCCGCGCCGAGTTCCGTCTGAAGAACGCGGTCGCGCTCGAAAAGCTAAGAACGGAGTTCAAGGGGAAGGTCGAGATGCTGGCGCTGCCGAGCCCGGTGTTGCGCGAGCTGAAGAAGCTGGCCGTCGAGGTCGTCAGGCAAGAATCCGAGAAGTCTCCCATGGCCAGAAAAGTGCACGCGTCCTTCACGAAGTTCCAGGCGGTGGTGGGCCCGTGGGATCACATCACCGAGAGCGCCTACCACCAGTTCGTCGCGATGTGAGGTCGGCGCGAGGCGCATCCCCCGCGCGGCAAGGAGCTCGATGACTGAACGACGCAGATTCCTCGTGACGGCGGGCGGCGCGCTCGTCACCGCCGCTGCCGTCCCCATCGTCGAGGCCCCCAACGTCATTGCCCAACCCAAGGTCCAGTGGCGAATGTCCACCACCTGGACTCCGGCCCTCGACACTCTCCAGGGCGCGGCGCAGCGGCTGGCGAATGTCGTCGACGCGATGAGCGGCGGACGGTTCCGGATCGAGGTGTTCCCCGGCGGCCAGATCATGCAGCCGCTCGATTGCTTCGATGCCGCCTCGCGCGGGACGGTCGAAGCGTTCATGGGCGCCTCCTACTACTGGCCGGAGAAGGAGCCGGCGCTCCAGTGGTTCTCCACGATCCCGTTCGGCATGGACCCCGCCGGCATGACCGCCTGGTACTACCAGGGTGACGGGCTCCGGCTCTGCGAAGAGGCGTACGGCGCGTTCAATCTCGTGCCGCGTCCCGGGCCGGCGATCGGTCCGCAGATGGCCGGCTGGTTCCGCAAGAAGATCAGCACGATCACCGACTACAAGGGACTCAAGATGCGCATGCCGGGTCTCGGCGGCAAGGTCGTCGCGAAGGCGGGAGGCACAGTCGTGCTCATCCCGGCCGGGGAGATATATGCCGCGCTGGAGCGGGGCGTGATCGATGCCAGCGAGTGGATCGGACCGCACGACGACATGAAGCTCGGGCTGCACAACACGGCGCGCTACTACTACTATCCCGGCTGGCACGAGCCCGGCACCGTGACCGGCTTCGGGTTCCACAAGAAGGCCTACGAGGCGCTTCCCGTGGACCTTCGGCGCACGCTGGAACACGCCGCCGAAGTCGTTCAGATCTATGGCCTCACCGAGTACCACGTCAAGAACGCCATCGCGCTGGAGCGGCTCAAGGTCGAGTTCAAGGGCAAGGTCGAGGTCGTGCAGCTGCCGGTGCCGGTCCTGCGCAATCTCAAGAAGCTGGCGACCGAAGTGGTCGCGGAAGAGGCCGAGAAGACTCCGATGACCCGCAAGGTGCACGCGTCCTTCACGAAATTCCAGGCCACGCTGAGTCAGTGGGACCACATCGCGGAAGGCGCCTACCATCGGTTCGTGGCCCACTGACATCCGCCGGTGGTTCTCATGGCTAGCCGTCGCGCTGCTGCTCTCCAACTCTGCAGCTCCGACGGCTGCGCAGGAGACCCGACGCCCGTGGCGAATCGGCGTCCTCAACGCAGCGTGGGCGGCGAGCCATCCGACCGTGGAGGGGTTGAAGGCGGGGCTCAAGGATCTCGGCCTGCAGGACGGGCGGGACGTGACGTTCGACATTCGCTTCACCCAGGGCAAGCTCAGCGCGATGCCAGCGGCTGCCGCGGCACTGGTGGAAAGCGGCGTCGATCTGATCTTCACCAGCCAGGAAGCGGCCACGCAGGCCGCGAAGAATGCGACGCCGAGCGTGCCGATCGTGTTCACGCTGGTGGGCGATCCAGTGGCGGCGCACATCGTTCACACGCTCGCCCGCCCGGGCGGCAACGTCACCGGCGTATCGACCCTTCAGACCGAGCTCGTCGCCAAGCGCCTGGAAATCCTCAAGACGCTCACGCCCGCCGCGCGCCGCGTCTGGCTCATCTACGACGGCATCGATCTGAGCACGGCGCCGATGACGGCCAGGGCCCTCGACGCGGCGAAGCGCATGAATCTGGAGGTCATTCCGAAGGGCGTGGTCGACGCGAACGCCCTGAAGGTCGCGCTCCGTGACGTGCGCCGTGGCGACTTGTTGCTGGCGCCGGACAGCTCGAACCCGGACCTGGCCGTCGCCATCATCGAGCGGTCGCTCGCCTTGCGGCTCCCGGCCGTCTTCGGGACGGCGCTCTGGGTCGGCTACGGCGGTCTGATGTCGTACGGACCCGATTACTACGCACAGGGCGTCCAGGCGGCCACGCTCGTCGCCAACATCCTCCGCGGAGCCCGGCCTCAGGACCTGGCCGTCGAGGGCGCCGAGAAGATCGACCTCGCGGTGAATCTCAAGACCGCGGAGCTGCTGGGCCTCACCGTTCCGCGAAAGATCCTGCTCCGGGCCGACGCGTTCCGGCGATGACGACGGGCATCGCCCGCGGCCGGCTGTTTCGCAAGTACGTCGTCGTCCTCCTCGTCCTCGTCGGTGGTGTGCTGGTGGCGTCGAGCCTGCTGGAGCTGTACTTCGCCTACCGCGAGACGCAGCGCGGGATCGTCCGCGTCGAGCGGGCGAAGGCAGTCGCCGCGGCAGGCCGCATCGAGCAGTTCTTGAGAGAGGTCGAGCTCCAGGTCCGCGAGACGACGCGGACGGCGTCCGACGATCCTGACGCCAGCCAGGCGGGCCCGGCACGGCTGGGATTCCGGCAGGGGCTGGGCGCAGCGCTGGCGGAACAGCGCGAGCTCGACTTCCTGAGGGTGCTTCGCAACGTCCCCGCCGTCGCCGCGCTCAGCCACCTGGATCTGGCCGGCAAGGAGCAGCTGCGCGTCTCACGGCGGGATCCGGATGTCGTCGGAAGCCAGGAGGACTTCTCGCGGGCGCCGAAGTTCCTCGAAGCGCGAACGGGCAAGACGTACTGGAGCCCGGTGTACCTCAAGAACGACTCGGAGCCGTACGCGACGCTGGCCTTGCCGGTCGGCAAGTACGCCGTGGAAGTGACCAGCGCGGAGGTGAGCCTCGCCGATGTCGTGAAGATCGTCTCGCAGATCGAGGTCGGCCCGGGCGGATATGCCTACGTGGTGGATGGCCGGAACCATCTCGTCGCCCATCCGGACAGTCGAACGCTGCGGGAACGGCGCGATCTCTCCGGCCTCGTTCAGGTGAGCCTGGCCCGTGCTCCGCGGTCGGCCTCCACGGCCGACGCGGAGGACACCGTCGTCGCAGACGGTCTCGCGGGCGGACGAGTTCTCGCCGCGCACGCCGCGATCGCTCCCACGGGATGGCTCGTCTTCGTCGAACAGCCGGCGGCGGCCGCCTACGCTCCCCTGCGGGCTCCCATCATCCGGAGTGCGGTCATCTTCGTGCTGGGCCTCGGGCTGTCCGTGCTGGCCAGCATCGTCCTCGCCCGGAGAATGGTGGCGCCGATTCGACGCTTGCAGGAAGGTGCGGCCCGGATCGGCGCCGGTGACCTCGGCCATCGCATCGAGCTCCGAACCGGCGACGAGCTCCAAGCGCTCGGTGACGAGCTCAACCGCACGGCCGGGCAGCTCGAGGAGTCGTACGCCAATCTCGAGCGCAAGGTCGAGGAGCGAACCCGTGAGCTCGCGGAGGCCAACGCGGGGCTCACCGAGACCCTCGAACAGCAGACGGCCACCGGCGAGATCCTGCGCGTCATCAGCACCTCACCGACGGACATCCAGCCCGTACTCGAGACGGTGGTCAAGAGCGCCGCGCGCTTCTGCGGAGCCAGCGACGCAGAGATCTTCCACCTGGACGGGGCGAGCTTGAGGGTGGCCGCTCACCACGGCCCGATTCCCGGCCCGGCCGGCCGTCTGATTCCGGTCGTGCCGGGCAGCGTCGCGGGGCGCGCCGTGCTGGAGCGGCGGACCGTCCATGTGCGCGATCTTCAGACCGAGACGGAAGAGTTCTCCGTGGGAAGCGCCTTGGCTCGGGAGTTCGGCTACCACACGACCCTGGTCGTCCCCCTGCTCCGGGAAGGCACGGTCATGGGCACGATCAACCTCCGTCGCGCAGAGGTGAAGCCGTTCACGGACAAGCAGATCGCGCTGCTCGGGACGTTCGCCGACCAGGCCGTCATCGCCATCGAGAACGTCCGCCTGTTCAAGGAGCTCCAGACACGTACCGGGGAGCTGACGCGCTCCGTCGACCGGCTCACCGCGCTCGGCGAAGTCGGACGCGCCGTCAGCTCGTCTCTGGATCTGGAGGAGGTCCTGACGACCATCGTCTCGCGGGCGGTGCAGCTGTCCGGGATAGACGCCGGCGCGATCTACGAGTATGACGAGACCGCGGAGGTGTTCCAGCTCCGGGCCACCGAGGGTCTCCCGGACGACTTTCTCGAGAGCGCGCCACTGCTGGGGAAGGGCGAAGGTGTGACCGGCCGGCTGGCGGTGACGCGAGCGCCTGTCCAGATCCCGGACATCAGCGTGCCGGAGACCTACCAGAGCCGGGCACGTGATGTTCTGCTCGGGCTCGGGCTCCGCGCGGCCTTTGCGGTCCCCCTCCTGCACGAGGGCCGGGTGGTCGGGGGGCTGGCGGTCATGCGCAGGGTGCCGGGCGAATTCCCTGCGGACATCGTCGAGCTGCTCCAGACCTTCGCGACCCAGTCGGCGCTGGCCATCCAGAACGCGCGCTTGTTCCGGGATCTCGGCGAGGCACGGCGCGAGGCCGAGACGGCGAACGAGGCCAAGAGCGCGTTCCTCGCCACCATGAGTCACGAGATCCGGACTCCGATGAACGCGGTAATCGGGATGAGCGGCCTGCTCCTCAACACGGACTTGACCGACGAGCAGCGCGAGTACGCCGAGATCGTGCGCTCGAGCGGGGATGCCTTGCTGACGGTCATCAACGACGTGCTCGACTTCAGCAAGATCGAGGCGGGGCGGATGGAGCTCGAGGCGCAGCCGTTCGACCTCCGCGAGGGGGTGGAGGGGGCGCTCGATCTGGTCTCGGCGCGGGCGGCCGAGAAGGGGCTCGATCTGGCCTATGTGATCTCGGACAGCACGCCGGCGGGCATCGTCGGTGACCTCGCGCGCCTGCGGCAAATTCTTCTGAACCTCCTCAGCAATGCCGTCAAGTTCACCGAGCAGGGCGAGGTGGTGCTCTCGGTGACCGCGAAGCCGCTCGACGAGGCCGGGATGTTCGAGCTCACGTTCTCAGTCCGGGACACCGGCATCGGCATCCCAGCGGATCGGGTCAGTCGCCTGTTCGAGTCCTTCAGCCAGGTCGACGCGTCCACGGCACGGCGCTACGGGGGGACGGGCCTCGGTCTCGCGATCAGCAAGCGCCTGACGGAGCTGATGGGCGGTGCGATCAGCGTGGACAGCCGAGTCGGTCACGGCTCGGAGTTCCGGTTCACCGTGCGCGCGACCGCGGCCGACGGCGCCGCGCTTCCCCGCCGCGAGCTGCGGGGAGTGCAGCCCACGCTCGACGGCAAGCGCGTGCTCGTGGTGGACGACAACGACACCAATCGACGGATCCTCGACGCGTACCTTCAGGCGTGGGGGATGACGGTACGGATGACCGGCTCCCCGCGCGAGGCGCTCGCGTGGGTCCAGGCCGGCGAACTTTTCGACCTCGGCATCCTCGACATGCACATGCCCGACCTCGACGGCGTCGCGCTGGCGCGCGGGTTTCGCGAACATCGGCCGGCCGCCTCGCTGCCCCTGCTGCTCTTTACCTCGCTCGGGCGTCGTGAGGCGGGCGCCGAGAGCATCGGGTTCGCGGCGCATCTGACCAAGCCGATCAAGCCATCCCAGGTCTTCGACGCGCTGGTGGCCGCCCTCGCCGGTCAACCCACCCGCGTGGACCGGCGGACGCCGTCCCCCGTGGAGCTGGATCCGGAGATGGCGACCCGCCATCCACTGCGCATCCTCATCGCCGAGGACAATATCGTGAACCAGAAGCTGGCGCTCCGTCTGCTCGAGCAGCTCGGCTATCGCGCGGACGTGGCGGCCAACGGCCTCGAAGCGGTCGCCGCGATCGAGCGACAGCCGTACGATCTCGTGCTGATGGACGTCCAGATGCCCGAGATGGACGGCTTCGAAGCGTCGAGGGAGATCGCCCGACGCTGGCCCGGTGACGACCGCCCGCGCATCGTTGCAATGACGGCCAACGCCATGCAGGGCGACCGCGAGCTGTGTCTGGCGGCCGGCATGGACGATTACATGAGCAAGCCGATTCGCGTCGACGAACTCGTCGCCGCCCTGCAGCGCACCGCGGCGGAAGACAGCGCTCACAAGCCTGAGACCGAGCGGCCGTCGACCGAGGTGCTGAACCGCGCGGCGTTCGAGCGCCTGCGCACGGCCATGGGCGCCGGCTTCCTCGACGAGTTGCTGTCGACCTTCGTGGAGGACACCCAGGAGCTCCTCGGCACCATGCGTCGCGCCTTCGGGGAGAAGGACCCCGATGCGTTGCGGCGGGCTGCGCACTCCCTCAAGTCCAATGCCGCCAGCGTCGGCGCCATGACCCTGTCCACCCTGGCCAGGGATCTCGAGATGCTGGCGAAGTCGGGGAACGTCGACGGCGCTCGTGCCCGCGTGGACCGCCTGGCCGTCGAATGCGAGCGCGTCACGCGCGCGCTGCGGGAGGTCGAGCGTGAGCCGCGAGCGTAACGGCGAAAAGGGCAATCTCCTGGTCGTCGACGACAACCGGGTGAACCGGCTGCTCGTCGCCCGAACGCTGGAGCAGCTCGGCCACCGCGTCGCCTTCGCAGAGAACGGTCGACAGGCGCTCGACGCGCTGCGCGCCCACGGCGCCGACTTGGTGCTGCTCGACATCGAGATGCCCGAGATGAACGGGTACCAGACGCTCGAGGCGCTCCGGGCAGACGCAAAGCTGCGCGACATCCCCGTCGTCATGATGTCGTCGGTGGAAGAGGTCGACAGCGTGGCGCGGTGCATCGAGATGGGCGCCGAGGACTACCTGTTCAAGCCCGTGAACGCCGTCCTTCTGCGGGCCCGGGTCGCGGCCAGCCTCGAAAAAAAGCGTCTGCGCGACCAGCACCGCGAGCTGTTCCGAAAATTTGCGACGACCGAGGTGGCGGAGGAGCTCCTGGAGACGGGCCTGGCACTCGGCGGCAAGTACGTCGACGCCACGGTGATGTTCTCCGACATCCGGTCGTTCACCAGCCTCGTCGAGTCGCAAGGGCCCGAGGAGACGATCGACCTCCTGAACAGCTACTACACGCTGATGTTCGATGCCATCGGCAGCCATGGCGGCATCGTCAACCAGATGCTCGGCGATGGCCTGATGGCGGTGTTCGGCGCTCCCCTGCCGCGCGCCGACCACGCCGAGCGCGCGGTACGAGCGGGCCTCGACATGCTAGAGCTCGTGGCCGGCTTCGGTCGCGATCAGACGGCGCAGGGCAAGCCCGAGATCCGGATCGGCATCGGCATCGCCTCGGGTCGAGTGATCGCCGGCTACACCGGCACCGAGCGGCGCGTGACCTATACGTGCGTCGGAGACACCGTCAATCTCGCCGCGCACCTGGAGTCGCACACGAAGGTCCTCGGCCAGCCGATCCTGATCGACGAGGGCACGCGGGCGGCGCTCGGCAGCGCCCTGCGCGTGGAGGACCGGGGCCCGGTGCAGTTCAAGACGCGCGCCCAGCCCGTGCGCGTCTATTCCATAGCGCTAACCTAGCCAAGCCCGCCCGCCAGCGGGGGCCAGGCCTGTCTGGAGCAGCCGACGACCCCGCGGGTCTCCTCCGATGGGCTACAATGCGCGGTGGCCCGTCGCACGTATATATAAGGAAGAGGAGTCCCGATGGCACGCACGCTGCTCGACAAGGTGTGGGACGCGCACACGGTCCGCACGCTCCCGTCCGGCCAGACCCAGCTTCTGATCGGCCTGCATCTCATCCACGAGGTGACGACGCCGCAGGCCTTCCAGATGCTGAAGGAGCTGAAGCTCAAGGTGCGAATGCCGGAGCGCACGTTCGGCACGCTCGACCACATCATCCCGACCGCGGATCAGACCCGTCCCTACGCCGACCCGGAGGCGGAGGAGATGGCGCAGCACATGTACCGCAACATGAAGGACTTCAACCTGCAGCTCTTCGACATGTCGACGGGCAAGCAGGGCATCGTCCACGTCATCGGCCCCGAGCT
>Ga0075430_100003937_pt1 | contig 12528 bp, 9 predicted proteins | sample RhiMetdeltSRZDD4_FD_75294 | JGI IMG/M metagenome (GOLD analysis project Ga0075430, IMG submission 75294) | Populus rhizosphere microbial communities from Tennessee, USA - Rhizosphere MetaG P. deltoides SRZDD4 | ecosystem: Host-associated > Plants > Roots > Rhizosphere > Soil | place: USA... | reverse complement strand
GCCGCGACGGTATCAAGCCGGCGCTCGCCAGTCTGCTCTGGCTGGTCCCGAACTCGATCTTCGAGGCGGCTCGGCGGCGCATCGGACCGCACTATTGGGACGAGACACGGTTCTCGACCAACCTGCGAGCGGCCGGCTTCACCGTCCTCCAGGCGCGTCGCACGTTCATCAACGGCGCGAGTCTTCTCATGTGGGCCCGCAAGGACGACTGATGGAGCCGAAGCTCACCGGCCGCCGCATCGTCGAGCCCGAGCTGCTCAACACGAGCCGCTCACGACCGGTGAAGCGCGCCTCCGAGCGGCTGCTCGCGAAGAGCTACGGCCTCATGTACGACGCCGTCGTCTCCGGGTTTCCGCCTTACGAGGCGCTGCTCGACGAGGTCTTCGCGTATCTCGAGCGCTCCGCCCCCGTGCGCGCCGGCGCTCCGGCCCCCACCGCGCTCGATATCTCCTGCGGCGTCGGCACCGTGGCCGCGCGGCTGGCTGCCCGCGGGTACGCCGTCACCGGCGTCGATTCGGTCGGCCACCTGGTCGACGTCGCCCGCCGACGTCACCGGCACCGTGCCGGAACGCTGAGGTTCGAAAACGTCGACGTGGCAGCAGGCCCCGTCCCCGGCGCGGGCGCCTTCGACGTCGTTCTCAGCATGCACACGCTCTACTGGCACCCGCGTCCGGACGCCGTGCTCACCGCCTGTCGCCGGATGCTGAAGCCGGGCGGCCACGCCATCTTCCTGACGTACGCGCGGCCGGCGCGCGTGCTACGAACCTTCGCCGACGTGCGCTCGACACAGGGCCTCGGGCACGCCGTGCGCGCGCTCCGCTGGCTGGTGCCGACGGCCGTCTTCGAGATGCTGCGGCACGTCGACCGCCGTTATCTGACGGAGGCCGATTTCCATGCGAGTCTCCGCGCGGCCGCGTTCGAGATTCTCGACTCGCGCGAGACGTTCCTGGCCGGCATCAGCCGCCTGGCGTGGGTACGGGCGCCCCGGTGAGTCTGGTGGCCGCGCGGCGACGCCGAACGATTTCCACCCGGCTCGTGCCTTTCGCGCCGGTCAGTATTCAGCCGGTCACGCATCCGCACGCGTCAGAAGCGTCAGCGTTTTCGCGATCTTGTCGCGGTTTCTGGTTTGGTCCGTCGCTTGCTCTGAAGACCTGCGCCGCCGAGTGGGCGGTGCGGATCGAGGAGGACCAGACATGAGCGCAGCGACGAAATCCCTCGCGGCGGTGATCGCGTTTCTCGCGCTGATCCCCGCCCAGGTTGCGGTCGCCGCCGACGCGACGCTGTACGAGCTGTCGGAAGAGATGATGGTCGACAGTTACGGCTACCGCCGGGCGACGTCGTCTTTTCAGGGGACGGCCGCCCTTGGAACACCGCTGTGCCCGCAGATCCTCGCGACCCTGCTCGCGTCCGGCGACAACCCCGTCCACGTCACCTCCTGCACGGTGAGCGGCGTGGGCGCTGACAAGGTCGATGTGGCCACCGATCAGTATGGCCGCCCGCTGCGCGAGACCTTCGGCACCGGTCGGCTGTGGGGCAACTTCGCCGTCGTCGTCAACGCGGACAACATGGTGGACGCCCCGGAGTACGTGGTGATGACCGGCACCTTTCGCGGCGACATGTTCCTGACGGCGCCCGCGGAGTTCAAGGGCAAGAAGCAGTCGGCCGGCGGTCCCGCCACGCAGCGCATCGTGCTGGCCAACGGCGTGTTCACGCCGGAGAACATTCTTGGCTGGACTCCCGAGCAGCTGGCGGGGGGCCTGAAGGCGCCCGTCGAGGCGCTCGGGGTTGGCTCCGCGAAGTTCTCCGGCGTGTTCCGGCTGCCGTTCTCGGTGGCGAAGGGTCACAAGGAAAAGCCGCGCCGGGACGGCTCCGACGCGTACTACCTCGACGACACCGACACGCTCATCAAGGTGCGCAAGAACGAGACGGCCCTCGGCTACCCGACGGTTCGTATCGAGGTCAACTTCGGTCGGTAGGCCGCGAGCACGATGACCGCACTTCCGGCGGCAGAGACGCGGCGGCCCGAGCCGCCGCCGGAGCCGGAGCTCCGCAAGGGGCTCCGGCACCGCTGCGTTCAGGCGCGCTCACGGGCCGAGCACGTCGTCATCGCCCGCGGCACCCGCGTATACCTTCGCACCTTCACCCCCGAGGATCTGGAGCAGCTGGCCGCATGGGTCGACAACCCATTTCTTGAGCGCATGGTCGGGAGCGAATTCCTTCACGCCTTCAAGCACGACTGGGACAAGGCGCCCGCCTTCCACGGCGCCGTGCTCAACGATGCGACGCAGGTCGTCCTCATGGTGGAATCGCTGCGGCCGGGCGTGACCGGTCCCATCGGGGTCGTGCGGCTGTTCAACATCCACCTGCTCGAAGGCTATGCGTTCCTCGAGACGATCATCGCCGACCCGCGCGCCATGCGCGGGGGCTTCGGCGTCGAGGCCGGCAAGCTCATCTCGTACTACGGCGTCGACGTGCTCGGCCTGCGGCGGATCGAGGCCAAGGTCTATGAATACAACGCGCTCAGCATGAACGCGCTCCGACGGAACGGATTCCGGCAGGAGGGCGTGCTGCGCGAGGCGGGATACGACGGCCAACGATACTGGGACGTCGTCGTGTTCGGCATTCTCAAGGACGAGATCGACGCGGTCCGGAAGCGGGACAGCGTCTACCTTCCTCTCGAGGACGATTCCGAGAGGAACGGAGCGTGAGCCCGCATAGCCTCCTTCCTCTGGTCGCGTTCGTCCTCAACGTCACCCTGGCCGCGCTCAGTCTGCTGCGGAACCCCGGGAGCCGGCTGAACCGGGTCTTCGCCTATTTCGCGTCCGCCATCGCACTGTGGAACATCGGCGTGTTCATGCTGCGCACCAGCACCAACGCCGACGGCGCCTTGCTGGCCGAGATCATCATCCACATCGGCGTCCTGTTGGTGCCCGCCTTCCATTACCACTTCGTGCTGATCTTCCTCGACGCCACCACCAAGCACCGTCCGTCGCTGGTATTCGCCTACGTGTTCTCGTTCGTGTACACGCTCGTGAACCTGAGCGGCACCCCGCTCTTCATGAAGGGCGTGGTGTGGACACACTGGGGCTGGGCGCCCGCCACCGGGCCGCTCTACATCCCATTCTTCCTGTTCCTGAACTTCTACCTGATTTACGGCATCCGGCTCATGGTCAACGCCAACCAGGGCGTCGACTCGAGCTTCCGCCGGAACCGTGGCACGCTCATCCTGGTCGGCACCCTGGTGAGCCTGGCCGGCGGCGTCATCGACTTCGCCCGCTTCATCCTGGCCAAGCACATCCCGGTGGCGGATCAGCTGTACCCGATCGGCATTCCCGCCAACATGATCTTCGCGCTCATGCTGGGCACGTCGATCGTGCGGTACCGGCTCTTCGCGGTCGACCTCGCCGTCAAGAAGGCGGCCGTGTACGGTGTCGTCGGCGCCGGCATCACGGCCGCGCTGTACGCGGTGACCCACCTCATCGAGCAGTACTTCGGGCTGAGCGACATCGACACCATCTGGCTGGTCGTTCCGCTCGGCTTCCTGGTCACCGTCCTGCTGTCGCCCTGGGGCCAGGCGCTCGAGGACCGCATCCATCGGCTGATGTTCAGCAAGCGGCGCGGCTGCTACGAGACGCTGCTGTCGCTCAGCAAGCGCATGAGCGGCATTCTGAACTTCAACGAGCTGGTGGACACGCTCATCCACGGCCTCGTGCGTGGCATTCCGGTCACCCACGCCGGCTTGATGATCCACGACGCCGCCACCAACACCTTCGTGAACTACCGGGAGGAGACGACCCTCGACGAGGGCTCGGGGGCGGACGCCATCCCGAGCGACAGTCCGATCGTGCAGTGGCTGAGCGGCGAGGACGGACTGCTCGTCAAGGAAGAGATCAAGCTCAACCCGCGTATCGCAAACTACTTCGAGACGGCGGAAGGCGAGCTCGAGGGCATCAAGGCCTCGCTCATCGTCCCCCTCAAGATCGACAACAAGCTGAACGGGATCCTGCTCCTCGGCGAGAAGCTCTCCGGCGAGATCTTCGACAGTCAGGAGCTCGACGTGCTGTCGCTCCTCGCCAACCAGGCGGCCATCTCCCTGGAGAACGCACGGCTGTACGAGGGGCTGTCGACGTCCAACGTCCGCCTCATGGAAGCGAGCCGCCTGAAGTCGCAGTTCCTCGCCAACATGTCGCACGAGCTGCGAACGCCGCTGAACTCGATCATCGGCTTCTCCAAGGTCCTGCTCAACCGGCTCGACGGCGACCTCACCGAGCGGCAGGAGGCGTACGTGAAGTCCGTGCACAACTCGAGTCGCCACCTGCTCGAGCTGATCAACGGCATCCTCGATTTCTCGCGCATCGAGGCGGGCAAGTTCGAGATGCGCCCGGAATCGCTCAACCTCTACGACGTCGTCGAGGAGTGCATCGAGTCATCCCTGCCGCTCGTCCGCGACAAGCGTGTGAAGCTGGAGAGGGACGTGCCGGTCGATTTGCCGACCATCTACGCCGACCGTACCCGGGTCAAGCAGGTGCTCCTGAACCTGGTCTCGAACGCCATCAAGTTCACCACGGCCGGGCGCGTGCTCGTGCAGGTGCGCCGCGAGCCGGACGCGCTCCACGTCTCCGTGGCCGATACCGGGATCGGCATCTCCCCGGCCGACCTCGCGCGTCTGTTCGAGCCCTTTCAGCGCCTCGACAATCCGCTGGCCCAGCAGGCGGACGGGACGGGCCTGGGTCTGGCTATCAGCAAAAAGTTTGTCGAGCTCCACCGGGGCCGCATCTGGGCGGAAAGCCGGGAAAGCCAGGGCTCGACGTTCCACTTCACGCTGCCGCTGAGCGCGGCGGCCACCTAGAAGGAACGCCATGCCCTCATCGGTCCGCAGGGACGGCAGTCGCGCCAAGATCCTCCACGTCGAGGACAATCGCGAGAATCGCATGCTGGTGCGCGCGGTGCTCGAGGCCGAGGGCTACACGGTCGTCGACGCCGAGGACGGCCTGGCCGGGATCGAGGCCGCCATCCGCGAGGAGCCCGCGCTCATTCTGCTCGACGTCAACCTCCCGGCCGTCGACGGCTACGAGGTGGTGGCCATCATCAAATCCTTCCCGGCCTTCGCCACCACCCCCGTGATCGCGGTCACCGCCTATGCCATGGAGGGCGACCGCCAGCGGACGCTGGTTGCCGGCTGCGACGGCTACATCCAGAAGCCGATCGACGTGGACGCGTTCCCCCGGCAGGTCGCGGAGTTCATGCAGGGCAAGCGCGAGCACGTGGAGGAGAAGGAGCAGGGCGTTTACCTGCGCGAGCTGAACCAGCGTCTCGTCTACCGCCTGGTGAACCAGGTCGAGGAGCTGAAGCGGCTGAACCAGCACTTCGTCCAGCGCGCGGGCCAGCTGGCGGACCTCCACCGCGCCGTCCAGGACATCACGTCGGAAGTCGGCATCCGCGCCATGCTGGAGCAGCTGCTTCCGAGCCTCGCGCGCGCCCTCGGCACCACCTTCATCGCGGTCGACATGCTCGACACGGACGTTCACGTCGAGGTGAGCGGCGACAACGCGTCGGACCGGCGCCGCAGCGTGCTGGCGGGCAGCGGGGTGGCGCCCGCGGATGACTGGAGCGAGGCGGAGTGGCGGCTTCCACTCTCCGTGCGCGGCCGCCCTCTCGGCCAGATGACGGCGCGGCTGGTGCTGCCGCCCGGCGCCAAGGCCGACGAGGAGCATCTGCTGAACATTGTCGCCAACCAGGTGGCCATTGCCGTCGAGAACTCGCGCCTGTACGACGGCGTCGTGCGTCGCGCCGCCGAGCAGGAGAGCCTGGTGGAGGCCGGCCACTTGCTTGCCGGATCTCTTCACGTCAGGGAGGTGCTCCAGCGCTTCACGGAGCTGGTGCGCACGCGGCTCGGTGTGGACGTCGTGCGGATCTGGCTGCACGAGGGCGATCAAGAGTATCGTCTGGCGGCCCAGGCCGGGCTGGCCGAGAAGCCCGTGCAGTCACGGATGTCCTTCCCCGCCGGCGAGGGGGCGGTCGGCTGGCTCATGGAGCACCTGTCACCGCTCGTGCTCCCCGACCTGCTCGTCGATCCGCGATTCCGCGAGCGCGAGTGGGCGCAGAGCGAGGGGCTGGTGTCCTTCGTCGGGGTGCCGCTGGTGCTCGAGGACACGCCGGTCGGCGTGCTGCTGTGCTGGAGCCGGCAGCGCCGCGAGTTCCAGCCCGATGAGGTCGCGCTCGCGCAGGCGCTCGGAACGTCGGCCGCCGTCGGTATTCGCAACGCCCGCCTGCACGAGGAGACGGAGCTTCGCCTGCGCCACACGGAGACGCTGGTCTCCGTCAGTCAAGCGGTCGGCTCCACGCTGGACCTGAGTGAGGTGCTGCGCCGCACGACCCGGGAGATGGTGCGCGCCCTCGGCGCCGACACCGGCATGGCCTGGCTGCTCACGCCGACCCGTGATCGCTTCGTCCCGCTCGTCGGCTATCACGTGCCCAAGGATCTGCTGAACAAGGCCGGCGTGGCCGCGCTCAAGGTCGATGACCCGTTCTTCGCGACCGTGGACGGCCTCACGGCGCCGGTCACCCTCAACGTCGCCGACCCGTCCAACCATCCGCTGGGCGAGGCGTCGATCGCGCGATTCATGGAGCACAAGTCGCTCCTGATCCAGCCGATCCGCTGGAAGGGTGAGCTGATCGGCGCCTTCTCGGTGCTCTGGGTCCGCGACACCCATCGGTTCTCAACCGAGGAGCTGCGGCTCACCGAGGGCATCGCGCTCCAGGGCGCCCTCGCCATCGAGAACTCGCGCCTGTACGAGGGCGTCAAGCAGCAGATGAGCGAGCTGAAGCAGACCCAGGCGCAGCTGGTGCAGTCGACGAAGCTGGCCGCCATCGGCGAGCTGGCCGCCAACATCGCGCACGAGATCAACAACCCGCTCACGACCGTGCTCGGCTTCGCCTCCTTCATCGCCGAGCGGCTGAAAGCCGACGACCCGATGCGGGAGGAGCTGACGCTGATCCAGGACGAGGCGTCGCGCGCGCGCGACATCGTCCGCGACCTGCTGCAGTTCAGCCGGCAACGCGACTTCATGCCGGAAACGGCCAGCCTGAATCAGGTGCTGGAGCAGGTGATCACCATGATGCGCCGGCAGGGCGCCTTCGGCCCGGTCACCGTCAACGAGCAGTACGCGGCGGACATGCCCGGCGTCGAGGTCGACGTGGCGCGGATCAAGCAGGTGTTCCTCAACATCATCAACAACGCCGTGTACGTGATGCCAAACGGCGGCGCCCTGACGATTCGCACGCGCGTCACCGAGCGGGGCGCGCGCGTGGAGTTCGAAGACACCGGGCCTGGCATCGCCCCCGAGCACCGCGATCGCATCTTCGATCCGTTCTTCACCACGAAGCCCGAGGTGAGCGGAACGGGTCTCGGCCTGTCGGTGAGCCTGGGGATCGTGCAGAGCCACGGCGGGACGATTCTCGTCGAGAGCGAGCTCGGCAAGGGCGCGACGTTCACCGTCCTCTTGCCACTGCGCATCGACGGCGAGGCGCCGGCGGAGGCGCCGGCGCCCACGTCGTAGAGGCGTCGATCGCCGCGCGCTACTTCTGCGTGCCGGCGTAGAGCCCCATGACCGTGCCCAGGAACTTGAGCGCGTCGGGCTTCTTCCGCTGGAACGAGTTCCGGCCGATGATCGAGCCGAAGCCGCCTCCGTCGCGGATGGCGCGCACCTCGTCGAAGACCTGGTCGTCCTTGGCCGTCGCCCCGCCCGAGAATATGACGATCCGACGGCCGTTGAAGGCTGCCTGCACGACGTGTCGCACACGCTCGGTCAGCGTGCTGCTGGGCACCTGCGTCGACTCGTAAACCTTCTTGGCGGCGGCCTGCTCGAGATGAGCGGTCGGCAGCTTGACCTTGATGATGTGGGCGCCGAGCTGCGCGGCGATGTGAGCGGCATACGCCGTCACGTCGAGCGCCGTCTCACCGTCCTTGCTCAGTCCCGAGCCGCGCGGATACGACCACACGACCACGGCCAGCCCGTTGGCCTTCGCCTCCACGGCCATGTCGCGGATCTCCTCGTACATGTCCAGCCGGTGCTCGGACCCGGGATAGATCGTGAAGCCGATGGCGACACAGCCCAGGCGCAGCGCATCGCGCACGGAGCCGGTGATGGCCTGGTTTGGATCCTTCTCCTCCAGCAGCACGTCGTGGTTGTTGACCTTGAGGATGAGCGGCAGCTGCCCGGCGAACTCGCGCGCGCCGCCCTCGATGAAGCCCAGTGGCGCCGCGTAGGCGTTGCAGCCTGCCTCGATGGCCAGCTCGAAGTGGTAGCGCGGGTCATAGGCGGCGGGATTGACGGCGAAGCTTCGGGCCGGGCCGTGCTCGACGCCCTGATCGACGGGCAGGATCACCAGCCGGCCGGTGCCGGCCAGCGTGCCGCTGTTCAGCAGACGCGCCAGGTTCGTGAGCGTCCCCGGGTTGTCGCTGCCGTACCATGACAGGATTTCCTTCACGCGCTCGCTCATGCAGTGATCCTCCTGGAGACAGCATATCGCGCCGTGTACGGCCAGTGGCCGACCGCCTTTGCCTCCGCGAGCCCGGGGCGCCCCGGATCGGCAGTGTCCCGCCATGGGACGGCTCAAGTCAAATGGCCGTCAACACTGGCCGGATCGACGCCGGATCGCGTATAGTAGCGGGAACTTGACCCAGCCCCTGGAGGATCTCGGTGTTTCAATTCGCCATCTCCCGCGTGCTGTGGCTGATTCCCACGCTACTCGCCATGGCTCTGGTCACGTTTCTCGTCATGCACGCCACGCCCGGGAGCCCGCTCGATCCCGTTGCTGAGGGCGCCAATCCACTGTCGCCAGAAGCCCAGCGGAACCTCGCGGCGCACTACGGCCTGGACCGCCCGCTGTACGAGCAGTTCGCAATCTTCGTCCGCAACGCCGTCCGAGGCGATTTTGGAAACTCGTTCGTCTATCGCTCGCGAACAGTTCGCGAGATCCTCGCCGACACCTTCCCGGTCTCGCTCCTCCTCGGCAGCATGGCCCTTGCGGTGGCGGTCGCCGGCGGCCTTGCCCTCGGCATCCTGGCCGCCGTCTACCAGAACCGCGGGTGGGATTACGTGTCGGTGACGCTGGCCACGGCCGGCGTGGCGGTGCCGAACTTCGTGCTGGCCGTCTTCTTCATCATTCTGTTCTCGTTCGTCATCCCGCTGTTTCCGACCGGCGGCTGGGACTCGCCGCGCAACTGGGTGCTGCCGACCATCACCCTCGCGCTGGCGCCGATGGGGATCATCGCGCGGTTCACACGCGCCAGCATGCTCGAGGTCATCCGCGCCGATTACACCCTCACCGCACGCGCCAAGGGACTCGCCGAAGGGCCGGTCATCTTCAAGCACGCGCTGAAGAACGCGCTCATCCCGGTGGTGACGCTGCTGGGGCCGATGTTCGCGGCGGTCGGCACCGGCTCGTTCTTCGTGGAGTCGATCTATCGCGTTCCCGGGATGGGACGGTTCTTCGTGCTGTCGATGACGGGCCGCGACTATCCCATGATCATGGCCGTCGTGCTGACGTACGGCGCGTTCCTGGCGATCATGAACGTCGTGGTGGACCTCGCCTATGGCGCTCTCGACCCGCGAATCCGCCTCTGAACTCGGAGGGGGGCTTCGCCCCCCTTCCGATGCCTCCCCCCAGGAGTTGCGCGGGCAAAGCCCGCGCCCGGACGCGGCAAGTGCGCTCGCGCCTCGTCCCACCAGCTTGTGGCGGGATGCGTGGCGGCGGCTGCTGCGGAACAAGCTCGCGGTCGGCGGCGGGGTTGTCGTCATCATGCTGGTGCTGATCGCGGTGTTCGCGGATTTCCTGGCGCCGTATTCGTATACGAAGACGAATTTTGGGCGCCTGAACGAGGGGCCGACGTCGGACTATCCATTCGGAACGGATCAGCTCGGGCGAGATATGCTCTCGCGGATGATCTACGGCGCGCGCGTCTCGATGCTGGTGGGGGTCGGCGCCCAGGTGATCATCGTGCTGATCGGCGTGCCGATCGGTGCCCTCGCCGGCTGGGTCGGCGGCCGCATGGACATTGTCCTCACGCGGTTCATCGACGTCATGTACGCATTCCCACGGCTGCTGTTCGTGATCCTGGTCATGTCGATGCTCGGGTCCGGTCTTCTCAACATCTTCATCGCCATCGGGCTGACGGGCTGGGTCGGCATCGCCCGGCAGACGCGCGCGCAGGTCCTGGCCCTCCGGCAGAAGGAGTTCGTGGAGGGCGCGCGCGCGCTCGGCGCGCGCTCGGGACGGCTGCTCGTGCGGCACGTGCTGCCCAACGCGCTCTCGCCCATCGTCGTCGCCATCACGTTCGGGATTCCCGAGGCGATCTTCACCGAGGCCGCCCTGTCCTTCATCGGTGTCGGCATCAACCCGCCGACCCCGTCATGGGGGCAGATGGTCGGCGAAGGCCAGCAGTACCTGCGGTCCTCGTGGCACCTGTGCGTGGTCCCGTCGATCGCCATCGCGATCACGATGCTTTCGTTCACGTTCCTCGGCGACGGTGTCCGCGACGCCCTGGATCCGCGGCTGAAATAACGACGTCAAGGAGACATTCAATGAAGCCAGTCAAGATCGACGACGCTCAGATGGACCTGCTCGCCAGCCGCCTGGCCGCCGTCGGGGTGGGACGCCGTGACTTTCTCCGTCTGGCCGCCGGCCTGGCCGCGCTGGGAACCGCCGGCTTCAACGCGTCGCGGGCCGCGGCCGCGCCCAAGCTCGGGGCCGGAGAAAAGCTCGCCAAGGAGCAGCACCTTCGCTTCGGCGGCGGGAGCTGGTACGACCAGGATCCCGCGAGCCATGATTTCAACAAGGACCTCTACTGCGGCGGCACGCCGCAGCTCTGGGCGGGCCTGATGAAATTCAACGCCAACTTCGAGGCGGTTCCCGACGTCGCCAGCAAGGTTACGCCCAACGGCGACGGGTCGGTGTGGACGTTCTCGATCCGGAAGGACGCCAAGTGGTCGGACGGCACGCCATGCACGGCCAAGGACTTCGAGTGGTCGTGGAAGCGGCAGCTCGATCCGGCGACAGCCGCGCCCTACGCCTCCTTCCTCTATGACATCAAGAACGGGGAGGCCTTCAACAAGAAGCAGCTTGCCGATGCCTCCCAGGTCGGCGTGCGGGCCAAGGACGATGTGACGCTCGAGGTCACGCTGGAAGGACCGCGCGGCTACTTCCCCGTTCTCTCGGCCTACCAGGCCGCGCTCCCGGCCCACCGCCCGTCGGTCGAGAAGCACGGCGACAAGTGGACAGAGGCGGCGAACATTGTCTGCAACGGGCCGTTCGTGCTCGAGGCTTGGGAGCACAATAAGGTCATCGTCCTCCGCAAGAACAAGCACTTCTTCGGCGCCAAGGACATCACGCTCGAGAAGGTCACGATCCCGATCATTCCCATCGCCTCCGGAGTGCTGCCGTACGAGAACAACGAGATCGACCTGAGTCGGCTGCAGACGGCGGACCTCAAGCGCTTCCAGTCAGATCCCCGCCTGGCCAAGGAGGTTTTCCGGTTCCCCTATCCCGGGACATGGTATCTCCTGCCCCAGGTCACCAAACCGCCGTTCGATAACCTGAAAGTTCGTCGTGCTATTGCGCATGCGCTGGATCGCGACAACATCGTCAAAGTCTCCCAGGGATTCGCCATCCCCGCGCACTCGATGATCCCGCCCGGCTTCCCCGGCGCCCTCGACGACCCGAAAATCAGGAACATTCAAAAGTTCGATCCCAAGCTGGCGATGCAGCAGCTGAAGGGCACGCCGTTCGAGGGCGGCCGCAACTGGCCCAGGGTCGTCCTCTCGCTGCGCGACGAGGCGCTCGGCAGCAAACCCTTGGCCGAGGCCGTCCAGGCCACGCTGCTCGAGCAGCTGAACTTGAAGACCGAGCTCGAGGTGCTCGAGCCGCGCGTCTTCCGCGAGCGGCTCTGGAAGCAAGAGCTGCAGTTCGTGTGGATTCGCTGGTTCATGGACTACCCCGATCCGCACAACGAGTACTTCGACACGTTCTACGGCAAGAAGACCACCGGCAAGCGTCAGGCCTGGACCAACGACGCGTTCGACAAGGAGCTCGAGGCGGGCCGAGACACGCGAGATCCGAAGAAGCGCCTGGTCCACTATGCGAAGGCCGAGGAAATCATGCAGAGCGACGTCGGCTACGTGCCCGTCGCCTGGGTCGTCCGCTACGCGGTGGCCAAGCCGACCGTGCGGGGGATCGAGAAAAATCGGCAGGGCGAGTTCGTGGTCGACGGCAACATCTACACCGACATGCTGCGGCACATTCACATGATCGAGAAGGCTTGATGGCGGAGGACCAGCGCCTGCGCGGCGAGCTGTACGCCGCGTTCAAGAACCGCGCGCTGATGTACTGGCACATCTTTGCCGAGCTGCGGCGCGCGCTCGGCGAGCCCCAGGCGATGGGGCTGCTCTCCCGGGCCATCGAGGCGCGTGGCCGGGAGATCGGCAGGCAGTTCGCCCGCTACGGACCGTCGGACCTCGCCGGGCTGCG
>Ga0075430_100003935_pt1 | contig 12531 bp, 15 predicted proteins | sample RhiMetdeltSRZDD4_FD_75294 | JGI IMG/M metagenome (GOLD analysis project Ga0075430, IMG submission 75294) | Populus rhizosphere microbial communities from Tennessee, USA - Rhizosphere MetaG P. deltoides SRZDD4 | ecosystem: Host-associated > Plants > Roots > Rhizosphere > Soil | place: USA... | reverse complement strand
GGCGACGGCGCGTTGCATTGCCTCGAAGCTGCTGCGACCGTTGGGCAGCATGATCACGAGCTCGCCATCGATCAGCGCGTCTTTCAGGCCGAGTGGGCGAACCGCTTCAACGATCTCGGGAAATTTCGGCGTCCAGTCCAACCCTCGCCGGCTGACGAGCCTGATACGGCCATCCGCGATGATGCAGCCGACCCGATATCCATCGAGCTTGATCTCGTGCACCCACTGGTCGCCGGATGGCGGTGTCTTCGTCAGCGTGGCGAGCTGGGGAAGGTATTCGACCGATGGCATCACAACAGTGTAGCCACCGGCCGTCAGACGGCGTCGAAGAGGCGCCTCTACGGCGAGCGGAATAGGTAGCGGCGGGTCTTTAGACCCGCCGTCCAATCGGGATAGAGTGAGGAGATGAGTTCTGTACCCCAAACAGAAGTGTGGCAGCGCGGTCCTGTTCCAGGTTTCGAGCCCTTGCTGATGCCGGTGGTGCACGCGTTGCTGCAAGCGCGCGAAGATCTCGAGCGGCTAGCCAGCGAAGTTCCGGCGGAGCATGTCTGGGTGCGGCCGGGCGGTGCGGCATCCATCGGATTTCATGTTCGTCACACGGGAGGCGCGCTCGACCGTCTCTTTACCTATGCCCGGGGCGAGACGCTGTCTGACGCACAGAAGGCCGCTCTGCGCGAAGAGGGCGGGGCAGGAGATCCGCCTGTTTCGCTGGTGACCGTGCTGAGGAGTGTCAATGCCAGCATCGACCGCGCCCTTCAGCAACTGGCCTCGACCTCGAAGGACTCACTCCTTGACGAGCGCAAGCTCGGGCGAGCTGGTCTGCCCACCAACGTACTGGGCCTTCTCTTTCACGCGGCAGAGCACTGCACTCGGCACGTGGGTCAGGCGATCACCACTGCCCGAATTGTGAAGTCGATGTGACCAGGCGATCGTAAACGCCCAGTCGTTCAGTCTTCAGTCTTACGGTGTAGACGCGCCGGGTCCGACCGCCTCGGCCAAGGCTACGGCGGTTCGCCGAAGCTTCATGCGAAGGCGGAAGAACAGGACCCGGCCTGCGGTGGACTGAAGACCAAGACCGGGTTCACCTCACCAGGTGCACCAGTATCCGGCGATCCGCGTCGCGGACGTGTCCGATGGGTCGAGCCCCTGACGGCGCGCCGCACGGCGCGCGTGCAGTGCGCAGTGGCGTTCGACGTCAGCTGCGGCCTTCCGTGCCGCCTCGGCATCGATCGAGGGCTTGCCCTCCGAATATCGAACGGCGCGCTCGGCGAGCATAATCGCGACGCTCGTCACGTTGGAGCGATCCTGCAACCAACGATTGCCGAACGCCGTCATCGCGCCGAGAAACTTCTGACGATAGTGATCACGCCACCAGACGACGGCTTCCCAATCGACCGTCGTGCGCATGCCAACGACCTGGCCCACGGTGAAAAAGCAGTCGTCGACGATGTATTCGACCTGGCGCTCGAGATCCCGAACGTCGACCGCAGATGGTGAATCGAGGAGTGTGTCCGACGATGTCACCGTCAGTGGGTCGATCACGCCTCCGTGCAACGGATTGCGGGGTTCTTGTGTGTTCACTACTAGTCTCCTTCGCATGAAAAGTGCACGTCAGCTCGCAGGCTTTGCCGGCCATCACACCGAGCTGATGGGATCGGTACAAGTGGTCGGTGTTTATGACTGCATCGACGGGATCGGCCGAACGCCTTCGCGTTCTGCGCTCATGCGGCACCCGGTTTCAACGTCGTTCGATGCCAGGGCTGCCGTGCGAAGGTCGATCGAGGGTTGGTCTCCGGCGTGGTAGAGCGCACGCTGGCCGAGAAAGCGGCCGACGGCGGTCACGCGGTCACGGTCGCGGAGCCATGAATTGCCGTTGACCGCCATCGCGTGGAGGAAGAACGCGCGATACCGCGCCCGCCACCATGGGATGACATCGAAATCAAGGCTCTTGCGTGTGCCGACAGCCTGGCCGACGGCGAAAAAGCAATCGTTCAGGATGTAATCGACTTCTTGCGCTGGTGTCATGGCGACCTCGAGAGGGAAACCACCCCTCCACCCGCGTGTGCCTTGGGCGTTCATGCAGACAGAGCACACGCGGGCATCAGGGGGAAATCCCGTCCATCGGAGAACGTTGCGGTGGCTTACCTCGTACAGACGAACTAGCCAAGAGCTTCGCCCGAAATCCCACGCGAACCCTTTGGCTAGTTCACGACGTCTTTTCGGCGCGCTCCGCGCGCCAGCCCGTTGCGCGGTTGCGGCAACAAGCAAAAGATTCGCGTTTTGCGCCGCACAACGGGCTAGATCAGCTGGCCTGAGGGAACAAATGGCCCTGAAGCCAGCGCAGTCGAGTTCGCAGGTCAGCGGCGCTCGCCGGCCGTCGGGCGGCGACCGGGGAGAGGGCGTCGTTGAGGAACGCTGCGAACGTCGCCGGACATTCAGGTCGAAAATCACGAATATCGGGAAGAGAAGCCCGTCGAATTGTTTTGACGAGATCGACGATCGATTCGCCCGCCAGCGGATGCCGTCCCGCAAATGCCTGGTACAGAACGAGGCTGAGGCTCCACAGATCGAACGAGGCGTGTGGTACCTGACCGGCCAGGGCCTCTGGTGACAAATACAACGGGGTGCCGACCAACTGCTGCGTGACCGTCAGGCTGGTTGTCGGCTCGGTTCCCCACGCCAGTTCGGCGATGAGGCCAGGGTCGCTCGGCAGAACGGCCGGAAGCGTTCCAACTCCGCGCGACCGGTCGAGAATGGCGGCGAGCCCGAAGTCCAATATCTTGGGCACGCCGTCCGACGTGTAGCCGATGTTGCTCGGCTTGATGTCGCGATGCAGCACGCCGGACCCGTGCACGCGATCGAGCGCATCGGCCAGTACGGTCCCGAGATCGATCACTTCCTCGAGCGCGAGCGGTCCCCGGTTCAACGAATCGAGCAGCGTGCCTCCCTCGAGAAACTCGAAGATCAGGAGCGGGGTGCCCTTCCACTCTTCAGCGCCGTAGATCAGCGCGAGGTTCGGGTGAAGGACGTTGGCCATCGCCCGCGCTTCACGATGGAGACGTGACGCGTGCTTCAGGCGGATGGCAGGCAGCGTTTTGATGGCGACCTTCCGATCCAGCGCCAGATCGACGGCCAGGTAGACGACGCCCGTTCCACCGGAGCCGATGAACCGCTCGACCTGGAACTTTCCCTTGACGTTCAGCGGCAGCGCGGCTTCGACGGTTGCGGTCCCGCATGAACAGCGTCGCGTCGCCGGTTTCCACATCGTCCGGCACTCCGGGCAGCGCTCCGCCGGTTCATTCTCCCAGTCGGCGATACCGTCCTCGATCGACTCGGATCGCGCCGCCGGCGGCGTTCGCTCGCGCAGGCGACTGTTTTCGAGCTTCAATGCCGCCTGGCCGCTCATCGCCGTGATGAGCATGCAGTCGCGTTCGGTGTAGGGAAGCCCGTTGATGTTCTCACCGATACCGACAACGCCGAGCAGCGTCCCGGGTGAGCCTATCAACGGTGAGAACAAACCGAAGCCGGTGCCAGCGAGCCACGCACGATCGCCGGGCGGCAGCAGTCCCGCGACCGGTCCGTCGGCGCGATAACTCAATTGAATCTCGGTACGGACCGATCGCAGGAGATCGAGCAGGGTCGATCCCTGGCGCAAGGGAGGAACAGAGCTTTCGAGCGAGACCAGCTGTCCGCGGCGCTCGTCCACCATCAGTACCGCCACTGATTTCGGGTGCACCGCGCGCTCGATTTCCCGCTTCAGGACGCTCGAAATGTCCCGAATCGTGCGCGCGGATCTGAGCCCTCGTTCGAGCCTGGCGAGTGCTTCCGTGTGATCGGCCGCCTCTCTTCGGAACCAACGATCGACGCGCTGGAGAATCTGATGACGATAGGTGAGGATGCCAAAGCTCACGAGTGAGAGCAGAAGCGGCTCGAACGGACGGCGAACCGTCAGATACTCTTCGACGCGCAGCCCGCGATGGCGATATACGTCCAGCGCTACATAGAAAAGGGGAAGCAGGATCGCGCACCAAACGGATGTTTTCGCCAGGCCGTACTGGAACGTTTTGCGAATGACGAGATGAAGATCGAGGACGTGATTAACGGCAACGGCATATGCCGTGGTCGGCACCATCGAGGCGAGCGCGATGTAAAGAATCGCCCCGACACGCGATCGCCACTCCGGGCTTGCGAGCGCCGGCACGACTGGCGTCAACAGCACCGCCGTGACTATGGGCGACAGGGCCAGGCCGAGTGAAGCCACGAACCAGCTGATCTTTCGACGATTTGCGACCGTTTCGATCCGTGACTTCCAGATCAAATAGGGGATGCCCGGGGCGGCAACCGCGAAGAGCAGCGGCCAGTAGAGAGCCGTCGACGTCGTCCGATCGAAGATGCGCAGCGCCACGGCCTCAGGGAACGTGGTGAGGCCGAGGGCTGCGTTGGCGGCAAACAACGTGAGACCGAGCGCGCCCGACACGACCAGGAAGATCTTCCCAATCAATCTCGCCCATTGCGGCTTCGGCTCACTGGGGAACAGCCAGACGAATTGCCAGAGGGCAAGTGCCAGAAAGGCCTCACCGTATAACGGCGTGAACGTCGACGCCAATCTGGTCCACGCAGTACCCTGCAGAACAACGAGCAATGGACCGGCAAATGCCGACGCTATGACGAGAAAGAGCAGACCGAGCGCCTGCACGCGCCGGTCGCGCGTGCTGCCGGCCATGAGCAGGATGCCCGAGATGCCAAAGAGCGACACATTGAGACTCGATGGCCAGGGCACTTCTCCGGCCGACACGAGTTGCCACTGCACGACGATGCCGACGAAGGCGAGCGCAAGTTTTCCGATCGTGATCGTCGCGACCGCGAGAGAAAGGCCAAGCAGGACCCTGGCGCTGCGCGAGTGATCGGCGACAACGCCGGCACGACGCGCCTCGCCGATGGCGGAAATGACCTGTAAGGACCGTAAGAGCTCAGGATCAGCGCCTTGCAGGCGCTCTGACGACTGACGCCAGTCTATGCTGGCGTGATCCGCGACAGCCGCGGCGAGCGATTCGCTCAGCTCCTCATCGCTCACAGCGCATCTCGTCGCTGAGTCGGAGAAGAGCCCGACGAACAGCGACACGGGCTGCGCCAGGCGTGGGTTTCTTCAGGATAAGAGCAAGTTGCTCGTAGCTATAACCGAGCTCGATGCGCCCGACGATGGCTTCACGATCGCCGGGCATGAGCCGGGTCAACGCCTCCTCGTATCTGCGCCGATCTTCTTCGCCAATGGCCAGGTCGAGTGGCGATGCACCGGCATCTGCAGAGGTGTCGGTCAACTCGGCGGGAGCCGGATGGCGCGCCGCATAGCGGAATCGGTCGCGGATGCGATTGAGCAGCGATCGGCGCAGATAGCCGAGCAACGCCCCCTCACGCTGCGGCTCGAAGGAGCCGAGATTACGGATCGTTTGCAGCACGGTTTCCTGCACAACGTCAGCGGTATCCACGGAATTTCGCGCCCAGCGGGGAATGCGCCCGTGAGCCCAACGATGCAGAGAAGGAAGGTAGCGCTGAAAGAGTCGATCGAGTGCCCGACTGTCACCGGCGCGGGCGCGGCGAAGCAGTTCGAGCGAGGGAGGATTGGACACAGGTGGAGTCGTCATCGCTGGCCCAACCATGCTGCACCCCCGGTCGGAATCTTGTCACGAAGCCCGGCTCGGCGGCAAGGTTCAGACAACCTCAGCCCGGGATTTACGGAATGGCGCAGTGGCTGTACGGGAGGATTGCTATAGACGTTCTCCACTCGAGCGGGCTGGGCATGGAGTCCGGCCACAGGAGAGTGGTCTAGCAGCCATGACATCCTTTCTTTGGCTTGTGGCGCTTGTTGTAGGCGGAATTGGGGGAGCACTCAACGCGGTGTTGTCGGACCATGCGCGCCTGCTGCCGTCGATCGTCACTTTGACGCCGGGTGGGACTCGCGTTGTCCGCGTGGGAATCGTTGGAAACATCGTGACCGGGGCCATGGTGGCTCTCTGTCTGTTCTGGGCCATCCAGGGTGCCGGATCGACGCTCAATGCCAACGGCGGCCTTGGACTCGTTCTCCTTGGCTTGAGCAATCTGTTCATCTCATTTGTGTCCGCGCGTTGGGTCACCAACGAAGTCGACAAACTCGTATTGCGTAAAGCGGTGTTCAAGGCCGCCAGCGCACCGGCCGCGCATCCCGACACCGTCGATCAGATGGCGCTCGCGCCGCCGTACGCGCTGTACACACTTGCTGATCGTCTGCTGCCACGACGAACAGGGCATCGATAATTCGCGCGTGGCGTGCGCACACGCAATCACGCGAGTGTCATTGCGATCAGCGTGTCGTGTGCGCGCACATCGGTCGGTCGTGGTGCGTCCTGACCGCGAGGAGGCGCATGGTACAATCCTGTGCTTCCCCGGGCAGGCTCCTAGCTCAGTGGTAGAGCACCTGACTTTTAATCAGCGAACAGCTTAACGCTGAAATCTTCTGTAATCCCATTCCCTCAAATGGCTGGAAATACATGGCCATTCGCGCTTCAGCTAGTTTCACCAAGTTTCAGCGATCTGTAACCGGTGTTACCCCAGTGGAAACACTGACATGACTGTGAAGTTCAGCGCAAAGACGGCGCAACGCATCAAACCGATCCCGGGCAAGCGCATGGAGTACTTCGACGCGGCCACACATGGGCTCCCCCTGCGCGTCACGAGCACCGGCGCGAAAACCTGGACGGTGCTGTATCGCCATCGTGGACGTCTGCGACGGCTGACGCTCGGCAGTGCAGATACCCTTGGGCTGGCCGACGCTCGAGTAAGGGCACGCAACACCGTCCGTGATGCCAGCGACGGTAAGGATCCGGCGACTGAGAAGCAGCAGGCACGCAAGGCTGAGACCGTGAATGACCTCGTCGACGACTACATCGAGAAGCACGCGAAGCAGCACAAGCGGAGCTGGCGTGAAGACCGCCGCATCCTGCGGAGCTAGGTGCTGCCGACGTGGAAGCATCGCGCGATTGCGGACATCGCCCGTAGAGACGTGCGCACGCTAATCGAGGAGATCGCTGAGCGTGCCCCGCCGCGTCCTGGCGTGTATTAGGAAGATGTTGTCGTTCGCTGTCGATCAGGAACTCGTCGAGCACAATCCTGCGGTGCGAATGAGTCGTCCAGGCGCGGAACAGTCTCGGGAGCGCGTGCTCAGTGAAGACGAGATCCGAACGCTCTGGACTGACGTTGAGAAGATGGCGCCAGAGATGGCCGCCTTCTACAAATTGCGGCTCATCACGGCACAGCGGGGGAAGGAAGTCTCCTCCATGACATGGGCCGACATGGATCTCGAGTCTGGCTGGTGGATCATTCCGGCCGCGATCGCAAAAAACAAGTTGGGGCACCGTGTGCCGATCGATGACTCCACTAGAGCGAGCGCAATCGCGCATCGACTTCGCAAGGGCGAGGCTGACGTGCTGATCACCGGTTACCCGATTCTATTTGGTTCCAAAAGCGTCGACCTGGGCGGCTTCGTTGAAATCGTGCGGCCCGAGGCGGTTGATCACGCGCTGGCCACATCGGCTGATGTCGTCGCGCTTCGCAATCACGACTCAAACATGCCGCTCGGCCGTCGCTCGGCTCGGACGCTCACACTCAGAAAGGATGCGGCGTGATTCACGTCTTCAATTTCGGGGCGATTGCAGTTCGGGCAGAGTGTTCGCGCCGACACGTTGCCCGGAAGCTAAACAAGAGTCGTGCAGGCTAAGAACGAATTCGTCAGACGTGCTCGAGATTGTCTCCACTGCAGAGACCTGCGTCTGCCGGCACGGCGAATTCACCCGGTTAGTTTGAGTCCCAAACGGGACTACGTTGGTGCCTACTGTTGGATGTCAGATTTGTAAGAAGGCACCTTTGGGTCGGGCCTTGCTGGCAGCTTCTTCCGCAGAACAACGCTCTCCGCATACGCCATCAAGCGGCTGAGTCGGCTGCCCATTTCCGCAGTTTTCTCGCGTGTTTCCGCCGATTTCTTCACGAGATTAGCGATTTCCTCGCGAGTTTGCTGCATTCGCGTCGGGGAGTTGACGGCGGCTGAAGCAGGATTTCTGCCAGACTCCCCAATTCCAGGGAACGGCAGCGACTCCGCCCGCTCAGTCAATGAGGATTATCGCGTCCCGCGCGGAAGGGCGCTCCATCGCGGCTCAAACGTGTCTTGAGCTCTTCTTTTTCTATCGAGGAATCTCTCAACGCTAGCGATGAGGGCTTGCAGTTGACAGTGAAGTTCCGCAGCGTTCTTGCGAATGCGTTCTGACTTCTCCAGTAGCGCTGTTACCTCAAGCCGCGTGCCCCGCATGGATAAACCCGTTACTTCTGTGTGAAGAGCACCATTCTTGCCAGCCACGCAGCCGAGGCTTGAAGTTCGGCGGCATGCGCCGGTAATGATGAGCCTCCGACACCGAATCTGACGGAAGGATGAGATCGCCTATACTCGCGTTCTCGCCTGAGGTTCCGAGTGCCGCATCGCATCTGCCCGCAGTGTCGCGCCATTCGGCCGAATCCTCGCGGGTGCCAGCCAAGATTCGCGGGTTGAGTACTACCGGTGCGACAAGTGTCACGTTGTGTGGGTGCCTGACAGCAGAATCCGGAAGCGCCACTAAAACTGATAACACCTTCCCAAGAGTAGTGCCCGAGAAACTGAGTAAAGGAACTCTATTCGCGCGGTTTGGTGCGCCTGGATGTCAACAGACGCGCCCACAGGCGCAGGCGCGGGCACTTCGCTTAGATCGATCGTTCGTTCGCGGTTGGAGGCGCGACGATGAGCGTCATGAAGCTGTTTGATGATCCCGAGTTTCGCGCGCTGATCACCCGCGTTGAAGAAGGCCATGGCGCCGACGAGGTCAGTCGGGCGTTTGAACGTGCCTACGCTGCCGTCGTTCGACAGCAGCGTACGCAGATGAAGCCTGGCGAAGCGTTTGACAGCCTCCCTATCTTGCGCGAGCGGTTCGACGTGAACTCGAAAGCGCTCATACGAGCGCACTAATGGACTTCGATCCGTACAAGTCACACTGGCGCGAGCAGACACCACCGATGTCTCTGCCTCGACGTGCTGGCGGATGAAGAGATCGTTCTTATAAAGCAACCTTCTTGGCAACCCGATCGAGGATGCGGGAAAAAATCGATATCACCGCGAATTCGTCCGCGGCTCGATGCCTCGTGCTACGCGATTCTCAGGCTTTGCTGCTGGCACCACCGTTGCCTGTTTTCTCTTGTCAGCCGGCCGTTCGATTGTGGTCGGGACTCACTCCCCCGAACTGCGCGCTGCCCGTCGTTTCAGAGGGCATGCATCGAAGGAAGGTGCTCTATGAGAAAACGCGTATGGCTTGTACTCGGGGCACTCACGCTCAGCGTAGCGACCTCCACAGTGTCTACGTCCGAAGTTGCAACCTTCACCACCATCGACGTCCCGGGTGCGGCGGACACAAGACCGTCCGGTATCAATGATCGAGGTGACATCGTCGGCACGTACACTGACACGGAGGGCAACAACCACGGCTTTCTTTTGACGTCAAAGCATGGTCTTACGCCCATCGACGTCTCTGGCGCGACGGAGACATGGCTGTTCGGTATCAATGATCGGGGTGACATTGTCGGGCATTACCGACGTGCTGGCCCGCCGACAGGCGGAGGTGCAGTCACTCACGGGTTTCTTCTGAGCGGCGGCACCCTCATCATTATCGACGTGTCGCCCGACATTTACACCGCTCCCGCGGCGGTCAATGCTCGGGGAACGATCGTGGGTTATTCCAAACTCCTACTACAGGCTCCCACAGCTTCTTCCGTGACACCGATGGAACCTTGACGACGTTCGAGGCCGGCGTGCTCTCCAATAGAGCCCAGGGAATCAATGCGCGCGGCGCGATCGTTGGCGTTTACGACATCCCGGGGCCTCCGCCGTTCGGCTTCAGGACGCACGGCTATTTGATAGACAAAGATAGGGCGTTGACCTCTATCGATGTGCCCGGAGCTATCGACTCGTTCCCTCAGGCAATCAATGCCCGCGGTCAGATCGTCGGGTCCTATTTCGCTGGCGACCAGATGCACGGATTTCTGTATGAGGAATAGCGTGCCCGCGCCTCGGTCAGTGATTCCTGGTGCCGGGGCGTCGGGCCACGACGCCAAGTTCTGCTGACCGCCACCAGTTTCGAGACTGAGAATCCACGAAACGAAATCCGACTGTTATAGTGGACGTGTAACGGGCACACGGCTGCCAGGTGTTACCCCGGTGCTACCCTTGACAGAACACCCGTGCGCTGAGATTCATATAAGCTACGGTATACAAACGATTTAGGGCCCCTAGCTCAGTGGTAGAGCACCTGACTTTTAATCAGGGTGTCCCGGGTTCGATCCCCGGGGGGCCCACCATTCGACTCGGCGGCGTTGCCGCCTCGCTCATGGCAAGCCATGAGCCGATGAGTCGAACGTCCTGAGCGAGCGAAGCGAGTCGAAGGACCTCTTCGCTCATGCATGCAGGCGAAGGTTGACTTATCCCTGCTTGGGCTCGTCGTTGTATTCCTCGCCCGCCGGCGCTTGTGTATCTGACACCTGATCCTCAGTCGCACCGATGTGCTGGTCGCCAAGTTCAGCCGGTGGCGAAGAACGTATCTTTCGCGGCGGACGCGGCTTTTCAGTCGCGTTCAGTGGCTCAGAACTGCCGTCAGCCTGCGGAGTTTTCATAACAACCTCGCACGGATCAGAGCAAATCGAGGTCCACCGCGATGGCTGAGAAGGCTGTGGCACCGCCGTTGCTCCTTCAGCTACCGGCCACGAGACCGTTAGGCCGAGGCCAGGAGAGCACATGGCTACCAATCAGAATCCCAATCAGGAACGCGATCGAAACCGGCACACGCAGAATCCGCCGCCTACCAATCCCAATCAGCGAGATCAGGACCGCCCGATGGACGATCCAGGTCGCGGCCATGGCGACAAGTTCGAGAAGCACCTGCCTGGCAACGAGAAAGATCAGGAGCCACGCTCGAAGCCGGGGCGCGACGCATAACCTTCGCATTGCACGACAGGGAGCCTGGGATAGCGGGCAAACCGAGGATCGGTAAAGGACAGCTCGCATCGAATGAACGTGGTGCCCTTCGATGACTCGATCGTTTGGGCGTGCACGCAGGATGCGCAGAGGCCGGCTCGAGTGTCCTCGCTCAACGGATCACACCCTGCGAACGACGGCGACAAACCGTGGACCGCTTTCGGCCAGGAAGCGGTCCACTTCCCATCCGGTGCCATCCAGAATCGCCGACATCTCCTCCGGTGACACCAACAGGTAGTCGAACCACGGTCCAATCCACTGGTTGAATCGAATGCGGATCCGAATCTGCCCGGGCATCCGTCCACGTCGTTTATTCCGGCGCTGATATTCGAGATGCGCAGGTTCCGTGGTGTCATGGGGATTCAGCGATTGCGCGAGCAGCACAGCGCGATCGCGAGTGATCCGATGCAACTGCTTCAGGAGCGTTCGTGCGCGGCGCCGGTTGCCGAACAGGCCGAAGTTGTTGCCGAACATGACGACCGTATCGACCGAGCCGGATGCGAGCTGGCCGATGTTCTCGAAGGGAAGTAGGCGCGCATGCGTCACGCCGCGCGATCTCGCTGTCTTGATCACCAGCGGTGAGTTGTCGATCGCCGTCACGCGAAAGCCTTTCGACTGTAAATGCAGCGCCACGCGCCCGGCTCCGCAGCCGACGTCGAGCGCGGCACGACCACGCGCAAATCGGATCGCACGGCGCTCAATCGGTGACCATTGCCTGATGTCAGCGAAGTATGAGGCGTTGGTGTGCGCTGCACTCACGAGCCCGTCGTCTCGTTCGACGACTTCGATCGGGGAGCCGCCGTTCAGGAAGGCCCACATCTGTTGGCCGTAGGCGTCGCGATGCGCGGGGATCGTTTTCATCGGGTCTCGAACGGCAGTCTTCGTCTTCGGTCCCGGAGGGAAGGGGACCAGGGCGTAACCAGCTACAATATTAATCACGCATCGGGTCGTCGCTCCGATGACCTGACATCGCGACGAGGACCGGACCGATGGAGGAGTCGCTCGTAGCTCTGGTGGTCATGAGCCTGATGGTGTGGCGAGTGGTGTATGACATCAGGCGCGGTCTGCAGCGACGGAACGGTCCGTACTGACAATTGACCGCGGCCAGGCGGCCGTGCTGATCGCGCGAGCCGAGACGCGCTAAGATAGGATGTTTGTGGCCGGCGCACGGGCGCGCCGACTGCGACTCTCCGCGAGTCCCCATCGTCCAGAGGCCTAGGACGCGGCCCTTTCAAGGCTGAAACCCGGGTTCGAATCCCGGTGGGGACGCCATCCCGACGGGAAAATCGCCCTCGTGAACAATCCCGAGAGCGTCCCCGTTCCCGCCAGTTCCCATTCCTTCGGTCGCCCCGTCGGCGTGATCGTCACACGTCCCTCGAGCAGCGTCGCGATGATCGGCCGCGCATGCATCGGCTCGGACACCAGCACCCGACGCCACTCGTTCGCGAGGTCGA
>Ga0075430_100003933_pt1 | contig 12532 bp, 10 predicted proteins | sample RhiMetdeltSRZDD4_FD_75294 | JGI IMG/M metagenome (GOLD analysis project Ga0075430, IMG submission 75294) | Populus rhizosphere microbial communities from Tennessee, USA - Rhizosphere MetaG P. deltoides SRZDD4 | ecosystem: Host-associated > Plants > Roots > Rhizosphere > Soil | place: USA... | reverse complement strand
GGAAGCCCGAGGGCAGAAGGAAGAAGCTGCCGATGGAGGCCGCGAAGATGCCAAGCCCCAGCACCACGGCGACATACTGATGCCGCACTGACCAGCGCACCAGGCGCGTGTACGCCTGGAGCAGCCAGCCTTCCCGCTCATCGTGGCCCTTGCTGCGCATGAAGTAGGCGGCGAGCAGCGGCGTGATCAGCCGCGCCACCAGCAGCGAGAAGAACACCGCGAACGCCACCACCAGCCCGAACTGCTTGAAATACTGGCCGGCAATGCCGCCCATGAAGCTCACCGGCACGAACACCGCGATGATGGTGAGGGTGATGGCGATCACGGCGAGGCCGATCTCGTCGGCGGCCTCCAGCGCGGCGCGATAGGCGCTCTTGCCCATGCGCATATGGCGCACGATGTTCTCGATCTCGACGATGGCGTCGTCCACCAGGATGCCGGTGACGATGGTGATGCCGAGCAGGCTGACGAGGTTGAGCGAGAAGCCTGCCGCATCGATGGCCCAGAACGCAGGGACGATCGAGAGCGGCAGCGCAACAGCAGCGATCACGGTGGCGCGCCAATCGCGCAGGAACAGGAAGACCACCACGATGGCGAGGATGGCGCCCTCGATCAGGGTCTTCATGGTCGCCTTGTAGGCGTTGAGGGTGTAGCTCACCATCGTGTCGATCTCTTTGATCTCCACGTTTGCGTGCGCCCGCCTCAGCTCCTCGACCTTCCTGGCCACGTCGGCGGCGACCACGACATCGCTCGCTCCCTTGGCCCGGGAGATGGCGAAGGCCACCACGGGGCGGCCGTCCAGGGCCGCAAAGGTGCGCTGCTCGGCGGTGCTGTCGGTGACTGTGCCGAGCTGGTCGAGCCGCACCTTGCGGCCCCTGGGCAGCGTGATGGTGGTGGCGGCCAGATCGGCCACCGACGGCTTGCCCGCGAGCGTGCGGATCGCCTGCTCGCGCCCGCCGATGTCGCCGCGTCCGCCGGCGAGGTCCACGTGGGTGGCCCTGAGCTGGCGGTTCACGTCACCCGCCGTGACGCCGTAAGCCTGCAGCCGGTCGGGATCGAGCGCGATACGTATCTCGCGGTCCACGCCGCCCTGGCGCTCGATCTGCGATACGCCCTTCACGCCGCGGAGCGCGCGCATCACCACGTCGTCGACGAACCAGGACAGCTCCTCGGGCGTCATGCCGGGCGCCCGGGCCCCGTAGGTGACGATCGGCAGGCCCTCGATCTCCACCCGCGTGACGATGGGCTCCTCGATGGTGCGCGGCAGCTCCGACCGGATGCGGCCGATGGCATCCTTCACGTCGTTGAGGGCGCGGTCCTGGTTCACCTCCAGGTGGAACTCCACCGTGGTGATGGAGGAGCCCTCGGTGATGGCCGAGGTCTGGTGCTTGAGCCCGTTCACCCCGGCAATGGCGTCCTCGATCTTCTTGGTGACCTGCACCTCCAGCTCCGAAGGCGCCGCGCCGGGCTGGTAGACCCGCACCTGCACGATCGGCACATCGACGTTGGGGAAGCGGGTGACCGCGAGGTCGCCGAAGCTGGCGTAGCCGAGCGCCATCAGCACCAGGAACAGCACGAGCGACGGCACCGGCCGGCGGATCGACCAGGCGGAGATGTTCCAGTTCATCACTGCGTCTCCGTCTTGGCCGGCGTTGCGACCGAAACCGGCCGCACCATATCGCCGTCGCGCAGGAAGGTGCCCGCGCGGGCGACCACGAGATCGCCGTCCTCGAGGCCCTCGCGCACCTCGACGAGGGCGCTGGCGGCGAGGCCGATCCTGATGGGGCGGGTCTCGACGCGGTTGCTGCGCACCACCTGCACTGTCGGTCCGCCAGTGCCGTAAAGGACTGCGGACGCAGGCACGGCCAGGCCGCTCGAGGTGGCGGTCTCGATATGCGCGCGGCCGAAGGCGCCGACGCGCAGGCCGGGGTTGTCGCCCAGGAAGATGCGCACTCGGCCCAGGCGGGTGCTCTTGTCCACCTCCGGCGAGACGAGGCGCACGGTGCCTCTCACCTCGCCGAGGCCGGCCGCGTCCACGCGCGCCTTCTGGCCGATGCCGATGGCGCCCAGCCGGGTCTCTACCACCTCGGCGTCAAGCTCCACCTCGCCCTTGGCGACGATGCGGAACATCGGCTCGGCAGCGCCCGCCGCATAGCCGCCGACGCGGGCCATGCGCCGGCTGACGATGCCGTCGGCCGGGGCCTTCACCTCCACGCGCCCGCGCCGCCACGCCAGCTCGCGGCGCTGCGCCTCCACCTGCGCTCGCTCGGCCTCCGCCACCCGCAGGCCGTCCTGCGCAGCCGTGAGCTGGGCCTCGGCGGTGCGAGCGGCCTGCTCGCGCTGGTCGAACACGGCCTCCGTCATGTGCCCGCCCTGGCGCAGCGGCTTTGCCCGCTCGAAGGCGTTGCGGCTTTCGGCGAGACGCGCCTCGGCCTGCACGATGGCGGACTTGGCCTGGGCGATGGAGGCGGCCGTGCGGGCCAGCGCAGCATCGTTCTGGGCGAGCTGGGCATCGAGCGTATCGGCCACCAGCCGCGCCAGCACGTCGCCCTTCTGCACGCGCTGGCCCTCGTCGGCCAGCACCTCGATGACGCGCAGGCCCTCCACCTCGGGGCCGACCAGGATCTCCTCGCGCGCCACCAGCGAGCCGGTGGCCAGCACCGTCTCGGTGAACTCCGCCGGCGCGACGCGGGCCACGCTGACGACCGCCGCGAACAGGTCGGCCTTGGCCAATGCCCTGGCCGCCTGGCTGTCGGAGGGACCCGTCGGCCGCGGCAGGGAGCGGCCGACCATGGTGAGCGAGATCATCGCGAAGGCGAGGGCGAGAACGACGCCGATCAGTATCTTTCTCATGAACGATCCCCACTGAACCTGCTTGGCGTGCTTGTTGTCGTGCCCGTTGTCGTGCCTGGCGGCGGCACCGGCTTCAGAAGCCCCGCGATCAGCTTCAGGGTGGCCGGCATCAGCACCGCGCCGTCGAAGGCGGGGTCGATCGCGCGGCGCCAGAACATGCCGTCGGCGATGACGGAGAACATCTTCACCACCACCGGGATCGGCAGATCGGGGGCAATCCGCCCTTCGTCCTGCAGGCGCTGGAAAAGCTTCTCGAAGCTCGATGAAATGAACTCGTCGACGCCCTGGTGGATCTCGGCGATGCGCGGGTTGCGCGTGGATTCGAGGCCGATCTCGATGCACATCAGGTGGCTGGCCTTCGGCTCGTGCTCGAAGTAGTGCTCGCCCAGCTTCCCGAGCGCCGCCAGGAAGTCCGGCGCGTCGGCGAGGCCCGCCAGGCGCTCGGCAAACTCGGCGCGGTCGCGCTCGCAGATGCCGGCGATCAGTGCCTCCTTGCTGTCGAAGTAGACGTAGAGCGCGCCGGGGCTGACGCCGGCCTGCCTGCAGATGTCCTGCATGGTGGTGCGATGGAACCCGGCGCGGGCGAAGCACTGCTCGGCCGCGTCGAGGATGTGCTCCCGCCTGGCCTGCTGGATCGCCGGCTTGAGCTTCGGCATGGCCTCTCCCTCTCAGGCTCCCCCGTCAGGCACCAGCCCGCCTCCCCGACTCCCTGTCAGGTATCCGTCGGATTGGCCTGCCGTCGGCTCTTTGTGCCAGCGGCCGCCGCTTCCCAGCGTGCGCACACCACCCAGCACAACGCTCCGCTTCCTCAGTTGTCCGGTGCCTCAGGTCGCCTATCGCGTTGCAGCAAAAAAAACGAACGACCGTTTTGTTTACCAGAAGAGCGGCCAAATTTGGGCGGTTCTGTGAAGCGCAGGTAAAGCCGGCCAACGTCTTCGTCGCAGTTGCAGTGCAGCATCGCACGCTCCCTCAGGGGCCAGCGTTCACCCCGGCGGGCGCGGGTCGGCTGCCGCGTGGGTAGCCGCCGAACATCGGCTGGCGGCCTCCCGCGCGCAGCGTTGTTCGCGCCCCTAACGATGTGAATGGCCCCGGTTTCCGCCGCATCTCCCCAATGTAAAGTTTCGCAAAGCTGGCGCGGGGAGGGCCACTGATGGGCGTAGGACCGTGGGGCGGTGGTGGCGTTGCTAGGCGGATGCTCAAATACGAACGCTGTCCCGCGCTGGCGGCGAGGCACGCATTCGACGCCGATGTCAGACCGCGGGACGACTTACTCTGCACGGAGAATGAGTGGCACCTGCAGTCGTCCGCGGATTCCCCATTCTCGTGGATTGCTCGATCGGGCATTGTGACACAGCACTGATCGTCTGGGCACAGGTGGGGTCGGTCATGCGGTGGTTGGCACTGCTGTTCCAGGTCATCATGCCAGGCCCCATCGGCTTTTACCTTGCCTACGCGATGGCGTTGGGTATGCCCGCAACCACGGCGCGAAACGAGATCCCGCTCATCATCGTCCTTGGTGGAGTGGTGATCGGCCTCCTCACCTGGATTGCCGGACTGATAGCCGACCGGGTATCCCTCACCGGCCTTGTGTTGACTATCACCCTGTCGATGCTGGGGCTCATGGTGTCCTGCCTGCTTATTGAAACGGCGCTGTTGGCCCCGCATTGGGTGCCCCGATCTTGGGCGGCCCGAGAGCCACCAGTGGTGCTGTTGGCACTGATCGGCGCCGCGTTGGCGGCACCGCTTTCGGGGGCAATGGCCGGCTACTATCTGCCGTGGCGCAAACCTCGCGCCCAGGAGCAATGATTGGGACAGTTATGCGTCTGCTCAATGTGCTCGGCATGCTTGCCATGCTATGTGCCGCTTGCAGCAACAAACACGGCGGGCCATCGGGCGCGTTATTGAGTACACGATCTGGTCTGGCTAGGCGGCCGCGGCAGCTTCTCAGGTCGCCGAGTTGCGCTCGCTGGGATTGGCCGTCCTGGTCGAATGGCCGATGCCGACGAAGACGGCCGCAACATCCTCGCCGGCGAGCGGCGGTGCCCAATAGCGCAGCGGCGGCACCGCAATGAGCCGGCCCTCGTGCCAGATCGACGGCGCCGCCGCAGCGGCGCGGGCGGGCGCGGCGTCGGCGCGCGGAGCGCGGCGGCGCAGGTCTCGCAGGCCGGCCTCGCCCAGGGCGCGGACTTGCACGGGCCCGGGAAAACCGGCGGCGACCGTCACCCGGAAGCGGCCATCCCACAGCCCGGTCGTGCCGGGCGCGACGGCGATCTCGGGCAGCGGCTCGCGGCCGGGCTCGCGCTCGACCCGGACGACGGCCGGCTCGGCTGCGATCAGGGCGCGCGCCAGTGTCCACCGGCCCGGGGCCGTGGGACGCAGGGCGCGGACGCCGGCCAGGACTGCCTCGAGCTTGGCCAGCGGCACGCGCTCGCCGCTGCCGCCGGCCGCCGCGACGGCCCGCTCCAGCACGCGCAGCGCCACCTCCTCGGCGGATTCCCGCAAGCGCGCGCGGTCGATCAGGACGACGCCGCACGGATCGACGCGCACCACCCCGGCGTCGGGATCGCAGAGCTCGTCGACCAGGCTCTCGACGGCGCGGCGCGCCCTGGCGAGCCGCGCGGCGCTGAGCGCCAGCATGTCGGGTGTCAGTCCGAGAGCATCCAGATGCGCCCGCGCCGCCCTCAGGCGGGCCCGCTCGAACTCGGGCGCGATGTTGGACGGGTCCTCCATCCACCGCATGCCGCGTTCCTCCAGGGTGGCGCGCAGGCACGCCTTGGGCACGTCCAGGAACGGCCGCCCGATCCAGCGCGGGCCATCCCCGGCGGTGCCGCCGCCAGGTCCGCGCTCGCCGAGCGGCGACAGCGGCGCCATGGCCGCGAGGCCGTCGAGACCGCTGCCGCGCGCCAGCCGCATCAGCAGGGTCTCGGCCTGGTCGTCGCGGGTGTGGGCGGTGAGCAGCAGGCCGATGCCGTGCGCGCGCATGTACCCGCTCATCAGTCGGTAGCGCGCGCTGCGCGCCGCTGCCTGGACGCCGGACCGCGGCTTGGGACCTTCCCACGCCAGCGTGGCGTGCCGATAGCCCAGCGCCAGGGCGGCGGCGCCAACGGCGCGCGCCTCGTCGGCCGAGCTCGTCCGCAGGCCGTGGTCGACGGTGAGGACCGTGCAACTCCCCGTCGCCTTGCCGCTCTGACCCAACCAGTCGGCGAACAGCACCATCAGGGCGGTGCTGTCGCTGCCGCCCGACACGGCCAGCGCGCAGGGACCGAGCGAGGCGAAGCGCGCGAACAGGCCATCCAGCTCATCGGGGCGGATCGGATCGTGATTGTCGTCCATGGGCACTGCGCAAAGTTGAGCCGCCCCACCCGTAGCCCTCCTTTGTCCGCCTAGGCAAGGCCGCGTCCGCCCGACCGGGTCTATTGCGCAGAGCTGAGCAGCGCATCGGTCACGTCGTCCGAGAACCGCTTGCGGCGCCCGTCGATGATCACACCGTCCGGCGCCGCCGGGTCGGGCTGCGCGGGGGGCATGCCGTGCGCGAGCAGCGCCTCGGCGCAGCCCACCCAGTCTCCGCCCTCGACCGGCTCGTTGCACGACGCCCAGCCCAACGTGCCGCAGACATTGTCGCCGTGGCCGTGCTCCTCCGTCCAGCTGGCGCCGTGCTCCAGCAGGAAGCGGGCAAGCCCGGCATCGCCGCGGAATACGGCGTGGTTCAAAGCCGAGGCGGCCCAGTCTCCGCCCCGTACGCCGACCGGCCAGCCCAGGCCGACCATGACGCGGACGGCTGCGCCGCAGCCCTCGGCTGCAAGCTCCGGCAGCAGACGCAGCTGCGGCTCTGTCAGCTCGCCGATCAGACCCGGCCGCCGGGCATGGATGGCCCCAGCCGCTGCCGCGTCGGCCCGCGCACAGGCAGCGATCAGCAGCTCCGCATCATCAGGCGGCTCGACGGCAGCGCCGGCCGCATCCAGCAACTGGGCCCCATCCGTGAGCCCGAAGCGGAGTGCCCACGTGTGGGCGCTCGCGCCGTCCGGCGTGCTGGCCCCGGGATCGGCCCCGGCCTGCAGCAGCGCCTCGACATGCGCCCGCGAGCGCCGCCGCCGGATCGCCCACAGGAGCGGCGAGCCCCAGTCTGTGGTCGGCGGGCCGAAGCGCGCAGGCTCGTTCGGGTCGCCCGCGTGCGCCAGGAGAAGCCGAAGCGCCTCGATGTTGTCGATGTCCATGACGCGATACATCGCATTGCTTCCCGCGACGCGGGCACCACCCTCCAGGAGCAGCCGCGTGCACGAGACGCTCTCCAGCGCGTGGTAGAGCGACTCTCCGTCGTTGGGGTCGGCACCGGCCTGCAGCAGCAGCCGCGTCATCTCCGCATCGTGGTTGCGCCCGGCGGCGCCGTAGAGCGCCGACAGCCGGTATTCCTCCGAGGGCTGGCTCACCGACGCCGGCGGCCAGCGGCTGCCGACGGCCTGGTTCGGGACTGCGCCCGCCTGCAGGAGGAAGCGGGCGCAGTCATGCAGCCGTTCGCAGAAGACCGGCAGCCGCACCAGGGTGGAGTGCGTCACGGCAACGAGCGGCGGCAGATCGAGTGGGCCGCCCGGCCGGTTGACCCACGTCGCATCCATCTGGGTGGATCGGCGCAGCGCCACCTCGTCACCGATGGCGCATGCAACATAGGGGTCGCCGCCTCCCACCAGCCCCGGATCCTCCTCGAGCATGCGCGCCGCCACCGAGGGCCGCTCGCGATTGACGCCGCCGGCGATGTCCGCGGCGTAGACGAGCCGCAGCCAGGCTGGAACAGCCCCGCCGATGTCCGCGCCGGCGTCGCGGACGGCTGACGCCTCCACAAAGCTCCTCAAGTCGGCCCAGGACCGAAAGCCGTACTCCCGGGCGAGGCAGGACTGCATGTCGTGGAGCCGCAAGCCGAGGCCTGCGATCTCGGCGTCGGCCTTTCCGCGCGCGGCCGGGAGCGCCTCGCGGATGCGCGCGTTGGCGTCGGGGTCGTTTCGTCGGTAGAGCGCCAGCAGATCCTTCGCCTGCTTGCGCAGATGCTCAAGATGGGGTCGGAAAGGGAGTCGTTTCATTCGCGCCGCCTCCGTGCATGGAGCGCCGACGACCCGCAAACCGGCTGCACAAAGGCTTATGAGGCAAGCGACGAGAGCAAGTGGGTTCAACCCTTCCCGCGGGTCCGGATGCGGCTTGCTACCGCACCGCCAAAGCTATCGCAGGAGGGCGTCCCCAGTCCAGTCCAGTCCAGTTCAGTTCAGTTCAGTTCAGTTCAGTGGGGCAGGGTTGAAGGCGTGCATTCGACAGCCTGCCCGCGGCGGCAGCGCTCTCTCCTCGGCCAGGGCCGCGGCGCCCCGTTTCCAGCGTCCTGGTCTGGCGGGCAGAAGCACGGCCCGCACTATGCCTTTGGCAGACGAAGTGCATGCGCGAGACGGTGCTGCGCTCCTGCTTTCGACTCTGCCCTTCGTCCGTAGTCCCCAAGGACGAGATATCGACGGTTCGGTACATTGACAAAGATATTTGTCAATGTACGCTAGCGGCATGATCGATATCGAAGTCATCAGCGATCCGGCTGCAGCGGCAGTCGCCCTGCACCCGACGCGAAGCCGATTGCTTGCAGCGCTGGCGGAACCCGCTTCGGCAGCAGCCCTGGCATCGCGCATGGGGCTCGCGCGCCAAAAGATCAACTACCACTTGCGAGCGCTCGAGGCTTGCAACCTGGTCGAGGTGGCAGAGAAGCGTCACTGGGGCGGCTTGACGGAGCGCCTGCTCGTCTCGTCCGCCAAGTCGTTCGTCGTTTCACCCGAAGCCTTGGGACCAGCTGCAGCTGATCCGGCTCGCAGCAACGATCGGCTCGCCGCCAGCTATCTGATCGCGCTTGGAGCTCGGATCGTGCGAGAGGTCGGCGACCTCTGGAAGCGCGCTCGCCAAGCCGACAAACATCTCGCCACCCTCTCGATCGACGCAGAGATACGTTTCGCCTCGCCGGCGGATCGCGCCGCATTCACGGGAGATCTCACGCGAGCGGTCACGGAGCTGGTCAGCCGGTACCACGATGCGACGGCATCAACCGGCCGCCCGCATCGACTGGTCGTCGTCTCCCATCCCCTGCCTGTCGCGCCTCGCGGAAAGGACCCATCATGCCGGTGAAGAAAGAGCCATCCGGACGCCGCAGCGTTCAGGCAGAAGTCGAGGTTAGCGGAACACCCGAGGAGGTCTGGCAGGCCATCGCCTCGGGACCCGGCATCTCGTCTTGGTTCGTGCCGACCAAGATGGATGAGCGCGTCGGCGGCACCGCAACGTCGAGTTTCGGGCCGGGCAACAGCATGGACTCGGTCGCGAAGATCACGGTGTGGGAGCCGCCCCAACGCTTCGTTGCCGAGACTCGAGAAGGCCCCGGCACGGTCGCGACCGAGTGGACTGTCGAGGCCAAGGCCGGCGGCACGTGCACGGTGCGCGTCGTGCACAGCTGGTTCGCCAGCACCGACGACTGGGACGACCAGTTCGCAAGCCACAGCTACGGCTGGATCTCGTTCTTCCAGATCTTGCGTCTCTATCTGGCGCATTTCCGGGGACAGCCGTGCTCACCCATTCAGCTCATGGCTGCGTCCACCGAGGTCAAGGAGAAGGCCTGGGATTCATTGATCCAGCCACTTGGATTAACAAATGCGAGCGTCGGCGCGCGCGTCACGGCGCCTGCGGACGCTCCAGCGTTGAGCGGGGTCGTCGAGGTCGTCAACCCGCCGGAGTGGCCGGGTCTGCTGTTGCGCCTCGATAAGCCAGTACCTGCTATTGCGCACTTTTTCGCGCTCCCCATGGGAGGGCAGGTCATGCTGCCGGTGCGGCTTTACCTCTATGGCCATTCGGCCGGCGATGTCGCCAAGGACGTCGAGACGACTTGGCAAGGCTGGCTCAACCGACGCTTTCCACCCCTGCCAGCTGGACACTAGGTCCTGTCCCCGGTTGCTTGCGGGCTGCCGAACCGGCGCCCTTGCGGCCACCTGGGAGCAACACTGCCCAACGCCTTGTCGGGCACGCGACCTGCAGCCGGGAGGCCTGTCCTAGCACCCGCTGCGCTGGCGCTCCGCCTGGGCGAGGCTCTTGACGTGCGCCGGCGGGTTCGGGAACTTGGTCGAGAACTCGCTGTAGGACGAGCAGGCGGCGTCCTTCTGACCCAGCCGCTGCAGGGACATGGCGAGCTTGAGCAGGCTCTCGGGCGCCTTCTGGCTCTTGGCGTAGTCCTGGTAGCCCTTCAGGAAGGCGGCCGCAGCCGGCCGGTACTGCCCGCGGACGTAATAGGTCTCGCCCAGCCAGTATTGGGCGTTGCCGGCCAGGGCGTGGCCGGGGTGACGCTTCAGGAAGTCCTCGAAGGTTGATTCCGCGGTGCCGTAGTCTTTCTGCAGCAGCAAGCCGTAGGCGCGCTCGTAAAGCTGCTGAGGCTGCGGCTCGGCCTCGGCCAGGGCGGGCGGGGCTTGCGGTGCCCGCGCCGCCGGCGTCGCAGCCGCTGCCGGTGGGAACACCCGGTCCAGATCGTCCTTGGGCGCCTCCGGCGCCACCGTCACGGAGCCGAAGCCGCCCGGGGCCGGCGCTCTGCCGCCGCCCGAAAGGCCGCGTACCTGCTCCTGCAGGCTGTCCAGCTGTGCCGCCAGGGCGCGGATCTGGGTCTCCAGCGCGTCCAGCCGGCCCGCATCGGAGGCCGACAGAGCCATGCCGGAGGCCGGCGACGAGGAGGGGGCCGCCCCGCCTTTGGCGAGCGACTCCAGGGTGCCGATCACGACCTGCAGGTCGACGAGCTGCTCCTCCAGCTGCTCGACGCGGCGCTGCAGGCCCGACTCGGCAGCCGTCGCCCCGTCCCTGACTGGGGGAGCCGCGGGTCTCGCCGTCGAGACCTGGGGCGGCCGCGCGCCCGGCGCCGCCTGCTGCGCGCTGGAGGCGAAAGCCGACAGCACCACCGCCGCCGCCAGAGCGCCGGCGCCCAACCAGAATCTCGGCATCCCCATGCCCATTCCGCCTTGCCTCGCCATCTACCCTAAGTCCGACGCGCGCGGCCAGGATGATCCTGCTTCTGGGCCGCACGCCGGCGCCCGACCCCCTCGGCCACTCAACCTCCGCGTTGTCCTGACACCTCCCGGCCGGCTGCACAAGCCGAAACGGCAAGGCGCACCGGGCAGGCCGGCGGCCACCCGCAAGTGTGCGTCAGGACCGCGCGTCGCCGCGCCCGTTGACCACGGTCTGTGCACGCCGGTTCTGCGACCAGCACGAGATGTCGTTGCACACCGCCACTGGCCGCTCCTTGCCGAACGACGCGGTGCGGATGCGCGCCGGGTTGATACCCTGCTGGATGAGGAAGTTGCGGACCGCCTGCGCACGCTTGGCGCCCAGCGCGATGTTGTACTCGCGCGTGCCGCGCTCGTCGGCATGGCCCTCGATCATGATCGGGTGCTCGGCGTACTGCTTGAGCCATCGCGCCTGGTTGGTCAGGGTCTGCTGCGATTCCACCGACAGATCGACGCTGTCGGTGGAGAAGTACACGAGGTCACCCGCCCTGGTGATGAAGTCCCTGGGCGTGCCGGGCGCCGCGTAGGCGCCGTTCGCCATGTCCTCGGGTTTGGGATTGCTCGTGCAACCCGCCAAAGCGAGCGCCAGGGCGACGACGGCCATCAGGCCTGCCTTATGCGCCTGGCGTGTCAGATGCGTCATGCCATAGCCCCCTCTTTCGCGCCCGCTCCGCTGGGCACGCAGGTGCACAAACGCCGGAATCTGCCGGCTCGTTCCGCCTCTTAGCCAACAGGGCGCGCGGAAATATGACGGGCGTCTGGACCGGTTCGAAGACCGGTTCAATCCAAGCTAAGTCCTGGCCAGCCTAAATCCTGGTTCGGCCAGTCCTTGCAACATCTCGTTGCAGGTTTTCCCCAGTACAGCCAGGCGCAACCCAGTAACGCCAAAGACACTGGGTCGCTAAAAGCATCAGGGCCACACCACGGTGAGTGACACCGCGATGAGGCCCAGAAGCAGTTTTCAACACCGATCCGCCCCGCCTCAGCCCCAGAGGCTGGGGAACGCGCACGTGCGGGCCAAAGTCGGTTTTAGAGGCTCAGCGAGCCGCCTGCTCAACCGCCACGTCGGCGCCAAGCTTCATCGGCTCGTGAGCGACCTCACGACGGCAGGCGCCCAGGGCCACTGCAGCAACCAGCGCCGAGATAACGATCACGTTCTTCAGCTTCATAGTTCTCTCCTGACACGTGTTCGGCAATCGCCCCAAATCGCTACCGGTGAGCACCCCCCAGATCAAGGACGCAGCGTCCGATCTCTGGGTTTTGCCAACGGGTTGGTGCGGAAATGCCACTTTCCATAGCCAAGCATCGGCACGCCGGGACGCTCTACTGCAGGCCCACCGATGCATCCGGGCCTCGCTCACCACGGCCAGAGGACACACCAATCCGGTTAAGGCTGGGTAAAGACCGCTCGTATCAGTTGAATCTGTGGCTCAGAAGAGTCAGTTGCGCAGCGGCCCCCAGGCCGGATCCGAGCCGAACGCGGGTGTTTGCACGCGGCGCTCGTTGTAGCCGGTGAGATCGATGGAATAGAGGCTTGGGCCGCCGCTGGCGCCCTGGGTCTCGCGAAAGAAGATGATCACGCGGCCATTAGGCGACCAGGTCGGCCCCTCGTTGTGGTAGCCCTCGGT
>Ga0075430_100003931_pt1 | contig 12534 bp, 15 predicted proteins | sample RhiMetdeltSRZDD4_FD_75294 | JGI IMG/M metagenome (GOLD analysis project Ga0075430, IMG submission 75294) | Populus rhizosphere microbial communities from Tennessee, USA - Rhizosphere MetaG P. deltoides SRZDD4 | ecosystem: Host-associated > Plants > Roots > Rhizosphere > Soil | place: USA... | reverse complement strand
GCCACGCAGACGTCCGTCTCCAGCCCGAGCAGCACGACGCTGCGGCGGCCGGTGCCCTCGAGCTCCGCGAGCACCGGCGGGTCGCCGGCCAGCCCGAACACCCGCTTGTCGTGGACCTCGGCGCCGGCCGGGAGCCGCGCCGCAATCGCCTCGTGCACCCCGCCCCACCGGTCCGCGTTCTCGGTGGTCGCGAGCACCGGCACCTCGAGCGCCGCCGCCACGCCCACGAGCCACGCCGCCCGCCCGAGCGACTCGGCCGCGCGCTCCGGCTCCACGCGAGCGAGGAAGCCGGGCTGGACGTCGACCGCGACCAGCAGGGAGTCGTCGATCTCCAGCAGCGACGCCATCCGCGCAGCGTAGACTGCCCGCCTGCGTGCGCAAGCTCCAGAGTCAGGGCGTCCATCACATCACGATCGTCGGGGCCGGCCGGCAAACCTCGATCGACTTCTGGGAGGGCCTGCTCGGCATGCCGTTCGTGTTCGAGCAGCCGAACCTCGACAACGAGTCGGAGAGCCACCTCTACTTCGACCCGGGGGACGGTCGCCTGATCACGGTGTTCACGGACGAGGACCGCGAGTCGGACGCCGAGCGCACGCCGACGGACCCGGGCTGCGTTCATCACCTCGCGCTGTCGGTCTCGCAGGCCAGCTTCAGGCAGGCGGTCGAGCGCCTCGACGAGCGCGGCATCCGGCACAGCGGCGTCAAGGACCGCGGCTTCATGGACTCGATCTACTTCGAGGACCCGCTCGGCCTCCTGATCGAGCTCGCCTCGTACCGGTTCGAGCCGCCCGAAGGCTGCACGCATGCCGAAGTGCTTCTCGAGGCGCACAGGCTGCGGGTCGAGCGCGGCGACTACAACATCGCCCCGATTCACCTGGCGGACGCCATCGAGCTGCTCGTGGCACGCACGCAGGCATCGCTGTCCGAGGACCGCTCGCCCAAGAATCCGTACGGGTAGATCGCGGCTCCGGCCGCGGGGTGTAGTAGAGCTATCCCTCGAATATCCATGCCGCGACCGCAGGTACATCCCACCGACACCATGCTCGACGCGGCCCGCGACCTGCTCCTCGAGGAGGGCTCCCGGAGCGCCACGATGGATGCGATCGCCAGCGCCAGCGGCGCGCCCACCGGATCGCTCTACCACCGCTTCGGCTCGCGGGACGAGCTGATCGCCGGGCTCTGGATCCGGGCGGTCCAGCGCTCGCAGGCCTCGTTCCTGGCGGCCGTCGAGCGCGACAGTCCGAGGGAGGCTGCGCTGGCGGCGGCGCTCTCGATCGTCGATTTCTGCGAGGACCATCCCGCGGACGCCCAGCTGCTCGTGGGCTTTCGGCGCGAGGATCTCATCAGGGCCGTCCCCGACGGGCCCCTCGCCGACGAGCTCGCGGTGCTCAACCGGCCCGTCGAGCGGGCGGTCATGACACTGGCCCGCCGGCTCTACGGCCGGCGCAGCCGCGCCGCGCTCGATCGCACGCTGCTCGCGGTCTTCGACCTCCCCTACGGCGCGGCCCGGCGTCACCTCATCACCGGCAGCCGCCTGCCCCAGGGGCTGCGCGCGGAGCTGGGCCGCGCGGTGGCCGCGGTGATCGACGAGCCCCTCTAGGTGACTTAGGCGGCCCGGGCGCGCTCGAGGAAGGCCAGGATCGCCGCGGTGTCGTAGTGGAACATCTGCGCCCGGGCGAGAGCACCGTCGCGAACCTCGTAGAGGCCGAGGACCGGCGACTCGAAGCGCTCGCCATCCGCGCCCATGGCGCGTTGCGTGAAGACGACCGTCACCTCCTGGCCCGCGCTCGCCACCACGCGGGGATCCATACGCCGCTCGGCCTCGGTCGGCTGGAGCCCGTCCCAGGTGCCGAGCCACGTCCTCTCCGGCGCGCTGTCCAGCCACTCCCGCAGCTTGGCCTTGCCGCGCACGGCCCCGCCGTAGGGGAGCGACGGCGCGTCGTGGAACTCGACGTCGTCGTGGCAGAGCGCGAAGAGCCGGTCGGGGTCGCGCTGCTCCACGGCGCGAAACGTGGCCAGAACGATGTCTGCGTTCGTCTGCATCGCCAGGCATTATAGAGCGATAGCTCTATTACGTGGGATCAGCCGGAGGCGTCGCTCCCCGCCGCGAGTAGGCCACCGACGTAGAGTGCTCCGACCGCGTCGCGCGCCGCCCGGCCACAGCGCCCGGCGAGCCGCAGGTCCATCGTGGTGCGCGTGAGGCGCAGGCGGTGACGGACCGTCCGGCATGGCGCGTTCGACGGACGGGTGCTCAGGTGCACGAGGGGCTCGACCGTCCCGGGCGGTTTGTCGAGGCGGATGTGCATGGTGCCCTTGCCCTCGTGCAGAGGGAAGGTTCGCCGGATCCCCTTGCGGATCGTGACACGCGCCGTCGCGCCCCGCTTCAGCCCATGGCAGCGGAGCTCGATCAGCGCGGCGCCCGAGCCGTCAATCACCGGAACGTGCAGCCGCCGCGCTCGGCAGTCCGCGGCTGACGGATTCGTCGCGAGGTAGATCGCGGGTGGGCGACGGCTGTGCCTCGACTGCCTGAAGCTGAGCGCGAGCCTGTTGGTTCCGTCGCGCAGCCGGAAGGCGTTGCCCGCTCTCTCGGCCTGCACCGGTGCCTCGCCACTCGACGCGCGCGAGGCGCTCGAGAACCAGGCGAATGACTTGACCACCAGAGCCACCCAGTCCGGAGTGCCTTGGAGAAGACCGGCAACCCAGTCCTCGAGGTACTCCACGAGCGACTTCGTGAAGTACGGATAGGCGATCCAGTCGTTGGTGCACGAAGAGACGACGCGGATGTTGATGTCGTCGGCGCTCCAGTTGGTCGTGGTGACCAGGTAGCTGCCTCCGAGTTGAGACGCCACCGCGGCGGTGCTGGCCGATGTGAAGCTGCGCGAGGCGCTGTCTGGATCGTCCGCCACCGCCATCCAGCTCGAGACGCTGTCCACTCCGGGGCACTCATAGGTGTCCGAGTTGGTGGTCGAGCCGCGGACGATGACTCGCGGTCCCTTGTATGCCACCTCGTACCCATGACGTTCCTCGCCCGTGCCCCAGATCGTGTAGCGCTTGGAGCGCTCGGTGATCTCCTGGGTCCAGTCGTAGCGGTAGTAATCGGCCCGCGCCTCGGGCGCGAGGCCGGCGCAAGCCGCCAGGCTCACAGCGACGGCCAATACGCAGCTTCGTTCGAGCACTCGCAGCAAGAACCTACCTCCGTTCGATGCCGAGCCGCAACTCGATATAGAGTCCCCGCTCTAGAACGATGGCCGCCCGCGACCACATCGAGAGCCTCCACCTCGCCCAGCGCGACTTCTACGCCGGCGGCTCGGGCGAGCGCCTGCGCGAGCTCCTCACGGACGACATCGTCTGGACGATCCCGGGCCGGAACGCGATCGCCGGGCGCTACGAGGGCATCGAGCAGGTGATGGCCTACTTCGAGCGTCGCCGCGAGCTCGCCTCGCGCAGCTTCCAGATGCAGACACGCGAGATCCTCGCGGGCGAGGGCAACCACGTGGCGGCCCTGACCGACGGTCGGGCGACGCTCGGGGGCGTCGAGCGACGCTGGTCGACGGTCGGTCTCTACCGGGTCCGCGACGGGCGGATCGCCGCCTGCTGGCTCCTTCCCCTCGACGCCGAGGAGTTCGACCGGATCTGGGCGTAGCGCGTGATGCGCGGGTGACGCCCCGGTGACAGCGAGGCGCTATGGCTAGATCGATCGGCCGGCCCCGGCCCGGGCCGGCAGCCGACACGCAAAGGAAGGACTCGTATGGCACCGACCGTGAAGACGCAGACGCCGCCCACGCTCAAGCAGGGATCGAAGGGCGAGGCGGTGAAGGGGCTTCAGAACGCGCTGAACGTGCGCGGGAATCTCGTGGGGATGGACGGGGTCTTCGGGCCGGCCACGAAGGACGCCGTCCTGCAGTTCCAGCACGACACCGGGCTCGTCCAGGACGGGATCGTGGGCCCGAACACCTGGGGCTCGCTCTGCGTCCACCTGGTGCAGCGAGGCCACACCATGTCGGGGATCGCGGAGGAGCGGCTCGGCGACGCCGCGCGCTGGCCCGAGATCTTCGATCTCAACCGCGACATCGTGCCCGACGCGAACCGCATCTTCCCAGGCCAGGTGCTGGCCCTGCCGTTCGAGGCCTGCTGAGCGCAGGTACGCCTAGCCCACGGGCGTCAGGAACCCCGCGACGAGCTGAGCCTGACCGCTGCGCGGGTTCACGAGCGAGCAGGTGACCGTGGCCCGGCCGTTCCGCTCGAAGCCGGGAGTGGCGAAGAGAACCTCGCCGCTCTCGGCGTCGAGCGCCTGCACCGGGATGAACACGCCGCGACCCGCGGTCAGATGGAGCGCCGCTCCCCCGCCCGGCTGCTTCACGGCGACGAACGACGCCGGCGTCCCCGCGGGCCCGCTGCAGTCCGTGAACGCGTAGGTCAGCGTCCTCTGCGTCGAAGGTTCGGCCGAAGCGGCCGCGGGGGCCACTGCCGCGCTCGCCATCAGCGCGAGCAGTGCGACGAACGAGCGAAACGAGGTCATGCGGAGCCTCCTGCGGCCGCTAGGCCACGTCGACGAGCCATTGCCGTATGACTCGGACGTCACGCACGAGACTTGAGCGGCCCGGCGCCCTGGACGTCGGGCGTGGCAGCGCCGAATGGCGGATTACCGACACCCAGACGTCGGCTGACCCTCCTGGTGGCGGGAACGCGCAGAGGCGATCGTTGGGCCCTGCAGTCACGCCAAGCCAGGAAAGGACAGGTGACCCCCATGCACGGACAAGCTCTGACACCCAACGAGGCAGTGGCCTCGGTCGCGCGGCGAGTGCGGCGGGGGGAGGCCGACGGCCTCAACCGCCAGCAGGCGATCCGGCGCGCCGCCCTCGAGCTCGGCATGGATCCGGCCAAGGTGTCCTGGTGCGCGGAGACCGTGCTCGGCGCCGCGCCCGTGCGGCTCTCGTCCTCGCAGCGACGGCGTCGAGGCGCCCTGGCGATCGCAGCCGCCCTGTGACCCGGCCGCCAGCCGCTAGGAGGAGCGTGCGGCCAGCTCGCCGGCCACGGCGGCTACCTCCGCCACGAGCGTCGCGAGGTCGGCGTCGGTGGTGCCCGGGTGGAGAATGCAGGCGCGTATGGTCTCGAGGCCTTCGTGGATCGTGCCGGTCACGAACGTCCGGCCGCGCGCCTGCACGGCCTCCGGCAGGGCGCGGTTCACGGCCTCGATCCGGTCGGGGGAACAGCCCGAGGGCCGGGCCCTGAAGGCCACGATCGAGGTCTCCGGGGCGGCGACGAGCTCGAGCGAGGGCTCCTGCTCGATGAGCCGGGCCAGCTCGCGGGCCAGCGCGTTCGCGCGCACGACCTGCGCGACGATGCCGGCGCGACCGCGGGCGGCGATCGTCGCCCACGTCTTCAGCGCGCGGAACGGCCGTGTCTGCTCCAGGCCGTATTCGGCGAAGGTGCCCACCTCGGCGCCGGTGTCCTGGCGCAGGTAGGGAGGCACGATGCTGAACGCCTCGCGCAGGTCGTCCGGGCGACGCACGAGCGCGCAGCCTGCGTCGACGGGAACGCCGAGCCACTTGTGCGGGTCGAGCGTGAGCGAGTCGGCGCGCTCCATGCCCCGGTAGCGGCCGGCGATCGCCGGATCGAGCACGCCGAAGGCGCCGTACGCGCCGTCGACGTGGAACCACAGCCCTTCGGCCGCGGCCACGTCCGCGAGGTCCTCGAGCGGGTCGATCGCGCCCGCGTTGACGGTGCCCGCCGAGCCGACCATCAGCGCCGGTCTCGCACCGGCCGCCCGGTCGGCCGCGATCGCGGCCCGCAGCGCGTCCGCATCGAGCCGCCCCCCAGCCAGCGGCACGGGCCGGATCGACCCGCTGCCCAGGCCGAGCAGCTCGATGGCGCGCGGCACACAGCTATGGGCCTCGTCCGGCACGTAGGAGAGGAGCCGCGCGCCACCCGTGAGTCCCTCCCGTCGCAGGTCGCGGCCGTCCGCGGCCCCGGCGCGGCCCCGGGCCCCGGCGAGGCACACGATCGTCGCGGCGGACGCACCGCTCGTGAGCAGCCCGCCGCCCGGCGCGTGCGGATAGCCGACCAGCTCCGCCAGCCAGCGAACAACGGTGCGCTCCAGGTGCACGTCGGCGTGGTCGCCCGACACGACGCTCGGGTTCATCGCCGCCGCGGCCAGTGACGCCAACACTCCCGCGGGCGACGGCGGCGAGTTCACCCAGCCGAAGAAGGCCGGGTGCCCGTTGCCCATCGCGTGCGGCAGCACTTCGCTCGCCATCGTGCCGGCGAGCGGGCCAAGCTCGGTCGGCCCGTCCGGGAGCGGCAGCGAGAGCAGCTCCGCGCGCAGGTCATCCGGCATCGGCTGCCAGACCGACCGCTCGGGCAATCCCGCGAGGTAATCGGCAACCGCGTCGACGAGCTCGTGACCGGCCCGGCGAAACTCCTGCGGATCGCCGGTGCCGAGCTCGCGTGTCGCAGGGTCGCTCACGCGGGCAGCATAGGTTCCCTGCCTGTAGGCTCCGAGCCCGCCGCTCGGACGCATCGCGACAGTCGGCGCTGACGGACGACCCCCACGTGATGCCGGTCGGGGTTTCTATGGCCCCGACGGGAGCAAGAGGTTCCGCGACGCTCGGCGCAGCCCCGACGTCGCGGTCGTGGTCGACGACCTGGCCTCGGTGGACCCGTGGCGGTCGCGCGGGATCGAGATTCGAGGGCGTGCCGAGACCCACACCGAAGACGGCGCGAGGAAGGCGAGCGCCTCAACGCGAGCTTCCCGTTCCAGCCCGCCTGGATCCGGATCGCGCCACGGAGGATGGCCTGGGGCATCGACCGTGACTCGTTCGAGTTGACGGCTCGTGACCTCGCCGCGGGCACGGCCTGAGCCGCCGGACCTTCGTCTCGGGTATAGCCTGCCCGCGTTCCGGTACGCCGCGCCACCTCCGCTGACGGGACCCTGATCGCCTACGAGGCGAGCGGCGAGGGCCCGTCCGTGCTGCTCGTGCACGGGGCGCTGTCGGACCGGCAGCACGCGTTCGGCGCCGTGCGCCCGCTGCTCGAGCGACGGGTCAGCGTCTACGCGCTCGACCGGCGGGGTCACGGCGACAGCGAGGACGCCGACACCTACGACGCACGCTCCGAGAGCGCCGACGTGGTCGCGGTGCTGGAAGAGCTGCCGGGACCGGTCGACCTGATCGGCCATTCCTTCGGCGCGCTGTGCGCGCTCGAGGCGGCGCGCGCGGGCGCCGAGATCCGCCGGCTGGTGCTCTACGAGGGAGTGCCGCGCGACGGTCGGACGATCTGCCCGGACGGCCTGCCCGGGCGCGTCGAGGCGCTGCTCCGCCAGGACCGGGCGGAGGCGGCGCTCGACGCCGTCCTGGAGGAGGTCGAGCACCACGGGCCGGCCCAGCTGGCCCGCGACCACCGCGCCCCGAGCTGGTCGGCCTCGGTGGCAGGCATAGCGGTGCTCCACCGCGAGCTCGAGCTCGAGAACGGCTACCGATTCGCGCCGGAGCGCTACGCCGGCGTGACTGCGCCGACGCTCGTCCTTGCCGGCGCCGAGAGCGTCCCGTCGATCAGGGCGGACGCGGAGGCGGTGGCGGCCGGGCTCCCCGAAGCCAGCCTGATGCTGCTCGCCGGGCAGCGCCATGGCTGCCTGCACCGGGCGCCCGAGCTGTTCGCCGACACCGTGCTGGATTTCCTCGCGCCCGGCGGGCCGTGAGCGCGCTCAGCCGTCCACGATCTGCCTGAGCAGCCGGTCATACGCAGTGGCGACGAGCGAGGAGTCGAAGCCGGATGCGATGAGCGTGAATCCCAGCTCGCGGTAGACGGCGGCCAGTCCCGGATCGTGCACGTACACGGCGGCGCTCTTGCCTCCGGCCTGGGCGGCGCGAACGATCTGCTCGGCCGCCTCGAGCATCCTCGGATGGTCGGCGCCGCTGATGTCGAGCTCCTTGCCCAGGTCACCTGGCCCCAGGAACAGGACGTCCACTCCATCCAACCGCGCGATGGCTTCGGCGTCGGCCAGCGCGCCGGGCGTCTCGATCTGGATCATCAAGAGGCGTCGCGCGTCAGCGGTGAGCGCGTACTCGGCTTCCCGGCCGTACCGCGATGCGCGGGAGGCCGGCGACACCCCGCGGCCCGCGGAGTACAGCGACCGATCGAGCGCGCGCCGTGCGTCGGCGACGCCATGCGCTCTAGGGACGACGATGCCGGCGGCCCCGGCATCGAGCGTCCAGCCGATCAGCTCGCTGTCGCAGGACGGCACGCGCACCAGACCCGCCGATTCTGAGGCGGCGATCCCCCGAAGCGAGTCGAGAACCGCGGCGCGGTCGGCCGCGCCGTGTTCGAGGTCGACGACGACCCAGTCGAAGCCCGTGCCGGCGGCGATCTCCGCGATTGCGGCCGAACCCAAATCACAGAACGTGCCCAACGTCGGCTCCCCGGCACGCACGCGGTCGGAGAGCACCTGCCGCGAGGCGGCGGCTGACTTGAGGGCGGCGTGGTCGCTCATCGACCCGTCCCTACAAGTCCCGCCTCACTTCGCCCGCTTCGCCCGTCCCTTGTTCTTGCGCATGGCGCCGCGGCCGCGCGCCGCCTTGCCCTTGGCGCCCGCGGAGCGGTTGCCGGTCAGCTTCGAGAAGGCCTCCATGAGCTTCCCGACAACCGTGTCGGCGGTGCCCTCGGCCTTATCTCGCGATCGTGACTTCATGACTCCCGTCCTTCCCTCTCGGCAGGTCGTCGTCAGCTACGAGCGCCGACGGCCTCGCGCTCCTCTTCCTCCTGCTCCTCCTGCTCCTCGTCCTCCCCGGCCTGGGCATCCGCCTCGGCCTGGATGTCCTCGATGTCGCTGTACTCGCGCCCGCTGTCGTAATCCTCGGGGTGCTCCTCGACGACCTCGCCTTCCTCGATCACGCCGCGCCAGGCTCCGGTCTCCAGCTCCTGCATCTCGATGAACGCCTTGTAGCGGTGGAGGTCCGCGCGCGCCGCGCGCTTCACGTTGCGCATGCCCCGGGCCAACTTCTCGATCATCCCGCCGGGAGCGACGTCCATGTTCAGCTCGATCCGTGTCAGCTCGGGAGCGAGCTCATGGAAGGTGACAACGCCCGTATGGGTGATGCCCTGCGAAACCTTCCACTTGATGCGCTCGTTCGGACGCTGGGTCTCGATCTCGGCGACGAACTCCCTGGTCCTCGTCCAGATCTTGGTAGCGAAGGAGACCTCGTTGTCCTCCTCCTGCGTCACGCGCGTGACGCGGTGCATGAACTCCGGCCAGTCCTCGAACTGGGTGAACTGGTTGTAGGCGGTCTCGATCGGCACGGCCACGTCGACCGACTGCTGGACCGGCATCCGCCGGCCCTTTCCGACGCCAGGAAGGCCTCCGCCCCCGCCGCCCCCGCCGTCGCCGCCGCCGAAGAGCCCGCCGCCGAAGAGCCCACCGCCGAGCACGCCACCGGCGGCTTGCTTGGCCATGCCGCCGAGGCCGCCGGCCTCGTCGATCTTCTCCGACGCGGTCTCCTTGAGCTTGTCGCCGAGGGTGTCGCCGACCTTCGAGGCAAGATCCGGTCCGCCCTTCCGACGTGCTGCGTCGACGCCCTTCTTGGCCAGCGGCACCAGTGCCGCCAGCCCGGCGCCCGCGGCCACGCCCTTGGCGCCCGACAGCGGGCTGGCCTTCTTACGCCACGGCAGGCGTCGCTTCGACCCCGCGCCGCTTCCCAAGTTTTTCAGTGCTTCCCGTGCGACATTGCCGGTGGTGTCGCGCAGCCGTGCGGTCAGATCGCTGGCCATCCTTGATCGCTCCAATGGGTCCGGGTTTCCTTTCGCGTCTACCCAGGAGACAGGCCAGCTACCCGGAGGGTTACGAGGGCCGGGGATCGTCCTGCTTAGGGCACCAAATGCGTGCCCAGAACAGGATGATCCAGACTGTCATGGGGGCGGGGAGGCCCGCGGGTAGCCTTTGACTTCCGGATGAGTGCCGAGGTGGCAGTCGACTGGCGTGACCGCCAGGTTTCGGCCGCGGAGGCGGTCTCGGTGGTGCGCCCGGGGGACAAGGTTTTCGTCGGCAGCGCCTGCGCCACTCCGCGGACTCTGGTCGATGCCCTGGAGCAAGTCAGGCGGCCCGGAGTTGTCCTCGTGCATTTCCTTACCGACAGGGTGAGCACGAGTGACCCGCCTCATACGAACTATCGGCATCGCGTGTTCTACGTCGGGGGGGACATCCGCGCCCTGCACGACGTCCGTGCCCTGCGCGAGTCGGGTCTCGTGGACTACGTGCCGCTCTCGCTCGTGGATGTTCCCCGGCTGTTCGAGACCGGGCAGATCCCCCTCGACGTCGCGATGGTGCAGGTCGCGCCACCCGAACCGGACGGGACCTGCAGCCTGGGGATATCGGTTGACGTGTCCAAGGCGGCGGCGCTGGCCGCACGAACGGTCATCGCCGAAGTCAACCCGGCGATGCCTCGCACCGCAGGCGACAGCCGTATCCCGGTCGATCGCATCGCAAGTTTCGTGCCGGTCGAGACGCCGGTGGTGGAGTATCTCCACGACCCCGTCGGCGAGGTGGCCGAGCAGATCGCTCGCTACGCCGCGCGGCTGATCGACGATCGGTCCACGCTTCACGTGGGCCTCGGCCGAGTGCCGAACGGGATGCTGGCTCACCTGACAAGGAGGCGCAACCTGGCCATCCATTCGAACGTCATCACTGAGCCGATCGTCGATCTCGTCGCCGCCGGCGTCGTCACCGGCCCGGTCGCGACGAGCTGGGCGATGGGCTCGAGGCGCCTCTACGACCTGGTGCACGACGATCCCCGCTTTGCCTTTCATCCCATCGACTACATCTGCGACCCAACGGTTATCGGGGCGAAGGAGCGAATGGTGTCGGTGACCCAGGCCTTCACCATTGACCTCACCGGGCAGGTGTGCACCGAAAGCCTCGACGGGGCGCTGTACGGGGGAGTCTCCACCGGACCGGCCTTCCACCGCGGCGCTCTCGCCTCGCCTGGTGGAACGGCCATCATCTGCCTGGCCTCACGAACCCCGGCGGGCCGCTCCGCCATCTCACTCGACCTGGGCCCCGATGAGGCGGTCACGATTCCGCGTTCGGACGTGCACTGGGTGATCACCGAGTACGGCACCGCATACCTGTTCGGTCGCTCGCTTGCTGAGCGTGCGGTCGCACTGATCGAGATCGCGCATCCCGATGTACGCACAGAGCTGCTCGACGCCGCGGTCCAGAGGGGCCTTGTCGGTCCGAAGCAGCAGCTGCGCAGCCGCATGGCGTATCCCGTAGACCAGGTGCGTGACGTACGGCTCCACGACGGCCGCGACGTGCGCCTGCGCCCGACGCGCACAAGCGACACGCGAGCGATGCAGGACCTCTTCTATCGACTCAGCGAGGAGGACCGGGAGACCCGGTTCTTCCACAAGCTGAAGTCGCTCACCGACACGGCCGCCCAACACCTCTGCAGCGTCGACTACGAGGAGGAGATGGCATTCGTCGCCGTGGTCGGGCCATCGGAGCACGAACGCATCGTGGCCGCCAGCTGCTACTACCTGAGTCCCGCCACCCACCTCGCCGAGGTCGCGTACATGGTGGATCCGGACTGGCAGGGCGTGGGCCTCGGCGGGATTCTGCACGCGGGACTGGTCGACTACGCCCGCGGGCACGGCGCTCGGGGTCTGACCGCGGACTTGCTGCAGGGCAACTCGCGCATGATGCGCGTCTTCAAACGCGGCGATCACTCGCTCCGCGTCAGGACGCACGCGGGCGTCAAGGAGCTGACCATGCTCTTCTGAAGGGCACGGCCCGCCGCCCACCAGGCCGCGGGCCGCCTCCCCGAATTCAGGGATCAGGCGGGCGCAGCAGCCCACCCCGGCTGTCTATTGCGAGGGTCGCTCGGGTTGGCCCCTCCCGCCTGCGGCAGATACTGGGCGAGCGATGGCGCAGGAGAACGTGGAGGTCGTGCGCAAGCCGCTTCGGGTGCGTGAGGGGTCGAGTCGGGCTCTCGACGAAAGGCTCGCTCTGCGCTTCCCGGCGACCTCCAACCTGTTTAGACGATTGGGGCTTCGGCTGCCGCCTAGGTCCCGCATTCGGCAGACGTTGGGCTGGCGGGCGGTCAGGCTTGGTTACGAGGCGTTCAACCGCCGTGACTTCGACGCGGTCTTGATCAACTATCACCGCGAAGTGCAACTCATCCCGCCCGCCGCCTTGGTTCAGGCGGGCGTCGTGGAGTCGAGCTATCGCGGGCACGACGGCTACCGCAGGTACTTCCGCGAATGGCTGAGCGCCTGGGGCGCATATCGCGGGGAAACGCAGGAACTGATTGACCTCGGCGACCGATACTTGACACTCGGATGGCTGGAAGGCCGAGGGGGAGGCAGTCGAGTTCCGGTCACCCAGGAGCACGCATCTCTGATGATCATGAGAGACGGCCTTGTGATCCGTCAGCAGGAGTACTGGAGCCGTGCCGAAGCCCTCGAAGCCGTGGGGCTGCAGGAGTAAGCGCCGCCCACGCGGCTGCGGGAGGGTTCGGGCACGACGACTGACCGGAGGCGTCGGAA
>Ga0075430_100003930_pt1 | contig 12537 bp, 11 predicted proteins | sample RhiMetdeltSRZDD4_FD_75294 | JGI IMG/M metagenome (GOLD analysis project Ga0075430, IMG submission 75294) | Populus rhizosphere microbial communities from Tennessee, USA - Rhizosphere MetaG P. deltoides SRZDD4 | ecosystem: Host-associated > Plants > Roots > Rhizosphere > Soil | place: USA... | reverse complement strand
GGCGCATAGCGCTGGATGTACAGGCCGTTGCGTAGCCGCAGCGCCCGGAATTCCTCCTCGGACAGCTGGTTCGCCAGGAAGCGCCGCGTCTGGTCGCGGAACTGCGCCACCCGCTCGTCGACCAGGCGCTGATCGATCTCGTCGTAGAGGTACACAGCCGGATTCTCGATCCGGCCGTTATTCTTTCAAAGACTAATGTGTTAGCATCTTATGAATCCATAGAATATGAAGCTCCAGCAACTGCGCTGCCTGATCGAGGTCGCCCGCCGGGGTCTCAACGTCTCCGAGGCGGCCGAGGCGCTGCATACCTCGCAGCCGGGGGTGTCGAAGCAGATCCGCGCCCTCGAGGACGAGCTCGGCGTGCAAGTGTTCGTGCGCCACGGCAAGCGCCTGGTGTCCGTGACCGAGCCCGGCAAGGCGGTGGTGGCGATCGCCGAGCGCATCCTCGCCGAGGCGCAGAACCTGCGCCGCGCCGGCGAGGAGTTCGCCAACGACCAGCTCGGCACGCTGACCATCGCGGCGACCCACACGCAGGCGCGCTACGCGCTGCCCAAGGCGGTCGCCGCCTTCAAACGGCGCTATCCCAAGGTGGAGCTGCTCATCCACCAGGGCAACCCGACGCAGATCTGCGAGCAGGTGCTCGCGGGCGAAGCCGACATGTGCGTCGCCACCGAGATGATTTCGCTCTACGCGGAGCTGATTTCGCTGCCGGTGTACCAGTGGAACCGCTGCGTCGTGGTGCCGCCCAAGCATCCCCTGCTGAAGGAAAACCCGCTCACGCTGGAGAAGCTCGCCGAGTACCCGATCGTCACCTACGACTTCGCCTTCGCCAACCGTTCGCTGATGCAGAAGGCCTTCGAGAGCCGCGGCCTGAAGCCGCACGTGGTGCTGAGCGCGCAGGATTCGGACGTGATCAAGACCTACGTCGAGCTCGGCCTGGGCGTCGGCATCCTCGCCAAGATGGCGTTCGACCCAAAGCGCGACGTCACGCTGCGTGCGCTCGACGCGAGCCACCTGTTCGAATCGAGCACCACGCGCCTGGGAATCAAGCGCGGCGCCTACCTGCGGCGCTACGCCTACGATTTCATCGAGCTCTTTGCACCGCACCTGGAGCGCGCCACCATCGAGCGCGCGGTGCGCGGCGAAGAGGGCTTGCGCTACGACCTGTAGCGGTTAGCTGTAAGTCCGGATGAAATCGCGCACGCGCGGGAAAATCATCTCGCGCCAGCGCCGTCCGCTGAAGATGCCGTAGTGCCCGACGCCCGGCGCGACGAAGTGGCTGCGCTGCTCGCGCGGGATGTTCAGGCACAGCGCATGCGCCGCTTCGGTCTGTCCATTGCCCGAGATGTCGTCGAGCTCGCCCTCGATGGTGAGGAGCGGGGTTTCGCGGATCGTCTGCGGGCGCACCAGCTCGCCGCGAACCCGCATCCGGCCCTTCGGCAGCGCGTAGTCCTGGAACACCGTTTTCACCGTGTCGAGGTAGTACTCGGCCGGCATGTCGAGCACCGCGTTGTATTCGTCGTAGAAGCGCCGGTGGGCGCCCGCCGATTCGCCGTCGCCGAGGACCAGATGGTGGTAGTAGTCCCAGTGCGCGATCAGATGGCGGTCGGGGTTCATCGCCACGAAGCCGAGATGCTGCAGGAAGCCCGGGTACACGCGCCGCATGTAGCCGGGGTACTTGGCGGGGACGCGCTGGATCAGGTGCTGCTCGAACCAGGAGTAAGGCTTGCGCAGCGCGAGATTGTTGACCGCGGTCGGGCTGCGCCGCGCGTCGATCGGCCCGCCCATCATCACCATGGTGCGCGGGGTCGCCTCCTGATTCGAAGCTTGCAGGGAAACCGCGGCGAGCACGGGGACGGTAGGCTGGCAGACCGAAATGACATGCAGGTCGGGCGAGAGCAACCGGATCCAGTCGCGAACGTAATCGACGTAGTCGTCCAGGTGGAACGCGCCCGCGCTTAGCGGCACGAGGCGCGCGTTCACCCAGTCGGTGACCCAGACATCGTGCTCCGGAAGGAGCGCGCGTACCGTATCGCGCAGCAGCGTCGCGTGGTGGCCCGAAAGCGGCGCGACCAGCAGCACCTTTGTTTTTCCCGGCTGGCCCTGCCTGAAGTGCACGAGGTTGCAGAACGGCTTCGCCAGCGCCACCTCAGGCACGGCTTCGGGGATGTTCCACTTCGGCTTTTCGTAACGCTCCGTCAGGCGCAGAAAAAGGTCGCTCGAAGCGGCGAAGCGCTTGGCAAGCGGCAGGTAGACCAGCGGGCTGAAGGGGTGGCCGAACCAGCCCCGGGCGAACTCAGCCCAGAACCGCGCGGGGGCGAGCACCATGTGCTGCGCTTCGTAAAGGCTGTAAAGCATTCAATCGCTTATAGCAGTAAATTGCCGCACCGCAGCATATAACCTAGGATAATAAAAGTGTGAATACAAAGTATTTCTGGTTATTAGCGAGCATGCCTAGATTTGAGTCCGCGTGAAGATCCACAACCCGAACGTCGCCGATAACGCGGTCAACCAGGAGCACCGCCAGCTCGGCCTGCCCCCTGCGGAAGCCTCGACCCGCGGCGAAGCCGCCCATCCGCTGCTCGACCTGGCGGCGTGGTTCACATTCGCCGTGCTCGTCGCGCTGACGCTGTACCTGGCGGGCCGGCTGTTGTTCACGGGCAATCTGCAGGCGGCGGGCGACGCGCTGCGCTCGGTCCCATTCTGGAGCGCGGTGGCGGTCGGCTTTTTCGCCCAGGCGATCGACGGCGCGCTCGGCATGGCCTATGGCGTCACCGCGACCACCTTCCTGCTCGGCGCGGGCGCGAGCCCGGCTTCGGCCAGCGCGAGCGTGCATATCGCGGAGATCTTCACCACCGGCTTCTCCGGCGTGTCGCACCTCAAGTACGGCAACGTCAACCGTCAGCTCTTCACGCGACTGCTGGTGCCGGGAATCCTGGGAGCGGTCCTCGGCACGATCGTCATCACGCAGCTGGAGGGCGAGGTCATGCGGCCGTATGTGACCGCTTACCTTCTGATCATGGGCCTCTACATCCTGAGCAAGGCGTTCCGCAAGTTCCAGGCACGCGCCGAAGAGCCGCGTCATGTCGGAAAACTCGCGGCGTTCGGCGGTTTCGTGGACGCCGCCGGTGGCGGCGGCTGGGGTCCGGTGGTCACGAGCACCCTGGTGGGCTCGGGACGCGACCCGCGCACCACGATCGGCTCGGTCAACTTCGCCGAGTTCTTCATTACCGTGGCGACCGCGGCGTCGTTCTCGCTGCTCGCCGAGTCGGGCACCTGGGTGCTGGTCGCGGGACTGGTGGTGGGCGGCCTGTTCGCCGCGCCGTTCGCGGCGCTGCTCTGCCGCCGGCTGCGCGCGCGCACCCTGCTGATCCTGGTCGGGACGCTGATCAGCGCGATCAGCGCCTACGGGCTAGGCCGCCTTTTTCTCTTCGCGTAGGGCGCGGCGTAGGATCTTGCCGACGTTGGTCTTCGGCAGCTCGGTGCGGAACTCGACGTATTTCGGCCGCTTGTAGCCGGTGAGCTCCTTCTTGCAGTGCTCGAGCACGTCCTGCTCGGTGAGCTGCGGGTCCTTCTTCACCACGAACACCTTCGGCACTTCGCCCGAGTGCTCGTCGGGCACGCCGATCGCCGCCACTTCCAGCACGCCGGGGTGCATCGCCACCACCTGCTCGATCTCGTTCGGGTACACGTTGAAGCCCGACACCAGGATCATGTCCTTCTTGCGGTCGACGATGCGCACGAAGCCTTTCTCGTCCATCACGCCGACGTCGCCGGTCATCATGAAGCCGTCCCTGGAGATCACCTTGGCGGTCTCGTCAGGGCGCTGCCAGTAGCCCTTCATCACCTGCGGCCCGCGGATGCAGATCTCGCCCGGCTGGCCGAGCGCCACGTCCTTGCCGCTGTCGTCGCGCAGCACCACCTCGGTGGAGGGCATCGGCAGCCCGATCGAGCCGCTGTAGTCCGCGAGGTCGAGCGGGTTCATCGTGGCGCACGGGCTGGTCTCGGTGAGGCCGTAGCCCTCGAGCAGCACGCGACCGGTCACCTGCTTCCAGCGGTCGGCCACCGCCTTCTGCACCGCCATGCCGCCGCCGACGCACAGGCGCACCTTGGAGAAATCGAGCTTGTGGAACTCCGGGTTGTTGAGGAAAGCGTTGAACAGCGTGTTGACGCCGGTGATCACGTTGTAGGGATGCTTGCCCAGCTCCTTGATGAAGGCCGGGATGTCGCGCGGGTTGGTGATCAGCACGTTCAGGCCGCCGACCTTCATCATGTTCAGGCAGTTCACCGTCAGCGAGAAGATGTGGTACAGCGGCAGCGCGGTGATGATCACCGCGGTCTCGTTGCCCAGGCCCGGCGTCAGCCAGGCCGCGGCCTGCTCGATGTTGGCGAGGATGTTGCGGTGGAGCAGCATCGCGCCTTTCGACACCCCGGTGGTGCCGCCGGTGTACTGAAGGAACGCGATGTCGTCGTGGCCGACCTCGACCTTCTTCAGCTCCTTGCCGGCGGCCTCGGCCAGCATGTCGTTGAAGCGCAGCGCGCCGGGCAGGCTGAAGGGCGGCACCATCTTCTTCACCTTGCGCACCACGAAGTTCACGATCGCGCCCTTGAGGCCGAGCATGTCGCCGAGCGACGCCAGCACCACGTGCTTCACCGGCGTGTTCGGCAGCACCTGCTCGAGCGTGGTGGCGAAGTTCTCGAGGATCACGATGACCTCGGCGCCCGAGTCCTTGAGCTGGTGCTCAAGCTCGCGCGGCGTGTACAGCGGGTTGACGTTGACCACGATCCCGCCCGCGCGCAGCGTGCCGTACAGCACCACCGGGTACTGCAGGCAGTTCGGCATCATGATCGCGACGCGCGCGCCTTTGCCATAGCCCTTGGACTGCAGCCAGGCGCCGAACTGTCGCGACAGCGCATCCAGCTCGCCGAAGCTGATGGTCTTGCCCATGCAGTGGAACGCCGGGCGCGCGCGGAACTCGACCACCTTCTTGTCGACCAGGTCGCCGACCGACTTGAACTCGTCGAACTTGATGTCCGCCGGCACGCCGGCGGGGTAGCTCTTAAGCCAGATGCGCTCCATGGTCCCCTCCTCCAGGAGATTCTACTTGTGCTTGAAGGCCGGTTTGCGCTTTTCGACGAACGCGGCCATGCCTTCCTTCTGATCCTCGAGCGAGAACTGGGACTGGAACACGCGGCGCTCGAACAAGGCGCCTTCGGCGAGCGTGGTCTCGTAGGCGCGGTTGATCGATTCCTTGATCATCATCACCACCGGCAGCGAATAGCCGGCAATCCTTTCGGCCACCGCCAGCGCCTCGTCCATCAGCTTCTCCAGCGGCACGACGCGCGACACCAGCCCGGCGCGCTCGGCCTCCTGCGCGTCCATCATGCGCGCGGTCAGGCACAGGTCCATCGCCTTCGCCTTGCTGGTGTACCGCGGCAGGCGCTGCGTGCCGCCGTAGCCCGGCATGATGCCGAGGTTGATCTCGGGCTGGCCGAATTTCGCGTTGTCGGCGGCGATCACGATGTCGCATTGCATCGCGAGCTCGTTGCCGCCGCCGAGCGCGTAGCCCGCCACCGCCGCGATCACCGGCTTGCGGATGCCGCGGAAGTGCTCCCAGCCCGTGATGTAGTCGGTCATGTAGGCGTGCATGTAGCTGAAATCCTTCATCGCCGTGATGTCGGCGCCAGCGGCGAACGCCTTCTCGTTTCCGGTGAGAAGAATCGCGCCGATGCCGGCGTCGGCGTCGAAGGCGACGAGCGCCTTGCCCAGCTCGGCCATCAGGCCCGGGCTGAGGGCGTTCAGCTGCTTCGGCCGGTTGAGCGTGATGACGCCGACTCGCCCCTGCTGCGCCGCGGTGATGAACTCATAGCTCATGGGTATTCACCACCTTGGCGTAGAAGCCGTTGAGGGCTGCGAGGAACGCAGCGTGGACCTGTTTTGCCGGAACCGTCTCGCCGCCGTAGCTCTGCGCGCGCGTCGCGCACGCATCGCCGAGCAGCGTGACCTTGTAGCCCAGATCGGCGGCGTGGCGCACGCTCGCGTCGACGCACATGTGCGTCATCATGCCGGCGACCACCAGGTCCTTCGCCTTGAGCCGCTCGAGCTCGTCCCGAAGCGGCGTATTGCGGAAGCTGTTCGGAAAGTTCTTCTCGACCACCGTCTCGCCGGGCGCCGGCTGAACCGAGGCGTGAATCTCAGCGCCGCGCGTACCCGGGAGAAAGAAGGTGGCGCCGGGACGCACCGACAGATGGCGCACGTGAATCACCGGCAGCTGGCGGTCGCGAAAGCTCCGGATCGCGGCGGCGGCCTTGGCGCCGGCTGCCTCGGAGCCTTCGAGCTCCATCGCGCCACCCGGGAAGTAGTCGTTCTGGATGTCGATGATGAGGAGCGCTTGCATGGCAGAATTCTAAGGTGAAAAGCTTCGAGCTGGAGCCGATCGAGAAGTCCTCAAGGAAGGAACTCCAGAGGATCCAGCTGGAGCGTCTGCGCTGGTCGCTCGCGCACGCTTACGACAACGTTCCCCGCTACCGCCAGAAATTCGACGCCGCCGGCGTGAAGCCGGACGACTGCCGCGCGCTCGAGGACCTGGCGCGATTTCCGCTCACCGCCAAGGCGGACCTGCGCGAGACCTATCCGTTCGGCATGTTCGCAGTGCCGATGGAGCGCGTGGTGCGCATCCATGCCTCGTCGGGCACAACCGGCAAGCCCACCGTCGTCGGCTATACCGCGAAGGACATCGACACCTGGTCGCATGTCATGGCGCGCTCGATGCGCGCCGCGGGTGCGCGCCCGGGCGACAAGGTGCACGTCGCCTACGGCTACGGACTGTTTACCGGGGGGCTGGGCGCGCACTATGGCGCGGAGCGCCTCGGCCTCGCGGTGATTCCGCTGGGCGGCGGCATGACCGAGCGCCAGGTGCAGCTGATCGCCGACTTCAAGCCCGAGATCATCATGGTGACGCCGAGCTACATGCTGGCGATCGCCGACGAGATGGAGCGGCAGGGCTTCGATCCCAAGAAATCCTCGCTGCGCGTCGGCATCTTCGGCGCCGAGCCCTGGACGCATGAACTTAGAAAAACCATAGAAGAAAGGCTGTCGCTCGACGCCATCGACCTGTACGGCCTGTCCGAAGTCATCGGACCCGGGGTAGCGCAGGAGTGCGCCGAAACCAAGGACGGCCTGACGGTGTGGGAGGACCACTTCTATCCCGAGATCATCGATCCCGCGACCGGAAGCGTGCTGCCCGACGGCGAAAAGGGCGAGCTGGTCCTCACCTCGCTCACCAAAGAGGCACTGCCCGTCATCCGGTACCGCACGCGCGACCTCACCCGCCTGCTGCCGGGCACCGCGCGCACTATGCGCCGCATGGAGAAGATCACCGGGCGCTCCGACGACATGCTGATCATCCGCGGCGTGAACGTTTTCCCGTCGCAGATCGAGGAGCTGCTCCTCAAGCAGCCGGGGCTGAGCCCGCACTACGTGCTCGAGCTTTCCAAGGACGGCCCCCTCGACCATCTCACGGTCGTGGTCGAAGGCGACGCGGGCGCGTGCCCCAGCCTCGCGCACAGCATCAAGTCCGCTATCGGCATCAGCGCGCAGGTCCGGATCGGGGCCGTCGAGCGCTCGATCGGCAAGGCAAAGCGCGTCATCGACAAGCGCCCGCGATGAAAACGGTCCTCGTGACGGGCGGCGGCGGCGCCATCGGCTCGGCCATTTGCAAGAGATTTGCAAAAGAAAACTTCAAGATCCTGGTCGCGGACAGAAACCGCGAGGCTGCCGAGCGCGTCGCGGCAGCGGTCGGCGGCAAGGCGGTGGTGTTCGACATCTCCCGGTACGACGAAGTCAAAGCGGCGGTCGCTGGCGAGGCCATAGACGTTCTGGTCAACAACGCAGGCTGGGACCGGTTCCAGAACTTCGTCGAGACCGACCCCAAGGACTGGGAAGCGCTGATCGACATCAATCTGCGCGGTCCGTTGAACATGCATCACCTCGTGATTCCGCAAATGCTCGCGCGCGGCTCCGGACGCGTGGTGAATATCTCGTCGGACGCGGCGCGCGTCGGCTCCTCCGGCGAGTCGGTGTACTCGGCCTGCAAGGGCGGAATCATCGCGTTCTCGAAGACCCTGGCACGCGAAGTCGCGCGCAAGGGGATCACCGTCAACGTGGTCTGCCCGGGCCCGACCGACACGCCGATCCTGCGCGGTTTCCTCGGCGAAGGCGAAGCCGGCAAGAAAGTCTACGACGCACTGGTGCGCGCAATTCCGATGAAGCGCGTCGGCCAGCCCGACGATATCCCCGGCATCGTCGCCTTCCTCGCCTCCGACGAGGCCGCGTTCATCACCGGCCAGGTGATCAGCGTCTCCGGTGGCCTGACGATGGCGGGCTAGAGTCCTCGACGTGATCGGTTGCTTGCTTCCCGCTTCCTCGTTGGCGCCTTGAAGGCGCGGCTCAGGCAAATCGACAGGTAGCCGAGCACGACGACGGGGAATACAGCGGCCAGGAGCATCTTTCCGAGACCCGCGCACGCGGCCGCCGCCATTCCGCTGACGTGGCCTAGCACCGAAACCCCCAGCAGCTGACCGCGCCGTTGGCGGGGAAGCTCGACCGTTCTCCGTAGCCGAGCTTGCGCAGTTCCGGTCGGTCGAAGCCGCTGCCGGCATTGGCCGCGGTAGTAGGGAAGGCCGATCGCTCGGCGTCGCTGAGCCCGCGCGGTTCCTCGCGGTTGTAGTCGACACGGCCGCCTGCCGAGGTGGTGGGGAAGGTCGCCCTCTCAGCGTCGGTGAGCTTGCGCAGCCCCGCCTCGCTGCCGTAACCGACGCCGGTGCCAACACCGGCGCTCTGTGGTGCGATTTCATGGACGATCCCCACGGCCGCGGCCATCGGCAGGCAGACCGCCGCGAACGGGAGTGCGAAGAGCAGGCCGACTCCCCCTGTTCTCATGGCTAGTTCGCCCGCCCCGCGCACGCACACCCCCGCCACTGCGCCACCCGGGTTCGGTCCGCGGTGTCGCTCCGGTTCGCCGGCGGGTTCCTTGGCGTCGGCGACGGTATTGACCGCGAAGGTATTGATGCTGTGCGTCGGCGGTGCGACTCGCGCCTTTTCCTCCTGGTGTGCGCTGGTTGCGCAACCGGCGGTCAGCAGTGCGGGCACGAGCAGCCAGATACGAGCATGGGTTCCGGGCGTCATCGGGTTTCTCCGTTCATCCTGTTGGCTGAGGCTCATGACTGAGCTTCGAGCTGGAGCAGACCAAGTTGCATCGCGCGCATCACCGCGGACGGGGCGTTGCGCACTGAGAGCTTGCGGTAGGCGTTCTTGATGTGCGTCACGACCGTGTGCGGCGATACCCCGAGCCGGATGGCCATCTCCCAGGCTGTGCAGCCTTCGGCGACAAGCCGCAGCACTTCGACCTCGCGCGGCGTGAGTACGACAACGGCCTGCATCGGCAGCGCGCTCATTCCGCGCTCCCCGCTGATGGCTGTATGCGTAATCGGTTTCATGGAACCCTCCCCTTGTTAGTTGGCTAGCCTCAATACGCACGTGCCGTGCCATGTATGCAACCAATTGATTTATTGACATAACAATTATGAGCAACCACTCACATTAATTATTTTTGATGTCATTAAATGTCGAATGGCAGTACATTTAATGCATGTCACGTGCACGGCTGAGCGCGGCGGACCGGGAGTTCCTGGTCGCCCTGGCCGACGTCGTCTTCGGCAACCCGTTCAGCGCCGAGCGCGCCGCGCTGATCGTGCGGCTAGCGCCGGGCGCGAAGCCCGGCGATCTGACGGAGGACCCCGAAGCCCTGGCGCGCCTGGTCGCGCCACGCATTGCGCCGTGGATCGACGTTGCGGGTCCACCGGTGGAGCGCAGCCTCATCGAGCCGGCGCTGCTTTACATCTGCTACCACCGCCACGTGCCGCAGATCGATGCGCTCATCGAGCGCCAAGTCTCGCGGGGCGGTGCCCCGCTGCCGGTGCCGTTCGCCGACGAGGTGATGGCCGACCTGGTGCGCAGCGGCTTTCCGGAGGAAGGCGCGGGACGGTATCTCGCGCTGTTTTTCCAGCTGCGGCGCGCGTTTTACTTCATCCACCGCTCGCTCGCCGGCGAGTGCGAGTCGATGCGCCGCCTGCGTGAATCGCTCTGGAACAACGTCTTCACCCACGACATGCGCGGCTACGACGCGGCGCTCTGGAACCGGATGGAGGACTTCTCCACCTTGCTGCTTGGCGAGACGGGAACCGGCAAGGGACAGGCCGCCGCCGCGATCGGGCGCTCGGGGTTCATCCCCTACCTGCCGGCGGAGCGCCGTTTCGCGGAGAACTTCACCGAAACCTTCATCGCCATCAATCTCTCGCAGTTCCCAGAGACCCTGATCGAGTCCGAGCTGTTCGGCCATCGGAAGGGCGCCTTTACCGGCGCCATCGACCATCACCAGGGAGTGTTCGAGCGCTGCAGCGCGCACGGCGCCCTGTTCCTCGATGAGATCGGCGAGGTGACGATCCCGGTGCAGATCAAGCTGCTTCAAGTGCTCCAGGAGCGCACCTTTACGCCAGTCGGCGGGCGCGAGAAGAAACGCTTTTCCGGCCGCGTGATCGCGGCCACCAACCGGCGGCTGGACTCCCTGCGGCGCGAGGGACGCTTTCGCGAGGATTTCTTCTACCGCCTGTGTTCCGACGTGATCGAGATGCCGACCTTGCGCCAGCGCCTCGCCGAGTCGAGTGCGGAGCTGCCGGCACTCGTGAGCCTCCTCGTGTCGCGCATCACCGGGCTGCCGGCACCCGATCTGGTCGCCTCGATCCTGCAAAGCCTCGAGGACAGCGTGCCGCGCGGCTATCCGTGGCCCGGCAACGTGCGCGAGCTGGAGCAGGCCGTGCGTCGCATCCTCCTCATCGGCCGCTACGCCCCGGAAATGGCGGCCGCCGGCGGCGACGAGGACGCGGCGCTGGTCGACAAGCTGCGCGCGGGCGACCTCACCGCCGTTGAGCTCCTCGCCCGCTACAGCGCCATGCTCTACCGGCGCTTGGGTACGTATGCCGACGTTGCAAAGCGCACCGGCCTCGATCCGCGCACTTCGCGCAAGTATGTCGAGGGCGCAAGATCTTCATCTCACGAGCTGCGGCAGAGCGGTCGAAAGCCACGGGACTAGCGTGATGAGCGCCACGCCGAGCGCGAGCACGGCGACCGGGGCAAGCGCGGCGCGGAACACCTCGGGTAGCGGCTTGCCGAAGCGATAGGCGGTGAAGAACAGGTTCATCCCCACCGGCGGCGTCAGGTAGCCGAGCTCCATGTTCGCGAGGAAGATGATCCCGAGGTGCAGCGGGTCGATCCCGAAAGCGAGCCCGAGCGGGACGATCAGCGGCACCAGCACCACGGTGGCGGAGAAAATGTCGAGCACGCAGCCCGCCACCAGCAGCACCAGGTTGAGGGCGAGGAGGAAAGTCCAGCGCGAATGGAGCGCTCCGGTCACCCAATCCACCGCGCGATCCGGGATGCGCGCGTCCACCAGGTAGTTGGTGAAGCCGAGCGCCACGCCGAGAATCAGGAGTACGCCCCCGACCAGCAGGCCGCATTCGGCCATGACACGCGGTATGTCGTGCCGCAGCCGCAAGTCGCGGTGGACGAAGACCTCGACCACGAAGGCGTAGACGGCGGTGAGCGCGGCGGCCTCGACCGGCGTGGCGAATCCGCCGAACAGGCCCGCGAAAGCGACCAGGGGTACCGCCAGCTCCCACTTCGCGGCGAGCAGCGCGGCGCGCGCCTCGTGCCACTCGAACGGGCGCGGCGCGCTCGAGGCGCGCGGCGCGCGCGTCAGGCCCCAGGCGGCGATCAGCGCGATCATCAGCAGCCCCGGCAGGATCCCGGCGAGGAACATCTCCTCAATGGAGATCTTCGCCACGATGGCGTAGAGCACGAGCGGCAGCCCCGGCGGCAGCAGGCCGCCCAGCGAACCCGCGCCCGCGAGCAGGCCGAGGGCGTTTTTCTGCGAGTAGCCCGCGCTCAGCAGGATCGGCATCAGCATGCCGCCGAGCGCGATGATCGTGACTCCGGAGGCGCCGGAGAACGAGGTGAAGAACGCGCAGGCGAGAACCGTGATCAGCGCGGCACCGCCGCGCAGGCCGCCGAAGAGCGCGTCGAACACCCGCACCAGGCGGCGCGGCGCGCCGCCTTCGGCGAGGAAGTAGCCGGCAAGGGTGAACAACGGGATCATCGGCAGCGACGGATTGACCACCAGCCGGTAGTGGTCGAGCGCGATTGAGGCCATCGGCAGGCCATCGTTCCAGAACAGCAGCAGCGCGAGCCCGCCGAGGGTAGTGAACACCGGGGACCCGAGGATCGCAGCGATCAGGAGAACGCCGATGGCGCTGATCGCCAGCGGGTCGCCGAGCGGCAGTCCGTTTGCCGCCGCCAGCGCCGCGGCCCCGGCGAGCACCAGCGTCGCAAGCCGCCCCGGCCAGCCCTCGGCCGCGGACCACGCGAGCCGCAGCGTGATCAGCGCGAAGCCGAGCGGCAGCGCCGCCTGGCCCAGCCAGACC